>Ga0180016_100121_pt1 | contig 28491 bp, 27 predicted proteins | sample KR46_M_MetaG_FD_129673 | JGI IMG/M metagenome (GOLD analysis project Ga0180016, IMG submission 129673) | Groundwater microbial communities from the Olkiluoto Island deep subsurface site, Finland - KR46_M_MetaG | ecosystem: Environmental > Aquatic > Deep subsurface > Groundwater | place: Finland... | reverse complement strand
TCTTTTAGCGGTGGTTTTGATTGCCTTGATGCTATTCGCGGTCCTGGTTGCGCAAGAGCCGAGGACGGGCACGGCAGAGGTGCCTCGCCCATTTTTGGCTTACCTGTTCGAGGTGGTTTCAGCCTTCGGAACGGTGGGGCTTTCCATGGGAGTAACTTCCGCCCTCACCGCACCCGGCAAGGTATTGATAACAATTCTTATGCTCGTCGGGCGGCTGGGCGTGCCGGCCTTCACCTACTTGCTCCTCAGGGGTAATGGTGACAGGACGGTAGGCTTCCACTATGCCGAGGAGCGGGTTATGCTGGGGTAATCATGGCAAGACGCAAGAGGTTCCTAATCATAGGCTTAGGAAAGTTTGGGTTCCATGTGGCCAAAACCTTGTTTGAAGAGGGACACGAGGTCATCGCCCTGGACCGGGACCAGGAGCGGGTGCAGCGCATGGATGAATTTTGCACCGAAGCGATTGTCCTGGATGCAACCGACAAAGAAAAGCTGGCCGTCCTTGCCCCCGAAGAGATGGATGCCGCAGTGGTGAGCACCGGGTCTGATACCGGCAAGAGCATTCTGATCACCCTCTATCTCAGCGAACTGGGGGTGAAGAACATCCTAACCAAGGCGGTCAATGAAGATCACGGCAAAATACTCTCGCGGGTGGGAGCCCGGGAACTGATCGAGCCGGAAAAATCAATGGCCATTCGCATCGCCCAAGGCCTATCAACACCTAATATGATTGACTTCCTGCCTTTGGAGAGGGGGTATAGCCTCCTCCAGATCGCCCCGCCTCGTCCCTTCATCGGCAAGACTTTGGCTCAGCTCAATCTGAGGGCTCGCTACAACATTTATGTCATCGCTGTGAAAGAGATCGTGCCGGACAATTTCGTGATGTTGCCCCCGGCGGATTTCCTGATCAAAGACAGCGACGTTCTCATAATGGTGGGGCGACAGGAGGACATCAAGAAGGTGGGTGAGTTGGAATAAGTTGAGGAGTGGTGCCCCATGTCCTTGCGCAGCAAAATCCTGGTTGGCAATGGGGTCGCCTTGGCCCTGGTGGTGTTGGTGTGCATTTGGGCGGTCAGCAATTTGTGGCGGTTGGGGGCCGCGACTGATCGAATCCTTCGGGAGAATTACCTGAGCATACTGGCGGCCGAGAGCATGACCGGGGCGTTAGAGCGCCAGGACAGCGCCGTTCTTCTCATTGCCCTGGGTCTGACCGATAAGGGCGTCGCCCAGTTCCGTGAACACGAATCACAGTTCCTGCAATGGCTGGGCAGGGCCAAGGGGAACATCACCATTCCCGGCGAAGGCGACCTTCTGAAAAGGCTTGAGGAGGGATACACATCATATCTGACCGCGTTCTCCCACCTGGGGGGCATACCTCCCACGGAACGGCAACAACTGGTCACATTTTACCTGAAGACCATGCTCCCAGTATTCAAGATGGTGCGGGCCAAGTGCGAGCGCTTACGGGAAATCAATGAAAAAAACATGTTCGAATTCTCCGAAAAAGCTGGATTCATGGCCCATCGGGCGGTCTGGTCCACGGCGGCCATAGGCGGTGGAGCCGTGCTGGTGGGACTGGCTTTCAGCCTGTGGTTGACCGCACTTTTGGTAAAGCCGATTCGTCAGATGACCTCGGCCACGGCTGAAATCGCCTCCGGCAATTACGATGTCCACATCGAACATCCTTCTGGAGACGAACTGGGCGGCCTGGCTCGGGACTTCATGGAGATGGCCCACAAGCTCAAAGCGTTTCACGAACTAAACGTGGGGAAATTGGTCGCCGAAAAAAGACGCAGTGAAGCGGTTATACAAAGCGTGGCCGATGGCGTGCTGGTGGTGGACAAAGACCAAAAGGTGTTGGGGCTCAACCCGGCGGCGGGATTAGCTCTGGGCGTTCAATCAGATCAATCCATCGGCAAGCACGTCTTGGAACTGGTTAGGGATCAGGAGCTGTTCGAGCGTATAAGGCAGGCCACGGAAGGGGAGGAATCCCGGCAGGAGCCCATCACCATCAGCACCACCTTCTATGATAAGCCTCGGCATTATCAGGTTTCGGTCACCCGCGCCCAAACCGAGAGTGGGCGGCTGGTGGGAGCGGTGGTGCTTTTCCAGGATGTGACCAAGCTCAAGGAGCTGGACCGCTTGAAGACCGATTTTGTAATGACCGCTTCACACGAACTGCGCACTCCCCTCACCAGTATGATCCTGAGCATCGGCAACCTGAGGGACAAGGCCAGGGAAAAGCTTGATACAACCGAGAGCCAACTATTGGAGGCGGCGGCCGAGGAAGCTGAACGCCTACAAACCCTGGTCAATGACCTGTTGGATTTCTCCCGTCTGGAATCAGGCCGCCTGGAGATGGCGTTTTCGGCCGTCAGTATTCACGAGATAGCCGACAAGGCCGTTGCGGTTATGGAGCCTCAGGCCATGGAAAAGGAGATCGAACTCGCCAGCGAGGTGGACGAGGAGTTGCCCGAGGTCTGGGCAGACCCCCACAAGATAACCTGGGTGCTTACCAACCTGATTGGCAACGCCCTGCGCTATACGGACTCGGGAGGGCATGTGCGCGTGGGAGCGGAGCGGGCGGCCGATTTTTTGCGCGTGTGGGTGGCGGACGACGGAGCCGGCATTGCGGTGGAAGCTCAGGCACGCATCTTCGAGAAATTCGTGAAGCTAGAAGACGGCGAGCACCTGGGCGGCAGCGGCCTGGGGCTCGCGCTTTGCAAGGAGTTGGTGAAGGCTCACCACGGAACCATCTGGGTGAACTCCAAACCCGGCAAGGGAGCTGCCTTCACCTTCACCCTGCCTCTTGCCCAGAAACAAGCAGGGGAGAGTTAGATCATGAAAGATCAAAAAATATTAGTGGTGGATGATGAGAAAAACATCCGCCTCTCACTGAGTCAGGCATTGGCCCCGTTGGGTTGGCCAGTGGAAACAGCCGTAAATGGAGAAGAGGCTCTGGGGAAGCTAGATGACCAAAGCATTCTTCTGATCATCCTGGACTTACGCATGCCTGGCATGGATGGCATTGAAGTACTGCGCAGAGTCAGTGAGTTAAGGCCGGATATCCGGGTAATCATAGTCACCGCCTATGGCACGGTGGAACGCGCGGTGGAAGCCATGAAATTGGGCGCGGTTGACTTTATTCAAAAACCGTTCTCTCCCGAACAGATCCGCGATTTGACCCAGCAGGTGCTGGCCCGCGACCAGTTGAACGAAGACAAAGCCGCAGATTACCAAACCCACCTGGAACTGGCCAAAAAGGCAGTGGGCGAACGCAACTTCAAAGGTGCACTGAGCCATGCTCAAAAAGCGATCGCTTTAGACCCGTACCGGGCAGAGGCCTTCAATCTGGTTGGATGTCTGCATGAAGTCCTCCATCAGCGTGAAGACGCCATAAAGAACTACCGCATGGCCTACGAGGCTGATCCCAGCTACGCCCCAGCACGGGAAAACCTGGACCGCTTGACGTCCCATGGAGGCCGAGGCCCAATATCATGGGAATCTGCCGGCAAACAACGAAAAGACGACAAGTGAATCGGGTTATGGCTAAAAGTCTATTCATCGTGGTGGTGGGCTGCGGCCGTTTGGGCTCGCTTCTGGCCAACGGTTTGAGCGGGCAGGGGCACAGCGTTGTGGTGATCGACCGGCGGGCGGAAGCCTTTGATGATCTCAGCGCCGAGTTCAGCGGGTTCAAGGTGGTGGGCGACGCTGTTGAATCGGAAACGCTGCGCAAGGCGCGCGCCGCTGATGCCGACTGCCTTATCGCGGCCGCCGAGGAAGACAACGTCAATTTGATGGTGGCCCAGGTGGCCAAGGATGTCTTCCAGGTGAAATGGGTCATAGCCCGTGTAGCCGAGCCTGCCCGTGAGTTGGCCTACCGCCAACTCAACATCGAAACCGTGAGCCCCACCAGCCTGGCCGGCGATTACGTATTGCGGTCCCTGGCCCAGGATAAATAGGAGAGCCGGCCATGAAGGTGATAATCGTGGGCGGCGGCAAGGTGGTCTATTTCCTGGCCAAGGTTTTCATCAGCAAGGGCTACCAGCCGGTAATCATCGACCAAGACAAAGATGAGTGCCTTTGGCTCTCCCAGGAACTGAAGGCCGTGGTGCTGAACGGCGACGGAAGCCGTCCAGTTCTCCTTGAAGAAGCGGGGGCCAGGGAGGCCATTGCTGTTTTGGCGGTTACTCCCCGAGACCAGGACAACTTGGTGGTCTGCCAGTTGGCGTCCAAGATGTTTGAGGTCGAACGCACCTTGGCTTTGGTGAATGACCCAGAGAATCAGGAAGTCTTTCACCGCCTGGGAGTGAGCGTGGCCTTTTCCACCACCCACATCATGGCCACCCTCATCGAGCAACAGGCAGGCCTGGAGGAGGTGGTCAACCTGCTGCCTGTGGCTCAGGGAAAAATGACCGTGACCGAGGTTCTTCTGCACCAAGGTCTGCCGTCAGTGGGTCGGTCCATGCAGGAGCTGGATATGCCCTCCGGTTCGCTTATTGGCGCGATCATAAGAGGGGACAAAGTTACTGTGCCTCGGGGGCCCGACCGCCTTCAAGATGGCGATCGGCTTTTGCTCATTAGTACGCCCGAAAGTTATGGCCCGGCCCTGCGCTGCCTGATGGGTAAGGAAGTTTAGTTCTTGCGGCAAAAGCAATTTCTACAGCGACGCTACCGGGCCATGGCGGCCTATGAAGGCCTCATCTTGTTCCTCTTGGGACTTCTGGTCATTTGTCCACTTTCTGCCTTGATCGTTTGGCCCCAGGAGGCCAGGCAGGTCTGGTGGTTCCTGTTGCCCGGAGGCAGCCTGGCTGCGTTGGGCGCCCTTCTATGGTGGAGCCTTCGGCCCAAAGAGCCGGTGTCATTGAGCACCCCAGAAGGCGCGGTGATTATTGTTTTTGCCTGGGCGGCGGCAATGCTGGTTGGCGCTGTGCCGCTTATGGGCTGCGCCGGCCTGAATTTCTCTCAGGCCGTCTTCGAGGCAACCAGCGGCTGGACCACCACCGGCCTTTCCGTCGTGGACGTAACCAAGGCTTCCCATCTCATACTGCTTCATCGCAGCATCATGCAGTTAGCCGGTGGTGCTGGCCTTGCCATCCTGATGTTGGCCGCATTTGGGGGGCCGCTGGGGGTGGGCTTGAGTGCGGCCGAGGGCAAGGAAACTCAATTGGTGCCGCATATGCGGCGCTCCACTCGCTTGGTGGTCAGCATATATGCCGCTTACGCCTTGACTGGCATCTTGGCGTTGCGCCTGGCGGGCATGGATTGGTTTGACGCGGTGAACCATTCTTTCTGCGCCGTCTCCACGGGAGGCTTTTCCACCAGGCCGGAGTCCATTGGATATTGGAACAGCCCGCTCATCGAGGCGGTCACTATTCCGCTCATGATCCTTGGCAATCTCAACTTCCTTACCACCTACGCTTTGTTGAGAGGGAAGTGGCGTGCGGTATTGCGAAACGGTGAGGTCCGCCTCATGGCATTTTTGCTGCCGGTGGGGATCTCGGTGCTGTTCATCTGCGCCACGGCCGCCATGTTTCCCAGCCTGGGTAAATCCTTACGTGTGGCGATTTTCGAAACGGTCTCGGCGCTCACCACTACTGGTTATTCTACAGTTGATTACAAGTCATTTAATGCAGCGGCTACGCTCATGCTCATCACGCTCATGCTGGTCGGCGGCGGGATTTGCTCCACAGCCGGGGGGATTAAACAATTCAGAATCTATATGATGTGGCGCACCCTGCTGTGGGAGTTTCGTCGGCTCTTGTTACCCCGGAACGCTGTGAGCCGTCCGCAGATATGGGGTGAAGACAGCAGGGAGCCGGTTGATGATGCCTCGCTCAGGCAGATCGGGGTGTTCATATTTCTTTATCTGGTCCTTTTTTTGTCCGGAGCGGTATTACTTGGCGTTTTTGGATTCTCTTTGTCCGACAGTCTATTCGAGTTTGCCAGCGCCCTGGGTACAGTAGGGCTGTCAGTTGGCGTCACCTCTCAGACAACCCCTTCGGCAGCCCTGTGGGCCGAAACCTTGGCCATGCTTTTAGGTCGCTTGGAGTTTCTGGTGGTTGGGATTGGTTTGGTGAAAATAATCCAGGATGGGAGATGGATGGTAAAGGTGGTCCCAACAAGTCGGAAATAAACCGTCTTCAAGATCCAGTTAAGTTTTTCGGCTACTCTTTTCGAATTGAGCCGCCACTAAAAAGTTAACAGAGCCAATGCAAGCCTAATCTAGCCTGATTAATCCTTTCGTTGGACCTGCCAACTAATATTGGGCATTCCAAAGGCAGGGGAAAATAATGCCATTTCGCAAATGCGAATTGTGCCAGTTTTAAAATGCATTCAGGGTGGGGGATAGCGTGGGGGGAACTCAAAAGAAAAAATAAAGGAGCTAGCCATGGCGGCTAACTCCTTGATATTTTTGGCAGTCCCAACGGGGTTCGAACCCGTGTCTCCGGCGTGAGAGGCCGATATCCTAGACCACTAGACGATGGGACCGTGCGCAAACATATGTGTGGCTGGCGGACCAGGATTCGAACCTGGATAGGCAGATCCAGAGTCTGCAGTCCTGCCGTTAGACGATCCGCCAGCAGGTACGCTCTGATTTATAGCCTGAACCTGTCGGCGTCAAGGCCTTTTTTACCAGAAGTCTCATTTTGAAGCTATAGCCAAGGCCCTATTTAACCTAGCCTTAACCCGGTCATCTCCCAGGAAGCCCATGACCTCGAAAATGCCGGGGCTGAAGGTGCGCCCGGTGAGGGCCACACGGACCGGTTGGGCCACTCCGCCCAGCTTCAGATCCATCTGCTCGGCGATTTCCCGAACTCCCAGCTCCAGGGCCTCGGAGTCGCCGGTTCCCTTGGCCTCCACCAGGGCCACCACCCGCTCCAGCACCGGAACCTGGTCTGATCCTAGGAACTTTTTCACCGCCTTGGGGTCCATTTTCGGCTCGTCCACCAGGTAGGGCTCGGCCCAATCCGCCAGTTCCACCAGGGTCTTGGCCCTGGGGGTAAGCTCGGGCAGACAGGCCAGAAGCACCGCCTGGTCGTAGTCGGCGATGTCCCGCGCCGCCAGGAAGGGCGGCAAAAGCTCGGACAGGCGGGCGGGGTCGCCTTCCTGGATGTAGCGCTGATTAAGGTGCAGCAGGCGGTCGGTGTCGAACACCGCCGCGCTACGCCCCACCGCCCCCAGGCCGAAGAATTCGATCAGCTCCTGGCGGGAGAACATCTCCTGGTCGCCGTGGGACCAGCCCAGGCGGGCCAGGGCGTTGAGCATGGCCTCGGGCAGGTAGCCCATCTCCTGGTAGTCCATCACCGCGGTGGCTCCGTGGCGCTTGGAGAGCTTGGTCTTGTCCGGGCCCAGGATCATGGGCACGTGGGCGAACTGGGGCAGCTCGGCGTCCAAGGCCTGATAGAGCAGGATCTGACGCGGGGTGTTGTTCACGTGGTCGTCGCCGCGAATCACGTGGGTGATGCCCATGTCGATGTCGTCCACCACCACGGCCAGGTGGTAGGTGGGCCAGCCATCGGAGCGCAGGATGATCAGGTCGTCCATTTCCTTGTTTTCAAAGGTGATGGGGCCTTTGACCAGGTCGTTGAAAGAGGTGCTGCCGGTGCGGGGGCCCTTGTAGCGCACCACCGCGCCCGGGGCGGGGCCCAGGTTTTTGTCGCGGCAGGCGCCGTCGTACATGGGCTTGCCGCCCACGGCAATGGCCGCCTCGCGCTTTTTGGTCAGATCATCGGGCGAACAGTGGCACCAGTAGGCCCGGCCTTGTTCGAGCAATTGGTCGATAGCCTCGCGGTAGCGGTCCAGCCGCTTGGTCTGGTAATAGGGGCCCTCGTCGTAGTCCAGGCCCAGCCAGTCCATGGCCGCCAGGATGCCCTCAACGTGCTCGTCCTTGGATCGCTTGCGGTCGGTGTCTTCCAGGCGCAGGACGAATTCCCCGCCGTGGTGACGGGCGAAAAGCCAGTTGAATAAGGCGGTTCTGGCCCCTCCCAGGTGCAGGGCTCCGGTGGGCGAGGGAGGAAAGCGGGTGCGCACCCGGGGGGCGTTGTCGTTAGTCTTGTCCATTATTTCTTTCCCAGGGACGCGCCCCGGCCAGGGGGCGCACGAGGTTAATGTAATTACTTTATTATCAAGCCGGCGTAGGCAACCACCTGATCGTCATCGCCGGTGACCTCGCCGCTGTTGGTATAGTCCACCAACTCGGCGCTGGTGGCCCCCAGCCCCAGGGCCGCGGCCAGGGCCACGGTGGTGGGCAAAAAGCCGCACATGCTGATGCGCCGGGTGGCCACGGTGTTATACAGGCCCTGGGGGCTAAGGGCCAGTATCTGCTGCAGGGCCAGCTTGTCCTTGGCCGCCGCGCTTTGGGCGGATTCGTAGTGGGTCATGTCCGTGCTGGCCACGATGAGCACCGGGCCGTCCATGGCCTTGACCGCCCCGGCCAGGTCGTGGCCCAGCTGCTCGCATTGTTCGTAGCTGAGCATGGACAGGCACAGGGGGGTCAGCAGAAGGTCGGGCCTGAGCACCTGAAGGAAGGGCACCTGCACCTCCAGGGAGTGCTCGTACTGGTGGGCCAGGTCGTCCTCGCGCACCAGGGCGTTGCGTGAGAGCAACTCGCCGCCCAGCTCGGCGTCCAGGCGCACCTCGCCCAGGGGGGTGCGCCAAGAGCCCCGGGTCATCAGGGCGGCCTTCTCGCCCAGGCCCTGGTGGTTGGGGCCCATGACCACCACCCGCCGGGGCACCTCCACCCGGCTGAGCACCTTGCCCACCACCGAGGCGGAGAACATGTACCCCGCGTGGGGGCAGACCACGGCCAGGGCCGGTTGGGGCCGGGCTTTGAGGTCCAGGTATTGCCGGACGGTGGCCTTTAGTTCTTCGGCTTGGCCGGGATAGAAACGGCCGGCCACGGCGGGTGCGCGGGACATAGCCAACCTCCTTTGCGACGGGGGCCGCCCCGGTTGGGGCGGAGACTCATGTCTAATGGATAGCACACCCGCCACGTCCCTGCAACTGTTCGATCGGCTAACTAGCCTAATTCACAAGCATCCTTGCTTGAGGCCATCCGGCGGGAAAGGGCTTTGCCCGCAGCCGGGCCTTATGGCAAAATAGGCCTCGTACAGCTGGCAACACCCCTTTTCAGTGAAATTTAGGACCGTCTGGATAGGTTTAGCGTTTAACTTGTTTTGGGGATGTTTGTAACTAATGGTATTGTTTATATATGCTAAAAATAACAACGTTATGGGGACTCGCCAAATCTGGCCTTATGATTTATGATGTGTCATATTTAGCAGGTCATTGAATAGCCTGTTGCTTGGGTTGACCACCAAGTCCTATTAACCAGTTATAGGAGTTCTACGCGGCGGAAATAGGAGTTTGTCATGAAGAAAGTTGGTTTGACGGTTAACGGGCGCAAACATGAGTTTGTGGTCGATGACCAGACGGTTTTATTGGATATTTTGCGGGAAGATCTGGACCTGATCGGCACCAAGCAATCCTGCGACCGCAAGGGGCAGTGCGGCGCTTGCATGGTCTTGGTAAACGGCAAGTCGGTTCGTTCCTGCCTGGCCAAGGTCGTAAAACTGGACGGCGCGGACGTCATTACCGTGGAAGGCCTGGGCACCCCGGACAACCCGCACCTCATCCAGGAGGCCTTCGTGCTGGCCGGCGCGGTGCAGTGCGGTTTCTGCACCCCGGGCATGATCATGGCCACCAAGGGGCTGTTGGACAACAACCTCAACCCCACCGTGGAAGAGATCAAAAAGGCCCTGAGCCACAACCTGTGCCGTTGCACCGGTTACAAGAAGATCGTGGAAGCGGTGCAGTTGGCCGCCAGCTTCCTGCGCGGTGAGCAGAAGCCCGAGGACCTCTACCCCCCGGCCGATGCCCCCATGCTGGGCACTTCCCATGTGCGGCCCTCGGCCATGGTCAAGGCCTGCGGCTTGGCCCGCTTCGGCGCGGACTACAAGATCAGCGACGCCCTGGAGCTGGCCGTGGTGCGCAGCGAACTGCCCCACGCCAAGATCATCTCCATCGACACCTCCGAGGCCGAGAAGATGCCCGGCGTGGCCGGCGTGATGTTGGCCAAGGACATCAAGGGCACCAACAGCCTCAAGTACATCATGCCCGACCGCCCGGTGCTGTGCTCGGACAAGGTGCGCTACATCGGCGATCCCATCGTCGCGGTGGCCGCCGAGACCCACGCCCAGGCCGTGGCCGCGGCCGAGGCCATCAAGGTGGAGCTGGAGCCCTTGCCGGTGCTGGAAAACACCGACCAGGCCATGGCCGAAGGCGCCATCCAGCTGCACGACGCAATCCCCAACATGTGCTTTGAGCAGCCCATCAAAAAGGGCGACGCCGAGGCGGCCTTCGCGGGTTCCGCGGCGGTGGTCGAGGGCGAGTTCGTAACCCAGATCAACCACCAGGCCCCTCTGGAGCCCGAGATCTCCCTGGCCTACTGGGAAAAGGACGAGGACGGCGAGGACAAGCTGGTCGTGGTGGGCCGCAGCATCAACATCCACACCCACCTGGCCATGATCCAGGAGGCGGTGGGTTTTGAGAACATGCGCTACGAAGAGGCCTTCGCGGGCGGCCAGTTCGGTATCAAGATCGACGTGATCACCGAGGGCATCGCGGCGGCGGCGGCCATGCACTTCCAGCGCCCCATCCGCTACGTGCCTTCCCTGGCCGAGTCCATGCTGGCGTCATCCAAGCGCCACTCCTTCAAGATGCGCACCAGGATGGGCGCGGACGCCGACGGCAAGATTACCGCCTACGCCAACGACTTCGTGGTGGACAACGGCGCCTACTACTCCATCGGCCACGTGGTGGCCATGCGCGCCCTGCAGATGCTCACCGGCGCCTATTACATGCCCGCCCTGGACATCAAGGCGCGCCTGGCCTACACCAACAACCCCTGGGGCAGCGCGGCCCGGGGCGCGGGACCGCCGCAGCAGAACTTCGCGATGGAGTCCACCCTGGACATGCTGGCCCGCAAGATGGGCATGGACCCCTTGGAGTTCCGTTACAAGAACTTCCTGGAAGTGGGTCAGGGCGTATCCACCGGCCAAAAGGTGGAGCAGTGGCCCATTCCTGCTCTGATGGACGCCATGCGTCCCAACTATGAGCGGGCCATGAAGGAGGCCAAGGAGCAGTCCACCGACACCGTCAAGCGCGGCGTGGGCCTGGGCTGCGGCTCCTTCGGCATCGGCGGACCCGGCGACGCCTCCATCGTGGCGGTCGAGCTGGACGACGACGGCGGCGTGAGCGTATTCGGCGCCGTGGCCGACCCCGGCGAGGGCAACGACTCCATGCTAACCCAGATCGCCTGCGAGGTGATGGGCCTGACCATGGACAAGGTGCGCCTGAACACCCGCAGCACCGACGTGACCGCGGCCTCCGGCCCGGCCGCGGGCAGCCGCATCACCTACATGATGGGCAACGCCTTGATCAACGGCCTGGAGCAGCTCAAAGAGGTCATGGCCGAGACCGGGGCCAAGACCGGCAAGGAACTGGAAGCAGCGGGCAAGTCCCGCCGCTACATCGGCCGCAAGAAGAACATCGACGGCACCCCCCTGGACCCCAAGACCGGCCAGGGCCCCAACTTCGAGACCCAGGTGCATGCGGTGCAGATGGCCGAGGTGGAAGTCAACACCGAGACCGGCGAGGTCACGGTGATCAAGATGACCACCGCGGTGGACGCCGGCAAGGTGATCCATCCCCAGAACCTCGAAGGCCAGCTGGAAGGCGGCATGGACATGGGCGTGGGCTACGCCCTGCGCGAGGAGTACATCGCTGGCAAGACCCACGACTGGCGTTCCTTCAAGTTCCCCACCATGGCCACCTCCTTTGACATGGAAGTGATCGTGCTGGAGACCCCGCGCAAGACCGGTCCCCTGGGGGCCACCGGCGTGGGCGAGATGTGCATGGTGCCCACCGCCCCGGCGGTGCTAAACGCCATCGACGACGCCGCCGGCGTGCGCATCACCACCCTTCCGGCAACCCCGGAAAAGGTCAAGGCCGCCCTAGAGGCCAAGGCCTAGAGAGAAAAAGACCCTAGCTATGAACACGCGTGCCGGCCAAGATGGAGCCAATGCTCAACTTGGCCGGCACGCTCGTGTCGTGGCCGGCAAAGAGATTCTTTTTGACTCGGAAAATTTTTTCTGGGACTTTGAAGACTGGAGCGAGGAGGCGGTCCGGGAACTGGCCGAGGAGGCCGGTCTGGAACGTCTGGAAGAAGACCATTGGAAGGTGATCCGGTTTTTTCGCGATTATTACTCCTACAATGGCCGGGCTCCACTCAATAGCAAGCTTAAAAAAGGGACCGGGTTGAGCCTGTTGGAGCTGGAGGGCTTGTTCCCGGGCGGCTTGAAATACGGTGCCCGCCGCCTGGCCGGGCTGCCCAACCCCAAGACCTGCAACTGATCTCCAGCCCACCTTTCGGGTTTACCAATGATCTACCTGGATAACGCGGCTACCGCCTTCCCCAAACCGGCCGAACCCCTGCGCCGGGCCCTGGAGCAATACCTGGAGACCGGAGCCTCGCCGGGACGGGGCGGCTACGACCTGTCGGTGGAGGCCGAGTACGAGGTGGAGGCGGTGCGGCGCAAGGTGTGCCGCTTCTTTGGCGGCGGCGAGGGCTGGCGGGTCTGCTTCGCCTACAATGCCACCGACGCCCTCAACACCTTTATCCTGGGCCTGACCCAGGAGCCTTGCCACGTGGTGAGCACCCGCTTGGAGCACAACTCGGTGCTTAGGCCCCTGCACCATTTGGCCCAGCAGGGGCGCATCACCCTGGACCTGGTGCCCTTCAACGCCCAAGGCTACGTGGAGCCCGACGCGGTGGCCAAAGCCATCAGACCCGATACCGGCCTGGTGATGCTGAATCACGCCTCCAACGTATTGGGCACGGTGCAGCCCGCCGCCGAGATCGCCGCCCTGTGCCGGGAGCAGGGGGTGGAGCTGGTCCTGGACGTGTCCCAAAGCGCCGGGCTATATCCCATCGAGCTGGAAAAGTGGGGCGTGGGCGGCCTGGCCTTCACCGGGCACAAGTCCCTCTTGGGCCCAACCGGCATCGGCGGCCTGGTCCTGAGCCCGCGGGTGAACCCGATGCCCACCCGCTACGGCGGCACGGGGGTGGACTCCATCAACTTGGTGCACACCATGGACTACCCCTACCGCCTGGAGCCGGGGACCATCAACCTGTTGGGCGTTTTGGGCCTGGGCCAGAGCCTGGACTACGTCAATTCCCCGGAGCACCGCCAATCCCTGGCCCATGAGCTGGAGCTTTGGGCCCGCCTGCGCGACGGCCTGGCCGCCCTGGAGGGGGTGGAGCTTTACTGCGCCTCGGGGCCGGGCGAGCGCCTGCCCCTGTTGAGTTGCAATGTACGGGGTATTCGGGCCGGTGACGTGGCCGACATCCTGGACGGCGACTTTGAGATCGCGGTGCGTTCGGGCCTGCACTGCGCCCCGCTGCTGCACCAGCAACTGGGCACCTCGCCCCACGGGGCGGTGCGTTTCAGCCTGGGGGTCTTCAACACCGAGGGCGACATCGAGACGGCCCTGGAGGCCATGGGGCGCATCGCCGCCACCGCCGCCGTCCAGGGGCGCTAACGGCGAGGGCCCGCCCCGCGCCATACGCGGCGCGGCCGGGCCCACCTGGTCATATTCAAATTATCAATTGGCGTCGGCGGCCTACGAGCGGACGAACTCCCAGGCCTGATCCATGTCGGCCACGTCGAAATACTTCTCGATCAACTCTTTCTTTTCGCGACCGAAGATCAAATTGTCAACCTTGACCATCGCCTCGGTCAGCTTGCTGTTGCCCACGATGGCCAGGTGGCGCATCTGGTTGATATGTTGCAGGGCGTATTTGGCGTCCTTGAAAAAAGCCTTGGGCTCTATCTTCAGCAGGTCCAGCTGGTCGATTTTCGCCAGGATGTTGATCCGCTGGTTGCCCTGGGCCAGTTGCGCCTCGGCGGCTTTTTCAAACTGCTCTACGTCCTGTACGGTGTAGGAGCCGCTTATCTCCACGGCCAGCACATCCCCGCCGGTCCCCTCCAGAACCTTGAACATCTTCGCCTCCCTCGCTTAAGTGATAACAAATCGCTGGGGTAGAATTTCATCTTGGGACTGGGCCGGTCAACAATCTTTTATTCCGGCCAAAACGTATGGCAACGGGCAGGGGAGGAATTACGAGGGGTTGATGATGGGAAACACGGCGTCTTGGGGACGGTAGTCGCCCTCCGGGACCTCTCCCCGGTTCACCGCATCGAACAGGGCGCACTGCTCGGCGATGGAGAGCCCGGCGAATCGGCGCTCCGCGTCCTCGGCCCCTTGGCCCCGGCACAGGTGGCAGCGGGTGGGCGAGCAGCCCTGACAGGCGCGGCAATCGGGGCAGGGATGTTTTTTACTTTCACAGGTGGTCATGTTAAAACCTCTAACTTATATTTAAGGCTCATCCGCCCATTTGGCACAAAATTTTTTCCTCAACCCGTGCGGCGCTAATACATGGACCTTTCGGTCATACAACAAGCCATAGCCGATCACGGCTACTGGGCGCTGTTCGTGGGTACCTTCTTCGAGGGGGAGACCTTTTTCATCCTGGCGGGCATCGCCGCCCGCAAGGGGCTGCTCAATCCCTACTACGTGGCCATCACCGCCATGCTGGGCGGCTTCATAGGGGACCAGTTCTTTTTCGCCCTGGGGCGCTGGCGGGGAGCCGAGGTGTTCACCTGGTCCAGCTCCATCGCCCGCAAGGCGGTGGAGGCCCGGCGGCTGATCCGGCGGCACGCGGTGCTGCTTATCCTGCTGTCGCGCTTTTTGATCGGCTTGCGCATGATCATACCCCTGGCCTGCGGCATGGCCGGCATACCCCTGTGGCGCTTCCTGTTGCTCAACTTCGTCTCGGCCCTGGCCTGGTGCCTGGTCTTCGGCGGGTTGGGCTATCTATTCGGGGGAATCATCTTCGACCAGATGGACCTTATCAAGGGCCTGCAGATGGTGGTGGTGCTGGTGGTGGCGGTGCTGGTGGTGAGCTACGTGCTCATGAAGCTCATCAAGCGGCGTCTGATGAAGGGCGACGAGCCAAACTAGCCTGGATATTTCATGAGGGTTGGGCGGCGTTAAACAACGAACCCGTATTCACGGGGCCGCTATGAAAAAAGTGGCTACGTTGTCCTGATACAGTTCGTACTCTGGCCCGGCACAGTCAGCCGCCGGCAACACCGTGTGCCGTTGGCTGGCGCAGACGGACGCGCGGCCTTCGTGAAATATCCGGGCTAACTCACGGCTTGGGGGCTACCTTCACCTTGAATGAAAGTTCGTGGGAAGTGGGCATGTGACAGACCGCATCGTCACAGGCCTGGTAGGAAACCAGTGCGCTGACCAGGTACTCGCCAGGCTTGAGGCCTCCCGCCGCCTTGCCCTTGATCCCTATGACCACCTTGCCGCTGTACATCTCCACCGGCTTTTCGGCGAACTGCACCCGCACCTCCTGGGCCTTGGGGTACACCGGCGCTGCAAAGCTCAGCCCGGCCGGGGCGGTGAACTTGACCTTGGTGGGGATCAGGCCCGCGTCTCCGGCCGAGGGGCCGTTGATGTGGAACTTGGGCGCGATGGTGAGCACCAGATCGAGCCGCCACTCTCCGCCCGGGGCGACGGTCACCTGCTCCGGCTCGGCCTGGAGCGAAACAATGGGGCCGTCAGCGGCTTGGGCAGCGGGGGCGCCGGCCATCAAGGCCAGGCCAAGGAACAGGGCGCACAACCAGCGCATGGGTATTCTCCAGGTTAACCTTCGATATTCTTGAGGATGTTACCTACCGCGTGGCAGGTGCTGGGCCCGGCGTCCCGCCAGCCCAGGGGGGCCATCTCGCCCTCGGGCAAGACCTTGAGCCGTGCGCAGGCCCTGGCCAGGCGAGGCCACACCAACTCCTGGGCGTCTTCCTGGTCCAAAACGGGGTCGAACTGCACCAGGGGGGCCAGGCGCAGCCGCTCCTCTGCGGCCAGGGCCATGAAGGCCCAAACCCGGCTGCCGGTGAACCGGGGTAGGGACAAGGGGCCTTCCAGGGCGATCTCGTCGGTCAATCCCGCCTGTCTTCCGAAATAGTTAAGTCCAATCAACAGGTTGTTTCCCAGGACCTCCATGGCCGCGGGCAGGTCGTGGCGGCGGGACAAGTCCAGGAGCACCGCGGCAGCCTCCCTGGACTCGGGGCTGGGCAGGGCCTTGGCCTCGGGCTCCGGCGGCGCCTCGCCCTTGCCGGCCAAAAGGCCCAGGGTGCGTCCGCCGGGCAGGGTGGGGGCCCACAGCACCGCGTCCGGCTCCAGGCCGTAGAACGCGCAGGCCCCGCCTCGGGCCAGGCGGATACCGGTGGTGGATTCGTCCACCACCAGGAGCAGGCCTTGGCGTTTGGCCTCCTCGGCGTTGAAGCGGGCCTCTTCGGCGTCCGGGGACCAGTCGCAGCGCAGCACCGCCACTCCGGGGTCGCCGCCGGGGGAGCACAGGGGCTGGCCGGTGCCCGGAGCCATCCAGGAGACGGTTTTGGGCTTGCCCTGGGCCATGGCCAAGCGGCTGGCCGCCAGGACCGCCTGGGGGGGCTTGGCGTATACGCGCACCCACTGGGCCCAGCCCCAGTGGGCCAGGAAGTGCTCGGCCAGGGTGGCCGGGTCCACGGGGTGGACCGCCACGCCCAGGGGGACGCTGAAGCTGGGATCGCTGTAATCGACCACCGGGCCATCGTCTTGGGCTTGGCTCGCCCAGATGGCCGCCATTTGCTCTAATTGCTGCGAAGAAGGCTCCACGGCATGCCGTCCCTTGCTAGCGAGAAAAAAAGGGAAACAAACGATGTTGCATTATAGCTCCCGGCAGGGGGCATGCCAAGAAACAAGGGCGCGGCTATGAATTGAGCGTGCTAGTTTAACCTCTCGGCATGTGCTAATATTTTCGACAAGCTTGCCGCCGCCTCCGAGGGGAGAGAGATAATTCGCTGTAATTTCGGCTTCACTGGGGGCAACCTGAGTGGGCGTAGGAGCCTTTGCCGTGAACGACTTCACACCGGCTTCGTCCGAAAATAGTCCGGGACGCCTCTCCATCCTGCTGGTGGACGACGAGCCCAACATACGCGAGGCATTGGCTGAATACCTCACCAGTCTGAACAACCATTCCCTGACCACCGCCGCCAGCGGCCCCGAGGCCCTGGAAAAGTTCCAGCCGGGCAAATTCGACTGCGCCTTTTTGGACCTGAAGATGCCGGGCATGAACGGGGTGGAGCTTCTGGCTCAGCTCAAGGAATTGGACAAGACTCTGCCGGTGGTTATCATGACCGGCTTCCCCTCCCTGGACGCGGCTATCGACACCATGCGCCAGGGGGCCAGCGACTTTTTGGTGAAGCCCTTCAATCTGGACCAGGTGAAGGCCACCCTGGAGCGGGTGGTGCGCGAGCACCGCTTGTTGCAGGAAAACCTGCGCCTGTCCGAGCGCCTCAAGCATCAGGAGCGCATTGAGCGCCTGAACCAGGAGCTGAGCCGCCGGGTGCGCGAGCAGCAGGTGCTGCACCAGATCTCCGAAGCCATCGACCACATGCACACCTCCGAGGCCATCTACCAGGGCATCGCCGACCTTTCGGCCACCAACCTGGAGGCGGGCAAGACCGCGGTGCTCTTGTTGGAGCCGTCCTCCGGCCAGTTGGTGGCCATCGCGGTGTCCGGCTTCTCCCCCGAGGTGGTGGGCCAGGTGGCCGGCCAGTTGGACCAGGGCTTGTTCGGCAAGGCCGCCGCCGGGGGCAAGCCGGTGATGGGCCACCTGGAGTCAATGGAAGAGGCCGGGCGGCTGCTGGCGGTGAGCGGCAGCATGCTCTGCCTGCCCATCATGATCCACGAGCAAACCCTGGGTCTGCTGGTGCTGGGCGAAAAGCGCGGCGGCCTGCCCTTTAGGGGCGAGGACGTCTTCCTGAGCCGCTTCCTTTTGCAAAAGGCGGCGCTCAGCGTGGAGAACATCGCCCTGTACGAGTCCATGGCCTCCAACCTGCACTCCACCCTGGGGGCACTGGTCCGGGCCATGGAGGCCAAGGACCCCTACACCCGCCAGCACAGCCGCCGGGTGACCAACCTGGCGGTGTTGACCGCCGAGGTGATGGGCTTGGAGCTGCACCAGGTCGAGTCACTGAAGTTCGCGGGCTATTTGCACGACATCGGCAAGATCGGCATCAAGGATCACATCCTGCTCAAGGAGACCAGGCTGACCCCGGCGGAATATCAGGAGATCAAGCGCCACCCGGCCATCGGCGAGTCAATCGTCCGGGCCATGGACCTGAGCCAGGACGAACGCCATATCGTGCGTCACCACCACGAACGCTGGGATGGCGACGGCTATCCCGACCGCCTGGCAGGCAAGGACATCCCCCTGCTGGCCCGCCTGGTGGCCGTGGCCGATGCCTACGACGCCATGACCAGCGACCGCTCCTACCGAGCCTCGCGCACCATGACCCAGGCGGTGGATGAGTTGGCGAAATGCGCGGGCAACCAGTTCGATCCCATGGTAGTGGAGGGTTTTTTGCAAATGCTTGAGCAAAATCACTGGGAAATTAAGCAAGACCCGCCCGTTGTTCCTTCCCAAGACCATTCAAAATAAACCTCATGGCTCGGAGCCGTTTTGACCTCCAGGACTGATGTAAGCCCGACCGCGCTCGACGCACTTCTCAAACGCGAGAGGATTATCCTCTCAGCCAGGCTGCTGTCCGGGGTGGTGCACAATCTCTCCGGCGCGGTGCAGATGATCTCCCTGCCTTTGGACCTGGCCCAATTGGCCCTGAACAAGGGCGAGCTGCACAACATGGAGGCGCGCCTGGGCTCGGTGCGCCAGGGCCTGGAGCGGCTCATGGGGGAGGTGGGCCTGTTGGCCGCCCGCAGCCTGGGCGACCAGCGCCGGGAGGCCGAGCCCCTGGACCTGACCAAGCTGGCCGGGGAACAGCTCGATTTTTGGAATGGCGAGCTTTTCGTGAAGCACGAGTTGACCCTGAACCGGGAGTTGGGCCAAAGCCAGGGATGGGCCAAGGCCGCTTACGCCGACGTGGCCCTGGCTCTGAACAGCGTGTTTGCCAACGCCGTGGACGCGGTGCGGGGCACACAAGGGCCCTGGGTCACGGTGCGCGGCTTCAAGCGGGAGGGTTGGCTGGGCCTGGAGGTCAGCGACGGAGGCCCAGGCCCTTCCGGGGAAATCGCCGCTGAGCTGTTCGAGCCCTTTGTGGGCGACAAGGGCGGCGAGCATGCGGGCCTGGGCTTGTTCCTGGCCAACAAGGCCCTGGAGCCCTGGGGGGGCAGGGTGGTCCACCAGGCGGACGCCCCCCACACCACCTTCAGCATCGAGTTGCCGACCGGCTAGCTCTTGATCTTGCCGATATCCTCGGGGCGTTGCACGCAGCTCTGGCAGGCGATGGGCTCCGGCCCGTCCAGGGGCTGGGGCTGATGGCAGGTGCCTTCGCAGCCGCAGCCGCACCCGGCGCTTTGGTCCTTGGTGCTGCGCATGGTGCGCCAGAGCCTGCGCCCCACCCACAGGGCGGCCAGCCCCACCACCACGGCCACTATTATCCCTTGCCACATGAGGCTATCCCAGGCCCAGGGCCCGCCCGCCCTGGAACACGGCCAGGGCCAGCAAATAGGCGATAAGGGTGTTGTAGCCCACCGAGAACAGGGCCCAGCGCCAGGTCCCGGTCTCCTTGCGGATCATGACCACCGTGGCCAGGCAGGGGGCGTAGACCATCACGAAGATGATCAAGGCGAAGGCCTTCAGGGGGTTCCAGCCTTTTTCCGCGGCCAGGCGCTTGCTCAGGCTCTGAGAGTGCTCCGGGTCCACCTCGCCCAGGCTGTAGGCCACCCCCAGGGTGCTGACAATGACCTCCTTGGCCGCGAAGCCGCCCACCAGGGCCACGTTGGCCCGCCAGTCGAAGCCCAGGGGGTCGGTGAGCACGGTCAGGGAGCGCCCCGCTCGTCCGGCGATGGTGCCCGCCAGCTCGTCCTGGGCCCGGTTGGACTTCAACTCAAGGCGCGCTTCGGCGCTGGGGGCGGCGTCGATGCGCTTTTGCCAGGCGGCGTCTTGTTCCTGGGGCAGTCCTGGGAAGCTCATGGCCGCCCACATCAACACGCTCACCCCCAGGATCATGGTGCCCGCTTTTTTGGCGTACTGCCAGGTGCGCTCCCAGGTGTGGATAACCAGGCCCTTCATGGTGGGGGCCCGGTAAGGAGGCAGCTCCATGACAAAGGGGGCTTGCTCGCCCCTCAGCAGGGTGACGCGCAGCAGTTTGGCGGCGCCCAGGCCCAGGCCCCAGGAGATCAGGGTGAGCAGAAAGAGCATCTCCGCCTGGCGGTGGGCGAAAAAGGCGGCGATCAAGAGGCTGTACACCGGCAGCTTGGCCCCGCAGTTCATGAAGGGCACGGTTAGGATGGTTGCCAGGCGGGCCTTGGGGTCCTTCAGGGTGCGGGTGGCCATTACGCCGGGCACCGCGCAGCCGCCGCTGAGGCCCCCGCCCACCATCAGGGCCATGACGCTGTTGCCGTGCAGGCCGAAGATCCTCAGCACCCGGTCCATGATGTAGGCCACCCGGGCCATGTAGCCCGAGTCCTCCATGATGGCGATGGCGAAGAACATGAAGGCGATCAGCGGCGCGAAGCCCAGGACCCCGCCCACCCCGCCGATGATTCCGCTGACGATGAGCGAGCGCAGCACGCCGGGGGGCAGGGTCCCTTCCACCGCGCCGCCCAGCCACCCGAAGAATTGCTCGAACCAAACCACCGGCACTTCGCTGGCCCAGAACACGAAGTTGTAGATGCCGTAGAGCACCGCGAAAAGGAAGATGGGGCCCATGAGGCGGTGGGTGAGCACCTGATCCAGCTTGTCGCTGAGGTCCATGCGCACCTCGCGCTCGCTGGAAACCACCTGGCGGGTTATGCCGGTGATGTAGCCGTAGCGGTAGTCGGCGATGATGCTGTCCGGGTCGTCGTCCATGGTGCTTCGGATGTGGCCGGCCACCCGCCCGCACACCGGCAACAGCTTTTCGGCCAGCTCCGGGGTCTCCCGGACCCGCTCGATGACCTCCTGGTCGCCCTCCAGGCATTTTACCGCCAGCCAGCGGGCGCTCAAGAGGCCGTGGCGTTCCTGGGCCCCCTGCAGAATGTCGGCCACCTCGGCCACGCCCTGGTCCACGTCGCTGCCGTAGGAGATGTTCAGCGGGTGCCACTCCGGTTTGCTCTCAGCCAGTTCCACCGCGGCGGCCAGCAGCTCGCTCATGCCCTGGTTCTGGCGTGCCACGGTGGACACCACCGGCACGCCGAACAGGCGGCTGAGCTTGTCCGCGTCGATCTTCAGGCCCCTGGTCTTGGCCACGTCCACCATGTTCAGGCAGATGACCAGGGGCACCCCCAGCTCCATGAGCTGCACCGCCAGGTAGAGGTTGCGCTCCAGGTTGGAGGCGTCCACCACATCCACCACCACGTCGGGCCGCCGGCCGATGAGGTAGTTGCGGGCCACCAATTCTTCGGGGGAGTAGGCGGTGAGGCTGTAGGTGCCCGGCAGGTCCACCACCTGCACGGTCCGGCCCTGGTGCTGGGCCAGGCCTTCCTTGTATTCCACGGTGACGCCGGGATAGTTGCCTACGTGCTGACGGGCCCCGGTGAGGGCGTTGAACACGCTGGTTTTGCCGGCGTTGGGGTTGCCGGCCAGGGCGATGGTGTATTGGCGGCTCACGCTTCCCCGCCGATTTCCACGGTGATGAAGTCGGCCTCGTTGTTGCGTAGGGTGAGGTTGTAGCCCCTCAGCTTTATCTCCACCGGGTCCTTGAGGGGGGCTCGGCCGATGACCTGTATCTCGGTGCCGGGCAACAGGCCCATCTCGCGCATGCGCCGGCCCAGCTCGCCGCCGGTGCCCACCTTCTTGACCACGGCCCGTTGGCCGGGCTTCAGTTGACGCAGGGTGACTTCAGGGGTCATGGGGCTGGCTCCAAGTTTAGCGGTCGTTGCGCTCCAAGAGGCTTACCTGCACCTTGCCCGCCACTCCCTGGCCCAGGGCCAAACGGGTGCCGCCGCAGGCCACCACCATGGGGCCCGCGCCGCTGGTGATCACTTCCAGCTCGCTGCCCAGGGTGATGCCCAGGTCTTCCAGATGGCGCTGGGCCTTTTCCCCGCCCGCCAGGCGCTCCACCCGCACCCGCTCGCCGGGCGAGGCCAGGTTCAGCGGCAGGGTGGGGGTGCGCCGCTGACGGCAGTTTTCGCACAGGCCGTAGATTTGCAGGCGGTGGCTCAGGTGATGGAAGCCGTGCTCCTTGGCCACCCCGTGCTTGAGCTCTTCCAACTCGGGGTGGTGAAACTCGGTGATGGAGCCGCAACGGGTGCAGATGAGGTGGTCGTGGTGCTCGCCCAGGTGGCGGTGCTCGAACAGGTCGGGCTGGTTGTCGAAGCGGCGGCAGGAGGCCAGGCCAAAGCGGGTGAGCATCTCCAGGGTGGCGGCCACGAACTCCGGCTCCAGGTGATGACCCTGGGCGGCCAAGTTCTTTTGCAGGCTGTCGGCGCTGAGGTGGTCCTCGCAGGCCAAAAAGGCCTCCAGCACCGCCAGACGGTCGCCCAGGCGGTTCATCCCCTGTTGGCGCAGAAGGCGCTCGAATTGGCGACGTTCCTCATTGTGTAGGTTGGTGCTCAATATATTCTCCAAGTGCAACTAATTTAACAATGCCTAACAGCCTGCGCAAGCCCCACCCTCTCAATTTAGCGGCCATTTCGCCTCAAAATAGTATCTCCAGGGGCCCGGCGCAAGCTCACAGATGGTGCCCCGGCAATATTAATCACAACTTCACGCAAGGGCTTTAGCTTGCATTGGGGAGCGAGGCGTATTAACGTTAACGTAAATACCCTGCAAACGTGGGAGATTACTTTGGCCGACATTACCCCGCAAGACGTAGCCCGTTATTGGCACTCGGTGGTGGACACCATGGCCGAGGGTCTATTCATCGTGGACACCAAGGGCAAGGTGGTGTTCGTGAACCCGGCCGCCGAGCGCCTCACCGGCTACCGCCAGGAGGAGGTGCTGGGGCGTTCCTGCACCGTGTTCGAGTCCGAGACCTGCCTGGCCTGCCAGGACCAGGAGGGTCAGATGACCTGTGGGCTTTTCGACAAGGGCCGGGTGGTGGACCGCCGCTGCACCATCACCAAAAAGGACGGTTCCCAGGTGCACATGCTTAAAAACGCGCGGGTTTTGCATGATGAGCTGGGCCAGGTCATCGGCGGGGTGGAAACCCTGAGCGACATCACCCCCCTGGTGGAGCGCGACCGCCAGATCAGCGGCCTGAAGCGTCATCTGACCCGCTCCTACGGCTACGAGGGGCTCATCGGCCAGTCCCCGGCGATGATGCAAGTCTACCAGCTGCTGGAGGCCGCCGCCGCCTCCACCGCCCCGGTGGTGATCCTGGGGGCCAGCGGCACCGGCAAGGAGCTGGCCGCCGCGGCCATCCACCGCCGCTCGCCCCGGGCCGACGGCCCATTCCTCAAGGTGAACTGCGCGGCGCTGAACCCATCCCTGCTGGAAAGCGAGCTTTTCGGCCACGAGAAGGGAGCCTTCACCGGGGCGGAACGCAGCCGCACAGGGCGCTTCGAGGCGGCCGACGGGGGCAGCCTGTTTTTGGACGAGATAGGAGATTTACCCGCCGAGGTGCAGGTGAAGCTTCTCAGGGTGTTGCAGGAGGGCGAGGTGGAGCGGGTGGGCTCCAACCGCACCATCAAGGTGGACGTGCGCATCATAACCGCCACCAACCGCGACCTGGGCCAGCTCATGGAAAAGGGCCAGTTCCGCGAGGACCTGTTTTACCGCATCAACGTTATACCCATCTCCCTGCCGCCCCTGGCCAAGCGCAAGGAAGACATCCCCTTGTTGACCCGCACCTTTGTGGAGCGCACCGCCCTGGGCAGCGACCGGGGGATCACCGACATCAGCCCCTCGGCCCTGGACCGCCTTCTGGAGCACCCTTGGCCGGGCAACGTGCGCGAGTTGATCAACGCCATCGAGTACGCCTTTGTCACCTGCCCCGGTGGGGAGATATTGCCTCAGCACCTGCCCCCCAGCATCGTGGGCGAGCACTACGCCTCCCTGCCCCAGTCAGATGGGGCGGGCGGCGAGGCCGGTGACGAGGCCATGCGCCTGGCGATAAGCGAGGCCCTGGAGGCCACCGGCGGCCACAAGGCCCAGGCCGCCTCCCGTTTGGGGGTGAGCCGGGTAACTCTTTGGAAACGCATGAAGAAACTTGGGATGGCCCTGGACGATTAACGTGGCGTTAATTCTGGTTAACGTTAATTAACGTAAGCATTTTTCGGGTAATTACTCTAACGCACTGGATTTAAACCGTAAATTAATTTTAGCGCCTCAAGGCTGTTTTCGGCACGGCCTTTGCTCTATCTCTGGGCAAGCTTTGAGTGGCCCTCTGGGCCCAAGACCGAAAGCGAAAAGGATCAAACATGGCCAACGCCATTAGTCGAAGAAATTTCCTGAGAGGGGGGCTGGCCGCGGCCGCCGGAGTGGCGGCCAGCGGGGTGGTGCTGCCCCAGGCGGTGAAGGCCGCCGGCGGCCAAGAGTTGTGCACCGTTCTGGACCTGTCCAAGTGCATCGGCTGCGAGGCCTGCGTGGACTCCTGCCGCGAGACCTGGCAGGACACGGTGCCCGACCCGGTGAGCCCCATGCCCAAGCCGTTTCCCGCCAGGGTGCCCACCCAGGACTGGAGCAAGCGCAAGGACGTCTCCGACCGCCTGACCCCCTACAACTTCCTCTACGTGGAGCACCTGGACTTTGAGCACAAGGGCCAGGCCGTGGAGCTGCACGTGCCCCGGCGCTGCATGCACTGCGTCAACCCGCCCTGCACCAACCTGTGCCCCTTCGGGGCCGGGCGGGTGGAAAACAACGGGGTGGTGCACATAGACCCGGAGGTGTGCCTGGGCGGGGCCAAGTGCAAGCAGGCCTGTCCCTGGCACATCCCCCAGCGCCAGAGCGGGGTGGGGATCTATCTGGACATCCTGCCCAGCTACGCGGGCAACGGGGTCATGTTCAAGTGCCACCGCTGCCTGCCCCTGGTCAAGGAGGGCAAGCAGCCCCAGTGCGTGCAGGTCTGCCCGGAGCAGGTGCAAAACATCGGCCTTCGGCCCCAGATGCTGGCCCAGGCCGAGGCCCTGGCCCGGCAAAAGGCCACCGCCGACGGCGCGGACCCCAACAAGTGGCAAGATTACGTGTATGGCCTGGAGGAAAACGGCGGCACCAACACCCTCTACGTCTCCCCGGTGCCTTTCAGCGTGGTGAGCGCAGCCATCGACCAGGCCCACGCCCATGCCGCCCCGGGTAAGGGCAAGGGCCGGGCTGCGGCGGGCAAGCAGGGCGGCAAGGGCCGCAAGGCCGGTTTCGCCGGGCGCCCGCCCATGGGCCCGGTGGCCAACAGCATGGAAAGCGCCGAAAACCTCACCGCCGCCTTGGTGCTGGCCCCCCTGGCCGGACTGGCCGCCGGTTTCACCCGGCTCTTCGGCAAGAAGCCGCCCAATGAGCAGCCGCCCAGCCAGCAGGGAGGCCAGTCATGAGCGCGGTGAGCTACTCCCCCGGCGGGCGGGTGGCCCGCTGGTTCTACGGCATCGCCACCGGCTTCGCCCTGTTCAGCGGCTTTGGCCAGATGCCCATTTTCAAGCGCTACTACCTGGCCGACATACCGGGCCTGGCCTGGACGGCCGATTACTACATCACCAGCGACATCCACTACCTGGCCGCGGCCCTGCTTCTGGGCATGCTGGCCTGGCGCCTGGCTTTGGACACCCGCACCACCGGCGCGGCCTGGTCCTGGGGCCCGCGCACCTGGTGGGGCTGGACCCTGCTGGGGCTATTGGTGATCTCCGGCGCGGCCAAGGTGCTGCGCAACGCGGGCGTGTTCCTGCCGCCGCCCCTGATCATGGTGCTGGACTTCACCCACCTGGGCAGCGCCATGGCCTTCATGTTCACCGGCCTGGTGGCGCTGGTGAAGCCCAAACCCAAACCGAACCTCCGTGGGCTTGTTAGCTGAGAGCAAGCCCTTACCTCCCAGCAGCCGCCCCGCTCATTCTGCCAGAGCGGGGCGGCTTTTTTGTCTTGGTTTTTGTCAGCGATTTTGTCACAAATATATTATGATAAATCATTGCGTTAGTCCTAATTGCCCCAAATTTTTGTCATAGGTTTTGTCACTCTATGGTGGCCGCCTTGACACCCCCGCCCCCACCCCATAACCTGGATATGTGCCGAAATAAATCAAAGCGGGCAAAGGAGCCTAGCCATGCCGAGTACGGTGTACTTCATCGACCTTAGGGCCACGATCAAACGATCGCTGGTGCGCAAGCTGGACGAGCTCATCGAGGCGGTGGGGCTGGCCGCCACGGTAAAGCCCGGCGGGCTCACCGCCATCAAGCTGCATTTCGGCGAAAAGGGCAACACCGCCTTCATCCGCCCGGTGTTTGCGCGCCGCTTCGTGGAGGCGGTGAAGGCCGCGGGCGGGCATCCTTTCCTCACCGACGCCAACACCCTGTATGTGGGCACCCGCTCCGACGCGCCGGGCCACCTGGTCACCGCCACGGAAAACGGCTTCGCCTACAGCGTGGTGGGCGCGCCCCTGATCATCGCCGACGGCCTTCGCGGCCACAGCGCGGTGGCCGTGCCGGTGGACCTGCCCGAGTGCAAGGAGGCCTGGATCGGGGCCGAGGTGGTGCAGGCGGACAGCCTGGTGAGCCTCAGCCACTTCAAGGGCCACGAACTGGCCGGTTTCGGCGGCGCCATCAAGAACCTGGGCATGGGCGCGGCCAGCCGCCGGGGCAAGCTGTTCATGCACAGCAACATCACCCCTTCCATCGACCCCAAGCGCTGCATCTCCTGCGGCCGCTGCATTGAGCGCTGTCCGGTGGGGGCCATCAAGTTCGTGCGCCGGGGCGTGGACGAGCCCGCCCCCAAGGGCACCAAGAACCACGAGGTGAAGGCGAGCAAGGATCCGGCCAAGTGCATCGGCTGCGGCGACTGCATCCTGGCCTGTCCCAAGGAGGCCATCCAGATAGGCTGGGACGCCCAGATTCCCGACTTTTTGCGGCGCATGGTGGCCTACACCAAGGGCGTTCTGGCGGGCAAGCAGGAGAGTGCGGTGCACTTCTCCTTCCTCACCCAGATCAGCCCGGCCTGCGACTGCTATCCCTTCAACGACGCGCCCATGGTGGCCGACATCGGCATCCTGGCCTCCACCGACGTGGTGGCCATAGACCAGGCCTCGGTGGACCTGGTGAACAAGGCCCCCGGCCTGCCGGGCACCGAACTCAAGCACGCCCACGCGCCCGGCGAGGACAAGTTCCTGGACATCTACCCCAAGGTGGACTGGCAGATTCAGCTGGAGTACGCCCAGGAGATCGGCCTGGGCCGGCGCGACTACAACCTGGTCAAGATATAAGCCATGCCCCAACCGCTGCCCCAGGAGGCCGTGGCGTCCGCCGCACTGCTGCGCCTGGAAGAGGTGTCCTGGCGGGCCCCGGACGGCCGTTTGGTGCTGGAGGAGGTGTCGCTCAGCTTGGCGCCGGGCGAGTTAGCCTGGCTGCGCGGCCCCTCGGGCGGGGGCAAGTCCTCCCTCCTGCGTCTCATCAACCGCCTGGCCGAGCCCAGCGGTGGGATCATCACCCTCCTGGGCAAGCCCCTGGCCGCCTGGGAGCCGCCTCAACTGCGGCGGCGCGTGGGGCTGTTGGCCCAGAGCCCGGTGATGCTGCCGGGCAGCGTGGAGCACAACCTCAGCCTGGCCTTTGGTTTCAAGGCGGCCCAAGGCCAGGCAGCCCCTGACCGGGCCGCCCTGCGCGGGGCCATGGACCGCCTGGGCCTGCAGGGAGTGGAGCTGGGGGCCGAGGCCCAGGGGCTGTCCCTGGGCCAACGCCAGCGCCTGGCCTTGGCCCGGCTGCTACTGCTGAGCCCCCAGGTGCTGCTCCTGGACGAGCCGGTGAGCGCCCTGGACCCCGAGTCCAAGGAACTGGTGGAGGCCACCGCCGTGGCCCAGGCCGGGGAGGGCCGGGCGGTGCTCATGGTGAGCCACCAGCCCCCGCCCCAGGCCAGCGCCATGCGCCGCCTGATCCTGGAGCAAGGCCATTTGCGCGAGGAGGGGGCATGAGCGGGGCGGTGGACATAGGCTACGGGCAACTGGCCCTGGCCCTGGGCTTCGTGGTGCTGGCCGGGGGAGCCTCGCTTTGGCTGAAACTGGGCCTGGGCCGCGACCTCATTGTGGGCACCCTGCGCACCGTGGCCCAACTGGCCCTCATGGGCTACGTGCTCCTGTACATCTTCGCCATCAACCAGGCCTGGCTGGTGCTGCTGCTGTTCGCGGGTATGATCTTCTTCGCGGCGCGCATCGTGGCCGGGCGGGTCAAGGGCAAGGGCGTGCCGGTGTTCTGGCCGGTGTTCCTCTCCATGCTCCTATCTTATATGGTGGTGAGCTTTCTGGTGAC
>Ga0180016_100119_pt1 | contig 28695 bp, 27 predicted proteins | sample KR46_M_MetaG_FD_129673 | JGI IMG/M metagenome (GOLD analysis project Ga0180016, IMG submission 129673) | Groundwater microbial communities from the Olkiluoto Island deep subsurface site, Finland - KR46_M_MetaG | ecosystem: Environmental > Aquatic > Deep subsurface > Groundwater | place: Finland... | reverse complement strand
TTCCTTTTTTACCAGGTTTTCAGCCGCAACCTTGTCCAAAACTCTACGTACCACTACTCGGACCTCATCCAAATCAAAGGGTTTTAGAATGAGGCACCGGACACCCATCCGCTCCGCCTCGCCCGGGTCTGATAATTCACCATAGGCGGTGATCAGAATCACGGGCAGTCCGGGAGCCACTTTGTTCAATTCACGCAGTGTCTCCAGACCGCTCATTCCGGGCATCTTCAGATCCAGCAGAATCAGTTCCGGCCAGCGCTGCTGCACCTTGGAAACCGCCTCACGGCCGTTCGCCGCCAATTCCACCTCGTATCCATCACTCGCCAGCGCCTCCAGCAGCAAGTGCCGGATCGCTGGTTGGTCATCTACGACCAACAGCATCTCCAATCCCACCTTGCATTATTCCCTTACCCTATTCTTGGCGCGGTGCTGAATTCCTGCCCCAGAACTGGAAGAACGAAGGAAAATTAGAACAAGCCCGGTATAGACGGAATCTGGGGCATGACCGCAGCGAATCCAAGGACGGCTACGAACAGGATGATCAGCCCCAACAAAAGGATGGCGATGACCGGTGTAAAGACAGTGGCAATGGCCTGGCTCGTTCCAAAGCGGTGTACTTCACGTAGGCCTAGAACCAGAAGCACCAGGCTCCAGGCAAAGGCCGCGAATCCGGCCAATCCTATTAGGGAGGTCGTAACACTTTCGCTCAGACCGGCCACGATGATCAACCCCTCCACCGGAAGCAGGAGCAGGCCCGGCAGCGTGGCCAGAGCATAGACCGACAGGGTGGCTTTGGGGCCGTTTGTTCCACCGAACAACTGCGCGACCAGGTGCAGTACCGCACCGTAAACCAGCCACTTCACATACCACAGCAGGGAGTTAATGATCGCAAAGAGTGGCACGAGTGATCCAATGAGCACGTTGAGTTCGGAGATGGTGCTGATGCCGGCTGCTCGATAGGCAATTGTGCCCATCAGGGCGGCAGCGAGGTTGACCAGGGTGGCAATGACGACTGCCGTCCATAACGGCGGGCTTAGAGCCACACGGCGGAAGGTGGCGACAGGATCAAACAGCACCCCGTAGATCAATTCCAGAAACCCAACCGGTTTCAATGCCTCTACGAAGTTGCTTTCCGGTTCAACGGCCGGTTCTGTAGCTATGGCCTCGCCCGGGATTCCAGCCGGTTCCACGGCGGAGATCTCAGGCTGTTCCTGCTGGTCCCTTTTCTTCTCGGACATTGACACCCTCCCTAACGCTGTGAAAACGACGGCATGATCATCATCCAGCCACCAGGCGGAACCAGATTCAAGGACATCCCGCCGAACAACTGCCGGAACACTCCGGTCGGGCCCGCCATCTCAAACACCTCAGGGTTCGATAGTCCAGCCATTTCGGTGGCTTCTTCCACCGCTTCCTCAAAGAAACCGAGCCGATCTACTAAACCCAGAGTGTAAGCCTGACGCCCGGTGAACACGCGTCCATCGGCTATGGACAGGACTTCGTCCCGGGACAGGTTACGGCCTTCCTGAACGGCGTCCACAAACTGGCTGAACATATCGTCCACCATTTCTTGAAAAAGCTCGCGTTCCGTTCCGGTCAGCGGGCGGTTTGGCGATCCCATGTCCTTCAGTTGACCGCTCTTGATGACCTCGTTCTCAATCCCGAGCATCTCGTACAAACCCGCGAAATTAGTGGTGTTGATGATTACACCAATACTTCCGGTGACGGTGGTCGGACTGGCCACGATGGAGTCACAACGGGACGCAATCCAGTAGGCCGCAGAAGCTCCGGTGTCGCCCATCGACGCCACCGTAATCTTCCCCGAGGCACGCAGATTATCGATCGCATTGGCGATTTCCTGCCCGGCGGCTACGGTCCCGCCCGGACTGTTGATCCGGAAAATAACTGCATCGACAGTCGGATCTTCGGCCGCTGATTTGATTTGGGCGGCCACGGTTTCCGACCAGGTCATCCCACCCTCAAAGAGCGATCCGCCGCTCCCGCCGATAATCGCTCCTTCAATCCGGATCACCGCAATCCGGTCCCGGCCGCTACCGTAGTAGTCAGGCCCGTCTTGCGCCAACACCGCCACCAGAATCAGGGAAAATATAACCGCGAGCAAGATCAGCCCGGCCCAGATCTTACGCAAATCAGCATTCCTCCACAGTGTATTTGGGAACCCGGAAAAGTGCACCTAATTGGGCTGGGTCCGATTCTTCCTGGCCTTAAGGGACGCACCGATGAAGTCCTGGAAAAGCGGGTGCGGACGGTTGGGCCGGGAGCGAAACTCCGGGTGGAACTGGGTCGCCACAAACCAGGGATGGTCAGCCAGCTCAATAATCTCCACCAAACGTTCATCCGGTGAGAGGCCGCTGAAGATCACACCCGCACCTTTGAACTGTTCCCGGTAGTCGTTGTTAAACTCATAGCGGTGCCGGTGCCGCTCCGTGATCTGTTCCGTTTTGTAGGCCTGGTGCGCCAGTGAACCCGGCAGAAGTTCGCACGGGTACCCTCCCAAACGCATCGTCCCACCCATGTCGGCGATATTCTTCTGTTCTGGGAGAAGGTCGATTACCGGGTACCTGGTGGCGGGGTCGAACTCCGAGCTGTTGGCATCCGACCAGCCGAGGATACCGCGGGCAACCTCCACACAGGCCAGTTGCATCCCCAGACAGATACCGAGTAGCGGCACCTTATTCAACCGGGCATAGTGCAGCGCCCGAACCTTGCCTTCGGTACCGCGGTCGCCGAAGCCGCCTGGCACCAGGATTCCGTCCGCCCCGGCGAGAAAGCCCTCCACCGGCTTGGTCTCCAAATCCTCAGCGTTCACCCAGACAATGTCAACCCGGGCGCTGTGGGTGATCCCGGCATGACGCAGGGCCTCGGCCACACTGAAATAGGCGTCCTGAAGGGACACATACTTACCGACTAGGGCAATGGTCACCTTATAGCCGGGGTTCTTCAGCCTGCCGAGCATCGCCTGCCAATCGCTCAGATCCGGACGGTTACACTCCAGACCCAGCCGCTCGACCACGAATTCACCCAAGCCTTCCTCCTCCATCATAATCGGTACCTGGTAGATCGAGGGGGCATCCAGCGCCTGGATCACGGCTCGTTTCTCGGTGTCACAGAAGAGGGCCAGCTTGTCCTTCAAACCGGGTGGGAAGGGTTTTTCGGTACGGCATACCAGCACGTCCGGCTGAATGCCGATCCCGCGCAGTTCCTTCACACTGTGTTGCGTGGGTTTGGTCTTCAGCTCGTTGGCTGCTTTGAGGTACGGCACCAGGGTCACGTGGATGTACAGGGCGTCACCACGCGGCAGATCCGATTTCAGTTGCCGGATGGCCTCCAGAAAGGGTTGGGACTCGATGTCACCCACCGTGCCGCCGATCTCAACTATGATCACTTCGGCGTCGGTTTCCTGGGCCACCAGGAGCACCCGCTCCTTAATCTCGTTGGTAATGTGCGGAATTACCTGGACGGTCCCGCCGAGGTACTCGCCGCGCCGTTCCTTGCGGATCACTGAGGAGTATATCCCCCCGGTGGTAACATTGCTGGACTGAGTCAGGTTGACGTCCACAAACCGTTCATAGTGTCCGAGGTCGAGGTCGGTCTCGGCACCGTCTTCGGTTACGAAAACCTCTCCGTGCTGGTAAGGGCTCATCGTACCGGGATCGACATTCAGGTAGGGATCCAGCTTCTGAATGGCAACCCTTACCCCCCGGCTCTTAAGAAGGCGTCCCAGGGAGGCGGCTGTGATCCCTTTTCCCAATGAAGAAGTAACACCGCCGGTGACAAAGACAAATTTGGCCATACTCTCCTCCCGCTTTTCGCAGTACCCCCCCCCGGGTATGTTCCTTCGGACGGTGCGTGCTCGAGCAGCTTTTCTTAAGTATTCAGAATTCAATAGTCAGTAGTTAAAATTCTTCTTCCTTGTTCATTCTGAATACTGAATTCTGGCTCCAACTACATTCTCTCCGGCGCGGTAACACCCAACAGGTTAAGACAATTATGGATTACGGTCTGAGTAGACCTGGCCAAAACCAGGCGGGCCTGTTCCAGACCATCCCCCGCGCCGATCACGCGGTGGGCGTTGTAGAAACTGTGGAACAACCCCGCTAGATCGTGCACGTAGTGGGCGATACGGTGTGGGGCGAGATCCACCGCCGCCTGGGCAGCCTCCTCCGGGAAATCGGCCAAACGCCTGATCAGGGCACGCTCGGCTTCTTCCTGCAGTAGCGAATAGTCCACCGTCGCGGTATCAGGCAACGTGCCTCCCCGCTCACCAAGCTGCCGGAAGATGCCGGCAATGCGGGCGTGGGCATACTGGATATAATACACCGGGTTTTCGTTGGACCGGCTCTTCGCCAGATCCAGGTCAAAATCCAGGTGGCTATCCGCACTGCGCATCACGAAGAAGTAGCGGGCCGCATCGGGGCCGACCTCCTCCAGTAGCTCATCCAGGGTGACGTACTGCCCGCTACGTTTGGACATCCGGACGATCTCCCCGTCGCGGTAAAGGCGTACCAGCTGCATAATGACCACGTCCAGGGCGTCCGGGTCAAGACCAAGCGCATCCAGGGCACCCTTCATCCGGGCAACGTGTCCGTGGTGGTCGGCCCCCCAGATGTTGATTACCCAGTTGAACCCGCGGTCAAACTTGTTCTTGTGGTAGGCGATATCCGCAGCGAAATAGGTGGGTACACCGTTGGCCCGAACCACGACTTCGTCCTTTTCCGCGCCGAAGGCGCTGCCTTTCAGCCAGAGCGCCCCGTCCTTCTCCAAGATGTGGCCGCGCCCGCGCAGGATATCAACGGTCTCAGCCACCGCCCCGCTGTCGTGCAGTGACTGTTCGGAAAACCAGACGTCGTACTCAACTCCGAAGGCGGCTAGGGTCTCCCGGATAGCGGTCAGCTTCTCGTCTAGGGCGTACTGTAGCAGTTTCTCCCGACGCACTTCAGGTGCTTCGTCCCGGTAACGATCCCCATGCCGGCCCACGAAGTGGCGGGCCGTTTCGATCAGATCCTCCCCGTGGTAGCCCTGCTCCGGAACCTCGGCCGCCTGCCCCAGTTCCTGCAGGTAGCGGGCCTCCATGGAGAGAGCCAGGTTCTCAATCTGGTGTCCGGCATCGTTAACATAGAACTCCCGGGCGACATCAAAGCCGGCAAATGAAAGCAGGGAGGCCATACTGTCCCCCAGAGCCGCCCCTCTGGCATTACCCATGTGTAAAAGTCCGGTGGGATTGGCACTCACAAACTCGACCTGTACCCTGCGGGAGCCCCCGATACGGCTCCTCCCGTAATCCGGGCCAGCAGTCTCCACCTGGGGCAGGATCCGATAAATCCATTCGGGATGGAGCTGAAAATTAATAAAGCCCGGACCCGCGATTGTTACCTGCTGTACCCCACATTCCTGAAGATTCAGGTGTTTGATGAGGGTTTCAGCAATCTGGCGCGGTGAACGCCGGGCTGGTTTGGTTAGCATCAGGGCCAGGTTGGTAGCGAAATCGCCGAAGTTCTTTTCACGCGGAACTTCGACTGTAAACTCGGGAAGCGGGACTTCGGGATGGATTCCCAGGTCATCCCGGGCCGCTTCGGCGGCACTGCGCAGCGCCCGCTCGATTCCTGCGCGCAGGCCTGCCAGAAGGTAATCCAAATTCAAACCTCCTCGACGGTTATCGAAAGGGCTTGGTAGCCTATTTTTTGCCTGTCCATTTCTAATTCATACTCTAGATTAATACTTCCCCCCACCTCTGTCAAGTCGACCTCTACCTTCCACGGCAGGACGGCCACAGGCAGCATTCCGTAAGGGGTGATGTAGCTGGCACGGTCGTGTATACCGTACTCAAACACCTGGCGCACCTCGCTCGTACCCACCTTGTTCAGGATCACGCGGGAGGGCTCTGCCTTCCAACTGGTAGTGGTGCCGGCCTGACCCGACGCTTCAGACTCGTTATATATAATGTAGAAACAGTCTTTCCGCCGGTAGAAATCACCACGCGTGGCCAGTTCCACGGTTTCGTCTTCTCCAAGGTCGTCGGTGCGCACCGAACGCAGGGTAACCCAGACTTCCTTTCGGACGGAGACCACCACCTTATGAGATGTGGAAGGTGTGAGGCTAATCGACATTAAATTCCACAATTCTACATTGCCTTCCTCAAATCCTTCTCTTTGCGGCGCCGCAATATGTAAATTATGGTGTTCGCTGCACTAAACGCCCGATTCTCTTAAAGGCCTCGGTCAGGTTATCTACCGAAGCGGCATAGGAACAACGGATGTACCCCTCGCCGCACTCCCCGAAGGCGTTACCCGGAACAACGGCAACCTTCTCCTCCTTAATCAGGCGTTCGGTAAACTCTTCAGAACTGAGTCCGGTGGGACGGATATCCGGAAAAACATAGAACGCCCCCCCGGGATTGAAGCAGGGCAGACCGATCTCCTGGCAGGCTTTCAGGCACAGCCGGCGGCGGTGATTATACTGGTTAACCATCCGGTGCATATCTTCACGCCCGTTCTTAAGGGCCTCAATGGCCGCCATCTGGGCGGTGATCGGGGCACAGAGCATCGTGAACTGGTGGATCTTGGTCATGGCGCCGATGAAGTCGGTATTCCCGAGGGCATACCCCACCCGCCAGCCGGTCATCGCAAAGGCCTTGGAAAACCCCTGCAACAGGATGGTGCGGTCACGCATGCCGGGCAGGGTCGCGAAACAGGTGTGTTCACTCTCATACGTGAGCGCGGCGTAGATTTCGTCCGAAATGACCAGAATGTCGTGCGTGGCACAGACCTCCGCGATCGCCTCCAGTTCAGCCCGAGAAATTACCGCCCCGGTCGGGTTGTTCGGATAACACAGTAGAAGTGCTTTTGTGCGCGGGGTAATGGCCGCTTCAATCTGGGCGGCGGTAACCACAAAACCGTCCTCACCACGGGTGGGCACCGGAACCGGGATGCCTCCGGCCAGGGCAACACAGGGCTGATAGGAGACGTAACAAGGTTCCGGTACGATGATCTCGTCCCCCGGAGCCACGATGGCACGTAAAGCGAGATCCAATCCTTCACTGACCCCGACCGTCACCAAAACCTCGCTATTGGAGTCATAGGTGCAGCCGAAACAATCGGCTGTGAAACGGCTGATCTCGCGTCGCAGCTCCGGCAGCCCGCTGTTCGCCGTGTACATTGTGTAGCCCTTCTCCAGGGCATAAATCGATGCCTCCCGGATCCGCCAAGGGGTAACAAAGTCTGGCTCGCCCACGCCAAGAGAAATGACCCCTTTCATTTCGGAAGCCATATCAAAGAAGCGGCGAATACCGGAAGGTTTCACCTCCCGCACGGTGGGGTTCAGCCTGTCAGCCCAATTGTAAGTGGTCACGGTGACATTACCAGTCTGTGGTCACCGTCGGCCTCCTCCAGCAGAATCCCTTCTTTCTTAAATGTCTGCAGGACAAAATGGGTGGTGGTGCTCATCACCCCGTCGATCGGGGCCAGCTTCGTGGCTACGAAAAAGGCGACCTCCTGCATCGTCCGACCTTCAATGAAGACCGCCAGGTCGTAAGCACCGGACATGAGGTGCAGACTCTTCACCTCGGGAAACCGGCCAATCCGCTCCGCTACCGCCCGGAAGCCCACGTCCCGCTGCGGTGTCACCTTCACCTCAATCAAGGCGGTAACCCGCTCCTTCTGTACCTTATCCCAGTTTACCAGAGTTCGGTATCCTAAAATGGTATGGCTCTCCTCCAACTCCTCTACCAGGCGCCGGGCCTCTTGCTCGTCCAGATCGAGCATGGTTGCCAACTGCTCGATTGTCAGTCGGGCGTTTTCCGCCAGAAGCTCTAATACTTCCATCCGCACGTCCATCATATTCCCTCCTAAAAAACAATAGGGCGCTGTCCTCCAAAGGACGGGCGCCCTGGCCACGCGGTACCACCTTCATTGGCCTGCCGAAATGGCAGACCCGCTCGAAACCCTGATAACGGAGGGCTGCCGGAAGGCTCCTCACCTTCTGCTCGGGGGTGGCTTCGGTATCGCTGTCGGCCGGACTCACACCGTCCCCGGCTCGCTGTGCAACGGGCTGATACCGTTGGTCCCTTCATCACCGTACCCTTTTCACTTGTATTACAACTTAGCATCGCTAAATTACTTTGTCAATAACCCAGCCCGTACTATGTGGGATGTTCCAACCTCACACTTCGCACTTCCTGTCTTCGTAGCCCCGTTACTCTTCCTTCGGTCTGGAGTCGCGATAGCCGATTCTTTTCAAGGAATTAGGCTTTCTCGACCGCCGGGTGAAGTTATTTAACTTTTTAAGTCTGACCCTCACATGGTGAGTTCGCCTTCGGGAGTGTCGATCAGCTGCAGGATTTGTTCCTGACGTCCGTTGTTCGCATTGACATAAATGAGGTAAACATTTCCTGCCGCTTCACCCCTGAACTCCCAAGTGAGCAGCTCCCCGCCGCCCTCGGTCGGGATGACTGCCAGACGTGAGTTCGTTACCTGAACGCGCTCGTTAATCTTCTTCCTGGCCTGATCCGCGGATACGGCAGGCTCCAGGTTGTCCCGCCGGTGGTGGTGCATGACATACCCGTACCCCTCACGACCGATTACCTGTCCATTATCGAGGGCAACCGTGACCTTTAGTAAGTCCGGGTACATGATTACCCCGTCCTGTGCACCAGCGAAGTTGTAGGTAACGGTGTCGCCCTGCCTTACGGAATAGGTGACCCTCATCTTCTTTATGTTTCGCTCCTCAAGGTAGCGTTCCGCTCTTTCTTTGGCCTCGGCAACGCTCAGCTGCTCCGGCCCAGGCGGTCGGGAGTTCAGAAACCAGACAACCTCCCCGCCACGGCGGGCCACATCAACGGTAAAGCGGTCGTCCCTGCCACCGCCCCGGCCGATTACCTCCACGCGCACCGCCGGAATCAGACCACGGGTCGTCCCAGTCACTCTTGTCTGATAGTCAACCCCTTCACGGCGGTCCACGGCTTGCAGCGCAATTTCACGTGCCCGCTCCTGGTCGACCGCCTCGCCACCGAGCGCTCGGGGCTCCTGCCTCTGCAAATGATCCGAGAACGGCCCGTCATAGATCAGGGTCGGAAAGGCCTCCATCTCCCGGTTGATCGAACGGAACTCGTCTTGGGCCGGGTTTAGCGGGCTGGCCGCCATTGCCCCACGACTGGCGCGGATCAGCTGGTTGATTTCCCAGAAATGCGCCCCATTCTGCTCCATCTGACGCTCGATATCGTGAAGCTCATTGTTTAGGCTCCCGGCTTGGTTCTGCAGGCGGCGTAAGGTATTCCAATGCTCGTCCGAAACCGGTACCCCCATCGCGGACTGCCGCAGGAGAGAGCTACTGAAATCACCGACCTGGTTTAGGAACTTAGTAGTTCGGGCAACGGCGATCCCTTCCACCGGCAGACGGGTCAGGTTACTTTGAGCGGCCAAAGCCTGCTGATAAATTTCCGCGAACAACCGTGTGTCCTCTGAGTCTCCACACACGGCCAGACTCTTTCCAAGAAGCACTTCCAGCCCACGCACCTGCGACAGAGTATCGTAGAAAGAACGCTGGTATTCATTGTTCAGAAAGTTCTCCATCTGAACCCGCGTCCGCGACTGGTCCAGCCCCCAGGCAAAGGATACCACGAACAGTAGGGCTAAGACGGCCACGGGTATGGTCCACAAACGGGGCATTCACTATTCACCCTTTCCTTGTATGAAACGCTCCAACTTTAGGCGAAGGTAACGACCTACGCTGCCTTAACGGGCAAACACGTGCTGCCCGATCCGGGTCTGGATCCGCCGGGTCCAAATCCAGGGGTTGACGGGCTTTCCGGGGTTCCAAAAGAAAAGCGCGCCACCAGACGGATCCCAGCCAGCCAAGCATTGTCTCGCGGCGCGATAGGCATCCTGGGAAACGGGCCGCCAAATTGTACCCCGGCTGACCGATTCAAAGGCCAAGGGTTGATAGATCACACCGGACACCGTATTGGGGAATTGGGCGTCACGTACCCGGTTCAGTATCACGCCACCCACTGCCACCTTCCCCACATACGGTTCCGCACCGGCCTCGGCCATGATCACCCGGGCCAACAGGTGGACCACATCGTCACGCGCCACCACCCGGCCGGCCTGAGTCGGCACGGCCGAATCATAGGCATTACCGAACCCCAGCGCGCGCCACGTGTCTCCGTCCACGATGCCGCTAACCCGAATGCGGTGTTTGGCCTGGAATTCACGTACCGAGCGCCAGGTCGCTCCATCCAGCGTCCCATGGATGTCCCCCCGATAGAAACCCTGTGCAGCGAGACCTTCCTGAATCTGTTCCACGTGGAATCCTTTGCTGCCCCAAGTCAGGACGGGCATCGGCCCCATCCGGTTCTCCAGGTACAGCGCACCGGTAACCATGAAGATTAGTCCAAATGCAAGAATGGCTATACTACGCCGGTACAATTTACCGCCCCCTCTGTACTTTTCCTTATTCTTTGTTGAAGGGCATAAAAAAATGAGCACCAAGTGCACATTTGAGAGGTGGGAAGTGAAAAAGGGACAGTCTCCTTTTCTTATGTATTTTATTTGGGGGTGCTTCGCTACCGTTCACTGTCCACAGAAACATCAGCACCTGCCACATAGCGAAGGTCAAATTCGCGTGGCAGGTGCAAAGTAACACCATCGGACAGGCTTTTTTGAACCGCGACTGCTTGGGTCGGAGTTACGTCCCAAGAATGAAGGGGATTTACCCTCACTTGTGGACTACGCTCGTAATCCAGTCTAGGAACTCCGGATTACCGTCCTTAATCTCGATCACACTCACTGCCGGCAACTCGTATTCGTGCATTTCCTTCACGTATTGGATTACCGCAGGCACCTTGTCCTCTGTGGTCTTAGCTAGAATCAAGCTCTCCTGGTCCTCGTTCAACTTATCGTCCCACCAGTAAGTGGAGATAATCTTCGGCACCAAATTGGTACACGCCGCGAGGCGCTCCTCCACCAGACCCCGCGCAATTCTCTCGGCGTCTTCGAAGCCGGCGGCCGTGATATAGACCAAAACTGCATTCACTGCTATGACCTCCTTAAATGTTCCAAAGTATCTTTTCTATGCTTGGGCATAGTATTCCAGTCTCAGTTACCTTCCCGAAGCGTACGGTACTGCGCTGCAGCCTTAACCAGGTTAGGTGCCCAGTCCGGAACGGCCAAGGCGTGAATGTGACAGTAGGCTGCGAAGGCATTGTGGTGCAGCATCCCGTCCCGTCGCCCATCGGTACCGTATCCCCGGTGCACATCCATACAGAAGACTACTCCCGGATCCACCCGGGTCACGCTGGAATGGTGGAACTCATGCCCCTTGACCATGGTCCCCAGCGAAAAGAAGGGATTATCTTGCACAGCCTTTGCGACCATGTACCCGTGACCCCGGGGCTTCTTATCCAAGTCTGTCTCAAAGGGCATCGCTCCAGCCATCTCGAATCCTTTGCCCTGCCACATCAAACGCTCACCGAGATACATCAGTCCACCGCACTCGGCGTAAGCCGGCATCCCGGCTTCAACCCGTGACCGAACAGACTGCCGCAGAGCGTTATTGGCCTCAAGTTCTGCCGCGAACACCTCGGGAAACCCGCCTCCCACATACAGGGCGTCAATCACTGGCGGTAGATCCTCGCTCAAGGCGTCGACAAAAACCAGTTCGGCGCCGGCCATCTCCAAGGCCTCCAGGTTTTCGGGATAGTAGAAGGTGAAGGCGCGATCCCGGAGGATGGCGATTCGGGGTCGGATGCCAGGCATCAGCTCCGCTGCCTCATCAACCTGTACCGAGTCCAGCGGCGAGGCCGCCCGGGCAATCTCGACAATCCGGTCCAGATCTAGGGTCGACTCCGCATCAGCCTGCCAGGTCTCCAGAACCCTTTGCAGAGCCTCGTTCTCCGCCGCCGGCACCAAGCCGAGGTGCCGGTCCGGTACGGTGTATTCCTTCTTCTTGGGAAACACTCCGAGCACGGGAAGGTTACAGTAGCGGTCAATGACGGCGGTGAGCATATCGCGGTGACGCGGGCGGGCCACATTATTCAAGATAACCCCGGCAATGTTCACGTCCGGGTCGAGTTTCTGGCATCCTAAAACGATAGCAGCGGCACTGCGGGTCATCCGCACCGCGTTTACCACCAGCAGGACTGGTGCCCCCAGACTCTTCGCGATCTCAGCGGTGCTTCCGCTGCCCTCTACGTCGACACCGTCATACAGGCCCATCGCACCCTCGACCACCGCGATCCCCGATTCCGTAGAGTGTTTGACAAAGGAATGTCGGATGGTGCTTTCGTCCATCATAAAGCGGTCCAGATTGCGGCACTGACGGCCGGAGATTAGGGACAACCAGCTCGGATCAATGAAATCCGGGCCCTTCTTGAATGGATGAACGTCAATACCACGGCCGCGAAGCCCGGCGATGAGTGAGGCCGTGACCGTTGTCTTCCCGGATCGCCCCTGCGGAGCAGCGACGACCAGCCGTGGGCGGTTCAGTTTCTCCACAGGTTATCCCGCCTTAATCCCTCGTAACAAAATTAAACGCTTAACCCGGGGGGAACCCCGGGTTAAGCATTTGCAGTAAACTCGATTTTTAGACGCAGCCGGTCGGCTTGGGTAGACCGCCGAGTTTGCAAGCACCCTTAGCAGGGCCGGACGGGAAGAGTTCGTAGATCTCCTTTAGGGGGATACCGGTTTCTTTACAGAGCTTGCGGATCATCGGAGCAATACCGTTGGTGGCATAGTACTCCTTAAGGTAATTGATAACCTTCCAGTGATCATCGGTCAACTGTTCGATGCCCTCACCCTTGGCAAAGTAGTACGCACAAGCCTCAAACCAAGCGGCCGGATCGGTCATAAAACCGTCCTCATCGACCTCTACCTGTTTCCCTTCGATTTCAACAAACGGCATTTTTCTAGCACACCTCCAAATTGATTTTTTTATTGTACACCGATGTTCCTTTATTCGGAGTTATCTTACCCCGTCCTATTCCTCAGGAAACACCAGCGCATGACCCACTAAGTCAATCAGTCCCACCACCTCAACCGGCAGTTTGTGTTCCTTCACCATCGGATAGAGCTGCGCTTTGCAGATGGAGCAAGGAGCGCACAGAACCTCGGCTTCGGTCTCACGGACCTGTTCAGCCTTCTTGTTCGAGGCCAGGATGCGGTACTCGTACATCGCCGGATCGTCAAACAGGACACCTGACCCACCGCCGCAGCAGAAGTTCCGCTCACGGTTCGGCGTCATTTCCACGAAGTCGCTCGTCACGGCCCGCATAATCACGCGCATTTGATCACAGAGTCCGCAGGCCCGTACGTAGTTACAGGGGTCATGCAGGGTGATCTTCTGGCTGTTCCGGGTCGGATCCAGATCCAACTGTCCAGACTCAATCAAAGCCGCGACCTCATCGTGAATGTGCGTCATCGGAATCTTCGCCACACCCGGCAGGTCGCTGTAGCTGGCTACATACATCTTGGCGGCACGCCAACCGTGACCACATTCACCCCAGACGATCTTCTTGATACCGAGCGTGGTGCATTCCTCATAGAGGCGGGTCACCATCTCGCGCTGGATACGGGTCTGATCCATCAGGTAGCCGAAGTTGCCGGCCTCCGTGATACGACTGGACATCGTCCAGTTGGCACCCACCCACTTGAAGAACATTCCCGCGCCCTTCAGGGTGTTGGGGTTTAACATAAAGTCCGCTGAGGACGGAATGTACAGGATGTCCGAATCCGGCTTGTCAGTGGGGAACTCGACCTTAAGACCGTTGCGGTCCTCCTCGATTTCCTCGGCTAAGAACTCCAGCGTGTCAATGATACCGGCCTTGGTCAGGCCCATATGGTTGCCTGTCTTAAGAATCGCACCGGCCGTAGCCGTGTGCAACTGCGGGCCGATGCCGAGCCAGAACAGGATCTGACGGCCAACCATGGTTATTTCAGCAGTATCCAAACCGAACGGGCAGGTATGGGAACAGCGCCGGCACTCCGAACACTGGTAGAAATAGCTGTACCATTTCTCGAGGGTCTCCAGCGTCAGCTCTTCTGCTCCGACCAGCGGCCCGAAAAGTTTGCCCTGCGGTGTGAAGTAGCGTTTGTATGCCTTGCGGATCAGATCCGCACGACCGGCCGGAATGTTGTTCGGGTCCTTGGTTCCGAGATAGGTATGACAGTTATCGGCGCATAGGCCGCACTTCACGCAGTTCTCCATAGTCACAACAAAGGAACGGAGCTTATTCCTAAAATCATCCAGATGCCGGATTGCTTCTTCCACTTTCTTCTCGTCCGGCACCGGCTCTATACCCAGAGTCCGGAACAGTTTTTCGTTCGCTCTCTTGGGTTGTCTAAGTCCCTTGGCGGTTTCAGTGCTCATTGCAGTGAACACCCCCTTTCTCATACACTACTTAGTTACTTGAACCTTGGCTCCGGGCATTCCAGGTGCCCACTCCTTGAACGGTCTGTTTACCATCCAGCGCATCCAGAAGAAGCCGAAGACGTGCATCAACTTGCTGAACGGGAAGATGATCATCAGACACTGGACGAAGAAGAAATGCCACATAAAGAAGGCATTCTGCGGGAGCGCCACCGGGTTGAAGGTAAAGAGCCCGGCCATGAAAGTACGTGCCTCGAGATAGGTCGTATGGGCATCGGGAACCAGACGCATGTAGTTGCCCAGACCGGCGATTGTTAGCAACAGGAACAGATGCAGGAAGTCACTGGTTGAAGAAATCGCACGCACCTTCTCAACGGTGAAGCGACGATACAACAGATACAAGACGGCAACCAGGAAGACTAGTCCCATTGTAGTACCCAGCAGATCGGAAAGCCACACGCTGAGATCGGCCGAAACGAGTAACGGCGCGATCATGTGGAACTGCAGCCCCAGCGTATAAATACCCATTGCGTGGCCGGCAATGATCGCGATCAGTGCGGCGTGGAAGGGAAAAGCGCCAATCCAGAGCGCCCGGTCAAACTTTAGAATGTTCCAGAAGATAGCAATCTGCCACACCCACCAGGTGACTGCGGCCGTCCAGGTACCCGGGAACGGGGAAAGGGTGATGTTGTGCATAATCCGGGGGATCATCCAGCGCCAGAGGCGCCATGTAACACCGCCCAAGAATATGGCTACGGTAAAGTACGGCATAATCTGACCAACAAATTGTTCCACCTAGTACACCTCCCCTGGTTATAACTGGCACAAAGGCATCTGTAATACACCTTCGTTGCCGTAGTGGTAACATAAGATGACACCGACACCCAAACCACAGCACAGGGCTCCCGATTCTGCACCGGAGTCCCGATTTGCGGCCCGGGTTAAGACCACCTTTCGGAGCCGGCGCTAAGAATTACTCCTGTGCTGGCTCGTTTTCCGGGATTCTCTGATCTCTCACCTCCCGGTCGTCCACTCCGGGGACGGGTTGAATCGGCCTATAACTCCTGTAATGTAACCGACCCGCTCGGGCAGACCGTCACGCAGGTCTCACAGCCGAGGCAGTCTGTGCCGTCCAGGACCACCGCTTTGCCGTCCTGCATCTCGAGGCATTGGGCGGGACAGGCCTCAACGCACTCGGTGCACCCCTCACAGGTGGATGCTTCAATGGTCACCACGAACATTACCGTTTACCCCCTTAAAATAGTTTTGGTTTCTTAGTCAACGAGCCGAATTCGGCTCTCAGCTAACGCAGATGCAAAACAGATCGGCACAAAACCACATGATGTATTTCGGTACACAAGCCCCGATTCCTGCTGTCGGGCGACAAGTTTTTCAGATTTTAGAACCTGATTCGGGATACTCCTCCAAGCAAACGCGAAGGGATTCAATGCCGTCACAGAAACCCTTATTGTAGTGATCCATTTTGTATTCCCTTATCTCACGGATCAGATCCTCGTCTCAATGATCCAGCGGTTGATCGCCTCGTATATGGTCATTAAGAACGCCTCTCCCGAATTCGTCGGTACGGTACAGGCGTACCGGCCCTATTCTATCCGCAATCGCACTGCAAAGCAAGGGCACCTGCGGCAGTTGCACTGGTTGTCTCCCTTGTGGTAAATTTAATTCTGGATACGTCAGTAAAGGATAACGGAAAATCTTGGACGCAATCAATTGCGTCTAACCTAAGAGGTGAATTAGGCCGTGCCTATTTTTGAGTTCCGCTGTGCCGCTTGTGGGAAGCTTTTTGAGAAGCTCTTCGGCCAAGCCGATGAGAAGGTAGAGATCAAATGCCCCGAATGCGGTTCGGAAGAGGCCGACCGGGTGATCAGCAGGGCCAATTCCATTATGGGTAGAGGGAAAGGAAAGGACACGAAGTTGACCACCAAGTCCTGCGGCCCTGGAAGTTCGTGTCATACTTTGGAAATACCCGGAGCGGGGGATTAAACGGTGGGGCGGCGACCATCAATTGAACAAACTTCGGAAGGGGCAGCTTGTGTCTTCTGTGGTTTGTCCATAGAAAGACCAAGAGAAGTGGATGACGGAATCGCCCGGGAGATGGCTGTGGGGTGTTGCACAAATTGCGGTGCCGTCTATGTTTGTGACGTCACCGGTCACAACCTGGGAGAGGCTTTCTCGGAGGCGCTGGTCTTTGCCTGTGATATGGACTGGGAACTCGCGTGGGATTTCCTGCCCGAGGAGGACTACCTCCACATGATCGTCGAAGGATATGACCTTGAGACCAACCGGATCTATCCAGAGAGGATTATGGCGGGCCGTGCGGTTAAAGGGGCTCTTTCTTTTGTCAGGCTACACCAGGACGTTCAGGAACTAAAGGGAACAGGTGTGACCAAAAGGCTGGCAGCAAGCAGAGCCCGCTCCCCGAAGAAGGATGTTGCTCTGGAACCGGAAACCACGGGAGAAACGAAAAAGCTGACCAAACAAGAGGTTGAACAATGCATCAAGGAGTACCGGCTGGAACCGGTTGTGGCCTCCGCCCGGCTCGACAAGAAGACCGGCCGGTACCTCCAGCGGCTGCTCCACTCGAACGATGAACTGATCCGGCTTCGCGCCTCCGAGGCCCTGGGGCGGGTGACCAAGGTATTGGCGCCGGCTGACCCTACCGCGGCCGTGGCGATTCTAAGGGGCTTGTTTACCCCCTTTGAAACATCCAGCGCCTCTTACTGGGGAAGCATCGACGCCATCGGAGAAATCATGGCCGCAGCACCCGGTCTTTTTGGGGGCTACCTCCCTCGGCTATTCCCGCTCCTTGAAGACGATGCCCTGAGGCCCGTCGTGGTAAGGGCCTTAACCCGGATCGCACAGGAGAGACCCGACCTTGCCGGGAAGGCCGGCAGGCGGGTCAAGCCGTTACTGAACAGCCCTGATCCTGAGACCCGAGGCAACGCAGTCCGTCTCTTCGGCTATCTCGGAGCGGACGGTATGCGCGAGCGTCTGTTGGAACTGCAAAATGACAGTAATGAGGTGAAGGTCTACCAGACCGGGAAGCTGGTGAAGAAAACCATCGGCGAACTGGCCGGAATAGCGCTGAGCGCTGAGCGCTGACCTACAGCCTAGCATAATGCTATTTTGTTTCCGGCCCGAACTCGCCGCGCACCGCGTTTTCAAGCGACGCCTTCAGGGCAGCAGACACGGAAACAAGCAGGGCCGCACGATCCAAGTCGTGCTGGCCACCCTTCTCCAGAACAGACCGAGACATCTCGTAGAGTTCCCTGTGCAGGCGATCCACGTTGAACGCCGGATAGGACTTGCCGGCTTTAAACGCTGCCTTCCAGCAGGTGCGTCCAACTCCCTGAACGGTGGTGGGAATGCCGTAGGCACGGCAGGTAACCGGTCGATTAGAGTAAAGGACACAGTCGCCTTGATCGTTGAGCAACGGGCACCGGATTCGCTCCCTGGCCATGGCGTAGGCCTGCATCTGCGGGTCGTCTGCATGAGCCTCGTTGATCATTGTCTGGAATTTTGTCAGATGCTCTTCAGCTTGGTTCGCCCGCTTAAGGACTTCCTGCTGTAGTGCTGGATCAAGTTTAGCGAAGCGCTCTCTGAGATAGGCCGCTTCAATCGGGAAAAGGCCAACCAGCGCGTGACAGCAATCCGTACAGCCCCGCTTGCACTGGACCGCATCGGTGTACTCGCGCTGCACCCTCTCAAAAGCCAGGTCGGCCGCCAGCCCTAGTTGTTCGTAGCGGGCGAACCACTCATCAAGCATCGCCGTCCCCGCCTGGCTCTCGGTATGGTTCCAGTTCCTTGAGGAAGTCGGGATGGACCGGGAAGCCGTACGCTACGGCCAGGTCCACGTGCTGGACAGCCCGTGCGTATTCACCATTAAGGTAGCAGGCATAGGCCAGGTTGTTCTGACCCAGGCCGAATTCAGGGGCCATCGCCACCAGTTTCTCGCCGGTCCGGACCGCTAGCTCGATGTCATCCTTCTGAAGATAGGCGCTGACCAGGTTGGCCCACGCCTGGACGATTTCGGGATTGAGTTCAACCGCCTTTTCCAAAGCGACGATGGCTTCGTCGGTCTGCACCTGTTGCAGGTACGCAAAACCGAGGTTGGCGTACCCCCGGGCATAGCGAGGCTCAACCTGGACCGACCTGAGGTTGGCTTGGACAACTCCCTCGAGATCACCCTTCTTGAAAAAGATGTAACCTAGGTTGACCCAGGCCTCAAACATGCGCGCACCGTCTTCAATAGCGTCCTTAAAGTACCTTTCCGCCTCATCCAGCCGTCCCTGCTCCATCGCCGCCACACCCAGGTTATAAAGAGCTGTGGCGCATTCAGGGTTGTCTTTGAGCAATTGCTTCTGCTCGTGGATCCAACTATCCGCATTTCGGGGTTCAGACACCGACCGCTTCACTCCTTCCGTGTAAGGGAAAAGGCCGCCCGCCAGCAACGGGCGAGCGGCCTCTCCAATTCCTGCGGTAAGCTTTAAGCGTCGTCCTGGGTTGTAGTTTCCCCTTGACGGCTCGTCAGCGTGTACATGGTGGTGCTACCGGTCATGAAGTAGGCAACTACATTATCGGCGACCAGCGCGTTGCACGCCTTCTTAACCTCGCGCATACCCACATCGGGGTACTGCTTCTTCGTGGCGTTAACCAGATCGTTGAAATAGTGCTTGGACTTCTTAGCCTTGGTTAGGTAATCCACGATCGCTTGTTTCATCTCGTCCATTGAAGCCACTCATCAAACCTCCCCTCAAATATCTGGGGTAAGACGGTACTATTCGATGCCGCCCGCCGCCTTCGAAACCGCCCACGCAGCGTCTGTGTACTTGAACTGGGTGCTCGTCCGGTACGAATCGTACTGCAGACGATAGTCGTCGATAAGGTGTTCGGTAAAGGGCAGTTCGCACTTCTCAAAGAACTTCTCCCAGCCGATTCTCTCCGCCCAGTCACCGAGCCGCTCATACTTGTTAGCATTCGCCGCGTAGACCTCGACAATACGCTTAACAACCTCGCAGGTCTCGGGGAACCGCGGGAAGTTGTTGGGCAGGAAGGGAACGATTACCTTCGAGAACTTCGGCGGCGAAATGCGGTTGGAGAGCTTGCCGCCCGCCAGCACGACGATACCGTCACCCTCTTTGTCGGAGAGCGGCAGGGCCGCGCACATGGTGTAGCAGTTGCCGCAGAACATGCAGCGCTCTACCTTCAGCTTAACCGTCTTCTTGCCTTCTGGGGTCGTGGCCGGCGAGAAGGCGGCCACTGGGCAGGAAGCGATAACCGTGGGAATCTCGCACATCTTGGCGAGAAACTCGTGGTCGATGATCGGCGGCTTGCGGTGGTAGCCCAGCAGCGCGACATCCGAGCAGTGCACGGCACCGCACATGTTCAGGCAGCAGGCCATGGAAACGCGAAGCTTGGCCGGCAGGGTCATGCTTTGGAAGTATTCGAATAGATCATCCATCAAGGCCTTAACCATCGAAGACGCGTCGGTGGCCGGCGTATGGCAGTGGATGTAGCCCTGAGTGTGCACGATGTTGGTGATGCCGGCACCGGTTCCCCCAATCGGGAACTTGAGGCTGCCGGAGAAGAACTTGCTGCTCTCCAACTCCTTCTTCAGGGGCTCGAGTTTCTCGTAGCTGTCAACGAGAAACTCGATGTTGTTACGCGTGGTGAAGCGGACATAGCCGTCACAATGCCTGTCGGCAACGTCGCAGATGTCGCGCATGAAGGCTGAACTCAAAATGCGCATTCCGCCGGCACGTACGGTATAGACCTTCTCACCGGTCTCCGAAACGTGCACGAGCACGCCGGGCTCCAGGACTTCGTGATAGAGCCACTTGCCGTAGTTCCGCTGGATGATCGGCGGGAAGAAATCCCAGAAGTGCCGCGGCCCAATATCGGTAATACGGTCCTTGGTGGGGTTTTCGGGGTCGAACGCCCCAAACCTAGTCGAAGAAAGACCCATGTTAACACCCTCCCGTGAGAGAAATTGAGTTTCACTGGTACCGGTTAAGCCGCCGTCAAGCGACATCCGTAAGCCTTACTATCTTGCGTGGCGCTTCCTGTAGTCGTCGATGTCGCGCTCGAAACCACCCGGTACGTCCTCGGCCTTCCAGAAGATGTACGGGTTTTCACGTGGCCGCCAGACGTGCTGCGGCATCACCGGGAGTCCGCAGGCTTCCAGGAACTTCGGCAGGCCGATACGCTGAATCATCTCACCGATACGCTCGCGGTTCTTGCCCTCTTCAATCCAGTACTCCTGAATTCTGTCGATGGCGTCCTTGATGTTGTCATACGGGGCTTCGGCCTTCATAAAGGGAACGACCAGGGTCGACATCTGAGCGCCTTCCAGAATGGGAGCCTTGGCGCCGCAGAGGATGCTGAGACCGGTATCGGCACCCGGCCGGACAGCCCGTGGCATGGTGTTGATACAGTGCATACAACGGACGCAGTTGGCATCGTCAACGGTCAGCACACCGTCTTCATAGGTCATGCAATCGCTCGGACAACGGTCCACGACTTCCTTGAAGATGTCAAACTTGCCCCAGTCGCGGCCACTGTGCGAGCCGCCGCCGGGAGCGAAATCACCAGCGACATACCCCTTCACTGCATCCTGGTCAATGCGGATGTTGTCCCGCCAGGCACCGATGAAGGACAGGTCGGAACGGGCGATCGACGCCACACAGCCGTTGGGGCAGCCGTCGAACTTGAACTTGAACTTGTACGGGAACATCGGGCGGTGCAGCTCATCCTGGTAGTGCATCGTAAGTTCGTAGCACAGCGCCTGCGTGTCATAAAGGGCATACTGGCAACGCGCCTTACCGATACAACATTCCGGGGTACGTAGGTTTGAACCCGATCCACCGATGTCATTGCTGAGGTGGTGGGCGGATTCCTGGAAGATCGGCTCCAACTGCTCGGTGAAGGTGCCCAGAAGGATAATGTCACCGGTGGAACCGTGCATGTTGAAAATACCGCTGCCGCGCAGTTCCCACATATCGGCGAGACCGCGGAGAAAGGCGCTCTTATAGAACTTGCTGGACGGCTGGTTCAGACGCACGGTATGGAAGTGCGCAACGCCGGGGAACTTGGCGGGCAGGTCGGAATAACGACCGATAACACCGCCGCCGTAACCGTTGACGCCCACGATACCACCGTGCTTCCAGTGGGTCTCGCCGTCCTCAAACGAAACCTCGAGTTGGCCCAGCAGGTCTTCCACGACATCCCTGTTGATCAGTAGCCGGTCATCGGCCATCTTCCTTCTGCGGAGTGCCTCGACCTTAAGGTCGGCTACGAAGCTGGGCCACGGCCCGGATTCCAAATCTTCCAGCATGGGAATGTCGTACTTAATCTTAAAACTTTTTAGCTCTTCGTCGGACGGATTCTGTAGTTCCTCGTCGGTATAGATCCGCAATTCCTGATAATCGAGATCCTTTTGCGGGACTTTCGGCTCAAAAGACATAGCTATCATCACGCCTCCTTACACTGAACTAGTGGGCTAGATGCCTCGGCGACAAAAGCCAGAAACAACTCTCTTTTCCGTACCCCCCCTCTGCAGTGAACTGACTAATTGACTGACAACTTGTACTCTAATGTATCCCCGAGGAAATGCCACAAAAACGCAACGATTTCTTTAGACTGGTTTTTAGCGTAGCATGTCCCCTCATGGTCTGTCAACTAGACGTCCACCCTGGTCTGCCGATAGACAACAAACGGCCAGGACCGCCCCAGACAAGCAAAAAACAGGGACAAGGTATCCCCTTTAACCTTCACTTATCCGGCAGCGTTCAAGGCTGCGCAACCCAATGATAATGCTATTCGTTGTACGGGCTTAGATTCCTTCTCAATGAAGTAATAATTTAAATCCAACTTTAACCCTCAGATGCAATGCGGAACGCCGATAGACAGTAGTTGGTAACATGTGGAGGCTATAGTAACACGCGCAGTCAGATCAATCCAGTACCCTGTTAGGCACCCTGCAACATATGAGGTCCTTTCATCGCATCTCTTCCTAAATGAAACAGGATAGTATGTTAGCAACGATCCGGATGCGCAAGGCTTATTCCCGCCGGATATCCGCACCCAGTGACCGGATCCGGTTCTCCAGATTCCAGTAACCACGGTCGATGAAGTGCACGTTTTGAATTTCGGTACGCCCCTCGGCGATCAGGCCGGCGATGATCAGAGCGGCACCGGCCCGCAGATCGGTAGCCCGGACCTGAGTGCCCTGGAGACGGGCGACGCCCTCAATAATGGCCACCCGGCCTTCGACCTTGATCCGGGCACCCATCCGGCGCAACTCCTGCGCGACCTGGAAACGGTTCTCAAAGATGTTCTCGACAATCACACTGGTACCCGGAACCATGGACAGCAGGCTCATCAACTGCGACTGCATGTCCGTCGCAAACCCGGGGTAGGGCATCGTCTTGATGTTGATCGGATAGAGCGGTTCGGCAGCGGAAACCCGTATGGAATCGTCCCGTTCCTCCACAAGCACATTGGCCTCCCGAAGCTTGGCGTTCAAAGGCTCAAAGTGAGGCGGGATTACGTTTTCGACCACGATGTCGCCGCCGGTAGCGGCAGCCGCGACCATGAAGGTCCCGGCTTCGATCCGGTCCGGGATGATGGAGTAGCGGACCTGATCCCGGAAACGCCGGACACCCTCAATCTTAATCACGTCGGTCCCAGCACCCCGAATCTTGGCCCCCATCGCATTCAGGAAGTTGGCCAGGTCCACGACCTCCGGTTCCTTGGCCACGTTTTCGACCACAGTCTGGCCTTCAGCCAAAGCCGCAGCCATCATAATGTTCTCGGTCGCACCCACACTCGGAAAGTCGAGGTAGATCTTACTCCCCTGGAGACGGCCCGCCCGTCCCGAAACATAACCCCGATCCATACGAAGCTCCGCTCCCAATCCGATCAGACCCTTGAAATGGAGGTCCATCGGCCTGGAGCCGATGTTGCAGCCGCCGGGCAGGGCCACACGGGCGGCACCGAAGCGGGCCAGCAGGGGCCCCAACAGCAAATTCGAGGCCCGAAGTTTTTTAACCAGCTGATAAGGTGCCTCATACCCCATTTTCGGGGAGCACTTGATAGACAGGGTATCCTCAGCCAACCAGGTGCTTTGCGCGCCCAAGGCCTCGATAATCTCGACCATCACTCGGACATCACTAATGTCCGGTACGTTGTCTAAGATTACTTCGCCATCGGTCATAATCACTGCGGAGAGGATGGCCAGCGTGGCGTTCTTAGCGCCGCAAACCTTGATCCGGCCTTGAAGGGGCTTTCCGCCACGGACGACGATCCTCTCCAAGGTTTGGTTGTCCCCCTGTTGTTCAAGCAGTAATTTCATTAATTGCCCATCCTGTTGTTATTCAAGTATCCAGGCCTGCCAAGCCTGGAAAAACTGCCGCAGATCAGATCCGGTAACCGTGACAAAAGCCTCATCCAGCGAGCGCCCGGTACCAAGTTCGGTCAGAACCTCCAGCACCGCCGGCCAGCCCCTGGACTCAACCAGAAAAAGGACCATACTAAAGGACTGGTGGTAGGCCCGGTTCTGGTTCTCTAAAGCATCGAACTTTTCCAGATCAGTCAATGTATATGCAAGTCCGGACGGAAAAGCTCTGGCTTCACCAAAGTGGAATCCGGTCAGTCGGTATTCCTGGTACTGAGCCACTCCTTCGTTGAACCATCGCGGGCAGTTTCCCCGCGCGACTTGGTCGACAAACAGATGGGCGATCTCGTGGGCCATCGGGCCGGATTCCATGAACAACGCACGGAGTTCTTCTTCCGAACCATCCCCGATCCAGGCCTGTGGGGCGAGCACCCGGATCGAGCCCGCCCAATAGACGCCCATCGTGTTGACGTTCAGCGGCCATCCGAAGCTGCGGTTGATGTCCCGCATGTCGGAGTGCAACCGGACCGGTGTCCGGCTCCGCACCTCCACTCCGAAATCCGAGGCCAACTGTGGGTAAAAGGCCTCCGCTGCGTCCAGTACAACCTGGGCATCGGTTAGTTGTCCATCCTCATAGAAGACTACGAAACGCTCACCGGGAAGGCTCTCCATTCCACGGGCAAAGTACAAAACGAGTGCCCGCTTATTTAATTCCCTGTACAGGGAATTAATATACAGATTGGCATTAATAGGGATATTTATCAGAACCAGTACACTGACTAGTAAGCTAACTAGGGAAAGTTTCCACAGTTTAAGCATTTCTCCGGCGACACCGCCTCTCCTTCCGCCTACATTGCTTATTATAAACGTTCTGTCCTTTTGGGCGATAGAGGTAAAAAACGGACGTCGGTCGTCAGAAGTCGGTCGTCGGACTGTAAGTAGAATGAAATTCGTTCGTTAGCGGTCGGGGAAAGCGAGTAACCGGTCGGAGCCGACCGGTTACTTGTTGCTCCATTCTTCAATCATCGCCTTGGCCTCGTCCACGTAAGGTCCGCTGCCAGCGAGTTCCACAAAGCGTTCCATCTTTTCTACAGCGGCTGGATAATCTTCCAACCCGTTACCCAGGATATACCCGGCCAAAAAATGACCAAACTGGTGTTCCGGGTTAGCCTCCAGGAGCCGCTCCACCTCGGCCAGCGCCTCTTCATCACGCTCAAGGGCGAAATAGCTTTCGGCCAAGCTCAGACGTGCCGATTCGTATTCCGGATCGGTCTCCAGCACCGCAACATACTGCTCAATGGCTGCGTCAAACTGACCCATCTGACCGTAGGTGTTTCCGAGCACTATTCGGGACGACAGATCCTCAGGGTTCTCCTTGACCTTTTCTTCGAGTTCCTGCAAGGCCCTCACAAATTCGCCGAACTGGTCCTCGTCAGACGGGGGAGTCACCGGCTGGGTACTGTCCGGGCTGAAGATCATAGCCACCGAGCCGCCAACCAAACCAAAGGCGATCATGATCGTGATCACCCAAAAGAAAAGCTTTTGCCCAAACTTTCTTGGTCTACGCATATTTCATCACCCAGAGTCTATTATAGCGGATTTACGCAGGATTTGCATGCAAAAGGACCCCTTTCCGGGGTCCTCTGTCCTACAAGTAGTTTATTGGGTTTAACTGGGTACCGTTAACGATCACCTCGAAGTGCAGGTGCGGCCCGGAAGAGTTACCGCTGCTGCCTACGTACCCGATCAATTCCCCGCGGTTCACTTCCTGTCCTGAAGAAACGGCAATGCTGGACATGTGTGCGTAGCGGGTAACCACCCCTCCGCCGTGGCTGATATCCACCATCCGGCCATAGCCGCCTCCCCATCCGGCGGTAGTCACCCGGCCATTCTCAGCTGCGGCGATCGGTGTACCGAGACCGGCCGCAATGTCAATACCGGTGTGCATCCGTCCGTACCGCATCCCGAAACCAGAACTGATCCCGCCCCGAACCGGCCACGCCAGTTGGCCGCTACCCTGACGGGAAGCCACCATGAGCATCGCGCCACGAACCTCGACCTGCGTCTTGGGCGGCTCTAACTGAACCGTATCAATCCGCTCCCGCTCAACCAAGCGCCCGTTTTGACGGGTCACTATGAAGGTCACATCTTCACGCCCCGGCTTACCCGGCTCAATGACTTTACGCTGTCCCATCGCAAGTTTGTTGTCCCGCTCCACCTTAACCTGAAAGGGGATAGCGCGCGTTTCAACAATTTCGGCCCTGGTGACTACCGTCAAGAGGGGCTCCTGTTTGGAGATCACCAGTTTCGACCCCAGCGCGAGGATGCTGTCCGGTTTAACGCCCGGATTCGACTTAAGCAGTTGTTCGACGGTCACCCCGTACTTGACGGCAACGTCCCACAGCGTGTCACCATTTTTAATCTCATGCTCCTGGTCATCCTTCGTACGAGACTTGTAGAGCCGCCAAGCACCCTCCCGGTCAATCACCTCGGCCCGGGCAACGGTCACCGGCGCCAGTTCAATGGTCTCCAGGATTACGGACTCACAGTTTTGTTCAACTATATAACTGGCCTTTAACTGGTCCAGGAAGGCGTTAGCCTCTTCCCGGTTTTTGAAATACATCTTAACATTACCGTCTATGGACATGGCTACGGCCTCTCCCACGAATCCGTACGCTCCGATCAGGCGCCGCTCGAGTTCCGCAACGGAGGCATATTCCGGCTCACCGGGACGGGGGACGCGTACCAGTTTGACCCTGGCCCGATCGGCCGGGGTCAGTCCGCCGTATTCTCTGGCAATTCGGGTCAAAGCGTTGTCCACTTCTTCGGTCTCGCCAACGAAAGCTACTTGTTCCCCGTCAAAACTAACCGACCAAGCACCGGAGCTGTTCCAAAACCCGGCCAATACAAAAATCCCGATTAGAAATATGGCTAAACCAAGCAAGCTTGGACGGTGTGCTTTTCTTTTTCGTATCCGCAGTGATGGTGTTGCTGGTGACAAGGTAACCCCTCCACGCAAAGAAACGGACCTAGACGATTCTACCACAGCACATCGCACCCGTCTAAACTATTTTTTCCATGTTTACCAACTGTTCCTTCCTGGACCGGACATATAAGGCACATTCGAGTCGTCGGCGCATCATTTGGCAGGCTAATTCGGGCGGATTCAGAATATCGTTGTTCTCCAGCTGGCAGTGTGCCTGACAACCACCGCTGCACAGAAACTTGGCCCAACATTGCCGGCACTTCGCCTTGGCATAGACGTGCGCAGTGCGGAACTGTTCAATCAAATCATCCCGAAGCGCTCCACCGCTCACATTTCCGATTCGGAATGATTCCCGGCCGATGAATTGGTGACAGGGATAGAGATCTCCCTGCGCCGAAACTGCCAGGTAGGAGTGCCCCGCACCGCACCCGCTTAGTAGCTTCGGGAGGCATGGACCACCGTCCAGATCGATCTCAAAGTGAAAGAGCCGGATCTCCCGCCCACTTGCCGCGACTTCAAGATAGTCCTCGGCCAAGCGACGATATTCCTCGGCAATCGCCGGCAGGTGTTGCTGAAGCAGGGCATAATCCGCTTCAGACTTGGCCACTACCGGTTCGAGAGAAATGTCGTCAATGCCGAGTCCGGCCAGGTAACGGAACTCCTGGGCAAAATCCAGGTTGTACCCGGTAAAGGTGCCGCGCACATAGCAGTAGCCCTTTGGATCCGGCCAAGTCCGGTGTAACTCCAGGTAGTGCATTATTCGCGACACAACCTGTGCATGGGAACCCTTTCCACCGTGGGTGCGCCGCAGCCGGTCGTGGGTCTCGGGACGGCCGTCAATGCTCAACACAGCATTAATCCCGTTTTCTAATAGAAAACGGGATACTTGGTCATCAAGTAATAAGGCGTTTGTGGTAAGCGTAAACCCGAATTTCTTCCCTTCTGCCCGGCCGCGCTCCCGGGCATAGGCCACTGTGGCCTCGACCACGGGCATATTCAGAAGCGGTTCACCGCCGAAAAAGTCGATCTCCAGGTTACGCCTGGTACCGGAATTAGACAGCAGAAAATCTACAGCCTGCCGGGCCGTGGCCAGGGGCATGAGTACGTCCGTCCGGCCCAGGCTGCCCGCCCCCGCAAAGCAGTAACTACAAGACAAGTTACAGTTATGGGCCACATTCAGGCAGAGTGCCTTCACGATAAAGGGTGGCGGTGTGTATCCGGTATAGGGATCCGGAGCGCACAAGAGACCCTCGGAGATGAGCTGGGCAATCTCCTCCTGTGCTTCCTCAATCTCCTGACGTGAGTATCCATCCGCAAGAAGCAACACGGATGAAGCCTGCTCCGGTTCCAGATGGAGTCCCCGGCTGAGAAGCGCCCACGCCAAGTCGTCCACCTCGTGGAGTGAATGGCTGTGAACGTCGTAGACCAGGCTTACTCCCCCAAGGGTAAAACAGTGAAGCAAAACAACTCCTCCACTCACTTCCCGCCTCACAGAGAGCTAAGCAAACAAAGGAAAGCGTCTCTTGTTAAGGAAACGCTTCCGTCGGAAGACCGGTTACTTGGTTTTAGTTTTCAGACAGGTCTGGTTACCCACTGTGCAGGATGTCTTGCAGGCTGACTGGCAAGAAGTCTGACACTCGCCGCAACCGGTATGTTCCCGCTTCAGGAGCGGCGAACGGGTTATCGTCTTAATGTGTTTAGCCAAGTATCTCCCCTCCAAAAATCTCATTCCCCGTGCCGTTAGTTCACCGACACGATCTTGAAGCCTCTGGCTTCAATCTCATTCACCAGCGATCCTGGTGGCCGTGCCCACGCCCATCGACGAGTACCGCTCGCCCGACCTGCGTCCCGTGACCGGGGCCAGCGAGTCCGTGGGCACCTATCTCCAGCCCGGCAGCGTGGTGGTCTACGAGTC
>Ga0180016_100118_pt1 | contig 28974 bp, 26 predicted proteins | sample KR46_M_MetaG_FD_129673 | JGI IMG/M metagenome (GOLD analysis project Ga0180016, IMG submission 129673) | Groundwater microbial communities from the Olkiluoto Island deep subsurface site, Finland - KR46_M_MetaG | ecosystem: Environmental > Aquatic > Deep subsurface > Groundwater | place: Finland... | reverse complement strand
CCAACATGTCGGGTGTCGCCGGGATGCGGGAAGGGCGAAGGACGGGTAAGGGAATACGGTCGTAGAGCCGAGATCAGGAAAACCAGAATATGTCCGCGAGCTACGAGCTCGCCAGGCCGATTTGGACCTGATCTGCGTACTCCATACAGGCCCGCGGCGTGTGAAAAGCCGCATTTTGAGGCCGGACACACGACAGCAGCAGACCGCATATTCCGAAATTGGTTCAAAAACCCCTTGCATCAACGGGGGCATCCACACACGGACATATGACTGCACCGTCCGACGGAGATTTACGCAAAGAATACCTTGCTAACCGGGCCGTTCCACATATGAGGAAGAACCCAATTAAATGCCCAGCGACATCACTTTGAACTTCATCTTACCGATGTGATGGCGGCGGGCAGCGTTATGATTGTACGGCATGCTGGACCAATCATGCTCTTTTCGATGCCCGCCGCATAGACGCAAAACGCTGAAATCTTATCCGTGCACCCACGCCGATGCCCGCCGCTACTCAACCGAGGCGAGGGGGAAGTCGCGGACGTTCTCCAGAAGCGGAATTGTCGGATGCTGCGCCCCCTGCGTCAGTTGCGGCACACGGCGTGCGGTGTAGCTGATCAATTCCTGCACGCTGACGAAGCCGTTGCCGTCGCCCGCTTCCCGATCGGCCGCGCCGCGCATGCCCTCCAGCAGCGCCGCGGTGAACGCGCCGTGGCCGCCGCCGAAGCTCTCGTCCTCAAGTGACGACTGCGCCCCGGTCGAGGAGGCGACGACGATCGTGCCGGTGCCGTCCGAAAGAGCCCTGACCGCATCCTCTGCGGTGATCCGCCCGCGCCGGCGCGGGCCGACAGTTCCGGCATGGCAGATATCCATCAGGAAGATTGCCTTCTGGTTGATCGGGCGGCCGCTCAGGAAGTCGCGGAACGAGTCGATCTGCATGCCCGTGTAAGGCCGTTCCATGTCGCCGTCATGGGTAATCAGGTGCAGCCGCTGTTCGTTGTCCTGCACACCGTGGCCGGCGAGGAAGATGATGATGACGTCCTCCGCCGAAGCCTGGCGCAGGAAATCGTTCATCTCAACGCGAATGCCGCGCTCGGTGGCGTCCGAATTGACCAGCACCTTGGTGTTGACCTTGGAAAACAGCAAGCCTTCCTGCGCCTTCAGCGTCTTTTCCAGTTCAAGCGCGTCCTTGTGGGCGTAGTCGAGGTTCTGCGTCGAAATCTCGTAATCAGAAACACCGACACCGAAATACCAAAGTTGCGTCGTCGTCTTGGCGGCAGGCGCCGGTGCCACCTTGCGGGTGATCTCGGCGCGCTGTGTCAGAACGCGCGCATCCTTGAAGACGAGGCTGGCCTCGATAATGTTGGCGCCGTCCTGCAGCGTGAACATGCGGTCAATGCCGACAATCTCTCCGCCCTCGAACACCGGTTCCTCGTCGAAGCCGCGCGACTTGATCACCACGCGACCGTTGAGCTTGTACTCGAACACCGGATCGGGCAGTTCGGCGTTGTCCTTCTCCACACGGAGCCGCAGGACATAGCTTTCGGTGTCGACCTCTTCGCGCGCCACTGATGCGAGCTCCACCTTGTAGGGCACCTGGAACATTTCGGGATCGACCTGCGGTTGTTCCGGCTCGAAGGGAAGGTTCGGATCAATGTCGGCGCGTTCGGTCAGCCGGGTGAGCCGGTCCTGGATCAGGCGCGGCCGCTCGAACCGCGTCTTTAGTGCCTCGAAGGGCAGGAAATTGTCGCCGAGCGACCAGACCACCCCGTTGGTGCCGCCGAGCGAGGCAGTGAACTCGCCCCCCGGCGCATAGGCGATCCACTCGTCATTCGCCTTGATGACGATGGTGAGCTGGCGTTCCAGCCGGGCGAGATCGAAGAACACCAGCTCGTTGGCCGAGGTCAGGCCGACGACGAGGTTTTGTGCCTCGTGCACGACGACGTCGCGCAGCGTGTCGGGGAAGAATGCGGTCTTGTCGCCCAGCATGAGCGTGTCGCGCGAGAACTCGATGGTCCGCCCCTCGCCAAAATAGCGGGTGAAGGTCGCACTCGCCGGCTCCCAGCGCAGCCAGCGACCGCTCGCCGCCTGATAGACCTGCCAGCCGCCGGCATTCTCCTTGATCTGCAGCAGCGCCGGGTCGTCGCGGTCGAAGCGGACCCCGTCGATCGGATTGGACAGGCTGACCGCGCGCACCTCGGCGCCGGTGGTGATGTCGAAGATGCGGGCGACACGAGATCCGGTCGACGCGTTGCCATAACCGTCCTGCCACTTGGTCGACAGCGCCACGAGCCCCGGTCCGTCGCTGATCGCAAGATCACTGAAGCCGGTGTTGTAGACCTGACCAAAGCGCAGCCGTTCGGTGACAAAAGGCACCTCGAAGCGCCGCAACGGCTGAAGGCTCGCCTTGTCGAGCACCTCGACGATGCCGGTCAGCGCCTTGTCCTCGTCGCTGCCCCTGGGCTTGCCGGCCAGCACGATGTGCTTGTCGCTCGATCTGATCTCGGTGACCGAGAAGTCGACGACGCCCTGCCGGCGCTCGCTGAAATCGTCGCTGTCGAAGACGAAGAGATTGCCGCCTTCGTCCACAGCGAGCTGGCGCGAGCCGTCCGCCGTCAGCGGCTGCCAGTCGAACTTGCTCTTTGTCTGCAGGGTGTGCACCCGTTTGCCGGTGGTCAGGTCCCAGACATAGGAGGCAGTCGTGTCGCGCGAGATCACATGGTTGTTGCGCGTGTCGATCGACAGGCCCCGACCGGCGGAGCCGAAGCCGGTCATGGTTTCAACCGGTCGCAGGCTCGACGTGTCGTACCAGTCGATCCCGTCGCCCCTGCCGGCGGCAAAGCGCGTGCCGTCGGGCGAGAAGGTGATGCCGAGATCCTGCTCCGCCGGCCGCTGGGCGAGCACCGTAGCGCTGGAGAGATCGACCAGGGCCAGCCCTATGCTGCTGTCGAACGTGTCGTTCATCAGCACCAGCGGCCGTGTCGGATGGGCGACGATACGGCTGGGGATCAGGGGAGCGGCGATCTGTGCCGGATTGCCCCACCGGGTGGTGTCCCAGATGCTAACCTGTCGGCGGTTGTCGACCGCCACCATGTAGCGACCGTCGGCGCTCTGGCCTAGCGCATGCGTCCAGCTGACCCCCGGCAACTCGCGCTCCAGCCGCAATGTGCGGGCCGCAAACAGCTTGACCGACCCGGTCTGCGCCTGGCCGACCGCGATCCGTTCGCCGTCGGCGAGCCAAAGCACTTTGCCCGAGGCGCGCAAAGTGCTCATGCGCGCCACGCCGCGCTGGAGGCGCTCGGCGATGTCGTAGACCTTGAGGAAACCGTTGCGGTCCGAATAGGCGACGGCGTCGCTGAACGGGCTCCAGGTGACGCTGTCGATGATCGTTTCGGAGTGGATCTGGGCGACGGCGTGGCCGGTCTTGGTGTCGTAGATATAAAGCGCGTTGGTCGTCATTCCAGACACTTCACGGTAACTTGAAAGCGTCACCAGATAGCGCCCGTTCGGCGAAAAGGCTCGGTTCCTGTTGCCGCGATAGAGGTCGCGGATCTTCACTTTCTCGCGCAAATCCCACAATTGCACCGGCTCGTAGCCGCCAGCGCCGATCTTTCCGTCCGGCGACACCACCAGCCCGCTGGCGTCGAGCACGCTGGTTACCGCAATCTGCGGATCCGTGACATTTCCGTAGGGGCGGATCTCGACGCGGCGGTTGCGCTGCAGCCCGGCATCGGTGTCGTTGCTGGCGATCGGCTGGCGCGGGCCATGGCCTTCGGTGCGCAGCCGGCTCGCGGGCAGGCCGTGCCGCTCCTGCAGATAGCGCGCGACCGCCCCCGCCCGGCGTTCGGACAGCGGCATGTTGATCTCGTCGGTGCCGCGGCTATCGGTATGTCCCTCGATCAGGAAGACATATTTCTCGCCGCCGCGCGCGTTCAGCGCCAGGGCTGCCGTGTCGAGCGCCGGATAGGTATCCGGACGGATGACATCCGAGTTCGTTTCGAACTCGACGGCGAGCGTCAGGCTGGCGCCAAAGCGCTTCTCCCAGTCCTCCAGGAACGGGTTCTCGGCGTAGAAGGTTTTCCGCTCCGTCTCCAGCGCGGCCGCGGTGCGCAGCCGTTCCTGGCGCTGTGCGAGCCAGCCGGCGTTCGTGCCGCCGAGCCGCGTCATCTCGTCAAGCACCGCTATTGCCCGGCCATAGTCCTGCGCCCCCGTGCGATTGTCGACGATGCGCCCGAGCATCGAGATCCGGGGTGTGCCGGCAAGTTCGGGAAGGATGTCCTCCAGCACCTGCAGGGCGGCGGCATGGTCGCCGCGCGCCTCGTGGAAGTCGCCGAGCCAGGCGGCGGCGGTCTGGCGGTCAGTCTGCAGTTCCGCGAGTTCGATCGCCCTGCGGCCATAGCGTTCCGCCAGTTCTGGCTCGAAGCGGAAATTGAAGTTCGCCCAGGACAGGAAGGAGGCGACCGACCAGTTCCACGGCAGGTCGCGCGCCGCGCGATCCAGCAGCGCGTAGCTGCGGGCGAAGTCTGCATTGGCCATCGCCGCGAACCCCTCGGTCGCCGCTTCCGCGAAGGGATAGGCGTCATAGGCGGCCTCGAAATAGCCGAGCGCCTCATGGTCGGCGCGCAGGCGGTCACGCAGCGCCTGCGCGATATGGAGGTTGGCCTTGGCGCGCTCGAGCCGGCCGGCGCGGCCGGCGAAGGCGATCATGTCGGAGAGCCCGCCAACCCGTTCCTGGGTCGAGGCACCCTGCTGCTCGAGCCGCGTCAGCCGGACATTGGTCAACCGCTCCAGCACCTCGAAATCGCCGCCGAGTTGCATGGCCCGCGCCAGATGGCTCTCCGCCGTGGAGAGGTCGCCGCCGGATTGCGCCGCGATGCCGCGGATGAATGCGGTGGCGTGGGGTGCGACCGCGCTGTTGCTGTCGGCCCCGGACAGAAGCCGGTCGGCGGCCACCGGATCGTTGAGGTCATCTTTCAGCAGAAAGTACAGGTTGCGCAGCACAAGCGTGTCGACCGGCTGAAATGCCATTGCCCCCGTGTAGAGTGCGCGCGCCTCGTCGTGGCGCCCAGCGTTGGTATGGGAAAAGGCGAGGTTGATGATCGCGCTGACGAAATCGGGGCGCGCATCTACCGCCGCGCTGTAGAGCCGTGCCACCTCGCCGGCATCCGCACCGTTCCGGTCAGCCACCCAGGCGCGGGAAAACAGGCCCTCCGGCGTGTTCGGGTGGTTGCGCGCCAGATAGTTACGGATCGCTGCCCGCTCGATCATGCTCGGCGTGTCGACGCTCAGGTCCACCAGATCGCCGGGCGTGCGCCCGGCGAAGGGGTCGCCCGACTGCGCCTGCGCCGACCCGAGGGAAAGCAGGACGACAATCAGGGCGGAGAGAAGGGAGCGGATCATCGGTAGGTCTCCGTTGGTGCAGGCGACATTGCGTGTCTGACCTGTATCGGGCTGGTGGCGGATACGCGCCGGCGAAGGGGCGGGATGAACGTGGCCGGGCTCACGGCGCAACCTGCACGCGGATTGTCCTCGTGGCCAGATTGCCGAGCGCGTCGACGGCGGTGATCGTGATCGCATGCGCCGCGCCGTCCGCCGGCACCTCGATTTCGGCCTCGAACGGCCCGCGCGAGGAGAATTTCGTGGCGAGCGCGCCTTCCACGGTGACCCGCTGTATCGCCGCCTCATCCTGTGCCGCGCCAGTAATCCTGACCAGCGGCGAGGAAACAATGCGTACTGGATCGTTTGCAACCACCTGCTCCAGTTCGTCGGCGAGCGGCTCCGAAACGACGATCAGCGGTGGATCGCGGTCGGCGTCGGCGAGGGTGGCCTCGACATGTTCGATCTCGACTACCAGCGGCACAACGGAGCGTCCGTCGCTTGCCGCCGAAAAGGCGATGCCGCTGCCCGTTCGCTCGATTTCGGCCGAAGCGACCCGACTGGCGCCGAGGACGGCATCGAGCCGCTGCTCGACCGTGCCGTGCGCTGCGGTCATCGCCTCCGCGATGCTGGCCGCCGAAAGCGGCTCGCGCGCGAAAAGCGCGATATAGTAATCCGTTCCGGCCGTGTCGTTGAGGCGTGTGAAGAAGTCCTCGCTCGGTCCCGGCACCAGAAGCGCCGATCCGGGGGAAAGATGGGCGCTGACGCCCCTGTCGCGCGGAAAAAGCTCGACGAAGCGGCCGGACCGGTCGCCGCCGATCACATAAAGGTAGCCATTTTGTCGTGCCTCGCCCTCGACACGAAAGCGCGTACCGGAAGGATAGGGGTCTGCGAGGCGGAAGGCGCCAGGGCGCGCCAGGGCTCGCGCCGGCATGTCGCGTCCCGAGATATGCAGGAAGCGCAGGCTCCCGCCCATGTCGACGACGCGCGGCGGTTTCGGCGGATCGGGCGGGATCAGCTCATAGCCCTCCATCACGAAGGCATTGAAGTCCGTGTAGGTCACCCAGACGAAGCCGTCATTGCCCCATTCCCTGCCCCAGCTGTTGATCACCTCGAAGGCGCCGCCGAATTTCGTGTCGTCATAGCCGATCACCGTCATTGCATGACCGCCAAGCTGATCCATGCGCAGCGCCGCGAGATCGCCAGCTGCCGGCACATAGCGCTCGCCGGACTGCATGAAGGCATCCGATACCATCATGCCGATGACAACCGGATGACCATTGGCGAGGCTGCGGCGCACGGCTACGTGCTTGGCGGTGGAGCCGGACGAGAACAACCGCTTGTAGCCCTTGATCCGGAACGCGCCGGCGCGGCTCAGGTCCTCGCTCGTCGGCAGGCGGGCGCAATCGCGCGCGTCATAGGGAAAGTCGCGCATCAACGGCACGCCCGTACGCGCCAGAAGGTCGAGCGCGTCAGATGGATAGGACCCGTCGTCGCAGCTTCCGAGCCTGATCTGGTTGTAGATGAAGGAGGGGGAAAACCGGGTCCGGTCAATGTCGGGCCTCTCGTCGACGGACAGGCGCCGCGCCTCGGCGAGTGTTCGCGCGGCATAGCCGACAGCCCAGCCGACGCAGCTGCCCTGGTTTCCCTGGTCGCCCGGCGTCGGCGCGAACGCCTTGAGCGAGGCGCGCGGCGGCAGCGAGGCGTAGCTGCCCCGCGAAAGCGGAGCGGCCTTTGCAACACTCTGGTAGACTTGAGGATCTAGCGTGGCGCCGGTGAAGTACTGCGCCCCTGCCGGGGCGGTCGGAACGGCGAGCAACGCGGCAATGAGCAACAGCTGGCGACCCAGGCGCGGCATGGGCCAGAACGGGCTAAGCTTCATTCACAACATCCCGCACTCGCCAGCCGGGTCGCGCCCGTCTGGCATCCCGCCATTGGCCCGCTCGCCAACGCGATGCGAACAGTTCTCTGGCTTTCGGACAAAAGGTCGCTGGACGCTTGCAACCGTGATTCCCCAATTTTGTTATTATGACCTAAGCATGCCGCCATCCCGAACGAGGGTCAAGCCGAACTGCACCCGTATGGCATTCTCACGGCCGACACCGAGGATACACGGCGCCTCAATCAACGGCTTGCGCGGCGAGGGATATGGTTCTGACCTCCGCCGGCTACGCCGCTCCCGCCTCCAGCCGTGTGCCGGTCTTGATCGGCCGTCCGCGAAACGCGACATCATGCCCGGCGTCGAACATCGTTCGCATGAAGCCTGAAGGCATTGCCAAGTTGTTCAGCCACACTGACCTGGCTACAGGGGGGTGCATGAAAATACCGTCTGCAATGCCGCGCCTGAAGGGCTATCATCATCCTCGTGAAATCATCTACGCGGTCTGGGCTTACCATCGGTTCGCGCTGAGCACGGCTGATGTCGAGGATCTGCTTTCCGAACGTGGCGTGATTATCAGCCGGGAAACAATTCAGCTCTGGATCAATCGTTTCGGTGCGCATTTTGCCGCCTGCATCCGACGTGACCGGCCGCGGCCGAACGACCGACGCGACGACGAGAGAAGATCATGGGGCGGTTCAAGTCGCCACGGCAAGCGCAGCGCTTCCTCGCCGCACATGACCAGATCAACAATATCTTCCGCCCTCGCCGTTACCGCCTTTCCGCCACATCATACCGTCATGCTAGGGCAGATGCATTCTGTCTCTGGGCTGACTATGCCGCCGAAATGACACGATAATCGTCGCCATCAAGCGCTTTCAAAGTCTCGCTTCAGCAACTTGGCAATGCTCTTCGACATGCTCATTACTCCTCATCAGAAAGGCGGACTGCGTGATGCAGCACGTCCTGCAACAGAATGTCGCGTGCTCGCTGTGGTTCTTCGAACAGCGGACTGTGGGCGGAATTCTCGAACACGTAGAGCCCCTTCACTGGTGCCTCTATCGCGTCGAAATAGGCGCGGGTGAGCTCGGGATTGGCCGTCAGGTCATGGCGGCCGATGAAAAAGTAAATGGGAATGTCGAACTCGTTCAGCCGTGCGCCCAGATCGTCGTGGAGCAGCACGTCCCAGAAGAACGGCCGGGACCAGATCTTGCCGCGCCAGATGTTGATCTTGTCGATCAGCGTGTAGGCGCGGATCTGCCACATTGGCAGGAAAATGCCCGTGACGACTGATGTCATGTTCCGCATGTGACCCGCGCCGATCCCGTGCATGGCGCGGTCGCGGATCCGCATCCAGGTGTCCGAGGTTCCGTCCTCCATGGTGACCGGTGCGGCCTCCAGCTGCTCCGCCATCCGGGTGTCGCCACGCGCGCGGTAGGCTTCGATCATCGAATTGCGCGCCATGACCTCGGACCGCAGTTGGTGTGCGATCTGGGCCATGCCGACATAGGCAAGGAACCGGTCCGGAGCCGCCGCGGCGACCTGGATGCCCAAGTAGCTGCCCCAGGAGTGGCCGAAAAGCAAGATTCGATCCTGCCTGAAACGTTCGCGCAGGTAATCCGCCACTTCAATCGTGTCTGCGATCATCTGCTGGAGGGATGTCGGTTGAGAACGACATGCCCGCTCCGCGCTGTTCCCACCAGACCATCGTGAAATGCTCGTGAAGGCCAGTTGGGTAGCTTTGCTCCATAAAGAACTCCACCATTCCTGGGCCGCCATGGAGGAACAGGAGGACCGGATTCGAAGGGTCCACGCTCTGGATGAACATGCCTTGCTGGATGCCGCCGATTTGAATCGTCACCCGCTCGGATAGGCTGTCTGTAAGGGTTGTACCATCAGCGGCGCGGAGTGGCGCGGGGCGGCCGGGACTGATTGCAAGAAGATAGACGAGCCCGATCACGAGGACCGCGATCAGGATCACGACGAAGGCCGTCATGGCGCGTTTGACCCTTGATCGCCTACCGCGAGGCGGCAAAGCCTTGCTTGCGATATCCATGTTTCTCCTCCGATCCCTTTGGGCATCATACCTATTCACCTTCTGCCAGAAGCTGTGCCTCCATGGCGTCCAGGGCCTGCCGGTCGAGCACACGCCCGCCGACGATGACCGCCCGGGGGCGACGCAGCGTTGCAAGATCCTCTAGCGGATTGGCGTCCAGCAGCACCAGATCGGCCCGGTGGCCCGGCGCGATGGTGCCGTCTTGATCTGCAAGGTCGAAGAACCGGGACGGCGCGACGGTCGCGGTATAGAGCGCCTCGCGCGGGGTGAGGCCGGTCTCGACATAGAGGTCCAGTTCATCCAGCAGCGAAAAACCGTGGAACAGATAGGGGTTGGCGAAGGACGCGTCCGTCGAGGCAAGGATTGGCACACCCGCGGCAAGTGCCATAAGGAAGGTGCTTCGGTCGAGCGCGATCGAGGCATCCGCCAAAGTGCGCACCTCGTCCGTCATCGCCTCCAGCCGGAAATCCGGGCGGCCCCAGGCTTCGCGCACTGGGGCCGGGGTCATCCGCATCCGTGGCGCGTCTGGGGCGGGCCAGTTGCCGGTGTAGAAATCCGCGACGACAAGCGTCGGGCTGACATGCATCCCCGATGCTGCGAGCCGTGCCAGCATGGTGTCGCACAGCGCCCGGTCCCATGTGTCCAGGATGATACGGTTCTGTGATGCCATGACCGCAAAGATGGCCGCTTGGTCGCCACTGTCCGCCATGACACGCCGCACATCCTGCAGCATGCGATCTTCACCGGTCGCGCAGGCCATGGTGACCCGCCCGAAATGCTCCATCCCGTCCTGGCCTGCGTCGATGGCGGTGCCAAGCGCCACGCGTTCGGGGATGTGGCCGACAAGCGGCAGTCCCTGCTCATGAGATGCCTCGGCCAACGCCAGATAGGTCGGCTCATCGAGCATCGAATAGGCCTTGACGGCGGCCCAGCCTTCCGACGCTATCTGCTCCACAACGGTGCGAGCATTGTCCGGCGTGTCGGCGAGGAACATGCCCGGCCACGATCCGGGGCTAGCGTCCACCCACGCACCGGAGAGGATCAGTCGTGGGCCGAGAACCTCGCCTGCTTCGATCCGTGCCTGTAGCTCCTGTTGGGCAGAGATGGGCCACAGCGCGCCCATATCCCGGATGCCCGTCACGCCGTTGATGAGGTAGAGCGGAAAGGCCGTATCGGGCTCGCTGGTGCTGGAGAAGACATGGACGTGGCTGTCCCACAGACCTGGAATAAGGAAGCCCCCTGAACCGTCGATCACCTCGAACTCGTCGGCAGGGGCGATATAGGTGCCCATCTCGGCAATGACCCCATCGCGGATCAGCACTGACTGTGCGTAGGTCAGCGTTCCCGTTTCGACATCGACGAGCGCCACATCGGTCAGAAGCGTGTCGGCGTGGGCTGCGCCGCCAATGGCGAGTAGCGATGCAAGAAGGGCGCCCTGTGCAAAATGCCTCATCTCTCGGTCACCCGCATCACGAGTTTGCCCTGCACTTCGCCCGCCTCCACACGTTCATGGGCGCGGCGCACCTCCGACAGCGGCACGACTTCGGCCACGGCCGGATCGAACCGCCCCTCGGCCAGCATTCGCAGAAGGGTTGCCAGATCCTCCTTGAACCACTCTGGATGGGTCCGGCGCATCGCCCCGATGGAATAGAACGCCGTCTTATGGCCGTTCGGCAGCCAGTCCCAGAGCTTGAGTTTGACAAAATCCAACGAGATCGACCCGCCGCGCCCCAGCACCTCGTTCTGGAATCCGAAGGCAACCAGCATGCCGCCAGGCCGCAGCGCATGCATCGAGCGGGGGAAGCTGTCGCCCCCGAGCGGATCGAAGACGAAATCCACACCGTCGCCCACAGCATCCCCGATGGCCGCGTCGAAATTCGAATTCTCCGCGTCGATAGGCGTGGCGCCAAAGCTTCGGATCAGGTCGTGCTTGGCGGCGACATCGGTGCCATAGGCCGTGATCCCGGCTGCTCGGGCGAGTTGCAGCATCGCCGTGCCCACTGCACCGCCCGCCCCGTGAATGAGGATGCTTTGTCCGGTCTTGGCCCGGGCGACACGGTGCAGCATCTGGTAAGGCGTCACCGCTGACAGAATCATCGCAAGCGCGTCCTCGTCCGCCACGCCCTCGGACACCTTAGTCAGTCCAGCGGCTGGAAGGCAGAGGTATTCGGAATAGGCGCCGATCGTCGTCAGGTCCGCCACACGGTCGCCCGGCGCAAGCGCGTCGACACCCGGGCCAAGCGCATCCACCACACCGACCAAATCATAGCCCGGCACGAAGGGCGGTTTCTCCTTTACATCAGGATACATCCCCTTGCGGATCATCACATCGGTGAAGGCCGCACTGGTGACCAGCACCCGGATGCGCACCTCGCCTTTGCCCGGCTCCGGCAGGGCGTCAACGGTTTCGGGTACAAGTTCCTCGGCTCCGCCGAAGTCTCTCAGGACGATGTGGGTGTATGGCATTGAAAGGTCCTCCCTCTACTGCTGGGTTTCGGTTGCGGGGCTGAGAACGAAAGACGAAATCGCGTCCCCGATATCATCATCGTGGCTGAGCCAAAGGTGCCCGCCGGTCGGGTAGATCGTAAGTTGTGCGCCGGGAATACGGCTTGCCATGGTACGGGCGGTCCCGGCGGTGCCAAACAGGTCGTCCTCGCACGACAGGATCAGCGTCGGAACCGCGATCCGATCAAATGCTGTGGGTGCAGGTGTGCCGGACCAAAAGCCGTCATTGCGCAATCCGTCAAGCTTGCGACCAATCGGGAACAGCTGATCCAATGTGATTTCGGCTCGCTGGCGTTCTCTGGGGCTGACCTGGTCCAGCAATGCTGGGTCGGTCGCCAGAAGGGCACGCGTCAACTGCCCGGGGGCCACGCGCGACAGCAGCCAGAACCACCAGTCTGATCCCAGAACCGCACCGACCATGTTTTGCTGGAACGCGGTGAACTTCACCGGATCGCGGCCCGACAGGTTGGCTGCCGGAACCAGCAAGACCAGATGCGAGCAGCGGTCCGGGTGGCGCAGGGCGAACTCCGCAGCGGGCAACGCGCCCGCTGACCCTCCAACCACCGGCAGGCGCTCGATGCTCAGATGGTCGAGCAGTTCAACTAGCACGTCGGCCTGATGCGCAGGTGAGGCATCGTTGGGAAATGTGCTTTGCAGATACCCGAACCGCGACGGTGCGATGATCTGGATACCCTGTTCGCGGATGCCGCCGGACAAAAGCAGCCCCTGATCAAAACCGCCACCCGCCCCGTGAAGCATAATCAGCGGGGGCCCGTGGCCTGCCGTGGCATATTCCAGCGCGCCGGCACTGGTCTCGATCACCGAGCTTTGGCCGAACAGGCGCGTGCTTGCCTGCGCGCGCGCCTCTCGAAAGGCACCCCCGGCATAGGAGCCGCCTGCCAGTGCAAACCCGCCAAGGCCCAGCAGCAAGGCACGCCGCGTCGTCACGGTTCGGCCCCCTCGCGGCTGATCCACGCGATCGCGAGGTCCACCAATGCCGCCTCCAGCGTGGGCACAAGATCCGTGCTGTCGTCCACGACCCCTGCATCGGTGTTGATCTGGAAAGCGACGGTGACGCCGTGATCGGCATAGTGCCGCAGGCTGGAAACATATGCGGGGATCCAGCCGCCGTGGCCGTAGACCGTGCCGTTGGGCGTCTCTGCGTAGATCGCAACGCCCGCTCCGTAAAGGATGCCGGGCGCGTCCGGGTCTACCGGCACGCCGTTGAGCAACCGGTCCAAATACGGCGCGTCCATTGCCGTCCCGCCGAACAGCAGATGCCCCCAGCGCGCCAGATCAGCCGATGTCGAGGCGAAGCCGCCGCCCGCAGACTCCACAGCCGGGTTCCACAGCAGCCGCCCCTCCGCGTAGGCGGTGCGTTCCGGCATGCCGAAGGGATTGTCACGCGCGACGTAGCCGATGGCAAGGCCGGGCAGGTCGGGACGGTCCGAGGGAAAGGTGCCGGTCAGGCCGAGCGGTTCGAGAAAGCGCGTGAAAACCGCGGATTGCCATGGCCGTCCGGTCACTTCCTTGATCGCCAGTCCGAGCAGGACATAGCCCGTATCGCTGTAGGCCCAGCCCGTGCCGGCCTCGAACAGCGGCGCCTCGCCGGCCACGAACGCCACGAGGTGCTCGGGATCGAAGTCGCCTTCCTCCGTTGTGAGCCGTGACCAGTCCTGCTGGAACGCGGAGATGTGCACATGATCGGGCAGACCAGACGTGTGGTGCAGGAGCTGGCCGATGGTGATGCTGTCCGCATTGGGCAGCGCGTCGAACCATGTTCGATCCCCCAGATGTGCCGAGAGGAGATCGGTGCGCGACAGTGACCCCTCACTTTCCAGCGCCAGAACCGTCGCGGCAACGAAGGTCTTGCCGATGCTTGCCGCCAGCATCGCCGTATTGGGCGTCATGGCCCGCGCATTCTCGACATCGGCAAGCCCCGTTGCCGATGTCACGAGCGTTCCATCGGGCAGGACGATCGCGGCGGTCGCACCCGGAAAGGCATAGCGTTCAACGAAATCGTCCAGCGTCGCCTGCAACTGCGTCGAAAGCGCTGGCGTGTCCTGCGCCAACAGGGGCGTCGCTGCACCGGCCGATGCCACAAGACCTGCTGCAATCAAGACCTTGCGCATGCGATCACTCCGCTGCCTTGGGGGTCAAGGCCGTTGTCGCCGGGATAACCTCGGTCACCGCCCCTTCACGGGTGAACATGGTGTCCCTGTTCCACCACACGACGATCACGGCCACGGCGACGAGGATGATCGTGTCCCAGGGCTGCGCATCGGGCCAAAACGGGTTGATCAGCTGCCAGTGAAAAAGCATCGGCCACAACAGGCTGCCCCGCGCGCTGTTAAAGATCGGCGTGACCAGCACCGCGAGGGTCACGTTGCCGATGAAGAAGGGCAGGAAGTTCCAGTCGGCATAGACCGTGCTCGACAACAAGAACGCCGGACCGTGCCAAATGCCCCAGGTCGCGCCGATGATCAGGCCCGCCCAGATCGGCGCCATATGCCGCTGCAGAAGGGGCTGCATCACCCCGCGCCAGCCGAACTCCTCGACCGGACCCAGCATCAGCATCATGAACAGGACCGCCACGAACGGGCCCATTCCTTCGGGTGGCAACGGCGCCAGAACCGGGCCGCCCTTGATCAACGAGCCCGCGACGAACACGAGCGGCAGGAAAAGGAGAATGAAGGCTGCCCAGCCTACCGAACACCGCCACAAAAGGAGCCGGGACAGGAAGGCACGGATGCCGGACAACCCTGAATAAAGAAACAGAACGACGAAAGCCGCAATTGCAGGCGACCATGTCGCCAGGAAGAAGAATGGATGCGAACCACTGATCTCGCCGAATGTGGCAGCCGCCGTCTCGGGGGCGAGAATGTAAATCCCAATAAGCCCCCAGGTTATGAAGAATGTGATGCCGAGAAATACGACAACCGCGGAGGAAGGTATTTTGATCCTAGCTCTCGATTGTGGATCGATTGGCATGGGGAAGGCTCCGAGGTCACCGCGTCTCGCCCACACTTTCGCGCAGAAGGGCGAGCGCGTCGCTGATGTGGATCAAAAGGCGCGCATCTGTCACACCCGCGAAGACATCTCTTGTAGGCTAGATGTTTTTCGGTCACTCATGCACTCAGCTCTTCTGAATTCCACAAATTGTTGCATTTCGGAAAATGCAACGCGGCAGGAAAGCTGGAGGTAAAAATTGGGGCCGAAAGTGTCGCCGCACGCAATGTTGGTCAATATCCGCTTTGCCGCTTGGCCATTCGGAAACCTGCCTGACAGTTTCCGGCTCCCTTTCAGTCATTTCCAAACACGGTTTTTGAGAAGCAGTTCCCTGCCGAGACCAACAGCAGCTACTTCGGCCATTCCGCTGCCACGCCATCATCGTCCCGCTCGGCCGATGGTGGTTCCGTCTGCACGGCGCGACGGCTGAGCATCCCCGCATCCTCAAGTGCCTCGATATCCGGCAAGTCACGCAACGTTTCCAACCCAAACGCTGACAGAAAATGCTTCGTGGTCACGTAGGTATAGGGCGCACCGGGCGTCGGACTGCGTGGACCGGATCCTATAAAGCCGGCGCCGCGCAAAGCGCTGATTGTATCCCGGCTGACCTCCTTGCCAAAAATCTTCGACAGCTCGCTTCTCGTGACAGGCTGGGAATAGGCAATCGCCATCAGCACCATCGACTCGAACTCGGACAAGGCCGCCGCCCCGCCCCGCGTCGGTGCTTGTGAAGCCCGGATTGCGTCCGCGTAAGCCGTACTGCCTGACAGCTCTTTCCTGTTTCTGTTGCTGCGCAGATTGACAAACGAACATCTAGTCCATAGTTATGTTATCGATAACACATTGGTCAGCATGCCGGCTTGGGAGGTCAGCAGTGAGGTTATTTGGTGCATTGTGGCGATTCATCGACATCTTCATGGCGCTGACGCTCGTTGTGATGATTGGATTGGTTTTTGCAAATGTCGTCCTTCGCTACGGATTCCAGTCCGGCTTGCGTCCATCCGTGGAATTGTCAAGGCTCGGTCTCGTCTGGCTGGTCATGCTCGGCGCAGCAGTGGTCTTGCGCAGAAACGAGCATCTGGCTGTTTCCGAATTCAGTGAAGCCCTGTTTCCGCGCGCCGTCCCGGTGCTTCGTCGCTTGTCCTACGCGATCATCCTGTTTGCGGTCCTGATGCTGTTTTGGGGCGCTTTCCGCCAGATGAACGCAAACTGGAACAACATTTCCCAGCTGACCGGTTTGCCGTCAGCGCTTTTCTATCTGGCCGGTGTTGTCTCATCCATAGCTATGTCTTTCATCGCCTTCGTGCGCATATTCAATCCTGATGCTCTGAGCGATCATGGGAACAAGGTTGACCCCCTATGACCTTGGCGTTGTTCCTGAGCGTTCTTCTGGGATCCATCCTGCTTGGATTGCCAGTTGCCTTTGCACTGTTGTTGGCCGCAATCGCGCTGATGCTTCAGATGGATCTGTTCAGCGCGGACATTCTGGCTCAAGCGCTGATCAACGGCGTGGACAGCTTTCCTCTGTTGGCAATCCCGTTCTTTCTGGTTGCCGGCGAAGTGATGTCCAAAGGCGGACTTTCCAAGCGGATTGTCCGGATGGCGATGGCGCTGATGGGACATCGAAAGGGTGGGCTCGGCTATGTCGCAATCCTGACTGCGGTGCTGCTTGCCGGGCTATCGGGCTCCGCAGTCGCTGACGCCGCAGCCCTTGTCTCGATTCTCTACCCGATGATGCGCAAGGCGGGTTATCCGGAAGGAAGATCCGTCGGACTGCTGGCCGCCGGGGGAATTATTGCTCCTGTCATTCCGCCGTCGCTGCCGCTGATCCTGGTCGGGGTGGCGGGCAATATATCGATCAAGAACCTGTTTCTGGGCGGCATTGTTCCAGGCTTGATCATGGGGACGGCCTTGATGCTGGTCTGGGCGTTCCTGATGCGAAGCGAGAACGTGGAATCATTTCCCAAGGCAGACAAGGCAGAGCGCCTGGCGGCGTTTCGCGACGGGATCTGGGCCCTGCTTCTTCCGGTCATCATCATCGGGGGCATCCGTTTCGGGGTCTTCACGCCCACGGAAGCCGCTGTCGTCGCCGCCGTCTACGCCCTTTTTGTCACCACCTTCATCTATCGCGAAATCACAATCGAGATCCTGTTCGACATCCTGGTGAATGCCGGGCGCGCCACCGCCATGGTCATGTTTCTTGTCGGATGCGCTATGGTTGCCGCCTGGCTGATTACGGTCGCACAGCTGCCGCAGCAGCTCGCGACGCTCCTTGGACCGCTGGTTGAGAATCCGCGCCTGCTGATGGCCGCCATCATGATTCTTGTACTGCTTGTCGGAATGGTCATGGACCTTTCACCGACCATCCTGATTCTCGTTCCGCTCTTGATGCCGGTCGTCAAGCTCGCCGGAATTGATCCCGTCTATTTCGGACTCATGTTCGTCATCAACTGCTCGATCGGGCTGATCACGCCACCGGTCGGCACGGTGCTGAACGTGGTTTGTGGGGTTGGCCGCGTGCCAATGTCGGCCGCGGTTCGTGGCAGCTGGCCGTTCATAGCTGCCTATTTGGTGCTCCTGGTGCTCTTTGTCGTTTTCCCGGACATCATCATCACGCCGATGAAGCTGTTCATCGGCTAATTCTGGAGGAGAATACGCATGAAACACATAATCAAGGCAGCGGTCATCGGATCGATCATCGCGCTGTCGGCGACAACCGTCTCGATGGCCGAAGTCACTCTCAAGTTTGCGCATGCAGCGCCGGAAACGGATCTTCAGCAAGACCTTGCGGTCTTTTTTCAGGAGCAGATTGCCGAACGGACAGGCGGCGAGATCAAGGTTCAGATTTTCCCGCAGGGACAGCTCGGCAATGATGCGGCGATGATCGATGGCGCGCGTTCGGGCATCATCGACATTACCATGGTCGGCTTGAACAACTTCTCGGGCCTCATGCCGGAATCGGCTGCCTTCACGCTGCCATTCATGTTCCCGACCCGCGAGACCGCTTACAAGGTTCTCGATGGCGAAGTCGGCAAGGGCGTTCTCAGCCAGTTTGAACAGCATGGGCTGAAGGGGCTGGGATTCCCGGAGAACGGCTACCGCAACATGACCAACAATCGCGGCCCGATCCGGACTCCGGCAGATGTGGAGGGGCTGCAGATGCGTGTGAACAACTCGAAAGCTCTCAGCGACATGTTCAGCGCCCTGGGAGCGAACCCGCAGCAGATACCGATTGCCGAGCTTTACACAGCCCTGGAGACCGGTGTTGTCGACAGTCAGGACCACCCGATCGGCGTTACGCTCTCGTTCAAATTCCATGAAGTGCAGAAGTACCTCAGCCTGACCAACCACTCTTATTCGCCCCTGGCCGTTGCGATGAACCTCGACCGGTTCAACAGTCTGACCGCGGATCAACAGGCAATTGTGCTTGAGGTGGCGGCGGAAGCCGTGAAGATGCAGCGCGAACTCTCCATCGCCAACGAAAGTGACATGATCGTACAGCTGGAAGCGGAAGGCATGGAGGTCAACCGCGACGTCGACGGAGCGGCCTTCCAGGCAAAGATGAAGCCTGTCTGGGATACCTTTATCGCGGAGAACGGCGATGCCCTGGTCAAGGCGATCGAGGCCGCCTCGGCAAACTGATGTGAACAGATTGCTCTGGGAGCAATCGGAATGAACATGAAAAGCCCGATCTGCAGCAGATCGGGCTTTTTGTTTCCTACCGTTTCTTGCCCATTCGCCGCTTCACGACGGTCCACGCAACCGTTTCCCCCGGCTCGTTCTGCAGGTGGTGCGTCAAGCTGCAGGACAGCGCTTCTGAACCGCAATCAAGGAGGACGCGGCGCCTCAGAAGCTGAGTTGGACCTTCATCGCCTGCGAGCGGTTACCGGCCAGATCAAAGGCTGCCACCGCATCCTCGAATTTCATCGTGTGCGATATCAGCGGCTCGACCTTGATCCGCCCCGCCTGCATCAGCCTGACCGCCATGGCGAACTCTTCATGGAAGCGGAAGGATCCGCGCAGGTCGATCTCCTTGGCGGTCATGGCCTGCACTGGCAGCGTCATGTCCCCGCCGAGGCCAAGCTGAATGATGACCGAACGCGGCCGCATCGCAGGGATGGCGCCGGCCAGCGCGGCGGCTGCGCCCGAGCATTCATAGAGCACGTCGAAACTGCCCTTGCCGGTCGCATAGGCACTGAGCGCTTCCGGATCGGTACGGGTGTTGATCACCCGATCGGCGCCGGCCTTGCCGGCATAGGAAAGCGCGGCGTCGGAGAGATCCGTGACGACGATCTCGACCGCGCCCGCCGCCCGCGCGGCAAGCACGCAAAGGCTGCCGATCGGCCCGGACCCGGTGATCAGCACGCGCTTTCCCAGCAGGTCGCCCGCTCGCCGTGTGGCATGCAGGCACACCGACAGCGGCTCCGCCATCGCCGCCTCACCGGCAGTCAGCCCGTCTGCCTTGACACACTGGCTTTCAAGCGCCACGAGATGTTCGCGGAACGCACCCTGGACATGGGGAAACGGCATGGCCGAGCCGTAGAAGCGCATGTTTTCGCAATGATTGCGCAATCCCTGGCCGCAATAGCTGCAATGGCCGCAGGGTCTTGACGGCGAGACCGCGACAAGGTCGCCGATGGCAAGGCTCGAGACGCCCTCCCCCAGGGCGGTGACATGGCCGGATACTTCATGTCCCAGAACCATCGGCTGCCTGAGCCGAACCGCGCCAAAGCCGCCATGATTGTAGTAGTGTAGGTCCGAGCCGCAAATGCCGCCGCAGGCGACCTTGATCGCAACCTCGCCCTCGCCCGGCTGCTCCTCGGCATGAGCCTCGATGCGCAGGTCCCTGGCTTGATGAATGACGATTGCACGCATGGAAGATCCTCAAAGAACGGGGGTCAACAGATCGGCGCCGGAAAAATGCGCGATCAGGTTGTCGCGCACAAGCTTGCCCATGGCCTTGCGGGTCTCGAAGGTCCCGGACGCATGGTGCGGTTGCACAAGCACATTGTCGAGCGCCAGGAACCGCGGATTGAGCTTCGGCTCCCCCTCGAAGACATCGAGCGCCGCCGATCCCAGGCGCCCCTGCTCCAGCGCATCGAGAAGCGCCTCCTCGTCGATATTGGCCGCGCGCGAAATGTTGATGATCATGCCCTCCGGCCCCACCGCCTCGATCACCTCGCGGCCAACGATGTGGCGCGTTTGCGCGGAGGCGGCGAGCGTCACGAAGAAGAAGTCGGCGTGGCGCGCCAGGTCCACCGGATCGCCGACGAAGCGCCAGCCCTGTGCATAGTCCCTGGCCGTCACATCGCAATAGGCGATATCCATGTCAAACCCGGACAGGCGCTTCGCCACCTCGTAGCCGATGCGGCCGAGCCCGAGCACGCCGGCCTTCTTGCCAAACACACGGTGCTTCAAGGGGTAGAGCCCCCTGGCTTCCCAGGAGCCGTCACGCACCCATTTCTCCGCGCCAATCATGCCGCGCGACTGCACCATCATCATCGCGACGCCGAGGTCGGCGACATCCTTGGTCAGCACATCGGGCGTGTTGGTCACGCGGATGCCGCGCTCACGGCAGGCGGCAAGATCCACCGCATCATAACCGACGCCATAGACACTGATGACTTCGAGTTTCGGCAGCGCTTCGATCATGGCGCGATCGGCGCCCAGTTCGCCGCGCGTGGCGATGCCCCGCACCTCCGGCGCGACGGAGACCAGAAAGCCCGCCTTGTCATCGGCTTCGAAATAGCGGTGCATCGTGAACGTCGCGTCAAGCGGGATCTGGTCCCAATCCGGATAGGGACCGATTTGCAGGATCTCGACAGGGGCGGCGGAAGCAGGCATCGAAAGCTCCGGAAACAATGTTGACTATGTTATCGATAACATATAGATCTCGATCCTCAAAGTCGACAACAATTTATCGAGGAATTTCTGATGGCGGATCTTGGCCTTTTCGACCTGAGCGGGCGCACGGCCCTCATCACCGGCTCGTCTCAGGGCATAGGCTACGCTCTGGCGCAGGGCCTTGCCAGGGCCGGGGCCAGCCTGGTGCTCAACGGGCGCGACACCGCGAAGCTCGCCGATGCCGCGGCCCGGCTGGCCGAGACCGGCGCAACCATCCACCAGCTGGCCTTCGACGTGACCGACCATGGCGCGGCCCGCGCGGCCATCGACGGTTTCGAGGCGGCGACAGGCGCCATCGACATCTGCGTCAACAATGCCGGCATGCAGCACCGTGCGCCGCTGGAGGACTTCCCGGCCGATGCGTTCGAGCGCCTGATGCGCACCAATGTCAGCTCGGTGTTCAATGTCGGCCAGGCCGTCGCCCGCCACATGATCGGCCGCGGTCGCGGCAAGATCATCAACATCGCCTCGGTCCAGACCGCCCTCGCCCGCCCTTCGATCGCGCCCTACACGGCCACCAAGGGCGCCGTTGGCAATCTGACCAAGGGCATGGCCACCGATTGGGCAAGGCATGGCCTGCAATGCAACGCCATCGCGCCGGGATATTTCGACACGCCGCTCAATGCGGCCCTCGTAGCCGATCCGGAGTTCAGCGCATGGCTCAAGAAGCGCACCCCTGCCGGGCGCTGGGGCCAGGTTGCGGAGCTGGTCGGGGCCTGCATCTTCCTGGCGTCCGACGCCGCGTCCTTCGTCAATGGCCACACGCTGTATGTCGATGGCGGCATCACCGCATCGCTCTGACATGGCCCGGCATGCGATCATCATGGGGGTTGCGGGCTGCGGCAAGACAAGCGTCGGCGAAAGCCTGTCGCGGCGCACCGGACTTGGGTTCGTCGATGGCGATGCGCTGCATCCCAGGGAAAACGTCGACAAGATGTCCCGCGGCAATCCGCTGACCGATGCCGACCGCTGGCCATGGCTGGAGGCGGTCGGTCGCGCCTTCGCACAGAGCCCCGCGCCGCTGATCATCGGCTGCTCGGCGCTCAAGCGCAGCTATCGCGACAGGATCCGGCACCATGCCGATGCGCCGGTCTCGTTCATTCATCTCACCGGAAGCCGCGAGGTCATCGGCCGGCGCATGCGCGAGCGCAGGAACCACTTCATGCCGCCGGCATTGCTCGACAGTCAGTTTACGGCGCTTGAGCCCCCCGGCGCCGACGAGGCGGCGATCGCCATCGACATCGACCAGCCGCTCGATGCCATCGTCTCCCGGGCGGCGCGTTATCTGGAAGGACAAGACCATGACTGAGACAGTCGCCCTGATCGGGGCCGGCGCCATGGGCGGCGCAATCGGCGCCCGCCTGCTTGAAACCGGAAACCGCCTCGCCGTCTTCGATCTTGATGCGGATAAGGTGGCGAAGCTCGTCGCCAAAGGCGCAATTGCGGCCGGTTCCGCCGCCGAGGCCGCGGCGCAGTCCGACTACGTCATCACCAGCCTCAATTCGCCCGGAATCGTCCGGCGCGCCGTCTTTGGCGAGGCCGGCGTGGCCGAAGCCGCCAGGCCCGGCACCATCATCATCGACATGTCGTCGATTGATCCGGTGGCCACCCGGCAATTGAGCGAGGATGCAAGAGCGCTGGGCCTGCGCTGGGTGGACTCGCCGCTGTCGGGCGGAGCGCCGAAGGCTCTGATTGGCGAGTTGACCCTGATGGCCGGTGGTGACGCCGCCGATGTGGAACAGGCGCACATGGTGTTGCGCCATGTCGCCAGCAATTACACGCATATGGGCCCCAGCGGCGCCGGCCAGACCACCAAGCTGATCAATCAGGTGCTCTGCGGGCTCGGTTTCCTGGCGGTTGCGGAAGCCACCCAGCTGGCGCTCGACGCGGGTGTTGATGCCGCAAAGATCCCGCAGGCGCTCAAGGGCGGTCGCGCCGACAGCGCCATCATGCAGGAATACATGCCGCGCTTCGTGACCAGGGATTACCGCCGCACCGGACGCATCGACAACATGGTCAAGGACCTGAACGGGGCGCTCGATCTGGCGCGCGCCAGCCACACGTCGATGCCGATGACGGCGCTGTGCGCCGAAATCCACCGGATGCTGACCGCCGCCGGCCTTGGCGGCGAAGACCAGGCTGCGGTGATGGAATATTTCAAGGGACCCAACAAGGAGCAGTTCCAATGATCACCCGCTACGCCCTCTTCGAGGGCTCCGTGAAGCCCGGCAAGACAGACGTCTTCCGCGCCGCCGTCATGGACCGCCTTGTCCCCTTGTGGAAGCAGTTTGCCGGCGCCCAGGAAGTGCGGGTGATGTTCGGGGAGGACCGCGACGAAGGCGCGCCGGAGTTTCCGCTGATCCTGGCGATCAGCTATCCGGACCTGGCCGCCATGGGCAAGGCGCTGCAAAGCCCGGCGCGGGCGCAATCCCGCGAGGCCACGGGTGAGATCGTCGCCGAATGTTTCGAAGGCCGCATTCACCACCATGTGACGCTCACGCACGCGTTTCCGGTCTAGGCAGATGGCCACCGCCAGGAGCCCGCACCCCGACATCGCGGCAAGCGCGCAGGTTAAGTCAGCAAGGGCCCAGATATCTTCCAGGGGCAGCCCGGCCCCTGAGCCCGCTTGTTGTTATCGATATCATTCATTGCTAGGACTTGAACTCTCAAACCGGGTCCGGCCCTTGCAAAGCCGGACCTGTCCATCCCCGACCGCTGCCTCAACCCTGCTCATGCACAGCCATGTAACCGGAAAATCGCACGCCGCATGAAGCCTCCCAGGAAAACACCGACCATGGCCGATGTCGCTCGCGAGGCGGGCGTTTCACCCATGACCGTATCGCGGGCATTCAAGTCCGATGCCTATGTCAATGACGAGACCCGCAAGGCCATCCTGCTCGCTGCGGATCGTCTCGGCTACGTCATGGACAGCATGGCGTCCGGCCTGTCATCGCGAAAGACCGGCTTCGTCGCCGCCACCATTCCCTCGATCAACAATGCCAATTTCGCCGATACGGTGCGCGGCCTGACCGAGGGGCTGCAGGCACGGGGGCTCCAGGTGCTGCTCGGTTACACCAACTACAACCAGGAGGAAGAGGAGCGGCTTGTCCGTCAGCTGCTGACGCGGCGTCCCGAAGCGATCGTTGTCACCGGCGGCACCCATTCTGGCAAATGCCGCACGATGCTTGCCAATGCCGGAATTCCGGTGATCGAGACCTGGGACCTTCCAGCCGACCCGATCGATTCCGTCGTCGGCTTCTCCAATGCGGATGCCTCCGCCATGATCGTCGGGCACCTGGTGGCGACGGGGCGCACGAAGATCGCCTTTCTGGGCGGCGACGCCAGCCGCGACACCCGGGGCTTCGACCGCCGCCGGGGCTTTGTCCGGGAGATGGAAGCTCGCGGCCTGGACGCCACCCGGCTCGTCGAGGCGGGGCCACCGCCGATTTCCATGCGGGAAGGCGCCGACGCACTCGCCCGCCTGATGGCCAGGTGGCCCGACACCGAAGCCGTCATGTGCGTTTCGGATCTGGCCGCGTTCGGTGCCCTGACCGAATGCCAGCGCCGGGGCCAGGATGTGCCCGGGAAGATCGCCATAGCAGGCTTTGGCGCCTATGAAATCTCCGACATCTGCGTGCCGCCGATCACCAGCATCGATCCGCACTGTTTCCAGATAGGCCTTCTGACCGCCCGCCGGATCATTGATCTGCTGTCGGATGATGCTGCGGGCCAAACCGAAAGCCTCACGCTTGTTGAACCCGGCCTGTTGGCTCGCGCGTCAACATTATCAAAGCAAACGTTCTGAATAGCCGCCAACAAAGCGTTAAGGCGCAGTTCCTGAATTTGTTTTGCGGCCACTAGACGCCCATCGCCTGCGTCGGAGAAGGAAGCCCGACGGTCTTCTTGTACGCGGGTCTTGGTGGCGCACCACGGGACTGGGTTCTGATCCAGCCCACCTCTTAACCAGCACGCAGGTCTGCGCCTATGATCGGGCAGGAATGGGCTGGAGTGATGCAGGGCCGGAGCCACGATCACCGGCCCGAATCGCCGAGGAATTGCGCAAGCTTTTGGCGACGGCGTTCCTGCGCCCTATGTCCTTGTAGCACATTCGCTTTCCGCCAAGCGCGCGCCTCTATTCGCCGCCGCGCATCCAGAGGACGTGGCCGGGATACGCGCAGCGAACGGGTCGAAGCATGGACTCTGCGAGGCCTTCAACACCGCTGTGACACGGCAGGCTACCTTGCTCTCTCTTGCGCGCCGGCTCGGAGTGATACGGATTTTTTGGGCAAGGGTCGTCGCTGAGCCAAAGCTGCCGCGGGGCGCTGCAACCGAAATGGTACTGTTGCAGACTCAGTCAAAGGCGCTGAAAGCAACGGGAGGTGAGGGGCAGGCGCGGGCAGCAAATTTTGCGGCGTTGACCGATACCTCTCCGGGCACGATGCCTCTGGTCGCAATTGCGGCGGGTGATAGCTTGGTCGGAATCTCCGGTTGGGCCGACGCGCAAGCGGATATCGCGGCACTCAGCACAGAGGGCCGGATGGTTGTGGCCGAGGACAGTTCCCCTTCGATGCAGTTCGATCAGCCAGAGATCGTCATCAATGCAGTCTTGTCGGTATTGGGCGCGGTCCGCAGCGCCAAATGACCGCCGACCCAAGATTTGCCGCCCACCCAGACAGAAATGCAGAGAGAAACGCGGGTACGATATCCCGCGCTGGATCGATAAAGGCAGGTGCCGCCGTCAGGATTGGGGCTTTTCCGTCGCGTCAGCCACGGGGTGGTCAACAGCTGGCACCGGCGTGCCGTCAAGAAAGTCGGCGGCTGGTGAATCAACGAAGAACCACCTGATCTCTCTGACCTTGCTCATTGGCATGGTGATGACCGCATTGTCCTTCGCGATCAATACATAGGCCGAGGTCACGCGTACGATCCTTCCTTGGATCACGCCCCGGTCGGATTCGATTTCCGACATGGCGCGTGTCGGCTCTGTTGCGGCGGCGCTGTCGGTCATGCCAAGGACCGTGGGGATGTAGAGCAGCGAGAATACCAGCCAGACGTTGGACATGTGACGCCAGTTGATTAGGAGATTTGCGACTGAGGCTATCACGCCTAAGACAAGATACCCGCAGGCCATATGCCCAAGGGTTGACTGTCCGGGACCCGAGTAGAAGTGGAAGAACCCGAAACCAGTGACGGCAAGTGCCGGTACGCTGACCGCAAGCGCGGTTGCTTTGTGCGACGGCGCCAGCATGATCAGCTGCCCGAACATCAGTGCCAGCGCTGCAGAGATTGCCATCGGGATGGCCCCAAGGGCCGAACCGATCAGCAGATCCTGAACGGTCAGAAGGGAAATCAGGCTCCATTCGATCGGCGCGAAGAAGCCGAGGTTGTAAAGCGTGGCTCCGGCAATGGCGATGGCGGTGAAGCCTGTGGCAAGTTCGGTAAAGGATCTGCGGTCGAGCGCAAGGCGATCTTTGATGACGGTCGGGTTGATCATGGACGTCCGCCCTCCTTCGCGATCGGATCAAGCGCCCCGAGAAACGCCTCCAGCGCGGCGACTTCGCCCGCGCTGAGTTTCAGTGGTGAAAGCTCGCTGTGGCCTTCTGGGGCAGTAGGCGCGGTATTGTAGTGGACCAGCACCTCGCCAAGTGTCTTGATCTGACCGGCGTGCATGTAAGGTTGGCGACCCGCCACCCCACGCAACGACGGCGACTTGTAAGCCCGCGTCATTTCGTGACCGGCCTTTGCCAGGTATTTTAGTTCGGCGCAGTCCCCCGGTCCTGCGTCGCTGTAAACGCCAAGGCAGTTGAAGGGGTCCGCCAAAACCTGCTCAGTGCCGACGCTGCGGCCAAGGTCATCGGCCAGACCGGAAACTTCGGCCACTCCGGTGTTGTGAAAGTAGTTGTCGGTAAAGAGCGGGCCATTGTGGCACTTCGTGCATTCGCCTTTGCCGACGAAGAGCCGCAATCCTTCCACTTCTTGTTCGGTCAGAATGCCCGAGGTTTCTTCGCCCGCAGCAAGCTGATCGGCATAGACGTCAAAGCGCGACGACTCCGGCATGATCGTGCGTTCGAAGGCTGCAATCGCCTTGCCGAAATTGGCAAAGACGCGATTGACGACGTCGCGCTGCGTTTCGCCCAACGACAGCCATTCTTCGAGGACAACGTCGACACCATTGGGGCTGGCGTGGTCTGGCACTTGATCCAGCGGCGGGATCGAGCCGAACAGGGCCGCATACTGGTCGGCATAATGCGTCTCGACCAGATGAGCGACGTGGGCGCGATCCGTTCCATGTTCTACACCGCTTTCCAAAGGCCCCAGCGCCTGCGCCCACAGGCTGTCCTTGCGCCCGTCCCAGAACAGCCAGGGGCTGTAGGCCGTGCCAGCGATCGGCATTGTCCGCCGTGCCGTCTCACCCACACCCTTGGCCCGCGCCAGATCGTCCTGGAACTGGCGTTCCGGCAGGTGGCAGGAACCGCATGAAACCTTGTTGTTGGCGCTGAACGGGAGTGGGAAAAAGGTGGGGGTAAGAAAATTGGCGTAACCATAGCCCTTTTCAGAAGGGGTAATTGTGGATGGCACAATTGAAAATGAATGTCGTGGTAGAGTTGGTCGGGGCTGATGGCGTTCGACAGCGTCGGGAAATCGCAGTTATCGAGCGCGTGGTCGAGGGAGCGCGGTTCAATAACTTCGGCCTATCCCTGGAGGAAGGCAAGGCGATACAACACTGCGTACAAAAGGAGCTCACGCAGTTTCAGGTGGATCAAGCCAGCCAGCATGATCGGAAATGTCACGACCGTGACCGTCCTCACGGGGTTCATGATTATCGGTCCCGTACCATCTATTCGCTCTTCGGCATTTGTTGCCTGCGGGTGCCTCGGTTCCGCGGTTGTGTCTGCGGACAGACAACAAGATACGGCTCCAGCATCGAGACCTTGTTGAACGGCAGAACAACACCGGAACTGGAGCGAATCCAGGCTGAACTCGGCTCTCGGTTGTCATTTCGAGAAGCTGCGCGGGTGCTCAATCTCTTTGTGCCTGCCGCCCGGCCACACAATCATCGGACCGTTCGCAACCGGCTTGCCAAGGTTGCCGATCAGATTGAAAAGTGGGACTTGGCTAGCCCCTACCGCATCAGCCGAGCCAGCGATTCAGCCATTTCTGTTTTCATTGACGGTGCCTATATCCGGGCAGTTCCCGGATATCAAAGCCGGCATTTCGAAATCGCGATGGGGCGTGTAGTTTCATCTGGACGGCCGCCCCGTCAGTTCGCGGCGGCGCCGAATATAGCCACCGGCAAGAACGACGCGGTTGGTGCGGCGCTGCGGGCTCAAGGATGGATGCCTGGCCGGGACGTTACTGTCTTCAGCGACGGAGACGTTGGGCTGCAAGGTATTGTGCTCACCGCAACGCGGCAGCCTGTAACCCACATCCTTGACTGGTTCCATCTGTCCATGCGGCTTCGGCACATCGAACAGGCATGCGAAGGCCTCAGGCATATTGGCGATCTGAACATTTACCTTCGGGACGTTGCCGTTGATGTGCCGAGGCTGCGGCATCTTCTCTGGAACGGTTATGTTGATGAAGCGACGCGAGCCGTGGAGAACATGCGCCACCAACTGGAGCAGTACGTTCGGCTTCAAGACATCAACCATAAGCTCAAACGTTTGTCCGCATTGATCAGCAATCTCCAGACCTACCTGGCCAAAAACAAAAGGTCGATTGTCGACTACTGCCGCCGATATTGGTCAGGTCAACCGATATCGAGTTCCCCTGCCGAAAGTGCCGCCAACAGCCTCGTCAATGCTCGTATGAACAAGAAGCGTCAGATGCGCTGGTCTCCCATTGGCGCTCACCGGGTCCTTCAGGTGCGTGCCGCCGTTGCCGACGGCCGGCTCAAACAGGCCAAGCTTGCCCTCGCGGCTTGACCCCCACCTTTTTCCCGCTCCCTCGCGCGATATGATCGGCGATCTGCTGCATGGGCTGGATCTTCATGGCAATGTGGAACCAGTCGATGATGTGGTTCGTCGGTTTCGGCATGGCGCGGGGTAGCCGCTTCAAGATTTCGGCGCCGTCCGAGATCACCGTCACATCGCCGAAGCCGCGATATCCGACTTCCTCAAGTGCGTGAAGAGTACGATCTCGGATTGCATGCTGCTCGGTGCTGCCGGAGACGAAGTAGCGGCCACCTGGTTCGCCTCGTCCTCCGCAGCCGCATCGGGCAACGACAAGCTCGAAGTTTCGCGCT
>Ga0180016_100117_pt1 | contig 30042 bp, 33 predicted proteins | sample KR46_M_MetaG_FD_129673 | JGI IMG/M metagenome (GOLD analysis project Ga0180016, IMG submission 129673) | Groundwater microbial communities from the Olkiluoto Island deep subsurface site, Finland - KR46_M_MetaG | ecosystem: Environmental > Aquatic > Deep subsurface > Groundwater | place: Finland... | reverse complement strand
GTCTCCAGCTCCGGAGGCATCTCCCGGGCCACGGGCCAGAAGGTGGTGAGCTTCATCGGCGACAGCACCTTCTTCCACAGCGGCATCACCGGCCTGGTCAACGCGGTGCACAACAACCACAACTTCACCCTGGTGGTCCTGGACAACGGCACCACGGCCATGACCGGCCACCAGCCGCACCCGGGCGTTAACACCGAGGCCATCGGCGACGCAACCACCCACATCCCCCTGGAGCCCCTGATCAAGGGCCTGGGGGTGCAGCACGTGGTCACCATCAAGCCCTTCAAGGTGCGGGCCGCTAAAAAGGCCATCGAAGAGGCCATCGCCTTTGAGGGCGTGAGCGTGGTCATCAGCCAGGAGCTGTGCCCCCTGTTCGCCCGCCGGGTGGCCCCGACCACCAAACGGGTTTTCCAGGTGGTGGAGGACAAGTGCAAGGGCCATCTGGACTGCATCAAAAAGGTGGCCTGCCCGGCCATGTTCGTGGAGAACGGCCAGGCCAGGATCAACCCCTTGCAGTGCATCGGCTGCGCCCTGTGCGCCCAGATATGTCCCGAAAACGCCATCCTGCCGGTAAAGGCCAAAGGTTAAGGAGGAAATCATGAGCACCCAACGCATAGTATTCGTGGGCGTGGGCGGCCAAGGTAACCTCTTGGCCAGCAACCTTTTGGGTCAGGCGGCTTTGGCGGCGGGCCAGCACGTGGTGGTCAGCGAGATCCACGGCATGGCCCAGCGCGGCGGCGTGGTGGAGTCGGCGGTTATCCTGGGCGACGCCACCAGCCCCATCGTGTCCAACGGCGAGGCCGACGTGCTGGTCTCCTTCGAGCCGGTGGAGGCCCTGCGCCTGCTGAACAAGGTGAACAAGGACTCCCTGGTCATCACCAACACCCGGCCCCTGCCGCCCTTCACCGTGGCCATCGGCGCGGCTTCCTATCCGGCGCCCGAGGAGTCGGTGGCTTTTCTCAAGAAAAAGCTGGACAAGGTTATCGCCTTTGACGGCCAATCCCTGGCCGAGGAGGCCAAGAACCCCTTGAGCCTCAACATGGTCATGCTGGGAGCGCTGTTCGGCGCGGTGGATCTGCCCATCGACGTGAAGACCATGAAAAAGATCATCCGCACCCAGACCAAGAAGCGCTTCGCTGCCGCCAACGTTCTGGCCTTTGACCTGGGCTACAAGGCTGCGGCCTAAGAGCCGACCAGAGTAAAAAAGAGAGGGAGCCCCCGTGTGGGGCTCCCTTTTTTTTGGCCCGAAGGCTTGCCAAGTCTAGGCGTGGTTGCTGACGGTGCGGTTGCGGCCCGCGCGCTTGGCCCGGTACATGGCATCGTCGGCGCGTTTGAGCAGGTCGTCAAGACTCTCATGGGGCTGGTACTGGGTCACTCCGATGGAGATGGTTACGCGCAAGCCCGAGGCCACGTCCTTGAAGTTGGCCTGCTCTATGCGCCGCCGCAGCCGCTCCGCTACCTCAACGGATCGATCCACCGGGGAATTGATCAGCACGATCAGAAATTCCTCGCCTCCGAAACGGGCCACCCGATCCACTTCACGCACCGAGGAGGCCAGCAGCTCCGAGGTCTTGACCAACACCATGTCGCCCGCGTTGTGGCCGTGAGTGTCGTTGACCGCCTTGAAGTGATCCAGGTCCACGAAGCAGATGGAAAAAGAGTTGATGCCCCGGGCGGCCAGGGCCATCTGGTCGTTGATGATCTTGATGATCTGACGCCGATTGTAAAGCTTGGTCAGCTCATCGGTTATGGCCAGTTCCTCGATCCGGTCCATGGCCTCCTTGAGTTGCAGATTTTGACGGCGGTAACGGCGCAGGAACTTGTTGAGTTGGCCACCCACCAGCGACAGGGCGATCAGGATGAACAGGAAACCGAGCAGCTGCAACAGCTCGATTTGCAGGTTGAGGCCTTGGGGGTGATAGGTCCAAAGCGCGGCGATGACCGCCGCGTAGCCCACGACCGCCAGGGCGGTGATGAATACATACCCCTCTCTGCGCAAACGAAAGGCCCCGAAGAGCATGACCTGCAGATAGAACATCAAAAGGACCAGGCGTCCCTGTTCCACGAAGTAGATGGCCGCCAGCACGCAAAGGGTGGCCCAGGTAATTTGCGCCAAGGTAAGCCCCGGTTCGCGAAAGCGCAGATTGAATCCGCTGTAGACCAGAGCCAAGAAAATGAAACGGCCGCTTAGGTCAGCGGCCGCCAGGATGAGGAAGACCGGCAGGCCTCCCCGGAAGTAGCCGAAATACAAACAGAGCCAAACCAGAAAAAGGTGAACCACCCCGCCCATGACGCCCAGCAAGGTCAGCTTCAGGCGCAGAGCCTGGGCGTGGTCTCTGGTGGGTCGCTTGATTGTTGCGTCGCTTTGCCGCATTGAGAGGTCCCGTACACCCGCCAGTAAAGGGGCATTTCACAAGCTGGGTTAGTACTACTTATCGATAATCATATCTCATATGGAGCTTGGTTTGGGAGGGATTTGTGGTTTGGGTGGGGAGGGGGCCCATACGCATTTTTATTTGTTGGCAGGAAGGGGAGCCGGGCCGTTGGCTAAAAAAAAAGGGAGGTGGCTTTGGGCTACGAGATAAAATTAGAAGTACTACAATTCATGACAAAGATGGATGGGTGGCGTCGGCCAAGTTAACAGGAGATAGGCGGTTGAGTATGCCTGAGGGCAAGAGCGTATCATCCCAAAAAGTCGGATTGGCGCTGGGCAGCGGCTCGGCCCGGGGTTGGGCTCACATCGGCGTAATACGAGCCTTGGCCGAGGCGGGTATAGAAGTCAGCTACGTTGCAGGCACCAGCATCGGCGCCTTGGTGGGGGCCGGGTTCGCCCTTGATAAGACAGATGTGTTGGAGGATTTTGCCCGCCATCTGGACTGGAAGCAAATCGTCTCTTTCTTGGATGTCACCTTCCCCAGGTCCGGACTTATTGACGGTGAGAAGGTTACGGATTTCTTTCGCAGCCACGTGCGGAAGATGAAAATCGAAGAACTGCCCCTCCCGTATTGCGCGGTTGCCACAGATTTGGCCACAGGGGGCGAGGTAGTTTTAAGTAAAGGCGATATTGTCGAGGCGATACGCGCCAGCATCTCGATTCCAGGCATCTTTACGCCGGTAAAATTTAACGGCCAATTTCTGGTGGATGGCGGCTTGGTCAACCCCGTGCCGGTGAGCGCTGCCAGAAATTTGGGGGCGGATTACGTAATCGCGGTTGATTTGAACCATGACCTGGTGGACAAGGGGATGCCGAGTGCAAGTGCTACAAAGGATTCATCGCCGAAAGGTGAGGTTGATAAATCGCAGCTCGCAAAATGGGGAATCACCCAGGACCTAGCCGACAAGATAAACCAATTGGGATCGCCGGCTCTATCCCATGTTCGCCGGTGGTTGCTGAGGGAACCCACGCCAAATATCTTTGAAGTGCTGACAGCCTCGATCAACATCATGGCCACACAGATTACCGCGATCAAGTTGAAAACCAATCCGCCGGACTTGTTGATTCAGCCGAAGCTGGGGCATCTGCGTTTTATGGAATTCCACCGGGCCGAGGAGGCCATCACCGAGGGATACCGGGCAACCATGAGCCAGCTCAAGCAAAGTCGGAAAGGCGCGGCCAAAGGCGAATTGCCTAGCTAGCCCACCACCACGATTCCCGTCAGCGACGACTGGTCCACCTTATCGGCCTGGGCTTCGCGGCCCAGGGGCTGCATGTCCCATCCGGCCAGGGCGGCAAGCTGGAAAACGTCGATGCCCACCGCCTCCATGGAAGGCCGGGCCAGGGCCGGGAACAGGCAGGCCTTGCTTTCCAGCACCGCGCACGCCTTTTGGTCGCGGCACAGCACGTTGCGGCAGGAACCGGCGGCCAGGCCGAAGGACAGGTAATGCCCGGCGTAAAAGGCGGCCGACTCCAGCTTGGCGGCCAGCTCGAATATGCTGCGGAAGGCCTCGGTACGGGCGGCCTCCTGGTCGGGCGAGAGCATCACCTCGGGCGCGAAGCGCTTGTTGAAAAGAATGGCCTTGCTAAAGCCCGCCAGCACCCGCCGGAACTCCTCGGGCGTGGGGGCATGGGGCGGACAGTTGGCGCAGGAGGCGTAGTTGGGGCAGCGGGGCACCAGGCACTTGAAGGTCACCGCCTCGGACACCGAGATGGCGCTGGTGTCGATGATCGCGGCCTTGTCCGCGCCCAGTTCCAGGGCCTGGAGGCGCAGGTTGTCGAGGTCGGGTTGGTGCAAGGCGGCTCCTTTCAAGTCCCAATTTATATTAGTAGATTGACGAGCAAAGTTTAAGCGCCTAAAGTAGTGTTAACATAATACCATCGCGATTTGGCCAGAGACTTGTGTGCCATCATGCTAGCGCTAGATATTATTATTAGTTGATTTAAGCTAAATCCAATACTCTGATGCGTTGATGTTTAACAGACATAAGCGGTGAATGTTACAATGCCAGCCATTATAATTGGAGCTCCTCCAAAAAGTCTTGCACTTGAGACGAGGCAACATAATCCTATTGCCAACGTTGTAGATCCAATAATTTCTCAAATGAATAAAAATCAATTTGATGGCATTCGATCTGACTACCCTAGGGTTGTTGAGAGGTCTATACCTTCTGGTTGGTATAATTGCCATGGCTTAACTTTTGCGAGCAGAAGATGTGTAATTGAAGAAGCGGATGAGGTGGTTAAAATAATTACCGATGATGACTATAAAAGTATTGACGAAAAAGATGTATTACCGGGCGATATTGTACTCTATTATAAGAATGGAGACTTGGAGCACTCTGGTATTGTAATTACCAAACCCGAGCCTCAGAAGCTTCAGCCAAGTGTTATAAGCAAGTGGGGTTGTTATTGCGAAGTTATTCACTATGCGCACGATTGTCCCTATAGCACTGAGGATATAAGGTACTATAGGATAGAAGAATGACGTCAGTTAACGTATTAAATATAGATCAGCTGGCAAAATACATTTTATTAGCGAACACACCATACTTTTTGTATAGAAAAATTTACCAAGATGAAACGGTGATTGAACTGTCAGAAAAACTAGAAACAACACAATTAGTCTATGAATTTTTAGCAACTATTGGTTCAGCATCACATCTTGAAGACGCAGCAATTATTTATGGTATTATTTTTTCGCTGGCGCACAAACCACCATCTGAAGTTATAAGCTTTTTTCATGACTTGTCGGAGAGGCCTTTAAAATGGGCAAAACATATTTCAGAGAAATATTTTGTGGACTTGGAGGATACTTCAATTACTATAGTTAATGCAAATTATAGAGTTGAAAATATTGCTAAAAATATTTCCAAGGCCGACGGAGTTAACATGGATCGCGCACGTCAAAAACCGATCATAGGAGTCGTAAAGGGGTAGAAAAATGAAAACAATCTTTTCTTTGGTCGCAGAGGGAGTCGTAAACGACTCTAGAACGAATAACGTATCAATTTTTAATATGCTTTCGCAACTAGCTGGACCCAGTTTACCCTTTTTTGTGCAGAAGATGGTATACTTTGCGCTAATTGAAATTGGTAAAGACGACAAGTCCAATAAAAGTTACGATCTAAATCTGGTCGTAAAAAATAACAAAAACACTTTGCTTGAGCATAACTTGCGACTAAATTTTCAAGGGAAAAAGCGAAACAGACAAATCGTGGAGATCGGCGGTCTTGGCATTCCAAGCCCAGGCAATGTTTCTTTTACTTTAAGTTGGGGGGACAAAAAGCTTTCAAAATATTCAATTGATATAGTGAAAACAGGGCAGGCAAGTGTAGAGGATATTTCCAATTAATAGTTTTGAATAAATCATTTATTTCGGTTATTGAAAATATCCCCCAGTGCCCTCTTCCCACTTGCCGGATGCCTTTAAGAGCAACTCGCAGGCCTCGCGCACCGCGCCCCGCCCGCCGGGCAGCCCGGCCACCCAGTGGGCGGCCTCGCGCACCGCGGGCCAGGCGTCGGCCGTGGCCAGGGCCAGACCGCAGGCCCGCATGGGCGGCAGGTCGATGAGGTCGTCGCCCATGAAGGCGGCCTGCTCGGGCGTGAGGCCCCGGTCGGCCACCAGGCGCAGAAACTCGGGCAGCTTGACCTTGCAGTCCTCCACCAACTCGTCGATGCCCAGCTCCTCGGCCCGCACACGGTTCACCTTGGAGGCCCGCCCGCTTAGCCAGGCTATCTGGAAACCGGCCCGCTGCAACAGCTTCAGGCCGTGGCCGTCCTTGATGTCGAAGAACTTCAGCTCGCGCCCGTCCTGGTCGTAGATGACCCGGCCGTCGGTGAGCACGCCGTCTATGTCCAGCACCATGAGTTTGATGCGGGCCGCCCGTTCAATCACGCTGATGTCACTCATGCCGCCTCCTCCCGCACCAGGGCGTGGATGGCCTTGAGTTGCTTGAGTAGAGCCGCCACCTGGTCCAGGGGAAGGCTGTTGGGGCCGTCGCACAGGGCGTGCTCCGGGTCGGGGTGGGTCTCGATGAACACCGCGTCGGCCCCGGCGGCCACGGCGGCCCGGGCCAGGGCCGGGGCGTGGGCGCGGTCGCCGCCGCTGGACAGTCCCAGGCCGCCGGGCAGCTGCACGCTGTGGGTGGCGTCGAACACCACCGGCGGGCCCATGGCGCGCATCACCGCGATGGAGCGCATGTCCACCACCAGGTTGTTGTAGCCGAAGCTGCTGCCCCGCTCGGTGAGCCACACCTTGTCGTTGCCGGTGCTTCGCACCTTGGCGATTATGGGCCCCACGTCGTGGGGGGCCATGAACTGGCCCTTTTTCACGTTCACCGGTTTCATGGTCTCGCCCGCGGCCACCAGCAGGTCGGTCTGGCGGCACAGGAAGGCCGGTATCTGCAACACGTCCAGTACCTGGGCGGCCGCCGAGGCCTGGTCCGGGCTGTGGATGTCGCTGATCACCGGCAGGCCGGTCATTTCCTTGATGCGCCCCAGCCACTCCAGGCCCTGCTCCAGGCCCGGGCCCCGGAAGCTGGTGACGCTGGTTCGGTTGGCCTTGTCATAGCTGGACTTGAAGATCAGCGGTATGTCCAGAGAGGCGGCCACTTCGGCCAGGCGCGAGGCCACCTGGCTGGCCAGCTCCAGGCTCTCCAGCACGCAGGGCCCGGCGATGATGAAGAATTCGTCGCGGCCAAAGGAGCGCCCGCCCAGGGTCACGCTGGGGACCGGCGAGGCCATGGCCTAGGCTCCCTTGGCGTTTTTGTAGCGCAAGGCGGCCCGGATGAAATCGCGGAACAGGGGATGGGGGGTCATGGGCCGCGACTGGAACTCGGGGTGGAACTGGCAACCCAGGAACCAGGGATGGTCTACCATCTCCACGATCTCGCCCAATTCGCCGTCCGGGCTGGTGCCGCTGACGATGAGACCCTTTTCGGCCAGGGCGTCCTTGAACTCGTTGTTGAATTCATAGCGGTGACGGTGGCGCTCGCTGATCTCGTCGGTCTTGTAGGCCTTGTAGGCCAGGGTGTCCTCGATGAGCTTGCAGGGGTAGGCCCCCAGGCGCATCGTGCCGCCCTTGTCGGTCAACTCGTCGCGGCGCTCGATCCGTTGGGAGCGGAAGTCGAACCACTCGCGCATGAGGTAGATGACCGGGTAGGGGGTGTTGGGGTCGATCTCCGAGGAGTGGGCCTCTTTCCAGCCCAGCACGTTGCGGGCGTACTCGATCACCGCCATGTGCATGCCGAAGCAGATGCCGAAGTAGGGGATGTTCTGCTCGCGGGCCATCTGCACCGCCTTGATCTTGCCTTCCACCCCGCGCGAGCCGAAGCCGCCGGGCACCAGGATGCCGTCCACCTGGCCGATGATCTGCGCGCCCTCGCGCTCCACCTGCTCGCTGTCCACGTAGGTGATGTTCACATGGGTGTTGTTGGCCACCCCGCCGTGGCACAGGGCTTCGTTGAGGCTCTTGTAGGATTCACGAAGGTCCACGTACTTGCCCACCATGGCGATGGACACCTCGTGGGCCGGGTTCTTGAGCTTGTAGACAAGCTCCTCCCAGTTGTCCAACTTGGGGGTGCGGGTCCAGATGTTGAGCTTGCGGCAGACCTGCTCGTCCAGACCCTGTTCGTGGAACTTCAGCGGCACCTCGTAGATGTCTTCCACGTCCACCGCGGTGATCACCGCCTCGGGCTCCACGTTGCAGAACAGGGCGATTTTTTCCTTTAGGCTGCGGTCCAGGGGCATCTCGGTGCGGCAGAGCAGGATGTCCGGTTGGATGCCCACGCGGCGAAGCTCGGCGACCGAGTGCTGGGTGGGTTTGGTTTTGAGCTCACCGGCGCTTTTGATGTAGGGCACCAGGGTCAGGTGGATGTACAGGCAGTTTTCCTTGCCCACGTCGTTGCGGAACTGGCGGATGGCCTCCAAAAAAGGCAGGGACTCGATGTCGCCCACCGTGCCGCCGATCTCCACGATGGCCAGGTCCGAGCCGTCCACCACGTTGGTGATGGCCTGTTTGATCTCATCGGTGACGTGGGGAATGATCTGCACCGTGCCGCCCAGGTAGTCGCCCCGGCGCTCTTTGTTGATCACGCTGTTGTAGATGGAGCCGGTGGTGTAGTTACACTTCTTGGTGATTCTGGCGTGGGTGAAGCGCTCGTAGTGGCCCATGTCCAGGTCGGTTTCGGCTCCGTCGTCGGTGACGTAGACCTCGCCGTGCTGGAAGGGGTTCATGGTGCCGGGGTCTACGTTGACGTAGGGATCCAGCTTTTGCAGCACCACCGTAAGCCCCCGTGCTTCCAACAGGGCTCCAATGGAGGCCGAAGCCAGTCCCTTGCCCAAGGAAGAAAGCACGCCACCGGTGGTAAAGATGAATTTTGGGGTCATTTGACTGATCTCCTGCGCGGCTGGTGGTTGCCGTGGTGGTGCACGGCCATTGCCGACACCTGGCGCGGACCGCCATGGTTTATCTGATCTAACTTAAGATTATACCTAAGTTAATGTCAAGATGTCTTGATGTGACATTTTTATGGAACCCTGACGCGAATTATTATAGTGTGCACTCGGGTCCGCAACAAGGCTTGGAAGTCAAATAATGCGCGCAACGTGACCGATGGGTCAATTTTTTGGGGCTATCTTTTTGACCGCCAAAACTGCTATTCCCAACTTATAGGCCCATCATGTCAGCAGGAGGATGCGGATGATCGTCGCCAATCGCATGAGTCCCAACCCGTGGACCATTTCGCCGGAAGCCTCGGTGGCCGAAGCCCTGGAACTGATGCAGACCCATGGGGTGCGCCATTTGCCGGTGGTGGAGGATGGCCTGCTGGTGGGATTGGTTACCGACATAGACCTGCGCACCGCTTACTTCGCCAGCCTGCTGGAGGAGCTTAAGGTGCGCGACGTCATGTCCCACGACCCCATGGTAATCGGCGGGGGCGACACGGTGTTCCAGGCCGCCAGGCTCATCCACCGGCACAAGCTTACAGGGCTGCCGGTGGTGGAGAACGGCCACCTGGTGGGCATCATCACCCTGGCAGACATCCTGGGGGTGTTCGTGGCCCTGTTGGGGCTCTTGGAAGACAGCACCCGCCTGGACGTGGCCCTCAAGCCGGGCAGCGAGGCCCTGGAAGAGGTCTACGCCATCATTCGCAAGCAGGGCGGAGAGGTGATCAGCGTGGCCCAACTCTCTTCGGACGTGGGGCGGCGCATTTACACCTTCCGTTTGAAGAAAACCGAGCTTGAACCCCTGGTGGAGGCCTTGCAAGAGGCCGGGCACGGGGTTCTGTTGTAGCCATGCGTGAAGAAGGCGCGAAGTTGGATCTGCCGCCGGAGCTGGCCCAAGGCTGGCAACGGCTGGTGGAGCGGCTGGCGGGCCTGGACTCGCTGATGGTGGCCTTCTCCGGTGGGGTGGACTCCAGCCTGCTTTTGGCCGCCGCCAGGCGGGTGCTGGGTGACCGGGTGCAGGCTGGCATTTGCCTGGGGGCCCTCACCCCCCCCTGGGAGGCGGCCCGGGCCCGCTCCCTGGCCGCCCACCTGGGGGTGACTCTGCATGAGATGGACGCCTGCGAGCTGGACGACCCGGACATAGTGCGCAACGACCCCCAGCGCTGCTACCACTGCAAGCGCCTGCGCCTGGGCCGCCTAAAGGAATTGGCCGACCAGCTGGGCCTGGCCGCGGTGGCCGAAGGCAGCCAAGCCGACGACGCCATGGACTTCCGCCCCGGCGAACGGGCTGTGCAGGAGTTGGGGCTCATCAGCCCCCTGGCCGAGGCGGGCCTGGGCAAGGCCGAGGTGCGCGCCCTGAGCCGTGCTCTGGGACTGCCCACCGCCGAGCTGCCCGCCGCCGCCTGCCTGGCCTCTCGGGTGCCCTGGGGCACCGAGCTGAGCCAGGAGGCACTGGAGCGCATAGGCAAAGCCGAACATGGCCTGCGCGAGCTGTTGCCGGGCAACCTCAGGGTGCGCGATCATTTCCCCGTGGCCCGGCTGGAGCTTGCGCCCGAGGACCTGGCCCGCGCCCTGGATGAATCTTTGCGCGAGAGAATCGTGCAGGCGGTCAAGGCGGCGGGCTACGACTACGCCGCCTTGGATATGGAAGGCTACCGCATGGGGGGAGGGCAGAAGACTCCGCAAGAAGGCTAGAGGTGAGCGGAAGCGGTTGTAAACCGGGAGGGGAACATGACCGACGAGCTGGCCCAAGTGAAAGAGCGCCTGGCCCTGAGCCGGGACAAGTTTCATACCTTGACCATGGCCTTGGCCCGCACCCTGGGCGAAGGCATCGTACTCTGCGCCATGGACGGCAAGGTGGTGCAGGCCAACCAGGCCTATCAGGACATGCTGGGCTACAGCCTGAAGCAGCTACACAAGAAGACCTATCAGGAACTCACCCCGGCCAAATGGCGCGACCTGGAAGACAAGCTCCGCGAGGAGCAGGTCATGCAAAAGGGCTGGTGCGAGGTTTATGAAAAGGAATACATCAAGAGCGATGGCACCGTGTTTCCGGTGCGCACCCAGGCTTGGCTGGTGCGCGACGAAAGCGGGCGTCCCTTGTACCTGCTGGGCATAGTCCGCGACATCAGCGGCGAGGCGGGGGTTTGATTCTCGCCGGCCGGGTTGACTAAAATCGCTTCATGCGAGTAATTGAAGATGTTGGCAGCCAGACCGGCAGGCTAAAAACCTGAGCGGAATAAATCTTCTCCGGTCAAACAGAAGGGGATTGGAGCGTACAGGCGGCCAATATAGAGCAGATCGTGATGACCTGCCCAGCGGTGGCACCCAGCCTCCTACCTCCACTCAAGCCTTGGAGTTTCGCCTAACGCTTTTTGGCGGTGCCCTGGTATAGCTCCAGGTAGCGCCGCGCGCTGGCGGTCCAGGAAAAATCCTGGGCCATGCCGTTCAGCATCAGCCTCCGCCAGGACCGGGGCTGGGCAAAGACCCGGCCCGCCTCCATCGCCAGTTCCAGAAACGCCTCTCGGTTGAACTCGCTGAACACAAAGCCCGTGCCCGCGCCGCCGGCCTGGTCAAATGGCGTCACCGTGTCCTTGAGCCCGCCGGTGGCGTGCACCAGGGGCGGGGTGCCGTAGCGCAGGGCGTACATCTGGTTCAGGCCGCAGGGCTCGAAACGGCTGGGCATTAGCATCAGGTCGCTGCCCCCTTGCAGCAGGTGGGCCAGCGGTTCGCTGAAGGTCAGCTTCAGCCCCACCCGGCCGGGATGGCGGGCGGCCAGGCGGCTAAGGGCCGCTTCCACCTCCGCGTCGCCGGTGCCCAACAGGGTCAGGCTCGCCCCCATGTCCAGCAGGGCCTCGCCCGCCTCGGTAATGAGGCTAAGCCCCTTCTGGTGGGTGAGGCGGCCGATGAAGCCCATGACAGGGCCGCGCTGGGCCGCGGCGTCCAGGCCGAAGGCCTCCAGCAAGGCCCGGCGGCACAGGGCCTTGCCGCCAAGATCGCCGGCCGAATAGGTGGCGGGCAGCAGGGGGTCGTTTTCCGGGGACCATTGGGCGTAGTCCACGCCGTTGATGATGCCGTGGAGATCCTGGGAGCGGCGGCGCAGCACGCCCTCCATGCCCATGCCCAACTCCGGGGTCTGAATCTCGGCCGCATAGGTGGGGCTCACCGTGGTGATGGCTCCGGCGGTCATCAGGCCGGCCTTCAAGAGGGAGATGTTGCCCCAGTACTCGGCCCCCTCCATATTGTCCATGTAATGGGGCAGTCCGGTGATGTGGAAGTCGTGACGCGGGTAGATGCCCTGGAAGGCCAGGTTGTGGATGGTGATGATGCCCGCCGCGCCGTCCAGGGGGCCCAGGTCAAAAGGCCGCGTGGCAAGGTAGGCGGGCAAAAGGGCGCATTGCCAGTCGTGGGCGTGCACCACCTGGGCGGGCCAGTCCAGGGCCCGGGCCAACTCCACCGCTCCCCGGCACAAGAAGACGAAGCGCTCCAGGTTGTCGCCGAAGTCGCCGTACACATCACCGTACAGGCCGGGGCGGCTGAAATACTGCTCATTGCCCAGCAGGTAAACCGGGCAGCCACCCACCCGGGCCTGCCACACCCGGCAGGGCTTCATTTCCCCGGCCACGGGAACCACCAACTCCAGGCCGCTGTCGGTGACATCGTGAACCTGGCGGTCGATGTGGCCGTACAAGGGCATGACCAGGCGCATGTCCAGGCCCAGGGCGGTCAGGGCCGGAGGCAGCCCGGCGGCCACGTCGCCCAGGCCGCCGCTTTTGGCCAGAGGTGTTATCTCCGGGGTTACGAACAGAACCTTGTCTACCTTGGTACTGCTTACTGACACTGGGTGTTTCCCCGCTTGCTGGATGAGAGGCCATGCCCTTGTTGGGCAAAACCCGACTTATGAACGCCTTGGCAAGTCACAAAGACTTGCTTTTCCCGCTCCGGGCTGCTACTTGTAATCATGCGTTGGCCACAGCTGGGTCCCCATATGGCATTGCGAGGACTAATGAAGCTGTGGCCTTTTTGCGTCGAGCGCCGCGCCGACCAACGCCGGGAAGCCAATTTGGCCGCCGAGTTCGTGGTGCGCGAAAGCTTTTCCGGCAAACTGCTTTCTTCCTCATGCTCCGCTCAAGTGCTGAACCTATCCCGCCGGGGCTGTTGCCTGGCCCTGGGCCGGCTCGACTGCGGCGGCTTCCATTTGCACCGCTGCCTGGAAGCCCCCCACGACTATCTTCTGGATTTGAACATCAACCCCCACAACGGCGCTTCCCGCCAAGTAACAGCCGAGCTGCTTTGGCTGAACCGGGAGCAGGACTCTGTAGGTCTTCCTTTTCGGGCGGGGCTGGCTTTTTCCGAACAACCGCGTCACTAGCCGTCTTCGCTGCGGCGGGGCGTCCCGCCACGGGCCCGTCTAACGCCCCAGGGCCGCCTGGGTCACGGGCAGGGAGGCCAGGTGCTCGGGAAGCTCGTCCAGGGACGCCTTGGGCCGCCGCACCGCGGGGATGCGCAACACCCGGGTGGGGGTGATGACCAAATCGGCCATCAGGTCCCATGGCTCCTCGGGAAGCTCTTCCAAAATCTGCTCGTCGTGCACCAACACCGCCACCGGGGTCTCGTCGGAGATCACCTTCAGATGCTTGAGCAGGGCCCAGCTGAAATCCAGCATTCCCCTCCCGTCGCCCAGGATGCGGCCACGCCGGTCCACGGCCAGGGCCGCGCCCACCAACAGCTCGGCCTTGCCCGGCCGGGAGGTGGGCAGGCGCACCAGGTGCCCGGACTCGGCCAGAGACCAGCCCCTGAGGGCCCGGCTGCGCAGGGGCAGGGGCACGTCCGGCGGGGTGATGCGCATGAGCCCCTGCTTGAGCCCAGGCGTGGTGGCCAAAAGGCTCTTGTTGTCGTTAAGGGCGTTTATGCGCACCTGAAGCAGGCAGGGCTCCGGGGTGACGGCCAGCACCCTGGCCAGATGGTACTCCTTGAGGCGGCGCAGGCGCTCGGCCGCCTTGCCCGCGCCATCGAACATGGGCGCGCGCCCCGTCTCCAGCTCCTGGGGCCAAAGCTCCTGCCAGCGGGCGCTAAGTTGTTCGCGCAGCTCGTTCTTGTCCGGCATCATGCGCCTCACCTCTCCAGCAGGCGGCCCGTGTCCTGGGCCTGTCGCAGCGCCTGACGGTACTGCTCCTCGGGAGTAGGCGAGCCGGTCATGTTATCCAAAATGCTTTGCTCCTGTTCCGGCGTGTGCTGGCCGGACTTGATTAGTTCGCTCACCGTGGGCCGCGCCTGCTTGAACACCACCAGGCGGCCGTCGTCCAGGGGAGCGGCCAGGCGCCAGGCGGTCAGCTTTATCCGGGGGCCCGCCTTGGCGTCGGCCGCGAATACCAGCTTGTGGCGGTAGTAGCGGGCCTTGGGGCCGGGCTGGCCCACGGCCACGCCCTCGGCGGTCTTGCCATCCGGGCTCAGGCGATAGCGGCCGTAGAACTTGGGCCCCTGAAGGTTGGCGTAATACCAGAACATTAAAAGCTCGTCCCCTCGGCGCGCCAGGAAGAAGCGGCCCCAGCCGTCGCCCCGCCAGGAACCGGACCAGTCGTAGAGCAACGGCGGGGTGTAGCGGGCTCCCTTGGCGGGCAGGGCGTAGGCCAGGCGGCTGGGATTGGTGTAGCCGTCCTGGCGGGCCCGGTCCAGGGTCTTGGGATTGGTGGTGTACAGGCGGTCCAGGGTGGTGCCCCCGCGCAGGGGCTCGGGGAACTGGGCCTCCAGGCCCCACAGCTCCACCCGGCCCGGCCCGCTGCTTTCAGGCGCGTAGCCCATGAGGCCCAGAGGGCGACATCCGGCCGGAGGGGTGCTGCTTTCGCTGATCAGGAAGTATCCGCCCTGGTCGTGCACGTAGCCCCACAAGGGGCGGCTACCGGTGACCGGCTTGGCCCACAGGCGGGCGATGGGGCCTTCCAGGCGATAGCCCTGGGCCTCCCAGGAGCTGACCCCCTGGGCGTCCACGGCGTAGGCGTGGCGCAGAAGACCCGGATGCCACAGGCGCGGCAGGGCGTGGACGGCCGGGGCCTGGGGCCGGGCGGCCGGCTCGGCGGCCGGTTGGGCCGCGCCGGGGGTTATGGTCAGGCCCGGCGGGGTGGGGGCCAAGGGGTCCTCGGCCTGGGGCCACAGGCGCACCTCGTTGATGGCTCCCTGGTAGGTCCTGCCGGGCCAGCGGCTGCCTCCCACCATATAGGGGGCGCTGGAGGCGGTCCAAGGCTCGGGCATGGCCGCGGCGGCCACTTCGCTGCCGTCCAGGTACAAGCGGGCGTGGCCGCCCGTCTCCCAGACCAGCCAGGCGGTGTGCTCGCTGCCAGCGGCCACGGTGGAGTTGGAGCACAGGGCCAAGGAGCCCTGGCTGGTGTCCATGAGGGCGCAGAGGTGGTTTTCCGCGTCCAGGTAGAGCTCCAGGCGGCGGCCGTAGCCTCCCTGGGAGAACAGGGCCCTGGGCTGGCCGGTGGCCTGGCCGGGATTGAAGCCGACCTCCACCGCTCCGGTGGGGCCGCCGGGAAGCTCGCTGCGGGCGGAGATGATCTGGGGCAGGCCCGCAGGGGTGGCCGCCGCGGTGTCGGCCTGCTTGGCGGTGCGCTCCAGCAGGAAGGTTTCAGGCTTTAGGTGGGGCGGCCGCTCCTGGCCCTGGGGCCACCAGTAGGAGGTGACTTCCAGGCGGCTCGGCTCCAGGCGGCGGAAGGCGAAGCTGCCCTGGTTGCCGCAGCACTGGCCGGGCTGGTCCTGGGCCTGGCCCTGAAGGCGCTCAGGCCCGGCGGGAGTGGCGTGGCCCTTGGACAAATAGCGGGGGCGCTCCAGGGAGCCGCCGTAGGCCACAAAGGAGAAGCCCTTGTCCGACCCGGAAATCTTGAAAAAGTCGCTTCCCGTGCGGGTGTCCACCCACACCCCGCTGAGGTTGCCTTCCTGGCTGACCTGGGGGCCGGGAGGGGAGGCGGGCAGGCCCTGGCGGGTCAGGTTGAGCTGGCCCTGGCCCAGGGTGGAGTTGAAGGCGCCCGCCAGGCTCAGGCCCGAGGCCTCCTCGACCAAGGTGGCGGTCAGCTCGAAGCCCCCCGCGGGGTCGCTGTAGGCCAGCATGGCCCCGCCAGGAGTGGGCGTGAGGTTCACCTCACCGGGCATGCCATCCCAAAGGCCAACGAGGGAATCGCCCTGGGCGAGCAGCTCCAGCTTGCCCTGTTCCAGGTCGCTGGGGGCTCCGTTGGGCAGTAGATTGGTATACCAGTAGGTCAGGCGCCATCCACCGGCCAGGCGGTCCGCCGGCTCCGAGGGAGGCAGGCCCGCCACCCGGCGAAAGACCATGCGGGAGTCGCCGGGCCAGGCCGAGCGGTCCAGGGTGGGCGCGAACAGGGCGAAGCGGAAGGCCTCCGGACCCAGCACTTCTATTTCCTGGCGTCCCCGGCCCGGACAACAGGAGCCGGGCAGGGACTGCCACACCCCGGTCAGGTGTTTGCCGCCGGGGCTGGCCACCAGGCGGCCCAGATAGGCGAAGCCGCCTTCGTGGGTGGCCTGGCTGCCCTGCCACAGGCGCAGCAAAAGCGAGCCGTCCGGCTGGGGGGCCACCAGGGCCGAGGCCGAGGCGTCGGTCGGCTGGTAGATGCCGGGCAGCAGGGGAGGGGTGGTTTGGGCGGCGGCGAGATGGGGCCAACCCAGGCAACAGCCGAGTATCAGCAAGGAAAACAGTAGCCTAGTTCGCATTATTTAATCCGATAGAGGCGCGGAAAATGGCAATATTGTTTTCATTGTCCCCGCGAGGCCAGGGATTGTCAATGCCTGGCAAAGCTCTGTAAAAAATAAACAAAAAGTGACTTGCGCGCTCAGGGGGGCGTGATTATATTCATGACGGTGAGCACAGGAGGCGCTAGTGCACCCCCAAGCCGTATTTAGCCATGAGGAACTCAGGCTGTTGGCCGAGGGACTCAACGTGGCCGAGGACAGTGTAAGCGACTACTTTCGCTTGTCCGAGGGTTTTTGGTGCCGGCATCCCTTTGAGGTGCGCACCCTGGCCGAGCTTGAACCGGCCGAGGTGACCCCCGAAGCACTGGCCCAGGTGCTCAGGCTGCGCAAGGCTGACGCCCGCCGGTTGAGAGGCCGGGATTTCTGGCGCATCTGCTTCCAGGATCACAACTTCCTGGAGGCCATGCACAGGGAAAAGGCGTCGGAGTTGTTTCTGCCCATGCTGACCTACGTGATGGTGCATGAGTTGGTTCACGTGGTCCGCTTCGCCACCTTTGTGCAGCTTTTCGAGTTGGACCAGGAGCGCCGCCAGGCCGAGGAGGCCAAGGTGCACCGCCTGAGCGCCGAGGTGCTCAAGAAAGTGCGGCTGCCCCATCTGGAGCAGGTGCTCGACAGTTACGAGAATTTTGCAGCCACCCTTAGCCCAGAGGGTCACTGCTAGAACGGCAAGATAAGTCAGAGGAGTTTGGCCATGCCGGTTTATGAGTACGAATGCTGTAAATGCAACCAGGTTTGCGAAGCCTTGCAAAAGGTCAGCGACGCGCCCCTTAAGAAATGCCCCCATTGCGGCGGTAAGCTCAAGAAGATCATGAGCTTGAATTCGTTCCAACTCAAGGGCGGCGGCTGGTACGTCACCGATTACAAGGGCAAGAACTCCTCCGTGGCGGCGCCCAGCGAAAGCCCGGCCGGCGAAAGCCCGGCCAGCGAGACCCCGGCCGCCACCAGCGCGCCCAAGACCGATACCGCCACCAAAAAGGAGACAAAGCCCAAGGCCAAAAAGGCCGACAAAAGCTAGCCAGGTCCCTTAGTCCTATCGACAATTTGGGCGCCCCCCTTCCGGGAGGGCGCCCTTGTCATGCCCGGAGATTGACACTCCCGGCCAAGCCGCCTATTTTGGGCCAGGGAGATAAGCATGGATCTCACTCCATTACAAATAGCGGCCCAGCACCTGGCCCAGGCTGATAGGGTGGCGGTGCTCACCGGGGCGGGCATCTCCGCCGAATCGGGAGTGCCCACCTTTCGCGGGGCGGACGGCCTTTGGGAAAAATATCGGCCCGAGGACCTGGCCACGCCCCAGGCCTTTGCCCGCGACCCGGAGCTGGTATGGCGCTGGTACCATTGGCGGCGGGGGCTCATCGCCAAATGCGCCCCCAACCCGGCCCATCGCGCCCTGGTGGATCTGGAGGCAAGGGCGGGGCGCTTCACCCTGATCACCCAGAACGTGGACGGCCTGCACCGCCTGGCCGGGAGCCGCAATCTTTTGGAGGTGCACGGCAACCTGTGGATGGTGCGCTGCACCTCCTGCGGGGCCCTGTACGAGGAGCGGGACCTGGACCTGCCCTCGCGCCCGGCCTGCCGCGACTGCGGCGGCTTGCTGCGGCCCCATGTGGTGTGGTTCGGCGAGTCCCTGGACAGCGGCGTCCTGGAGGCGGCTTGGCAGGCGGCGGCCCAGTGCCGGGTGATGCTGGTGGTGGGCACCAGCGCGGTGGTGCAGCCCGCCGCCGGGCTGGCCTCGGTGGCCAAGCAGGCCGGGGCCTTTGTGGTCTAAGTGAACCTGGAGCCCACCCCCAACAGCCGGGAGGTGGACCTATCGCTCATGGGCAAGGCGGGCGAGATACTGCCCCAATTGGTGGAATAGTCATGGATCAGTCAAACATCATCATCACCCTGACCAGCGATTTCGGCCACGGCCCCTACGTGGGGCTCATGAAAGGGGTAATCCTGGGCCTTTGCCCCAAGGCCTACCTGGTTGATCTGGAGCACGGCCTGGCTCCCCAGGATGTCCTGGCCGGGGCCCTGGTATTGGAGCAGGCGATCGGGGTGTTCCCTCAGGGCACGGTGCATCTGGCCGTGGTGGACCCGGGTGTGGGCACCGGGCGGCGGCCCCTGGTGGTGGACGGGGCTGGCGGCCGCTGGGTGGGGCCGGACAACGGCATCTTCACCCCGGTGCTTCTGGCCGATCCCCAGGCCAGGGCCTATGAGATCAGCGACGAGTCCCTGTTCCGCGAGCCCCTGTCGGCCACCTTCCACGGCCGGGACATTTTCGCCCCGGCGGCGGCGGCATTGGCCGCGGGCCGCGACCCGGCCAGCCTGGGCCCCCTGGTGAGCGACCCGGTGCGCCTGGACTGGCCCCGGCCCCGGCGGGTCGGCGAGGCCCTGGTGGGCCAGGTGCTCATGGCCGATCGCTTCGGCAACCTGATGACCAATCTCTCGCGCCCCGAGGTGGAGGAGTTTCTGGGCGGCCAAACGGCCATAGTCAGCATGGCCGGGGGGGCGGTGGAGGGCATCTCCACAACCTACGGCCAGAACAAACCCGAACAACTCCTGGCCCTGTTCAACTCCCAGGGACGCCTGGAACTGGCCGTGAACCAGGGCAGCTTTTTGGAACGCCTGGGCCTGAAGCCCGGCAATGAGCGGGGCCTGGAGGTGAGGGTGGAGGCGGCTTAAGGAGCCGGTTCCGTTGACACCCCCGATTTCCCGCCCTATACTCGCTGCATGCTTAAGACTGACGATCTGGCGTGGTACAAGGAGTTCCTGGAATCCGGGGCCTGGGCCGACGCCTTCAACAACGCGGGTGAGGAGTTGCGCCTGGAGATGATCGAGAAGGTCGAGATGCTCCTGGACGCGGCCGACGCGGCGGACAAGGTGGTGGGCGAGGTGCTCTTCGCCAAGGACGGCATGGCCGCCCCACCGTCCGATTCCTCCTCCAGTTTGGACCGGGACTAGCTCATGCGCCGCTGGTGGTTGTGGGTCATATTGGCCTTCCTGGCTTCCGGGGCGTTCTACGCCACCCACAGCTTCTTGAGTGGTCCCCGCTGGGCCTTGTATCAGATCGGCAAATCCATCCACGACCGTGAGCCTCGGGTCTTCCTGGCCTACGTGGACATTGAGCGCATACTAGGCGGGCAGAAGGAAACCATCGTGGACATGGTGGCCCCCAAGGGCCGGCGGGACGACGACACCCGCAGCCTGGTGCGCGGCCTGGTGGGCGCCTTCATGGCCCCCCTTAGCGACCAGCTGGCCGGGCAGGTGGTCAAGGCCATCAACGACCCGGAGCGGGAGAACCTGCCCTCGTCCTGGACTCTGGTTTTCGCGGCCAACGTGACCCGCAACGGCAACTACGCCCTGGTGGTGCTTTCCGACCCCTCCAAGGGCCAGCGCCTGCGCCTGGGCATGGAAAAGCGCAAGAACGGCCCCTGGCAGGTGGTGGACATCGACTCCAACGACCTCAAGCGCCTGGCCAAAAAGTACCTGGAAGAGCGCTACGGGGTGAAGGTGGACCAGAAGCCCGCGCCCCAGCCGGAGCAGACCCAGAGCGCCCCCGCGCCGCCGGAAGGCCCCGCGACTCAACCACCAGCCCAGTAAAATTTGCGGGCGCTACGGCGTCCTGAATGGCCTAAGGGTCAATGCGAAGGTATCTCCACCAGAACCAAGTGTATGCTTTTGGAAGGCAGCCCTAAAACCTGGCCCGTGCTGCTTATGAGAAAACGGCCCACCATGTCCCGCGCCTGCAACTCCTCGACAAGCACCAGACCGGACTTGGCCAGAAAGTCGCGAACGTGCCCGCGCTTTATGCCGAAGGTGAAGGGTTCGCCGTGCCGGGCGCGGGCCGCGGAGCCTCGCTGCCCGCTTTGGCCTGATTTGATCCGGTCCAGGGCTTCCTGGGTGAGGTAGTCGAACACCAGGCTGCTGCCGGGTTTGGCCTGCTTGGCAACGAAATCCAGGGTGGCGCGCACCCCGGCCTCTTGCAGGTAATAGCTGACCGCTTCCCAGATGAAAAGGGTGCGCCGGTCGTTGCGGTAGCCGGCCTTGGCCAACATTTGGCCCAGGTCGTCCTTGTCGAAATCCACCGCCACATAGGCCACGCCCACCGGCAGGCCACCCAGGGCCGCCTTTACCCGCTGCTTTTTGTTGGCCTGGGTGGCGGGCAGGTCCACTTCGAAAAAGCGCACCTGGGGAAATTGCAGTTGAAAGCGGTAGGCCCGGCTGTCCAGCCCCGCCCCCAGGATGACCACTTGCTCCGCCCCGGCCATGGCCTCTTGGATCAAAACCTGGTCTATGTACTTGGTGCGGGCGGTCATGTAGTAGAAGGTGCTGCTGCCGCGCTGGCGATACTTGGCCAGGGCCGCCTGGTAGTCCTCGGGCAGGCGGAGCAGTTTATCCAGAAAATCCTTGTCCAGCAGGCGCCCGGCCAGATAGTCCGGGTTGCGGGTGCCCGGGTCCGGGTCCTTGGCGCCCAGGGCCCGGTAGGCGGCGGCCACCAGGGAGGTCCAGGATATCTCTCCCGGCGGCACGGCCATCGCGGACGAGGCTGTGCTCAGGAGCAGAGCCACGCTCAGGCAGGCCGCTGCGAGATTGAAACGGCGGCCTCTAAAAAACGCTGGGCAGCACTGCATGCGCTGGACTCCGTGCTGGAGGGATAGGTTGGGCGGCATTGCGCCTTGCGATTATTGCGTGGCCATCCGAGTTTAAGGGATGGTATTGCAGTATCTCACAGCCTGGCAAGCGGCGATTTTGCCACTAAACACAAAAGGGCGGGGGATTAGCCCCGCCCTTTGGCGTAAATCTCGATACTCATCTAGGGTAGGTCGCAGTTAAACAAATATGTCGAACTATACGAATTAGATGTGTAATGTTAACATTAACTATACAAGGTGGAGTTTATGCCCGACGAACAGTATCGTGATTTAGTGCTTCGTCGTTTGGCTAAGACGTGCATTCCTCTACTATTCTATTCGACGAAAGACCAAGCATTAGGCATCGCCGGGACAGGTTCAATGTTTGACCTTGATGGTAGAATATTTTTAATTACTGCTGCACACGTATTTGATGATCATAAAATTGAGGATATTGGAGTTCCTGTGTTAAATAAAAACAACATGGCGCTTGTTCAAAATGATGTTGGCGGCAAAAGTTATATCTTAGAAGGTCGGACAATTATCGCATTGGGTTCCGGTATTGTTCGTTTACATGGAAAAATTGATATAGCATTAATTGAAATAGAAAATTATGAAGTAATTTTACAACTTAAAGACACTTATGAATTGTTGGGCTATGATTGTTTTGAATATATAAAAAGAAAGGAAAGTGTAATAATTGCTGGCTTTCCAATTTCATTGGTAGAAAAATACGCAGGTCGTATGATACCAAAGATATTGTACTTCGAAACCGAAATCATACCTCCACCACCCCAAGAGGAATGTGCTGACACCATTGAACTATATCATTTTTTTATGGGATATGATGAAATAGAAGAAATAAATAAGGGGAGTATTGACCCTCTCGACTTACAAGGGATAAGTGGAGGAGCAATATGGCAAATTGACCCGCGTGTTCCTCGCGATAGGCTATGGACAGCAGCGCGAGCTATGAAGCTTATTGGGGTCGAAAGATCTGCTCGTAAAGGTAAATTTATACGAGGCACACACCTGCATGCTTTGGTTGTTATGTTTGAACGAGTTGATCAAAAAATAGCGTCCAAAATAAAGAGGGTAGTAGTGAAAAATAAGTAAAATTAATTTGGGAAAATAACCTTCATAATTTTTAGCACCTTTCTAGGATTAAGTGCTTAATCTTAGCGTCATTTTTAAGATTCTTGGACTAACCGAAAATAATCGCCCGCACATGGTAAATAGCTGACTGTATGGTGAGTAACATGTTTACTTGCTCTAAAGCGCCCGCATCCACTCCGGCTTGAGCCCCACCCGGCCGCCCAGGGCCTGGTCGATCAGGGCCAGGGTCTTGTCCCGGTCCCGGGGCAGCACCGCCTTGACCGGCAGATAATTGGAGGCGTGGTTGGAGTAGAACAGGCCGCCGTCCAGGTCGGTGTGGGCGATCATCTCCCTGAGCTCGCGCAGCATGCCCTCCACGCCGGGCAGCTCGAACTCGCCGCGCTGCTGGGCTTCGTACATGGGCGTGCCGGGGATCAGCATCAGGGTGAGGGCGCCCACGAAGTCGGGTTTCATTTTGGTGAGTAGCTCGCCGGTGGCCTTGGCGTGCTCCAGGCTGTACTTTGTGCCGCCCACGCCTAAAAGCACCGTGGCGCTCAGCTTGATGCCCGCATTTTTTACCCGCCGTCCCTGCTCGATGAGCTTCTCCGGGGATGCTCCCTTGACCATTTCCTTGAGCACCACCGGGTGGCCGCTCTCCACCCCGTAGTAGAGGATGCCAAGGCCCAGCTCCTTGAGCCGCGCCAAGTCCTCGTCGCTCTTCATGGCGATGGCCTTGGAGTTGGCGTAAGCCCCCACCCGGGTCACCCAGGGCAGCTTCTCCTTGATGCGGCCCAGCAGCCACTCCCAGCGCTTCATGGGCATGATCAGCGCGTCGCCGTCCATGACGAACACCCGCCGCTGACGCCCACAGTATTTGGAGGCGAACTCTATGTCGCGTTCCAGGATCTTCTGATCCTTTATGGCGAAGCGCTTGTCCTTGAAGGTGCCGCAGAAGCCGCACTTGTTGTGAGAGCAGCCCAGGGTGGCCTGGAGCAATATGGAGTAGGCCTCGCTGGGAGGACGGATGCAGTTGCCCACGTAGTCAAAGCCTTGAGGTTCGCCGGCGCGGTTCATGCTTCTCTCCGGAAAGGTGTGTCGCACCTATATTTATATGGCGGCGAGGGGGCGGGCGCAAGCCAAGGCCCCTCCCGGCAGCGCCGGGAAGGGCCTCGTTGGTCGTTGCAGGCGGGAGGTTTAGTGATAATCGTGGGTGCCCAGGATCACCGGGACCCCGGTCTTGGCGCTGATGATGTCGGCCATCTCCTGGGCGCTGGTGTAGGGGCAGGAGGGGTTGGCGTTGGCCATGCAACTGCTCATGTAGATGACGTCGGGCTTGACGTCGCTCATCTTGATGCCCACCCCGATGTTGGGGGCGGTGTTGCGGCCGGGGCAATGACAGGTGTGGAAGCCCATCACCTGCACCGCCTCATCGAAGTTGCCGTCACCCAGGGCGGCGGCCTTGAGACAGCGCCACTCGCCTGGGCAGCCGTAGCCGCTTTCCATGTAGGCCCCGCAGCCCACGATCAATGCTTTTTTCATGGAGTCCTCCAAAACCGGGCCCGCCGGGCGCGGGCGATTATTCCCTATTAACCGTAGGCCTTCAATAGCACCAGCCGCCCACTTGGTCAAGGCGTCAGATGAGTGCTTGTACCCCGCATCGGGGAATGTTACCAAGGTATACTGGGTTCAGAGAACAAAATTACTGCACCGTGGAGACAGGAGGCTTATGCAGCCCACCTTCTGCTTTATCGACGACGCCGACTTTGAGCTGGAAAATTTCCAGAAAAACGTGGCTCCCGCCTTCAAGGGGGTGGAGTTCGTATATGCCCGCGATTTTGAACGGGCCCTGCACAAGCTAAACGGCCGCCGCTGCCTGTGCTTTCTGCTGGACATCTACGGCGCGGCTCCGGGAGGCGGCTCTGGCGATCTGCCTGATCCCGAGAGCTTGGCTCCGGCCCTGGGGCAGGGATTCGAGGCGGATTCGCTCTACCAGGACCTGCAAGGGGAGGGAGGCGAGCGGGCCAACCAGTTCCTGCGCCGCCTCTACGCCAGGGTCCAGGCGGCCCAGGAGGCCTTCACCGCCGCGGCCGAGCAGGTGGGGCAAAGCGCCGCCTTTGGCCTGAATTCCCTGGCCCAGGTTCGCGAACAACAACCCTGGGCCACGGCCCTGGGCTACAGCCGCAAGGCCTTGTACGCCGATGCGGCGGCCATGTGCCTGGGCGGGGCAGACGGGGTCTTGCAAAAGCCCCAGGGAGCCGACGAGGCGGCCATATCCAAGGCCAGCCACCAGGCGGCCCCGGAGCTGGCCAAGGCCGCATTCGCCGCCGTGGACCGCCGCTTGGCTGGCATGACCGGGCTGGTGGGACTGAGGCTGTGCCAGGACGGGGTGAGCCTGCCCTTGGTGGAGGCCTTGCAGGCCACCATCGGCCAGCTGAACGGCCTGGAAAAGCGCTCGGCCGAGGCCCGCCGCGAGGCCCTGGAAAAGCTCAAAGCGGTGCGTCTGGAAGACCTGGAGCTGGAACAGAAGGACGTGGAGGTGATTTTGGCGCTGTGGGATTGGCTAAGTCTCGAAAGTTAAAGATTATTCAGGGGCTTGCCTTGACATGGCCCCCCGCGGTTGCTAAATTCTATTTGGCGGTTTTTCTTATTAAAAAGACGGGGGTAAGTGGGCGTGACCCAAGAACTTTCACAACGTGCCCGGTTGGTTCTGGCCTCGGTGGTGGCCAACTATATAACCACGGCCGAGCCGGTGGGGTCGCGCACCGTATCCAAGCAGAAAGAGGTGGATTTTTCCCCGGCTACCGTGCGCAACGTCATGTCCGACCTGGAGGAGATGGGCTACCTGGAGCAGCCCCACGTCTCGGCCGGACGGGTGCCCACCGCCGAAGGATTGCGTTTGTACGTGGATTCCATCCTGGAGCTGGACGAACTTGACCAGCACACCAAGGACACCATCCGCTCCCAATTGGAAAACCAGCCGGTCAACGAAATCAACGACATCTTCAAGGCCACCAGCCGGGCCTTGAGCCAAATCAGCCGCCAGGCGGCCCTGGTGGCGGTGCCCAGCCCGGAGCAGGAAGTCTTTAGGCACATAGAGTTCGTGCGGCTGGCCCCTGGGCTTATCCTGGTGGTGCTGGTCTCCAAGACCGGCGGGGTGCAGAACCGCATCATCGAGGCCGAGGAGGACATCGCCCAGGAGGAACTGGACCGCTACACCCGCTATCTCAACGACCTCTTGGCCGACCTGACCCTCAGCCAGGTGAAGCAGCGGGTGGCCCAGGAAATGGCCGGCGAGCGCAACCGCTTCGACGCGGTGCTCTCGCGCGCCCTCACCCTGGGCAAGCAGGCCCTGGACAACCGTAGCGAGGGCGAACTGTTGATCGACGGCCAGACCAACCTCATGGACCAACCCGAGTTCAAGGACGTGGTGCGCCTCAGGGGCATCTTCCAGGCATTCGAGGAAAAATCCACCCTGTTGCGTTTGCTGGACAAGGCCCTCACCGCCCAGGGGGTTAGGTTGATCATCGGAGCGGAGAGCGACCTGGCCGAGTTGGACGGCCTGAGCGTGGTCACCTCGCCCTACGGCGAACAGGGCAAGCCCTCGGGGGCCCTGGGGGTGATCGGACCCACCCGCATGGACTACTCCAAGGTAATACCCATGGTGGACTTCACCGCCCGCCTGGTTAGCCGCATACTGGACCAGAGGGGCAAATAGCTGAGCGCCGTGGCCGGTATTTGCGAAAGGATAATCAGCCAGTGATCAAGAGCGATAAATCCGGGGCCGCCCCGGCTCCGGAACAGGAAGAAAAAATTCCCACCGAAGCCCAGGAGGCCGCGCCGGAACAGGGGTGCGAGGAATTGGCCGCCCAGGTGGCCGAGTTGAATGATCGCGCCCTGCGCCAGGCGGCGGAGCTGGAAAACTACAAGAAGCGCACCGAGCGGGAAAAGGCCGAGTTCTTCAAGCGGGCCAACGAAGGCCTAGTCAAGGAGTTGCTGCCGGTCATGGACAACCTGGAGCGGGCCCTGGCCGCGGCCAAGGAAAACTCCCAGAGCGACCAGACCCTCCTGCAGGGCGTGGAGATGGTCCATGCCGAGTTGCTCAAGACCTTGAGTCGCCACGGCCTGGAGCCGGTGGAGGCCATGGGCCAGCTCTTCGACCCCGAGCTGCACGAGGCCATGATGCAACAGGAAGACCCGGAGCAGGAAGAAAACACCGTGTTGGCCGAGGCCCAAAAGGGCTACACCTTCGAGGGCCGCTTGTTGCGCCCGGCCATGGTGGTGGTCAGCAGGAAGCCCTCCTAGCCCGTGGCGGGAGTGAGCAGGGGAGGCCCCGTTGTGACTGCCGGTAAGCATCATATCCGCCGCCGCACCGTCTTTGCGGCGGCTCTACTCCTCGTGGCGGCCTTGCTGGTCTGGGGCTGCGCCCCGGCGCCCAAGGTGCCGGTCCCCTCTCCGGGCCCCGCGCCCGAGGCCAAGCTGGACAAGAGCCTGCCGCCAACGGCCTTGGAAAAGGCGGGCGACGACCGTCTGGCCCGGGGCCGCCACATGCTGGCCGTGGACGCCTACCTGGCCGCCTTGTCCCAAAACCCCGGCCCCCTGGCGGTCAGCCGCATGCGCCTGAACCTGGCCCTGGCCTATGAGGGCGCGGGGCAGCGGGTCATGGCCTTGGAGCAGTTGCGCAGCATGCCCGCCAAGGGCGGCGACCCCGAGGTGCTCACCAAGGGCCTGCTGATGCAGGCCGAGTTGGAGCGCAAGCTGGGCCAGCTCAACCAGTCTTCGGCCACCCTGCGCCGCCTGGCCAAGATGCCTCCCCGGCCCTTGAGCGAGGCCGAGCAGCGCCAGGTGCTGGACTCCCTGGCCGCCACCCAAGGGGCCCTGGGGCAATACGGCCAGGCCACCGGCACCCTGCTGGAGTTGGCCGGCATGGAGGGCTTGGTAACTCCGTCGCTGCAACTGCGCCTGGCCAGGACCGCCGGGCGGGCCTCCTCCGGCGAGCTGGAGGCCCAGTTGGGCAAGCCCCGCCCGCCCAAACTCAACGCCATCCTGCTCCTGGCCCTGGCCAGGGCCCAGTTTCGGGAAGGCCGTCTGGACGAGGCGCTCAGCACCCTGGGCCAGGTGGACGGCTTGGTCCCGGACGATGCCATAGGCGACCAGGCCAAGGTGCTTCGCCAGGAGATAAAGCAGGCCAAGCTGGTGGATCCGGTGGCGGTGGGGGTGCTGTTGCCCCTCAGCGGCCCCTGGGCCCAGACCGGCAAAGAGGTTCTGGCCGCGGTGGAACTGGGGCTGGGGCTGTATGAAAGCGCCGCGGGCAAGGCTCCGGTGCTCTACATCGCCGACAGCCGGGGGCGCGTCATGGAGAGCGCGGCCGAGGTGGACAAGCTGGTGGACCAGCACAAGGTCATGGCCATCATAGGGCCCTTGGGAGCCGGACCTTCCCTGGCCGCCGCCCGCCAGGCCCAAGCCCGCCAAGTGCCCCTGATTTCCCTGGCCCGCATCGACGGCGTGGCCCAGAGCGGGGCCTACGTGTTCCAGGACTCCCTGACGCCCCAGCGCCAGGTGGACGGCCTGCTCACCGAGGCCATGTCCCTACGGAACAAGAAGCGCTTCGCGGTGCTGGCCCCGGACAACTCCTATGGCCGGGGCTTTGACGGGCTGCTGGAAAAGGGAGTGATCGCCAGGGGAGGCGAGACAGTACGCCGGGTCTACTACGACCCCAAGGCCACCGACTTCACCCAGTACGTGCAAACCCTGGTCAAGCTGCCTCCGGGCAAGTACCGCCCCGGCGCGCCCGATTCGCCCCAACCGGTCATCGACTTCGAGGCCTTGTTCATGCCTGACGGCCCCCAGGCCGTGGCGATGGCCGCCAGTCAGCTGCGCTATTTCGACGTAACCGGGGTGCTCTTGATGGGAACCAACCTGTGGCACGAGGCGCGCCTGGTGGAGTTGGCCTCCCGCGACGTGCAGGGAGCCATAATGCCGGGATGCTTCGACCCCGGCTCCCGGGACCCCATTGTGCAGAAGTTCGTGGCGGAATATCAAAAGGCCCTGCAACGCACCCCCTCTCTTCTGGAGGCCCAGGGCTATGACGCGGCCCAGGTGTTGCGCCACCTGATTCGAGGCAACGCTGCGCCCCGCACTCGCGTGGCCATGCGCGACGCCCTTGCGGCGGTCAAGGACCTGCCTGGTGTGTGCGGACCCATCACCATGAGCCCCCAGCGCCTGTTCGACCAGCCGGTGATCATCTTCACCGTGGACCGCGCCGGTTTCCGGCCGGTGCAGCCCCAGGACCGCATACCGCCCGAACCGGCCCCCAGCGCCGACGCGGCCACGCCGCCGGCGGATCAGGCCCAACCGGGAGCGCCGCCGCTGGTGCAAGGACAACCGTCAGGGCAGTAAGCCGGGTTCAGGCGCGCGCTTGGACCGAAACCTTCAGCCGCACTTGGCCGTAGCCCTGGCTCTCCACCCCGCAGTCGGTGCAGTTTACCTGACGCATGAAGTGGAAATGGTTGGGGTCCAGGCCTTCGCTGAGGCGTTCGTTGATAAGGGCCACCGGGACGGTGAGCTGCCCCACCAAGTAGACGCACATGCGCTTGGGGCACAGCTTGCTGATGAAATTTCCGTCCACATCCAACACGAAGCGGTCGCCTGGCCGGTATCCGGTGTTGCAGGCCACCGAGGAGACCACCTCCGCCTGAATGCTGTAGCGGGATGACGCCTCGGCCAGGCGTTTTATGTGGCGGGCCCGGGAGTCGTCCGGAGTGATCAACTCCGCCTCTTGATCCGACATGCCCACTCGCCGCGCGAACGCCTTTACCGGGTCCGTATGGTTCATGCTCCCCCCCTTTAGATCAACCGAAAAGGGCTTTACCTCTGATGGCCTCGGCCACCCGGGCGATGTTCTTGCCGTGCTGGATGCACACCTCGGAGCGCTCCTCGGGCAGGCCGCCCTTGATGACCGATATGTCCTCGTTGTGGGCCCGGCCATAGGGACCCCACTGCAAGCCGCCCTTGGCGTAACCGGGCGAGTCCTTGGGCAGGGGCACCAACACCATCCCCAGCTCAGCCAGGTTGTTGAGCATGGCCAGCATGGTCAACTCGCAGCCACCCCCGGCATTGCCGTAGCCCGAGCCGCAGGCGAACACCGCGCCCGCCTTGCCGGCCACCTTGTCGCCCATCCACAGGCCGGAGCACTCCTGGTCGATGAATTTTTTCATGCGCCATTCCATGGACGCCATATGCACCGGGCTGCCCAAAACCAGGGCGTCGGCGGCCAATACGTCCTCGGCCTTGGCCTCCTCGGCGTGCTTGATGGTAGCTTTGCAGCCTTCGATCGAATCCACTCCCGCGGCCACCTTTTCGGCCATCTTCAAGGTGCCTTTGTGGTCGGTGGAGTAGACGATGAGAACCTCTGCCATGGATACTCTCCTCTGCTCGAAGTTCGTTTGTTCTCTTTAATATATGGCCACGGAAAACCGGCGGAGGCAAGGGGAGGGGCCGCAAAAAAAGCGGGCCCCTCCCGCGAGGGGAAGGGCCCGTGTTCAGGCGATGGGGCGGACTAGGGAACTACACCCAGCGTGCGGTGACGGTTCTTTCGTCCAGGAACAGGCGCATGGAGGCCAGGCGGGACTTGGCCGCGCCCAGGAAGCTCTTGCGCTTGCTTCCTAGGGGGAAGAAGGCATAGGGCTG
>Ga0180016_100116_pt1 | contig 30163 bp, 26 predicted proteins | sample KR46_M_MetaG_FD_129673 | JGI IMG/M metagenome (GOLD analysis project Ga0180016, IMG submission 129673) | Groundwater microbial communities from the Olkiluoto Island deep subsurface site, Finland - KR46_M_MetaG | ecosystem: Environmental > Aquatic > Deep subsurface > Groundwater | place: Finland... | reverse complement strand
CTATGGTGAGGCGGGCCGGTGTCTCGACCTCGAAGACAACCATGATGCCGACTGGTTTGGTCAGAAAAGAAGAAATAAAGAGGGGAGCTTGACTTCTTCTCTCGCGATTAGACAACCACTTCTTGAGATATGACTAGATGGGTTTGCACCACAATTAGCGCCACGGCGCCGGGGTTGCAGTGGCTATAGGTTGAAAATCGGGCGACTGGGCCACAAACGAAGCGGGGCCCACGGGCCTGAACCCGCGGGCCCCGAACTGGGAGCTACTTGCTTACGTTGAACCCGCCGTTGCCGATGGGCGAAGAATATTTGCCGCTGATCTTGTTGTCGGTGTAGGTGCCGTCGAAGTGGATGTTCACACCGCCGGCCTTCAAATCGCCGATGAACATGCCGCCCTTGGCGGTGCCGTTCAAGGGGCCGCTGATGTCGCCCTCCACGGTCTTGACCAGAGTCCAGGTGCCATTGACCTTGTCGCCGTTTTGGGTGAGGTTGCCGTGCAGCTTACCGTTTTGGATCTCGCCGCCAGGGCAGGTCCACTGGCCGGACCAGTTGCCGGTGAGGCCGCCACCGGCCAACGCCACCGAGGCTCCTGCCACGATAAACACGCCTAGTACCATAACGAGCAGGATCTTCAGTGGTTTCTTCATTCGATGCATCCTTTCAAAGTAAAAGTCCTTACAAATCATGGGCAGAATAAAAAATATGGCTATGCCATGGTCCCTTACGGGCCGTATACGCCTTTTTGTTGGTGCTGATTCTCGTTGATCATGTGGCTGCCTGCGCCGTACATCGAGGGCACCGGCCGATGATGGTATTAAAATACTATAATCCGTTTTTTCACGGGGCATGGCAAGTTCTGTTTAGAACTTAAGCACGAAAAACCCCGGTGCAAGCTGGATCATTCGTCCCGGAGAGCCAGGATGGGATTGAGGCGGCTGGCCTGGCGGGCCGGGAAATAGCCGAAGAACACCCCGATGGCGCTGGAGACGCCCACCCCCAGGGCCAGGCCCATGCCGGAGACGAAAAATATCCAGCCGTTGACCTTGGCCAGGACGTAGGCCGCGCCCACCCCCAGGGCGATGCCGATCAAACCGCCGGCCAGGCACAGGATCACCGACTCCACCAGGAACTGGGCCCTGATGTCGCTCTGCATGGCCCCCAGGGCGCGGCGCACCCCGATCTCCTTGCGGCGCTCGCTAACCGCCACCAGCATCACGTTCATCACTCCGATGCCCCCCACCAGCAGGGAGATGCTGCCGATGGCCCCCAACAGGAGGGTGAACAAGCGGCTCTGCTTGGCCATCTCGTTGATAAGCTGCTCGGCGCTGCGCACTTGGATGCTCATGTCGGGCTGATACATCTTGAAATACTGGTCCAGCCGGCTTTTGAGCCGCCTGCGGTCCATGTTTGGGGCGATGCGGGCCATGATCTCGTTGATCACGCGCTCCTTCTTGAACAAAAAGGAGGTGTGTATGGGGATCATCATACCGGGGTTGATCTCAAAGGGCCGCATGCCGCCCTCTTCCGCCCTGGCCAGCACCCCGATTATCTTGAAGCCGCGACCCTTGAAAAACACCGTCTTGCCCAGAGGGTCCCCGGCCCCCAGCTTGGCCAGCTTGGCCGCCGCCCCCGCGCCCAGCACCCCGAAGAAGGAATATCCGTCCAGGTCGCTGATGAAACGCCCCTTGGCCAGGGTCAGCTTGTTGAGGTCCGCGAAGCTTCTGGTTACCCCCAACACCGGCATGTCCAAGGATTTATCGGCGAACAGCGGCTGGCCCCAACTGCTGGTGTAGGGAGCCACCGCTTCCAGCTTGGGGAACTTCTTGGCCAAGCCCTTGGCCTCGGTCCAGGTGATCATCTGATCCGGGCGGTCCGGGTTGCCGCCCCCTTCCTTGGAGTCGCCCCAACCCCGCTGAATGGTGATGATGTTGGTGCCCATCTGACGGAACTGCTGCTCCGAGGTGAGCTGCACCATTTCGCCCACCGTGACCAGGGCGATAACCGAACCGATGCCGATGACGATGCCGATAAGGGCCAGGAGGGTCCGCTGCTTGGCCGCGGCCTGGCTCTTGAGCGCCTCGCGCACTATTTCGTTGAAGGAAATCACGGGCGCTCAAACCTCCAACAAATGGCCGTCGGCCATGCGCACCGTGCGGCGGCACTGCTTGCCCACCTTGGGGTCGTGGGTGACCATCACCGTGGTTATCTTGTTCTCCCGGTTCAGCTCCAGAAAGATGTCCAGTATCTCCTGGCTCACCTTGGAATCCAGGGCGCCGGTGGGCTCGTCGGCCAGGATCAGGGAGGGGCTGCCGGACAGGGCCCGGGCTATGGCCACCCTTTGTTGCTGGCCGCCGGAGAGCTCCGGGGGACGGTGGGCCATGCGGTCGGCCATGCCCACCTGCTTGAGCATCTGTTTGGCCACCTTTTCGCGCTGGCGCGGCGGCACCCCCCGGTAGACCAGGGGCAACATCACGTTTTCCAGGGCATTGAGCCTGGGCAGCAGGTTGAACTGCTGGAAGATGAAGCCGATCTTTTGATTGCGGATGTGGGCCAGCTCGTTGTCGTCCAGGTGCCCGGCGTCCTGACCCTCGAACTGGTAGCCGCCCCCGCTGGGGCTGTCCAAAAATCCGATGATGTTCATCAAGGTGGATTTGCCCCCGCCGCTCTCGCCCATGATGGCCAACAGCTCGCCGGACTCCACGGTCAAATCCACGCCCCGGAGCACTTCGACGCTCATGTCGCCGATGTGATAGGTCTTGGTTATGCCGCGAAGCTCGATGAGGGCCATGGCGCGCCTCAGCTCCCCTGGGGAGAGGCGGGCAAGACCACCTTGTCGCCGGATTTCAGGCCCTCGGTTATCTCCACCTTGTCCATGGTGGTGATGCCGGTCTTCACCTTCACGTCCTTGCGACCCCCTTTATCATCGACCACGGTGACGGCGTTGCCGTCCTGAGCGCTGGAGTGCACCGCCCCGATGGGCACCGTCAGGGCCTCGGGGTTGGTGTAGACCTCCACCTCCAGGTCGGCGCTCATTCCCAGGCGCAGTTTGGCCTGCTGGGCTGGGGTGAGCTTGTCGGTGATCACAGTCACCGCGAAGGTCGGCGGCGTGCCGGAGCCGCTCTGGGTGCCCTGGGAGCTCACCGAGTCGATGCGCCCTTCCAGCGCCAGATCCGGGAAGGCGTAGCTGGTGATCATCACCTTCTGCCCTTTTTTCAGCTTGGCCACGTTCAGCTCGCCCACGTTGGTGGAAACCGAAAGCCGCTCCAGGTTGCCCAGGGCCAGCAGGACCTGTCCCTTGCCCACCTCGTAGCCCACCTCCACGGTTTTGTCCTTCTTGTCGGCCTGGCTTCCGGCGGGCTTGATGACCACCCCCACCACCGGGGCCAGGATGCGGCCCTTTTTAATGTCCTGCCGAATCTTGGCCAGCTTGGCGTCGGCGTTTTCCTTTTCCAGCTTGGCCACCAGCAGGTTTTTGCGCTTGCCCTTTTCTATGGCGGTGCGCAACTGGTCCTTGAGGTTGGAGAGGCTTATGGTCTGGTTGAGCACCTGCTCCTTCAAGGAGCGGTACTCATCCAGGGGGATGATGCCCCGCTCGTAGAGCATCTTGGACTCCTGCAGCTTCTGCTGGGTCACCTCCAGGTCGTTGGTGGCCTTGTCCAACTCGCGCTGGGCCTGCAAGACCGTCTGGCTGTTCTTCCAGTCCTTGAGCTTGCTGTAGTCCTCCTGGGCCTTGATGGCCGCGACCTCCGCGTCCCTGAGCTTCAGCTCCAGCTCCGAGGTGTCCAGCCTGAGCAGCGGGGCTCCCTTGTTCACCTTTTGGCCATACTCGAAATGCCGCTCCAAGATGCGCCCGGCGAACGGGCTGAGCAGGTTGATGGTCTCATAAGGCTGGATGCTGCCCGAGAGCCGTATGGAGGAGTTGAGGGGACCGGGCTGCACGGTGTAGGTGGCTCCGGCTGCGGCGCTTTGGCCGGAGCCCTCGAACTTTTGCTCCACGTAGGAGACCAGGTGGGTGCGGGTCCACACGTAAAAGCCCGCTCCCGCGAAGATCAGGATCACCGCCAGGGCCGCCCAGAGGCGCAGGCGCAGGTTGTTTCTAAGGCCCTGCTCCAGCCTCTTGGTTTCCTGCTCCAGGCGCAGGGCCCAGCTGGTGGCCTGATCGTGCTTCTTTTGCTGGTGACGGCGCACCTGCTCTTGGCGGCTGACATCGGCCAGCACCACCGCCGACTCGCCCCCGGCCAAAGGAGTGACGGTCAGGGCCACGTGGCGCTCATCGCCATCGGAGCCGGCCAGGGGTATGACCAGGCCGCTGATGGCGGTGCCCTTGGCCTGGGCCGAGGCGATGGTCTTGAAAAGCTCCTCGCCCTGCTCCAGTCGGTCGGCGAACAGCTCGGCGAACTCCCGTCCGGCGGCGTGCTCCGGGTCCATGCCCAGCATGCGGCCCGCCGCGGGGTTCATGCGTAACACCTCGCCCCGGGGTCCCAGGCCCAAGATTCCCTGGGGCAGGCCGCTGACCAGTTTTTGGTAGTCGAGCGTGGCTTCAGCCATGGCTCATCAACTCCTCGTTTGCCGCCGGTTCATCGATCCCACACCTTTTTTTCGGCGGACTTGCGCTGGGTCTTGAAAGCTATGCGCCAGGTGTTCAGGGTGGTGCCCAGGGTTTGGTCCAGGGCCACCAGGCTGTTGAGATAATCGACCTCCGCGGTGAGCAGAGTGTTTTCCGCGTTGGCCAGGTCCAACTGGTAGCTCACCACCTGGAAGTTGGAGGAACGCCCGTACTTCAGCTTTTCCTGCTCGTTTTGCAGCTGCAACTGGGAAAGCCGCAGGGCCTCGCGGGACAGCTTCACCTGCTCCCGTTTTATGTTCAGGTCCCTCAGGCCGTTGTCCACGTCTATCTGCAGGTTCTCGTTGGACTGCCTGAGGCTGTTCCTGGCCTTCAACAGGTTGGAGCGGGCCGACAGCAGTTGGGCCTGGCGGCTGAGGCGGGGCTGGCCATAGACCGGGATGCTCAAATACAGGCCCGCGCTCCAGTTGGTTTCGTTGCTGTTACCCTGGTCGTTGGAATTGGTGTCGGTGCGGTTGTAGTTCACCAGCAGGTTCAGGTCCCAGAGCATGTTGTTTTTGGCCAGGATGAGGTCTTGCTTACTGGATTCCAGCACCAGCTTGGCCTGCAAATAGGCGGGCTGGTTGGCATAGGCCAGGGCCAGGGCCTGCTTGTTGGTGGGCAGCACCTCGGGCAGCTTCAACATCTCGGTGGGCTTGATCTTGGTGTTCTTGTTCAGGTTCAAGGTGCGCAGCAGCTCCAGGCGGGCCTGTTGCACGTCATTGAGGGTCTGCTGATAGGCGATGCGCTGGTTGGCCAGGTTGGACTGGGACTGCACCAAGTCGCTTTTGGCCATGCGCCCGGCAGCGATGAGGGCCTTGTTCTCCTCCAGAAGCTGATAGGCCCGGTTCAGGGAGCGCAGCACGATGGCCACCTGCCGGGCCGACTCCAGGAAAGAGCGGTAATCATAGATAGTGGTGGTGACGGCGTCTATGAGGGTGCCCTTGAGGGCCAGGATGTTCTGCTGCTCGGTGATGCGGGCCTGGCGCACCGAGGCCATGTTCACGTCTATGCCGCCCCCCCTGAGCAGGGGCTGCTGCATCTGAATACTCCAGGTGTTGGAGGTGCTGTCGTCGTCGCTGGAGTAGCTGCCGGAGGTGTCGCCGCTGGTCTTGTCGAACTCCCAGCTGAAGGTGAACTGGGCCCCGGTGGGTACCAGTTCGCTCACCGAGGCCCTGGCCTGGAACTGGGTGTCGTTGCTGTCGGTGTTGTAGGAAAAGCCGTCGGTTTCGTCATCGTCATCGGTGCCCGTGCGCACCAAACTGGAGTCGAAGGTCACATCGGGCTTGAACTTGTGCTCCTCCACCTCCAGGCCGAATTTCTGCACCACCCGGTCCAGGTAGGCGTTTTCGATGCTGGTGTTGCCGCGCACCACCAGAAACACGGCATCGGGCAGGCTCATGTCCCGGGCCTTGCCCACCCCGCCTCCGGGCAACAGGGGCAGGTCGTTTTGTGCCTCGCCCTGCCCCAGGGCAGTCCCGGCGCCCAACAGCAGTACGAGGGCGAGCGTCGCTGCCCAGCCCACCCCCTTTTTAAGAATGTTCCGCTTTGAGCATTTCATGTCGCCTGATAATAGCCTCGCACTCCTTACTAAGCCAACCATAATCATCAATTTGTGATGCTTAGCGGCCTGTTGCGGCAAATCCCGTCTCCTCGGGCCGCCTCTCCCGGGCGGATGCCGCAGCCATGCGGGGGGACCCGTGCGGGGCGACAACCTAAATTTACTATGGTTTATGCACCTTAATATGCTTTTGCCGCCCCTGGGGAGGCGGCCGCTCAGAAATGTCATGCTGAGTTATGGACTTAGATAAGGCCCACGGTGTAGCCTGAATAGGAAACGCCGCCGGAGAACGCATGACGCCCCCCCGGCGGCGCACCGTCCGGCAGGCTCCGTGCCGCTGCCGTTCCACCACCCCTGGAGATGCTAATGGACACTATGACCACTTACGTCACCCAAATCAGCGATGTTGGAAACAAGTTCGGGCCTATTGTGGTCAAGGCGTTGATACTGTTGGTGATCGTCCTGTTCTTGACCATATTCCTGGGGCGGGTGCTGGCCAACCTCCTGGTGAAGTTCGGCGTACCCGAGCGCCGGGCGGCCATGTCGGTCACCGGCCTGCACATCATAGTGCTGTTCATGGCCGCCCTGGTGGTGCTCAACGTGCTGGGCTTCCCGGGCATGCTCCTGTTCCGCACCATAGTGGTGATCCTCATGGTCCTGGTGGCCGCCTACATCATCGCCAAGCCCTACATCCCCAGGCTGCCTCTCAAGAAGGGCGACACCGTAGGCATCGGCGGCAAGGTGGGCAACGTGGAGGCGGTCTCCATCATGTACACCCAGCTCAAAACCTTTGACGGCAAGGTGGTCTTCATCCCCAACCACAAGGTGATGAACGACCAGGTGGTGAACTTCAGCGCCAAGCCCAAGCGCCGGGTGGACATCGACTTTTTCATTCCTTACGACCAGGACCTGGCCAAGGTGAAAAAAGTGGTGATGGACATCTTGGAGGGTGACGAGCGGGTGCTGGACAAGCCCGCCCCCAAGGTGGTGATCGCCAGGTTCTCACCCAACTACCGGGAGATGCAGGCCCGCTTCTGGGTGGCCCGCAAACACGCCATCACCGGCAAGTGGTCCCTCAACGAGGTGATCGACAACAGGTTCGCCGAGGAGGGCATCGCCATGGCCGCGCCCCGACTGGCCCTGGTGGGCAGCGCCCCGGCCCGCGAGGACACCCCGGCCTAACTTAAAGCATCCGCTTTAACCAAGATCTTCCGCCGCCCTCTGGATACGCCCCAGGGGGCGGCGAACTGCGCTGGAAAAAGCTGGCCGAATCCCTGGGCGACTGCCGCAACGTGCTGATCAGCGGCATCGGCGAGACGCCCCGGGCGGTGCTGACCGGCTACGGCGTGGAGCCCCTGGAGGTGAGCGGCTTTATCGAGGAGGCGCTACGGGCCATCTACGCGGGCGACGACCTCTCGGCCCTGCGCATCCGCAAGGGCAAGGCCTGCTGCGCCGAAAAGATGGGCATGGGCGGCGGCATGGGCTGCATGTAAACACCAAGGCGACAACGGGGGCGTCATCCTGACCCTACACCTTTGCTGAACTATAACGCCCTCCCCGCCATAACGGCCAGGCGTCATCGGAACCAACCCCGAGACGCCTGGCCGTTTCTTTTGCTCCGGCCCGGCCCGGAGCATTCACAAGGCGATTTTATTCCGTCGGCGCACCGGCTAATATGAGGCTGATGTCCCGAGGGGTGAGCCCCGGGCTCGGGAGCCCCTCAGAATTATCCGTATCTGGGGGTGCTAAATGCCGACCATATTTCCCGCCCACCTGAAAAAGTACCGGTTCCTGCAACTGGTAGTCCTGCTTATGGTGCTGCTTCTGTTGGTTCCCGTGTTGATGCAGCACAAGATCATGGGCGCGATCACCGAGATGGTCATGCTGGATTCCCTGGTGGTGGCCGCCGGGGCCAGCATCATGGGCCGCAGGATGCGCTGGCCCTTGCTGGTCACCTGGGCCCTGGCCTTCGGCTCCTTCGTGGCGGGCTATATGTTCCTGTCGCCGGCCGCCGCCCAAATGGCCTTTGTGCTTTGCTCGTTCTTCTACACCTTCTTCAGCTTCGGATGCACCGTGGCGGTGCTGGCCTTTGTGGCCGAGAACCGCAGAGGCGTCACCCTGGATGCCCTGTTGGCCTCGGTGGCCGCCTATGTGCTCTTGGCCATCAGCTTTTCCTGCCTCTACAGCCTCCTGGTCATGCTCAACCCCCAAAGCTTCAACCCGCCCACCCTGCTCAACTTCCAGCACCCGGCCCACATCTACCTGACCATGATCTATTTCAGCCTGGTCACCCTGACCACGGTGGGTTACGGCGACATCGCCCCCATCAGCGGCTTCGCCCAGATGTTCGCCGGCGTGGAGGCACTGATCGGGCAGCTTTACCTGGCCATTCTGGTGGCCTACCTGGTGGGCAGCAGTTTGTCCGCCCGCCTGCTCAGAGACAGGAAAACGCAGGCATCGGCCAAAACGATACCCTAGCCCCGGCCCGGCAATGAGCGGCGGCCAAACCTGAAGCAAGCGAGGTTGCGTTGCGGTCCGGCTTATTCCATAGTGTTGGCAGGAGAACGGCCGGGGCCAGGCGCTGACGGCCGGAAATGATTGCCCGATTTGCGATGCTTGTTTTTCAATGATCCGGGGACTACCGGACAGGGGGCGGGAAATGACCAGTGAAGCGAAAAAACTCGGGTTGGTCGGCGCTATATTCCTCATCGTATCAAGTCTTGCCGGCAGCGGCGTCATCGCCCTGCCCCAACAGTTGGCCGCCACCGGATCCATCACCCTCATCTCGTTTCTGCTGGTCACCATCGGCGCACTGTTTTTGACCATGGTATACGTGCGGGCGGGCAGCATGTTCGAAGACCCCAGCCCCACCGCCCTGGCCACCTACGTCAACCCGGTGCTGGGGGCCAAGAGCGGCTTCTTCTATGTATACGGCAACCTAATCTCCAACGTGTCCATACTCATCGCGGGGCTGGGCTATTTGGCCATGTTCGTCCCGGCCCTGAACCACCCCATATTCCTGGGCATCACGGTGATAATCCTGATCTGGCTGTTCGTATGGATGTCCATGCGCGGCGTGGGCATCATCAGCAAGGTGGTGTCCATCACGGTCACCTTGCTGCTCATTTCGGTGATCATCACCGCCACCGCCGGTTGGCTGGACTTCGACCCGGCCCAGTTCCAGCAGAACTGGAACGTATCCGGCCTGGGAGAAGGCAAGGCCATCATGTCCGGTTTCGCGGTGCTCATATTCTCCTTCGTGGGCGTGGAGAGCATCGCCACCAACAACGCGCAGATCGCCAACCCTAAAAAGGTCGTGCCCATCGCCACCATCGTGGGATTCATCATCGTGGCCATCATCTACATCGCCTCCACCACGGTGATCGAGGGCATGTTCCCGGCCAAGCAGATTCAGCAGGCCCCCGCCTCTTTCGCCATGTCCATGAACCATATCTTCCAATCCAAGATCGTGGGCGAGGTGGTTTCGGCGGTCATGGCCATCGCCTGCATCGCCAGCTTCATGGTATGGAACCTTTCCTCGGCCAGTGCGGCCAAGACCAGCGCGGACAACGGGTTCTTGCCCAAGGCCTACTCCTACACCAACAAATACGGCATCTACAGCAAGGGGCTGGTCATCAACGGCGTGATCATGACCGTGGTGGAGTTGATCCTGATGTCCCTGGGCAGCAACATCGCCGTGGCCTTCAACATCACCGTCACCATCTCGGTGCTCCTGTTGCTGTTCCCCTATTTCTGGTCCGGCATCGCCATCGTGAAAAAGGACCGGGAGAACGGCACCCGCTCCGTCGGCAACATGATCATCGTGCTGCTCTCCTCGATCTTCATAATCTCGGCATTTGCTTCGGCCACCCTGGATGAGCTGTGGCTGGTGATAGCTTTGGTCATGGTGGTCATGGGGGCCTACGCCCTTATCCTAACCAAAAGCAAGGCCGCGCCGCCCAGCGCCTAGCAGGCCCTTGCGCGGGCCGACTCGCGGCTGGACAGCCTCGGCCACGGGAGCTTGCCAGCACCGCTGGGGCTGGATGGCTTCGGCTTGGTTTGACGGGCTAAAAGGCGGTCTACTCCGGCCGCTCTCTTCCTAGAAGGTCAGAGACCGTATGGGCGCATAAGCCGTCGGCGATGCCGTCTTGCCGGTGAAAATCTCCCCTAGGCGATAATCCTGGCCCCCTGGGCCAGATCGGCGGGGGAGATGTTGTACAGGGCGTCCAGCAGGTTCACCTGGAGGCTGCCCGGCCCGCTGGAGATTGCCGCGGCTTTCTCGCCGGCCAGGCCCACGTAGGCCAGGGCCGCCGCCGTGGCCTCCAGGGTGTCGGGCTCCACGGCCAAAAACGCGCCGATGATCGCGGTGGCCAGGCAGCCGGTGCCGGTTACCTTGGTCATCAGGGCGTGGCCGTTGGCCACGCGCAGGGTGCGCTTGCCGTCGGTGATCAGGTCCACCGCGCCGGTGATGGCCACCGGAGTGGCGATAGCCAGGGCCAGCTCCCGCCCGGCCTGGGCGGTCTCGTCCACGCTGTGGGTGGAATCCACCCCCTTGGTCTGACCGGCTCTGTCGCTCAAGGAAAGCACCTCGGAGGCGTTGCCGCGCACCAGGCTCACCCCGGCCTCGCTGATGATGCGGCGGCTGGAGTTGGTGCGAAACTCGGTGGCGCCCGAGCCCACCGGGTCCAGAACCGCCGGCACCCCCAGAATGCGGGCCTTCTTGGCGGCCAGCAGCATGGACTCGATCCATGGCGGGGTCAGGGTGCCTATATTGAGCACCAGGGCCCCGGCAAAGGAGACCATCTGCTCCACCTCTTCGATGGCGTGGGCCATGACCGGAGAAGCGCCGCAGGCAAGCAGGGCGTTGGCCGTGGAGTTCATGACCACGAAGTTGGTGATGTTGTGGACCAGCGGTTGGTTCTCGCGGACCCTGGCCAGGCACTCCGCCGCTTTTTGGGCCAAAGTCTCCATGAGTTCTCTCCAAACAGTTAACAGGGGCAATCCTGAATATGGCGACGGTTGGTGTTTTACCTGTTACCGAGCATGGCGCGCAGCAGCTCGGCGGCGGCCTCTTGAGGGTCCGCCTGGCAGCACACGGCCGAGATGACCGCCATGCCGTGGGCTCCCGCCCCCATAACCTCGGCGGCCCGGGCCGCATTGACGCCGCCTATGGCGATCACCGGCAGGCCGAATTCGCGCGACACCCGCCGCAACAGATCCAGGCCGCCGGCCGGGCCGGCATCGGCCTTGGAGGTGGTGGGGTAGACCGGGCCCAGCCCGATGTAATCCACCCCGCCCGCCCGGCAAAGCGCGGCCTCTTCCACGCTGGAAGCCGAACCGCCAATGATCTTGTCAGGTCCCAGGATTTCCCGGGCCTGGTCCAAGGGAAAGTCGTCCTGTCCCAGGTGGACCCCATCGGCCCCGGCGGCCAGAGCCACGTCCAGCCGATCGTTGATGATGAGCTTGGCCTTATGGCCACGGCAGATGGCCAGCATGTGGCGGGCCGTCTCGATCATCTGCCGGGTGGAACCCTGTTTTTGGCGAAACTGAATCACGCCCGCGCCGCCGGCGATGGCCAACCGGGCCAACTCTTCGTGGGAGTAGCGCTGCTGCAACTCGGTGTCCGTCAGGACATGCAATCGATCTATGTCTTTCAAGCAGGCCCTTCCTTGTCCCTGGCCAACGCCGCTCCCGGCAAAACCTTGCGCAAGCGATCAGCCAGCGCCTATCCCGCCGGTGCCGATGGCCACCCTGCACCGCAAGACAAGCAACCTTGTTTCAGCATGGAATGTTGCATAATCGCGGCGCAAACGCAGCGCGTGAAAAATGACGGCCCAGGTTCAATCCCCTAAGCCCTTGTTATAATTTGGTGCCCGGGGCGGGAATCGAACCAGCACGGCCTTTGGGCGTGGGAATTTTAAGTCGAAACCGCGGAAATAGCAAGGAGCATGTGATAACAGGCAACTAGCTATAATCACAAAGAGTAAGTTTGGCTCAACGGGTGGTGAAGGGGGGAAGGTCACTGTGGTTTCTCTAGGAGTCTTCTTAGGTTTTGATGGCTTTGCCATAAGCCAGGGCGCAGGTCATGGCCCCTAAGCCACCCAGGCCCAGCACCCCGAAACCCAACCCCCAGCCGACTGCGCTCTGGCCCATGGCATCTAAGATGAATCCGAATACTATGGGAGACAGCGCCCCGGCCCCAAAGCCCAACAGGGAGCGCAAGCCAAAGGCCGCCCCTAGACGGCGGGGATTGACCGCCTCACTAAGAGCGGCTGACAGCACAGGCGAATCAGAAAGGGCCAGGAAGGCATAAGTCAGGCCCAGGGTCATCACCAGGCCGAAAGGCAGCAGAAGCGTCCAGCCGAAGATCAGGGAAACAACAGCGCCAGCCGCCGCAGCGACTACCATGATTTTGGCACGGCCTAGCAAATCAGAAAGGTGGCCCGCCGTAAAGGAGGCGACCAAGCCCATGAGATGGAAGAGCCCAGCCAGCATGGAACCACGGCTGATGGCATCCGCGGACCCGCCGGCGGCCAAACAAGCTACGATAAAAGCCGGGCTCCAGGCCCACATGCCCAACAGTTCCCAGTTGTGCAGGGTGTAACCGCCAATGAGCAGCATAGCTTTTTTGTTGACCAACACCTCCTTTACAAGTCCTGGGGCAGTTTCCTGAGTCCGGGGTTCGGGGAGAGGCCGCCAAAGTGCCGCCCAAGCCGCGGCTGCGCCCAGCACCGGCCCAAGAGCGGTCAGCCAGAAGGCCAAGGCATAGCCTCCAACCGCCAGGGCAAAGCCGCTGATCACCAAGGACAGGGTGTAGCCCAGAGAGGTGCTGGCGATGTATGTGCCCATCACCCGGCCCCGACGGTCTGCGGGATATAGTTCGGAAAGGATCATCAGGCCCGTGGTGTAGGTGCCGCCCAAGGCCAGCCCAAGCAGGCAGTAACACACGAGGGCGGAGACATAGCCCCGGGCGGCCAGGGCGAAGACGATGGCCAGCAGGGCCCCTGCGGTGAGGGAAGATAAAAATACCCTCCTTGCGCCAATACGGTCGGCAAGGCTGGAAAGCCACACCAGGCTCACGGCGTATCCAAGATTGAAGCTTGAAATGATGGCGCCGCCCTGGGCGGCCGAAATCCCCCACTCACCCTGCAGAGTGGTCATGGTGGCAGCCACGGTCATGAAAATCATTCCGCTGCCGGCACGGGCCAGACACATCCCAATCAGGGGCCGTCCTCTACTCACGGCTCAACCCACTCCGTTAAGGTGATCAGGCAACACAACGATAATCGGATTGCCCTAGGTCCTTCGTGATGGCCGGGTTGCAGGATAGGACGGATGCTTTGGTAAACACAAGAGCCCGAAATTACGCCCCTGCTTGCACCATGCTTCCGTGAAAGAAAAAGGGACAAACCCAAGGCTTGCCCCCATTAGCGTAACTGGATGATATTATTTGGTGCCGGAGGTGAGACTGGAATTCGCAGGGCCACAAGGCATAGGGGACTTTCAGATTCTAGGGCGAATGGCGATAAGCCCAGACGCTTATCTCATTTTTTCTTTATTACCCCATGCAAAAACACATCCACCGCTTCGGCAATTAGCTGGTCCTTGCCCATGCGAGTCTTTTTCTTGCCGTTCATCAGTTCCTGGGCGTACATGTAGCCGAAAAGCATGCCATAAAAAAGGTGGCCGAGCAGAAAGGGATCGCTCTGCTTTAATATTCCCTTATCCTGGAAAGAGCCCATGGTGCGGACCAAACCGTCAAAAAGGGGCGTCAGTATGTTGTCGTAGTAGTGGCTCGCCAGCTCTTCGTCCGACAAGGCTTCGGTGATGGAAAAACGCACGATGGGCAATCTTTCCTTCATGTTGCCCAGATAGTTTTCCCCAATTTCGGTCAGTAGATCTTTGGGATCAAAACTGTCAATGGACTCCTCGCCCAGCATCTGCAGGAAGCCTGCGGCCCCGCGGGCACCCACCACCTGAGAGGCTAACTCCCGCTTGCTTTTGAAAAACCGGTACACCGTGCCGTGCCCCATTTTGGCTCGGGCGGCAATGTCCGATATGCGGGTTTGGTGGTATCCTTTTTCGCTGAAAACCTTGGCCGCGGCCTTGAGGATTGCCAGGCGGCGCTGTTCGGCCGGCAACACCTGGCGTTTTCTGGTTTTGGTTTTCTTGACCATTGTCAGCCAGACATTCTCCAGGGCAGGCAGATATCAAATTAGGTGGTTTCAAGGACGCGCCGAGGCGGTATCGAGCCGCACCCACGGGTATTTATATGCTAGAACCTATTGCAGGTCCAGGACAAATCACCCTTGCTCCCGAGCAGTCAGCCGAAGCGGCCGCCCCCCACAGAGTAGGGGAAGGTCGGGCCGGGAACTGGAATCGGACCGTTCGTACCGTCCGGCCCGTCTACTCAGGGCTGTTTTGCTGGGCCTCGCGTTCCCTCAAAATAAAACGCTGTATCTTTCCGGTAGTGGTGCGAGGCAGTTCGTCGCCGCGGACAAACTCGATTACGCGAGGGTATTTGTAAGGCTCGATGGTGCTCTTGACGTGGTCTTTTAGCTCCTCCGCCAAGGCTTCCGGATCGGGATGCTCCTCTTTGAGCACCACAAAGGCCTTGACCAAAAACCCGCGAATGGGTTCGGGAGATGGCACCACGGCCGCCTCATGCACCGCGGGATGACTTAGGAGGGCTTCCTCCACCTCTCCTCCGGGTATCTTGTATCCCGAACTAACTATCATGTCGTCGCTGCGGCCCTTAAGCCAGAAGTATCCATCATCGTCGACCTGGAACATCAAGCCGGTACGGTTCCAGCCGTTGACCACGTTCTTTTCCTGGACCTCCGGCCTGCGCCAGTAGACTTGGCCCCAGGGGGCCCGCACCACCAGTTCCCCCAGGGAGCCGGGCGGCACCTCCTGAAGGTCCTCCCCCACGATGCGGTAATCCACCGAGGGCAGCGCGGTGCCCAGGGAGCCCATCTTGTCCTCGGGCATTTGCTCTCTGGTGGATATGTAGGAGTTGAGCTCTGCCGATCCCATTGAGTTGAGAATGTAGACCCCGAAACGGTCTTTCCATTTCTTGACAACGGTAGCGGGTAGCACCTCCCCGGCGCTTTGGCAAAGACGCAGCGAGCTGAGATTCCAGCGTTTTTCGGCGTCCGCCATCTCCAGCATCATGCGCAGCCCGGTGGGCACGCAGCGCAGCACGTTGATTCGGCGGTCCTGTATCTCCTGGAACATGGCCTCTGGGTCAAAGTCCTCCCTGATGCACAGGGTGCAGCCGCTTTCCCCAAAGAAGAGGATCGAAAAAAATCCGAAGGCAAAGGTGAAGGCAGGCGGCGAACCAAGCACTTCGTCGGGTTTCAGCTTCAGCAAATACTTGTTGGCCACGCGGATGCCGGCCACCATGTCCCCAATTTCGGAGATAATGCCCTTGGGATTGCCGGTGGTGCCAGAGCTGTAGATGATGCGCAGCCAGTCTTTGCGCGTGGTCTCAACCGTGGCGGACTCCTCCAGTTGGTCAGCAATGAAATCGTCGTAGAATAGGTGGCCGTCCATCGGCTCCTGGGTCACCACCACCGTCTTCAGGGTGGGGCAGCGGTTCAGTGCCTCCCTCACCGGACCGAAGGTATCCGCGCTCACCACGATGGCCTTGGCATCGGAGTCATTGGCCCTGAAGGCGATGTCTTTGCTCTGCAGCAGGTGGTGGGTCAACACCGGAATGGCGCCCAGCCGCCAGCAGGCGAAGCAGGTAATGATGAACTCGGGGCGGTTGGGCATGCGCACCATGACCCGGTCGTACTTGGCGATCCCCCGGGCGGCCAGAGCGTTGGCCAAGCGGTTTACCTCGCTACGAAACTCATTGAAGGTGATCAAGCGCTGGCGATGAATTATGGCAACCTGCTCTCCCCGGCCCTGTTCGATGTGACGGTCCAGGAAGTATTGGCAAGGGTTGAGAAGATAAGGAAGCCTCACCTCGGGCAGAGGATAAATTTTGTCAGGTAGGTTTTCAGGAATCGGGAGATAGTTTTCGGGAATTGTGCTCATGCCTTGCTTTCGTCACCAGTGGGAAGATCCGTTTTTAAAACTTTACCCGGCCGGTGTTTCCGCCTGGGGGGATGGGCTGGGTATCTGCCCTTGCGCTAGTCGTCATAGCGGCTGTCGATCAATTAATGGGCCAGGTCAGCAGGAGAATGGTAGGCGCGGCCATTAATTCAAACGGCCTGCTATGTTGATAGACTATGCTGTCCAAATCTCCAGCCAAGAGGCTGCGCAGACCTCGGCCACAGTTATGTGACTGATCGATCAGTCATTTCTTTATAATATCCGCCCTCTCCCTTGTCAATCCATTAATTTGGACCTAAGCTCCCCCGGTCCCGAGTTGGAGCCATGGTTCGGATGGAACGATGCGGTGTCTTTGTCAACTGGTGGCCTACTATTCGCCACGGGAAAGCATTTCATAATTCTTCATCATTTCCATTATCTTGTCGTATGCGGCCGCCACTAAGACGGAGCACTTGTGGAGTGAAGCGGTGGTGGGCTCCGGTCCCAGCACCGCCGCGCAGCTCACCTTGTCTGGCGGGGTCTCGGCAGCGGCGGGAAACCATTGGTGCAACTGGGTCAGCATGGATGACAAGACGGGCGCTGGACCCGGTTCCTGGATTCCTGCCATAACCATAAGTCCCAGCACGCAGGCCGCGCCGGTCAGTACCCCGCAGGTGGCCTGGCCGGTCCCGCAGCCCATGCCCAGACCGGCCATGGCCCTCATCAAATCTGGGTTGGAACGCCCTTGGTCCTCCAGGGCCATGGCCACCAGGATCTGGCTGCAACAAAGCCCCTCTCCGGAAAGACGCAACACCCTTTGCCCTGTCTCTTCCAAAATAAGCTCTCTTCCCTGATGTACTCAGTTAAAACCGCTGGTTAGAATCTGACCCGTCATAGCTTGCCACCAGGTTCGGCCGCCCTTGCTAAGCCCTCTTTGCTCGGCCCGCCAATGCCAGCATGCCTGGGGCATTATTAGTTGACTCTCTTCTATCTCGCAACTAGAATGATCAGTCAGTCATTTAAAATATTTGTAGAGGGTACCTATGGCCGCCTTCCAGAATATGTTCTCGCCGGGCTCCATCGCGGGCCTGGAGCTGCGCAACCGCATCGTCATGGCCCCAATGCAGTGCTTCACCTATGGGCCGCAAGGCGTGCCCGACCAGATAACCATTGACTACTTCGTGGCCCGGGCTCGGGGCGGAGCCGGGTTGATCATCTGTCCCGGGGCCAAGCCCTCCCTGGAGTCCCACGCCCCGGGCACCCCGGCGCTGTACAGTGACGAGGTCATACCAGCTTTCCGTCAGCTCACCGAGGCGGTACATAAACACGGGGCCAAGGTGGCCCAGCAGATCAACCACACCGGCAAGGCCCTCACCTACAATGAAGGCCAAGGCGAGCAGTCCGACACCCTGGGGCCCTCTGCCACCCGCTACGTCAAGACCGGGGTGATTCTGCGCGAGGCCAGCCTGGAGGACATCGAACGCATCACCGAGCAGATCGCCCAAGCCGCCCGACGGGCTCGGGACGCCGGCTTTGACATGGTGGAGTTGCACGCGGCCCACGGCTATCTGCTTAGCTCATTTTTGTCCTCTTTTTCCAACCGGCGCAGGGACCGCTATGGCGGAAGCCCGGAGAACCGGGCCCGCTTCCTCTGCGAAATCATCGAGCGCATCCACCAGAAAGTAGGCCCGGAATACCCTGTGGGAGTGCGCATCAGTGGCAGCGACTACTTGCCCGGCGGCACCACCATCGAGGACACCCTGATCCAGGCTCCTCTACTTGTCTCGGCCGGAGCCAGTGTGCTGCACATCTCCGCCGGGGCTCACGAGAACACCGAAGTGCAGTTCCTGTCCTACTTGTGGCCAGATGGCTACATAACCGAGTTAGCCGCCCAGGTGCGCCAGGTAGTAGATATTCCTGTGATTACAGTCGGTAAGCTGGGCAACCCCCAGGTGGCTGAGCAGGTCCTGGCCGAGGGCCGGGCCGACTTCGTGGCCCTGGGCCGCCAGTTTTTGGCCGACCCAGAGTGGCCCAACAAGGTGGCCGCCGGTCAGTTGGAAGACATCGCCTATTGCATCTGCTGTAATAACTGTTGGAACCGGGTCTTCAGCAAAAGCCGCTACAGCGGCCGCCTCTACTGCACAGTCAACCCGGCGGTGCACCGGGAGGGTTCCTTTGCCCTGAGCCCGGCCTCTCAAATCCGCCGCGTGGCCGGGGTGGGCGGGGGCCTGGCCGGCATGGAGCTGGCTCGGGTGGCCGCCGGGCGGGGCCACCAGGTTACCCTCTATGAAAAGCAAGACAAACTGGGCGGCCAGTGGAACGTGGCTTGTCTGCAGGAAGGCAAGCAGAAATATTTGAGCCTGCTAATCCGCCTGCGCCGCCAGGTAGCGGATGCCGGGGTGGAGGTGTGCTTGAGCACCGAGGCCACTCACGAGCTGCTGGTCAAGGCCTCGCCCGATGTGGTGGTGCTGGCCACCGGTGCCCGTCCCGCCTTGCTGCCCGTGCCCGGTATGGACCTGCCCTCGGTGGTGCAGGGCGTAGATGTGATCCAGGGCAAGGTCTCGGTAAGCGACCCGGTGGTGGTGGTTGGGGGCCGGGCCATCGGCATGGAGGTGGCCTTGGAGCTGGCTCAGGATGGTCACAAGGTATCCATCGCCACGGCCGCCCGCTTGGGGCACAACGGCACCCCTCTGGAAGAGAACATTTATCGCACCCTGCGCAACCGCCTGATCGCTCTAGGGGTGCAAGTCTACCCCAGCCACCCCCTGATGGAGGTCAATCCGGAAGGGGTGTTTTTGGACGACGGCGGTAACCTGCTGTTCCTGCCCGCGACCACGGTGGTCATGGCGGTGGGCTCTAGGCCGGTGGACGGCTTGTGCGAGGAACTGGCCTCCATGGGGGTTGAGCTGCATGTGATCGGCGACGCAAGCCAGCCCCGGGACGCTCTGGAAGCCATGCACGAGGCCGCCGAGTTGGGACGGCGCCTGTAGTCTAGGCCCAGACTTCGAGGAGGCTGGCCTTGCCCGCACGGTTTATTGTCCCTAAAAATGAAGTGCCCCATGGCCCCTTCTGAACGCCGCAGTCTGCGCAGCCGATTTGCTGAACACGGCTGGGTCGTGTTCACCGTGCTGACCCTTCTGTTCATCTTTTCCTACATGGTTCGCCTATCCACCGGCGTATTGGGCCCCATGCTCATCGACGACCTGAATATCAACGCCGGTCAGCTGGGCCTGCTAGCGGGTGTCTTTTTCTATGCATTTGGTGCGGCCCAAATTCCGGTGGGCCTGGCCTTGGACTCCTTTGGGCCCAAGCGCACCATTATAGCTACCTCCCTGCTGGCGGTGGCCGGCTGCATCCTCACCGGGGTGGGCACCAGCTACTCCCTGGTCTTGGTGGGCCGCCTGTTGCTGGGCCTGGGCATGTCCTCGGTACTCATGGGAAGCCTCAAGGTGTTCGCCAACTGGTTTCGGGCCGACCGCTTCGCCTTTCTAGCTGGCTCTATCTTGAGTCTGGGCAACCTGGGTGGCCTTCTGGCCGCCACCCCCCTGCTGCTCATGGCCATGACTTTGGGCTGGCGCAATTGCTTTTTCTACTTCGCAGCCTTTGTGCTGCTGATTATATTTCTAATCGCCTGTCTGGTTTCCGACCATCCGCCCCGGATAGACGCCGGCCAAGACGCTGGGCCGCCTCCATCCGGACCCAGAGGCTGGCAGGGCCTGGCCGCCCTAGGGTCTATCTTCCTCAACTGGCATTTCTGGATCATGGGCCTGGGATCCTTTGTGCGCTACGGTTCCATGCTCACCATCCACGGCTTTTTGGGCATGCTCTATTTGGTGGAAATCGTGGGCCTGGGCCCCGAGGAGGCGGGCACCGTGCTGGGGATGATCTCGGTGGGCTATCTGATCGGCAGCCCCCTGGCCGGCCGCCTGTCGGACACGGTGCTGCGCTCGCGCAAGAAGGTTGTTACCGCCGGGTTCTTCCTCTTCGCCCTGAACATGATCCCCTTCTGGTTCCCGGCCAGCATCCCCCTGCCTCTGTGGTATATTCTGTTCGGGTGCATCGGGCTGTTCTCCGCCACCAGCCCGGTAAACTTCGCCCACGTCAAGGAGCTGTTCCCCCCCCGCATGACCGGCACCGTGCTTACCGGGGCCAATCTGTTCGTAATGCTTGGGGCGGCGCTGGGCTCCCAGCTCACCGGAGCCTTTTTGGAACTCTACCCCCGCAGCGCGGCGGGCTACCCCTCTCAGGCCTATTTGCTGGTGTTCCTGGGCCTGTTCGCGGCCTCAATGATAGCCGGGTTGCTCTATATACTAGTCAAGGACACCCACGGTGTCCGTAACGGTCAGGCCTGAGAGGCTGGCTAGCCTAGGCCGACTCCCGGGGGACGCACCCCCGGGCGGTGCAGAGTGTTGTACAGACAAAAGGGCACCAGGCCACCGTCCGGGCGCAGCAGGTGCACGCAGCAGCGCCGGGCCCGCGCCAGATCCAGGCTGTAAGCGTCCATCATGGCGTGGAAGCCGATGGCGAAATAATCCACTCCCGGTGGCAGCGTTTCCAGTTCCGCCGGTTGCGGCCCCCCGCAGGAACAGCCGCAAGAGCCTCCCAGGCCCTCCTGCCCCTGCAGATGGCGCAGGGTAGTGGGCCAGTCCTTCAGGTCGGCCAGGCAATCCACCATTTGGTCTTCATTAAATAGACGGGCCAAAGGTAGCAGCTCTCCTTGCCGGACTAGGGCGTAGGCCAACAGGCCACAGCGGGGATCGGGGCAGGGTATGGGGGTCAGGTCTCCCTCACGCAGCTTGCCGCCGCTCTGGCGGACAAGCTCCTGCTGAAAATGCAGGCTGGTCAGGCGGGAGCGGCTTTGGCCCAAGCCCGGTGGGAAGCGCCCGTTCAGGGCCAGAGCCTGGAAGTTGACCCCAGTGAGGCGGAGCTCCAGGCCCAGGCGGACCAGGGACCACATCTCCTGGTCATTGAGCCCGGGAGCCACTGTGACCGACAGCACCACCTCCAGACCGGCTTGCAGGCAGTGATCCACGGCCGCCAACTTAGCGGTCACCAGATCCCGGCCCCGAATGGCCAGGGAGACCTCCGGTTGGAGGGTGTCCATCTGCAGATAAACCCCGCTCAGCCCGGCTTGACGCAAGGCCACCGCCAAGCCCGGGTCCGCTGCGAGGGCAAGGCCGTTGGAGTCCAGCTCGATGCGGTCCCCGCCCAGAGAACGGGCTAGGGCGACCATGGCCAGAAGCTTCGGGTGCTGGGTGGGCTCGCCGCCACCCAGCTGCAAGGGGGGTAGGCCGTCCTCATACCGGGCCAGGCAGGTGAGGGCATGCTCCGCCTGCCCCAAAGTCAGGTCGCCGCCCTGAGGGCCACTGCCCGCCAGGCACACCGGGCAGCCCAGATCGCAGCGTGCAGTTATCTCCAGGATGGCCAGGCAGGTGTGCTGGTCGTGCTCCGGGCACAGGCCGCAGTCATGAGGACAGCCCCGACGGGTTTGTCCGCCCCGGGCTATAGGTTGGGTTACCTTGCGGCTGCCTCGGCACAGGTGGTGGTAGGAGGCCAGGTCCGGGGCTAGAGTGCTGGCAAAGAAGCCATGCTCAGGGCAGGTCTTGGCCAGGAGCACCTCTCCTTCCCTTTCCTCCACCCTTCCGCTCAGGGGACGCAGGCACACCGGGCACACTGTCTCCACCCGGGGACTGAAGTAGTCCCGGTGCTCCATGCGGCTGGCCAGGGTGTTCATGTAGCCGCAGGGTCCTCTAGGAGAATGTTGACGTAGACCAATCGCCGCCTGAAGGCTTTGTAATCGGCAATCTCCAGAGTCAGGCTGCGCTCCTCCCAGTTCGCCCGGGTCACCCGGTCTCCCTCGTCAAGGCACATCTCTATGTCCTCGCGTAGGATGGCCTTGAACTCCGCTCGGTCTCTGAGGGGAGTCAGGAAGGTCAGCACATAGGCCCCCTGGCCTTGCGGCTCCAGTCGAGCCTTTTTCCAGCGCTTTGGCGGCAGATTGAGCATGATCCGACTTTAGCAGTCCACCGCCCGGGCTGGCGAGGGCCTTTTGGCCCCCGCCGCCGCCCTAGTCACGCTTGACCGGATATACCCGGCAGGGGATGGCCCCAAGCTCCACCGAGCCAGTCTCGCAATCATAGGGAGGCTCGCTGGAGGTGAGTACATTGATGTTGGACTTGCGGAACTGGAACAGGTCCTCCGGGTCTTCGGGGTACCACCAGCCCATGGAGGGGAACACCAGCTTGGGGTGCAAATTGGGGTCCAGCTTGAGCACCTGCTGGATGCGCCCCTTGGGGGTCTCGATGTAGACCCACTCGTCCTCTACCAGCCCTAGCTCCTCGGCGGTGGCTGGATTCATCTGCACGGTGGCATAGGGTTTGAGGGCCCGAGCTATCTGGACGTGCTTGTACCCATTGTTCATGAAGGCTTCTTCCTTGCCGTTGAACATGAGCAAGGGATATTCTTCAGAGGTCTCATAGCGGAACTGGCTGACCTCTGCGAAACGAGGAGTGGGCTCATAGTCCAGTTGCTTTAGGTACTCGGAATACAGCTCCGCCTTACCTGAGGGAGTCTTGAACAGGCCCTGCTCAGGCCGCTCATATTCCTTGGTCGCCTTGAGGCAGCGCTTTTCCTTGAACTGCTCGTAGGTCAGGCCCGAGGGCTTGAGGATTTCCTCAAGGCAGTCGTGCCAATCCTCCCAGAAGTACTCGCCCAGACCGGTCTTTTTGGCCAGCTCGTTGATCCACTCGGGGTTGGACTTGGCCTCGCCCGGCGGTTCCACCAGCTGGGGATAGGCTCGGAGGCTCTGCTGCCAGCCGGGCCAGTAGCCTGCCGAGCTGTGTTCATTGCCCCAGGCCGCGGGCAGCACGATGTCGGACATGGCAGTGGTGGGTGAGGGGAATATCTCCGCGGTGACCACGAAGTCCAGCTTCTGGAAAACCTTGTATGTGGCCTCGGTGTCCGGGTAGCTGATAAGGGGATTGGTCAATATTGAGATGGCCGCCTTGATGGGATAGGGCTTGTCTTCAAGCACTGCCCGCACAAAGGCCTGTGGCGGCACATAGGCTGCGGGCATGCCCACCCGGAAGGGGCTGCACAAACCCCGGTCGAAGCGGCGCGGGGAGTTCCTGAGCATGTAGAAGCGGCCCATGCGGGCAAATGGGGCGGGGGACATCTTTACATTGCCACCGGGCTTGTTCACGTCGCCCAGGAGTGCGGCCATGATGTTGATGGCCCGCATGTTTTGGTAGGCGTGGATGTTGCGCTCTAGGCCGTTGCCCTCCCATAGGCAGAAGGGCCGGTTGTCCGGGTGGGCGAACATGCGGGCCGCCTTGACTATCTGTTCCTTGGGCACCCAGGTCAGGCGTTCCACATCATCCAGGGTGAAAGTGGCCACCTCCTTGGCTAGCTCGTCGAAGCCCACGGTCCAGTTGGTCACGAAGTCCTGGTCATAGAGCTTTTCCTCTATAAGCACCTTGATGAAACCCAGGGCCAGCACCCCATCGCTCTGGGGACGGGGGCTTATCCATATGTCAGCCTTGCGGGAGGGCCGGATGGCCTTAGGGTCGACGACCACCATCTTAGCCCCGGCCTTGAGGGCGGTCTGGATGCGTTCGCGGCGCTCGCCGCCCATGAGCCCCAGGGGGTTGGAACCCCACAGGAGGATCAGGCCCGTCTCCTCAGTGGGCTGGGCGTAGAAGGTTCCCCCGAATACAGAGCTGGCACCTGCCAGCCTGGGCACGCCTCAGTAATTACCCGGGGTGACGCAGTTGGCAGTGCCGAATACGCTAGCGAACCTCTGAGCAAAGGCGAACTCCAATTCCTTGGGCTCGCCCAGCAAAAAGGCCACGCTATCAGCACCGAATTGTTCCTTGTAGCCGTTGATTTTCTCGGCGATGGTGTCTAGGGCCTCGTCCCAGGAAATCCGCTCCCACTTGCCGCCACCGCGGGTGCCCACCCTTTTAAGCGGGTATTGCAGCCGGTCGGGGTGGGAACGCACCTCCTTCATGATCTGGCTCTTGTTGTACAGACAAGGCGTGCTGGGGTAGGGGCTTTCCTTGTCAGGCACCACAGCGACGATTTCGCCGTTTTCAACCGCCACCTTGCGGGCGCAGTGGGCCGGGCAGATGTGACAGAACACATGGTGCCATTGTTTGGCGTTTTCCATAAGAGACACCTCAGTCAGGGGGTTACGGGCAACCAAGCTTAGCCACTCGGTTATGCGTGATCCGGCCGTGGGCGCTCAAGCCTTCCCGTATATGATTGACCAGTCATTTGAAAATTATTAACCGGATTTGCCCGTATAAACTGAAAATTCCGGCCCGACCCGGCAAACAATTAAAGCCAACTGTCCGCGCCAATGCATTTACCTGAGGCCGCGCCCCTATTTCATCTGGTTGGGCAGCCACATTACCAACCAGGGGAAAATCATGATAAGGGCCATGGCTGCCATGTCGCGCAACACAAAGGGCACAATGGAGCGGTAAAGATCCTGCATGGTCACCTCGGGTGGCAGGATGCTTTTTAGATAGAACAAGTTCAGGCCGAAAGGCGGTGTAATGTAGGCCATCTCCAGATTAATGGTCAACAGCACCCCGAACCAAATCGCGTCCATACCGAAGCTCTCTATGAGGGGCACGAACACCGGTACGGTGATCATCATGATGCCTATGGGGTCGATGAACATGCCCAAAAACAGGATGATGAACTGCATGATGATCACTATGAACCACTTGTTCAGGGGCAGGCTTCCGATGAACTCGCCCACAAAGTCGCTGGCTCCAGTAGCGCTGTAGATGTGCACGAAGCATTTGGCCCCCAGCACGATCCACATGATCATCACACTCAGGGTCAGGGTTTCGGACAAGGAATTATAAAACACCTTCCAGGTGAGTTTGCCGTGCAGGATGGTGATGATAAAGGCCACAAAGGCACCGATGCCAGCCGCCTCGGTGGGAGTGCAAACGCCCGTGTAGATGACCCCTAGGACCACCACTATTAGGCCTAGGGGCATCACCACCCCCTTGAGGCTGGCCACCTTCTCCTTGAAACTTACCCTCTCCTCTACAGGAATTGGCGGGCCATAGCTGGGCTTGAGCCAGCACAGGAATCCCACCTGGAACATGTAGATGGCGGTGAGAATGATGCCAGGTACTACCCCGGCCATGAACATTTTGCCCACCGACACATTGGTAAGGCTGGCGTAGACCACCATGATGATGCTGGGGGGAATGAGTATGCCCAGGGAGCCACCGGCAGCAATGGTGCCAGCGGCCAATTTTTTGTCATAGCCCCGCTTGAGCATGGAGGGCAAGGCGATGAGTCCCATGGCCACTGTGGCAGCGCCGCTGACCCCGGACATGGCCGCGAATATTGCGCACACGAAGATGGTGCCCATGGCCAGGCCACCAGGCAGCCCCCCCATCCATTTGTACATGGTGGAGTACATTTTCTCGGCCAACCCCGAGTGCTGCAAGAACTTGGCCATAAGCACGAACAAGGGAATAGCCAGCAGCAGATAGCTGCTCCAGTCGGAGTAGGCGGTGGTCACTATTAAATAGAGAGCGTTTGGCCCCATCTGCCAAAAGGTGAGCACCACCATTGAGGCACCGAAGGCAAAGGCCAGGGGCATGCCTGTCATAAGGATCAGAATGAGCACCAGAAAGATAATCGCGGTTACCAGTTCGATGCCCATGACTAGCCTTTTTCCTCGCCTAAGTGCTGCTCAATTGGAGCCCCGGTGATGGCCATGACCAGATCACGCATGAATTTAGCGATTCCCTGCAACATCACCAGGCCCACCCCGAAGGTCACCAGCATCTTTATGGGCCAGATGGGTGGGTTCCAGATGGTGCCCGAGGCGTGCAAGAACTTGGTTGCCGTAATGGTTTGTTTCAGGGCCAGGGAGAAAAAGAAATAGATGAAAGCGAAAAATAGTCCGAAAGTGAAAACGTTCATGATGGCCTGCCCCCGGGGGCTCAGGCGGCTATAGAAGATATCTACGTTTATGTGCTTGTCCTTGAGCAGGGTCAAGGACCCGCCCAGGGCCACGAACAGCAGCATCAGATAGCCACTGAGTTCCATGGCCCAAATGGTGGGCGCGGTGAACAGGTAGCGCATTACCACTTCGTAGACCATGACGATCATAAGGGTGAAGACCAGCAGCAACGAGACGTTGCCCACCACCTTAGAGGCGGCATCTATTACCCGGATTATTCTGTACAATAACCGCATGGTTACATGTCCAATTAATTGGGTTATGCGGTTCCCTGTTTACAACGGCCCTAGCCGCTACGTGGTCATTGCCCGTACGGCTCCATTACGCCACGATAAACCGTCTCCCGGCGCCCACGCCAATTGGCCCAGTGGAACGAACAGTCCAGGCTATAAGATCATAGCCAGGGTTGTTCAGGGGCCCATGGCAGAAACCGCAGGCGGTCGATGCAGTTGCCACGATGGAAGCCCATGAACAACCCTATAATTCTTAGAATCTAGTCCTTGCCGGTGTATTCAATCATCATGTCAATGATCTGCTTGCTGGCCGGCGACTTGGCCGCCACCTGGGCCCAGAGAGGCTCCGCAGCCTTGCGGATGGCTTTAAGCTCGGCCGGTGAGAGCTTGAGCACCTTCACTCCAACCTTCTCTGCCTCCTTGATGTCGTGGCTCTCCAACTTGTCGTACTCGACCTTGTAGTACTTCAGAGCCGCGTCCACCGCAGCCTGTCGCACGATCTCCTGAAGATTGGTAGGCAGCTTGTTCCAGGCATCCAGATTCACGTAGGTGTCGCCCAGGCCGAAGCCCACCGGGGGCACCATTATGTACTTGATGACCTCTTTGAGCTTGTAGGTCTGGGCCATGTACAGGGGGTTTAGGGTGCCATCGATGGTTCCCCGCTGCAGGGCCATGTACTGCTCCGGGCTGGGCAAGAGCACCGGCGCCGCGCCCAGGTTCTTGAGCAGTGCCGCATATGAGCCACTGGCCCTAAGTTTCTTGCCCTTGAGGTCGGCGATGGTGTTGATGGGGAACTTGGTCATGAAGCCTACGGTGAAAGCGGCCACGGAAAGCAAGGTGGTACCCTTTTTGCGGTAGAGTCCATCGAGAAGCTTGAGCACCTCGCCGTTTTTATATTGGTAGTAAAAATCGTAGACCGCGTTCATATCCTTGAAGCCCATGGGGATGCTGTACTCGGCGTAGGCGGCGGGAATCTCAGTGCTGTGATAAGCTCCATAGCTACAGCCAACCTCCACCGCACCGTTCTGCACCGCCCCGTAAATCTGGGTGCCTTTGGCGATGGCCCCGGGTGGGAAGAGCTTAATCTCCACCTGCCCGTTGGTGCGTTCCTTGACAAGCTTTACCCATGTGCCCCAATACACGGTTCCCATGTAGCTGGTCAGGGGAGTCAACAACTGAGCGCGCCATTTGTATTTCGGAGCCGCCGTGGCCGGCGCGGCGATCCAAACGGCCAGCGCTATAATCACCCCAATGATTATCAGGCCCTTTTTTATCATGCTTACCCTCCCTCGTTTTTCCTGACTGGTTGGCTATTACTGTGCTTTTCCCGGGGCTGGGAACACCGGGCCCTCAAATACTCCCGGATCATCCCCGTCTTTAGATCGTCAATATGGTGGTAGCGCTGTTGCCCATCAGACCGTAAGTTTGGGCCATGGCCACCTTGGCGTCGGGCACCTGGCGCTCACCACACTGGCCTCGCAGTTGGGTGACAACCTCCACTACCTGCCACACCGCCTGGGCTCCAATGGCCTCACCAAAGGAGGAAAATCCCCCGCTAGGGCACACCGCCACCTTACCTCCGATCAGTGTCTCGCCTTCAGCCAGCATGCGCTCGGCTTCACCCTCACCGCAGAATCCGCAAGTTTCCAGATACTGCAGATAGTGCCAAGAGCTGTTGTCGGGCAGTTCCAGCACGTCCACGTCCTCGGGACCGATGCCCGCGATGCGGTAGGCTTGCTGGGAAGCGGAGTAGCTTTCACTAAGCATGGGGGCCTCGGCCTTGGCCGGGGCCGACAGGGCCGAGATGCGTATGGTGGGGTCGCCGTACATCGCGCTACCCATGGTGCAGGCGGCTATGTTCACCGGCTGCGAGGTGTAACGGGCGGCCTTTTCCGAAGCACAGACGATCACCGCAGCGGCGCCGTCGCTGGTAGCGCATATCTCGAACAGACGCAAAGGGTCGTTGACCATGGGTGAGTTGAGTACCTGCTCCAGGGAGTAGATTTTTTTATAGCGCGAGTTGGGATTAAGGGCGCCGTACTTGCTGAGAACTACCTTCACCTGGGCCAAGTCCTCTGGGGTGGTGCCGTATTTGGCCATGCGCTTACGGCACTCCAAGGCCCAGAAGGCTGGATTGGGCATGCCCACCATGCGCCAGCGCAGCACGTCCCGGTCTTGGCGTGGGTTGTCCGACTTGGCACCCAAGAATCCCTCGGGCGACAAGTCAACCCCAACGGCCAGGGCCATGTCCACCTGGCCGGAAGCCACGCTCAAATAGGCGGTGCGAAGGGCCGCCGCCCCGGTAGCGCAGGCATTGTAGACATTGATGATGGGCACTCCGGTCTCGCCGAAGACCGCCGCCAGATATTGCCCGGAGATGTGTCCGGCGTTGCCGCCCCAAATGTAAATACCTGAGCTGATCGCCTCTATCTCGTGCCACTTGACGCTGGCATCTTTCAGGGCGTTGGCTACGGCCGTCACTCCCACTTCAACGAAGGTTTTTTCCGGGAACTTGCCCCAGGGGTGCAGCCCCACCCCAATTATGGATACATCACGCATAACGAACTCCTGTCCGGCGGTCGGCCGCTGGGGAGATTAATCAGTCATTGACCGGCCGGAAGGCCCAAGTCACAATCTCCTGACCTTGCTCATCGTGGTAGAGGGTGAAGGTGGTGGTCTCCACCGCCATCCCCAACTCCAGATCGTCCTCGGTGCAATTGACCATGATGCCCACTACCTGAATTCCCTCGGAGAACTCCACCATGCCAATGGGATAGGGGGTTATGTCGCCCTCGGTCTTAAAAGGCGGCGGCGGCATGTAGCACTGGATGGTGTAACTGGCCAGCCGGCCGGTGCGGCTGAGCAGGACCTTTTCCACTCCCTCGCGGCTGCAGTCGGGCCGGTGCTGCTCGTGATACTCCGGGAAAAAACAAGTGCCGCAGGTGCCGCATCTGGCGCTGCGTAGGTGCACCCCATCATCGCCCATTTGAAACAGATCGGGCAGGGCCGCGATTTTCTCCTGCTTGGTGTCTTGGTTGGCCATTTGGATTCTTCCTTTGGGAGGGCCTGGGCTGTCTGCCGGTCCGGCCTTATTCCTGCAAAGCCTCCGGCACGGCAAAGCTCCATTTTTTATCAGCGGCATGAACTACTCGGAGGCTCGTTTTTGTGGATGGGCCGGCTTTACCCATGCGAGGCCTCTCACTCAGCCTTTTGTGATTTTTCAATACAAATTAATTATATATCATGGTTGTGCCGTACTGTGGACCTTGCCCTGGCAATGCCCGGACCGCTTGGCTTAGCTCATTCCCTCACTTCAGAATGACTAGTCAATCATTTAACTCAGGCGGTGAATCGATGTCAAGCACAATGATGTATAGGCCCAAACTTGCGTGTTTGGTATTTGGGAATTATCCGTTTTTTTGCTCTGGGGAGAACCCAGCTGAGACGGCGGCCAAAAGATCACCAGGAAGGTGATTTGCGGGCCCACCCAAGCAGCCTTCAACTTACAAATCATACCTTCATTTATGGCGGTATGGACTCGGTTACAGGTATTAGCCGAAAAGCTTCACTGACCCCGGCAACCGCAATAAGATTAAAATATTTATTATGCCTCTTCGTCGTTACGAGTGGAATTGGTGTAGTTGCGATGCCATGATTGGCCGATCCATTTGAGCCTGTAGCTGGAGTTGATCATCATGGATGCCGGCGATCTTTTGGCCCTGGGCCTT
>Ga0180016_100115_pt1 | contig 30513 bp, 29 predicted proteins | sample KR46_M_MetaG_FD_129673 | JGI IMG/M metagenome (GOLD analysis project Ga0180016, IMG submission 129673) | Groundwater microbial communities from the Olkiluoto Island deep subsurface site, Finland - KR46_M_MetaG | ecosystem: Environmental > Aquatic > Deep subsurface > Groundwater | place: Finland... | reverse complement strand
TGACCAAGGTGATGGTCTACGTGATGATCCGGGTGATGATCTCGGTGTTCACCGTGGAGTTCATATTGCAAGAGGTGGCGCTCAGCCAGTTCGTGGTGTGGCTGGCCGTGGCGGCCATGGTGGCCGGGGCGCTGCTGGCCCTGGGCCAGCGGGACCTCAAGCGCATGCTGGCCTACATCGTGGTGGCCGAGGTGGGCTACATGGTGGGCGGGGCCTGGCTGGGCAACAAGTTGGCCATGACCGGGGCCATCCTGCACATCATCAACGACGCGGTGATGACCTTCTGCGTGTTCTTGGCCGCGGGCTGCATCTACCAGAAGACCCGGGGCACCGCCTTCGAGGACTTGCAGGGCCTGTTCAAGAAGATGCCCTGGACCATGACCGCCCTGGCCGCCGGGGCCCTGGCCATGATAGGGGTGCCGCCCTTTTGCGGCTTTTTCTCCAAGTGGTACCTCATCCGGGGCGGCCTGGAGGCGGGGCACTGGGGATTCGTGATCGCCCTGCTTTTCTCCAGCCTGGTCAACGTGGTGCTGTTCTTCCGCATCTTCGAGATCGCCTTTTTCGAGCCCATGAGCCACGGCCACGGCGGGCACGAGGGCCACGGGGAGCACGGCGGGGCGGTGGCCCTGGCCGAGGCCCCGCTGTCCATGCTGCTGCCGCTGATGGCCGCCGCCCTGGGGCTGGTGGCCCTGGGCCTGGCCACCGGGCCCCTGGTGGAGAAGATAATTTTGCCCATCATCCCGGCGGGGCTGGGGTAGGGGCGTGGTGGTGATGCACTCCATAACCCCGCTCCTGGCGGTGCTGGTCTCCCTGGCCGCGGTGCCTTTCATCATCCTGTGCCGCAAGAGGCCCAACGCCCGGGAATCGGTGACCTTCATCGCCGCGGGCATCAAGCTCTTGTTGGTGGCTTCGCTGCTGCCCCTGGTGATGGCGGGCAAGGAGGTGGGCATCACCCTGGCCCCGGTGCTGCCCGGCGCGCCTTTGGCCCTGAAGGTGGACGCCTTCGGCCTGCTGTTCGCCCTGGTCTCCTCCAGCCTGTGGATCGTGACCAGCGCCTATTCCATCGGCTACATGCGCGGCCTGGACGAGCACTCCCAGACCCGCTACTTCTGCTTCTTCGCGGTGGCGCTCTCAGCCACCATCGGGGTGGCCTTCAGCGCCAACCTGTTCACCATGTACCTTTTCTACGAGATGCTCTCCCTGGCCACCTATCCCCTGGTTACCCATCACCAGGACCCCGAGGCCCGCTCCTCGGGGCGCAAATACCTCTTCTACATCATGGGCACCTCTATCGCCCTGGCCCTGCCGGCCATGATCATCGCCTACCAGCAGGCCGGCACCCTGGCCTTTTCGCCCACCGGCTTCCTGGCCGGTAAGGTGAGCCCGGTCATGGCCGGGGTGCTGTTGTTCATGTTCATCTTCGGCTTTGCCAAGGCCGGGATCATCCCGGTGCACTCCTGGCTGCCCGCGGCCATGGTGGCTCCCACCCCGGTCAGCGCCTTGCTCCACGCCGTGGCCGTGGTCAAGGTGGGGGTCTTCTCCATCCTGCGCATCATCACCGGGGTCTTCGGAGTGGACCTGCTCAGGGGCCTGGACCTGGGCCTGGCCGTGGCCTGGGTGGCGGCCTTCACCATCATCGTGGCCTCCTTGATCGCCCTGAGCCAGGACGGGCTCAAGCGCCGCCTGGCCTTTTCCACCATCGGCCAACTCAGCTACATCGTGCTGGGCCTGGCCCTACTCAGCCCCAAGGGCATGACCGGCGGCACCCTGCACATCGCCATGCACGCCTTCGGCAAGATCACCTTGTTCATGTGCGCCGGGGCCATCTTCGTGGCCACCGGCAAAAAAAACATCAGCGAGATGACCGGCATCGGCAAGCGCATGCCCTGGACCATGGCCGCCTTCTTGGTGGGCAGCCTCAGCGTCATCGGCCTGCCCCCCACCGGCGGGTTCATCAGCAAGTGGTACCTGGCCCTGGGCTGTTTGCAGGCCGGGTCCGTGGCCCTGCTGGTGGTGCTGTTGGTCAGCTCGCTTTTGAACGCGGCCTACTTTTTGCCCATTGTCTACCGGGCCTATTTCAAGCCGCCCACCGAGGCGGCCTGGGCCGAGGGCCGCGACGAGGGCCCGGCCGCGGCCTGGGTGCCGCCATTGATCACCGCCGCCTGCTCCCTGGTGTTGTTCTTCTATCCCCAACCATTCCTGCGCCTGGCCCAGATGGCCGTGGCCAGTCTGTTCGGAGGCTGAGCATGGAGCAAGGCGAGCTGCGCGAACTGAAGCACGACGCCGAGCCAGGCTACCGGCCGGTGCTGTGGGCGCTGGTGGGGGTGGCGGCGGTTTACCTGGTGCTGGTGTTGACCGGAGTCGTGGGTTAAGGAGCGGTCATGCGCGAGCTGAAGATATTCGACAAGGCGGTCAACGTAAAGCGCCTGCTCATATGCCTGTACGTCTTCCTGGCCGGGCTTTTGGTGGCCGACTTTTTCATCTCCAAGCACGGCCACTTTTCCTGGGAGAACGCTCCGGAGTTTTACGCGGTCTACGGCTTCCTGTGCTACCTGGCGCTGATCGTATTGGCCAAGGCCCTGCGCCGGATCATCAAGCGCCGGGAGGACTACTATGATTAGCGGCCTGCCTCCGGCGCTGTTGTTCCTGGCGGGCGCGGCCCTGGTGCCGCTATTGCCCCAGCGCTTCAAGCAGGCCTTCATGCTGGCCCTGCCTCTGTTCGCCTTGTATCTGCTGTACAACACCCCCCTGGGCACCTACTGGAGCTTCAGCTTCCTGGACTACCAGATCGTCCTGATGAAGCTGGACCGCCTGAGCCGGGTGTTCGCCTACATCTTCCTGATCATCTCGGTGATCGGCTTCCTGTTCGCCCTCAAAGTGGAGGACGACCTTCAGCACAGCGCGGCGCTCATCTACGCGGGCGGGGCCTTGGGGGTCACCCTGTGCGGCGACTGGTTCAGCCTGTACGTGTACTGGGAATTCATGGCCGTGGCCTCCACCTTCCTGATCCTGGCCCGGCGCACCCCGGCGGCCAGGGCGGCGGCTCTGCGCTACATCCTGGTGCACCTGTTCGGCGGGCTGCTGCTTTTTGCGGGCATCATGCTGCTGTTGGCCGGGGGCGGGCCCATCGCCATCGGAGCGCTCAAGCTGGAGGGCGCGGCGGCCTGGCTCATCTTCCTGGGCATCGCCCTGAACGCCGCCATCCCGCCCCTGCACCCCTGGCTCAAGGACGCCTACCCCGAGGCCACCCCCACCGGGGCCGTCTTCCTGAGCGCCTTCACCACCAAGAGCGCGGTGTACCTCATGTGCCGCACCTTTGCCGGGGCCGAGGTCTTGATCTGGGTGGGGGCGATAATGACCATCTTCCCCATCTTCTACGCGGTGCTGGAAAACGATATCCGCCGGGTGCTCTCCTACAGTCTGATGAACCAGGTGGGTTACATGATGTGCGGCATCGGCATCGGCACCACCCTGGCCATCAACGGCACGGTCAGCCACGCCTTTTGCCACATCCTCTACAAGGCCCTGCTGTTCATGGCCGCTGGTAGCGTGCTCACCATGACCGGGCGCAGCCGCTGCACCGATCTGGGCGGGCTGTACAAGACCATGCCGCTCACCGCCGTGTTCTGCATGGTGGGCTCGGCCTCCATCAGCGCCTTCCCCCTTTTCAGCGGCTTCGTGTCCAAGTCCATGATCGTCAGCGCGGCCGGCCTGCAACACCTGACCACCATATGGTTCATGCTCCAGTTCGCCTCGGTGGGCGTCATCGACCACGCGGGCATCAAGGTGCCTTACTTCACCTTTTTCGGCCACGACTCGGGAATCAGGGCCAGCGACCCGCCCTGGAACATGACCTGGGCCATGGGCATCGCCGCCTTCTTCTGCCTGGGCATCGGCATCTTCCCTCAGCCGCTGTACAACATCCTGCCCTTCCCGGTGGACTACGCCCCCTACACAGGGGCCCACGTGGTGGGCCAGCTCCAGCTGCTGCTCTTCGGAGCCCTGGCCTTCGTGCTCCTGATCTACTCCGGCTACTATCCGGCCGAGATCCGGGCCATCAACCTGGACTTCGACTGGTTCTACCGCAAGGGCGGCCGCGCCTTTTACCGGCTGGTGGATTGGGGTCTGGGCGGCATCAACGCGGCCAGCGACCGCTGGTTGGTGAACGGCGCCACCGGGGCGGTCAACCGCTTCGCCCGCCAGGCTCCGGCGATAATGTCCAAGCTGGTGCTGGTGCCGGTGTGGTGGCTGTTCAAGGTGCGCGGCTGGCCCCTGGAGCAGCGCAAGCGGGCCCTGGAGCGCGGCTTCGCCCGGGGAGCCTTGCCGGTGGGCGTGGGAGCCTTGGCCGCGGCGGTAATGCTGATTGTGCTCTACCTTTTGGCGTAAGATAGAAGAAAGGCTACTAAAGAACCAACCATTCGAGCCTTTGAAGGAGAGAAGCCATGGCTTCGGTCGATGAAGTGAAACAAATCTACCTGCTTCAAAATCTGGAAAGGCAGATGCTGGAGAGGCTGGCCCCCCTGACCCAGTTAAAACAATTTGAAGAAAAAGACACCGTCTTTGAGCAGGGCCAGGCAGCGGACAACTTTTTCATGCTTCTGACCGGCAAGGTGCTGCTGAAGGTGGACATATCACCGGCGGTGACCATCTCCCTGGGCGCGGTGAAGCCCGGCTACTCCTTTGGCTGGTCCTCCCTGTTGGGCCTGGACTACACCTCCCAGGCCGCCTGCGCCGAGCCCTGCGAGGTGTTGGTGGTCAAGGGCGCGGCTTTTAAGGAGGTCATGGATAGCGACCACACCATGGGCTATCAGGTGATGGAAGGCGTGGTGCGCATCCTGGAGAACCGCCTCAAGCGCCGCACCGAGCAGTTCATCAAGACTTTGCGCAAACAGATGGAAATCTGGGACCTGTTCTAAGGACTCGTTCTTTCCCTTCTTATTTGTGCCATGGCCGGGGTCGCCCCGCCATCGGCGCGGTCGTACGGCGCGAGCTTGACACCGCGCATCCCCCAGCGTATGTGTGGTTAGCCCCATAAACCAAACCCACGGAGACATCATGGCGCAGCGCAAAGGCCTGGTGATGATCAACACCGGCGACGGCAAGGGCAAAACCACCGCCGCCCTGGGGCTGACCCTCAGGGCCTCGGGCTACGGCTGGCGCATCCTCATCATCCAGTTCATCAAGAGCGGCAAGGGCTACAGCGAGTTCGAGGCCGCCGCCAAGCTGCCGGGGGTGGAGATAAGGGCCACTGGGCTGGGCTTGATCATGCCCGGCACCGACCGCGCCCCCCACCAGGAGGCGGCCCAGCGGGGCTGGGACATGGCCCGGGCCGAGGTGGCTTCGGGCAACTGGGACCTGATCATCCTGGACGAGATAAACAACGCCATGACCATGGGCTTCGTGGACCCTGCCGAGGTGGCCGAGCTGATCAAGAATAAAACACCCCGGTTGCACCTGGTGCTCACCGGCCGGGGCTGTCCCCAAGAGATAATGGAACTGGCCGACATGGTCACGGTCATGGACCCCTGGCGGCACCACGCCGACAACGGGGTGCCCGCCCAAAAGGGCGTTGAATTCTAGGGCCCACCACGCCTGCCGAGAAATCCGCATGATTTACAGCGGCGTGGGTTACTGCCCCTGCGGCCAGGAAATCTGGATCGAATACCTGCACGGGGCGGACGGCTGGCGTTGCCGCTTTCTCGGGCCTGGCGACCAAGAGATAGAGCGCTGCCCCGCCTGCGAACGTGAGTTGGACGAAGACGACCTGGAATCCCGCTGAATCCCTTCCCCTGAAAATCACCCCAATACGCCACGCGAGTTTGCTTCGCGCTTGATAAGAACCTATCCTAAAAGGGTAGGGTGAATCGCGAGGAGGTTGGAATGACCTTGCGCAACTTGAACCAGCGTTGGCTGTGGGCCGTCATTTTGGCGGCAAGCGTGCTTATGGCCGCCACGGCCATGGGGAAGAATATGAGCGACAAACAAGGCAAGACGGCCACGGCCACCTTCGCGGGCGGCTGCTTCTGGTGCATGGAGCCGCCCTTCGACAAGCTGGACGGGGTGATCTCCACCACCTCCGGCTACACCGGCGGCCACCTGAAGAACCCCACCTATGAGGAGGTCTCCGCCGGGGGCACCGGCCACGCCGAGGCGCTCAAGGTGGTTTACGACCCTGCCAAGATCAGCTACGCCCAGCTGCTTGAGGTGTTCTGGCGCAACATCGACCCCACGGTCAAGGACCGCCAGTTCTGCGACGTGGGCAACCAGTACCGCACTGCCATCTTTTTTCATGACGATGAGCAGAAGCGCCTGGCCCTGGAATCCAAGCAGCGCCTGGAAAAAAGCGGCAAGCTGGGGGCCATCCAGACCGAGATAGTCCCCGCCGGGCCTTTTTACCCGGCCGAGGACTACCATCAGGACTATTACCTGAAGAACCCCATCCGCTACAAGTATTACCGCTGGAGCTGCGGCCGGGACCAGCGCCTGGAGGATCTGTGGGGCAAGTAAGGGACCCGGCTGCGATCTAGCCTAGGCACCCTTGACTCCCAAAACCTGGAACACCTCGATGGCCTCGGCCACGTTCTTCAGGCGTTGGGGGCCGATGCTCGTGAGCTCGAAGCGGTCCCCCACCCGTTTGGCGGTCTCCGGGCCGATGAATATCTTGCCCTCGGTTGCCAGGGCGCCGATGCGCGCCGCGTTGTTGGTCACAGAGCCGCTGGCGGTGAAGGTCCAGCGGGTGCCCGCGATGCCCTCGAAGCGCGAACTGCCCACCAAGGCGGTGCCCGAGTTCACCCCGATGTTGATGGACACCGGCTGGAAGCGTCCGGCCAGTTCTTGGTTGACCTTGGCCACCTTGCTTCCCACGGCCAGGGCGGTGTTCACCGCGTTAATCGCGTGCTGCACCGGGTCATCGTCCTGGAAGATGATCATCAGGCCATCCCCGGCGGTCTCGTTGATGTCGCCGTGGTTTTGGTAGATGTCGTCCAGGAAGCTGGAGAAGTAGCGCTCGATGAGGAAGTTCATGTCCTCGCCGTTGACCTGCTCGCTCATCTTGGTGTAGCCGGCCACATCCAGGAACAGCACCGACACGTCGGTTTCGCGCTTGTTCAGGTCCGGGGCCTCGGGGGCCTCGTCGATGCGCGCCTTCACCGAGGTGGGCACGAACTTGCTAAGGGTGTTTTGGATGTTCTCCAAAAGCTCGATGCGGTGCAGGCTGTCTTCCAACTCCTGCTTCTTGCGCTTTAGCTCCTCCACGTGGGCGTGCAGGTCGGTGGCCATGGTGTTGAAGGTGTGGGCCAACTCCCCCACCTCGTCGCCGGGGCGAATGCCGGTGACCCTGCAGAGCAGGTCGCCGCCCGCCAGGCGCTTGGCCCCGTGGGTGAGCATCTTCACCGGCTTGGTGAGGCCCACCACCATGATCAGCACCACGATGCCCATGATCGCCAGGCCGCCCAGGGCGAAGTAGACCTGATGGCGGGTGAGGTCGTTCACCGGGGCCAGCACCGCGTCCTCCGGGGCCACCACCCCAAAGCTCCAGCCAACCCCTTTCACCGGGGCGTAGGCCAGCCAGGCGTCCCGCTTGCTGATGGGGTCCTTTATCTTGACCACCCCGCTGGCCCCGCGAATCATGCGCCGGCCCAACTGGCGCAGCTTGGGGTTGTTCAGCTCCTCGGCCAGGGAGAAGATGCTCTGGCGCATGACCAACTCGTCGCGGGGCCCGGCCAGGAAGTTGCCCTGGTGGGTTATGAGAAAGGCGTAGCCTCCCTCGGTCACCGCCAGGGAACGCACCTCCCGGCCCAGGTAGCCCAGGTCGACATCGGCGGTGACCACCCCCAGCACCTTGCCCTTTTTGACCATGGGCGCGGAGTAGGTGGACATGAGGATGTTGCCGCCGCCCTCGTCGAAGTAGGGCTCGCTCCACACCCCCCGCCCCAGCAGGGCGGGCACCAGGTACCAATTCTGGCTGGGGTAGTCGTAGGCCGGGCTGTTGAGGTCGGTGACCTTGAGCCCCTGGGGCGAGCGGTAGGCATAGGAGGAAAAGACGCGGCGGTCAGGGGAGAAGGAATAGGGGGCCAGGGCCAGGGCCATGCCGTAGACCCGGGGGTTGGCCACCAGATTCTGGCTCACCAACTCGTTGGCCATCTCTTCGCTGGCCACGCCCACCACCTCCAGGGTCACCGCCAGGTTGCGGGCCGGGGCGCTCACCTTCTCCAGGCGGCGGGCCAGTTCGGCGGCCTGGGAGGAGGCCAGGTCCAGCAACTGCTCCTGGCTGGAGTTGAGCAGGGCGTGGGAGGCCTCCAGGTGGCTGACCATGGCCATGGCCGCGGCCACCACCGCCACCCCGGAAAGCACGAAGATGACGAAGCGGGCCCTGAGGCGCAGCCAGCGCGGTTTCAGTCCTTCGCTGCTCACGGCTGCCTCCAGGCCTCGGCCACGAACCCCTTGGCCTCTATGGGCTCGGGGATGAATCCTTGGGCCACCAGGACCCGGTTCACCTGCAACAGGTCATAGGGCGAAAGCTGGCCCATGAGCACGGTTCCCACCCGGTGGGTGTAGAGGTCTTTCATGCTCTTGAGCATCCAGCGCTGGTGGGCCGGGTTGCTGGCCAGATTGGCCGCGTTCACCCGCTTCATTACCGAGGCCAGGGCCAACTCCTGCTCCACGAAGGCCCGGCGCCATCCCTCCAGGCTGGCCCGCACAAAGGCCTTGCATACCTCGGGGCGGTCCCGCCAAGTGTCTTCCAGGGTGTAAAGGCCGTCCTCGGGGAAGTTCATCCCCTGCTCGGCGAAGTCGAAAATCGTGATCTCGTCGCGGTCCACCCCGGCCTGGTAGAGCTGGTGGTACTCGTTGTAGAGCATGGCCGTGGCCGCGTCCACCGCCCTTTGCAGGAAGGGGGCCATGGACACGTTCTGGCTGACTTCGTTCACGCTGATGCCCAGCTTGGCGAACAGGGCCCGGGGCGGGGCAGCGAATTGGCGCTGCCACAACCCCACCCGGCGGCCGTCCAGGTCTTTGACGGTGCGGATGCCGCTGTCGTTGAACACCACCAGCATCAGGGCCGAGCGCTGCACCAGTTGGGCCAGGTTGACCAGGTCCACCCCCTTGGAGCGCATGACTAGGGCCTCGGAAAGCCAGGAAAGGGCGAAGTCGCAGCGCAGGGTGGCCAACTCGCTCAGGGGTTCGATGCCCGGCCCTCCGGGGCGAATCTCAACCTCCAGCCCGGCCTTGCGGTACAGGCCCAGGTCTTGGGCCAGGTAGAAACCGGCAAACTGGGCCTGGTGCACCCACTGCAACTGGAGGCTCACCTTGGTCAGGGCCTCGGCCCCGGCCGGGGCCAGGAGCAGGGCGCAGAGCAGCAGTGCGCCCGCCGCGTATTTCAACTTGCCCATAAGGCCCATGGCCGGTTTACCTCCGGCACCATGGTATCTCCGCCACTCTCCCCTGGCAAGTGTGCTTGCGGGGTGAGAATGGCTGCCAATAGCCAAAAGTGTAAGGTGGCACTTTTTACTTGACATAAAAGCTCGGCCCGGCCTAGCCTGGGCTCATGAGCAAAACAAGCAAACAGTCGGCACCAAAATCGCCCGCGGACAAGCCCGCCGCCCTGGGCCTGCGCATGAATCAACTCATGGCCGCCACCGGCCTGCCCAAGTCCACGCTCCTTTTCTATGTGGAGCAAGGGCTTTTGCCCCCGCCGGTGAAGACCAGCCCCAACATGGCCTACTACGACGAGTCCTGCGTGGATCTGGCCCAGCTCATCAAGCGCATGCAGAACCAGCACCGCCTGCCGCTGGGCAAGATAAGGGTCATCCTGGAGGCCCAGGCCCAGGGCCAGGACCCGGAGGCCCTCATCGCCCTGGGTCAGGAGGTGTTCGGAAGGGAGCAGGGGCCCTTGCTGAACAAGCAGGAGTTCATGCGCCAGAGCGGCCTGGGCCGCAAGGCCCTGGAGGCCTTCCAGGAAGCCGGGCTCTTGTTGCCCCTGGAACCGGGGCGCTTCGACCAGCAGGACCTGGCCATGGGACGGCTTTTGGCCGGGGCTCTGGGCCGGGGGGTGGGGCCGGAGGATCTGGCCTTTTACCACCGCCTGGGCTCCAAGATCGTGGACGAGGAGATGGCTCTGCGTTCGCGCATAACCAAGGACCTGCCGCCCACGGCCGACGCCGAGGTCACCCTGGCCCTGACCCAGGCGGCCCGGGCCACGCGGGGCTATGTGATCGACCGCCTGTTCCAGCACCGGGTGGCCGGTGCGCGTCACCTTAAGGACGAGGAGATGCTCTCATGAACCCTGAGCGCCGCTGGGGATTGGCGAGCATTGCGCCCATCGCGGCCTCGGTGATCCTGATCGCCGGGGGCGAGGCGAGCGGGTGGCCCCTGGCCACCGCCCGGTGGCTGTCGCTGGTCATGCTGGCGGCGTGCCTGGCCGCCCTGATTCCCCTGCGCCGGGCGGGCCGGGCCACGGCCATAAGCTTGAGCTTCGGGGCCTTTGTGCTCCTCGCGGCGGCCGGGTTCTGGCTGTGGCCCACGGGCCTGGGCCGGGCGGTGGCCGCCGGGCCCATCGCCTGGGTCTATTGGATGCTCCTGGCCGGGGCCAGCCTGCCCTGGGCCTTTGGCGCGCCGCCTTTTACCGAGGCCTTTGCCAAGCGCACCACCCCCGAGGCGGTGTGGCAGACCGACATCTTCAAGCGCATCAACCGCAACATGACCCTGGTGTGGTGCCTGCTGTTTTTGGCCGCAGCGCTGGTGGCCACCTTGGCCGCCCTGCTGCCCGCCCTCAAGGGGCCCCTGGCCCAGGCCTTGTGCACCGGGGTCATACCGGTGTCCCTGATGCTGGGCATCGGGCTGCCCTTTACCAAGAATTATCCCGCCCATTACCAACGCAAGCTGGGCCTGGAGCCGGTGGCCGCTGGGGTTGAACCCCTCTCCGCCGAGGAATCTCCTGCCTTGATCTCTGCCCCGACCCCCGCGCCGGCCCCCGCGCCGCGCCCAATCCGGGAGGAAACCATGTCTGGACAAAAAACTATCGTGGCCATTAACGGCTCGCCCCACGGGGGTATCGGCAACACCTCGCAGATGATCGAGATGCTGCGCCCCACCCTGGAGGCCGAGGGGTTGGCCCTGGAAGTCATCACCCTGCACGACAAGGAGATCGACTACTGCACCGGCTGCGCCCTGTGCCTGGAAAAGGGCACGTGCTGGATACCCGACGAGCACCGGGGCCTGGTGAAAAGGCTGCTGGACGCCGACGGCATAATCCTGGCTTCGCCGGTTTACTTCCTGCATGTCACCGCCCAGATGAAAACCTTCATCGACCGCAGCCTGGGTTGGGGGCACAAGCCCCGGGACACCTACAAGCCCGGCCTGGCCATCAGCGTGGCCGCCGCCTTCCAAGAGGTGGAGGTGGCAGACTATCTGGCGGGCCTGCTGCATGTGTACGGGGCCTTTTCGGTGGGCACCCTCACCGCCATGGCCACCGGCCCCGGCGCCTTCCTGGGCAAGGAGGCGGTCGAGGCCAGGGCCCAGGACCTGGCCCGCGACCTGGCCCGGGCGGTCAAGGAAAAGAGGCGCTACCCCGTGACCAGCCAGGATCTGTTCTTCTACCTGCACATGGGTTGGCTGGTGAAGAACCACAAGGACGAGGTTATGAAGGCCGATTACCGCCACTGGGAGGACAAGGGCTTCTACCAGGGGTTCGAGCAGTACGTTAACCAAAAGTGGTCCACGGTGGAGGGCAGGGGCAACGAGGCCCGGGACGCCTGGATCAAGCAGATGATCGCCGAGCGCAAGGCCCGCAAGGGGGGCGCCACCCCGCCGCCCGCGCCACAGCCCCGGGAGGCCGCGCCCGGGCCTCAGATGGCCTCCACCTGCCGTGAGCTTCTGGAGATGATGCCCCTGGGCCTCAATCCCCAGGAGGCGGGGGACCTCAAGGCCACGGTGCAGTTCAACATCAGCGGGGGTGAGGAGTTCGTGGCGCATCTGGACATCGCCGAAGGAAAGTGCGCCTTTGTGGAGGGCCCGGCGGCCCGGCCCAACCTGGTGATCAAGGCCCCGGCCCAGGTGTGGCTGGATATCTCCCAGGGCCGCCTGGACGGCCAGGCCGCCTTCATGGGCGGCAAGTACCAGACCGAGGGGGACATCACCTTGCTGATGCGCTTCAACAAGCTGTTCTCCAGCCGCTGATACGGCTTGGGGGATCAGAACATGATATGGCTTAGGACGATGGGGCTGGGGCTGGTGGCCGCCCTGTGGGCGGGCCTGGCCCTGGCCGGGGGCTTGGCCGTGGGCCAGGCGGCCCCGGATTTCAAGGTGAGCCCAGGGGAGGAGCAGGCGCTCACCCTGGCGGGCCTGAGGGGCAAGGTGGTGGTGGTGTTCTATGAGGGCAAGGACCAGGTGGAGCGCGGCCGGGCCCTCAAAGAGGATTTGAACCGCTTTTTCGATGAGCAGCCGCCGGAGATACAGAAGTCGGTGGCGCGGGTGGCGGTGGTGGACTGCTCCCCGGCCAACTGGTTTACCAAAGGCTTCTGGGCCGACGGCCTGAAGGAGGCGAGCCAAAAAGAGGGCCTCACCGTATATGGCGACTGGGACGGCTCCATGCGCCAAGCCTACGGCCTGCCCGAGGACGGCTCCAGCTTTCTGTTGGTGGGGCCGAAGGGCAAGCTCCTCTACCTGGCCCTGGACACCCGCAAGCTGGGGCCCGCGCAATACTCGAAAATCCGGGACCTGATCACCCAGGCCACCACCGAGGCCATGGCCCGCTAGGTTGGTTGGTCCCAGCGCACCTATGGCTTTGGGGCGCGCTCCAAGGAAATTGTCATGGATGATCGCAGGACTTTTCTGAAAAAAAGCGTCATGGCCTCGGCGGTGTTGGCCGTGCCCACGGTTGCCGGTTGCGCCTGCCTGGATACCATACGGGCCAAGGTTCCCATGAAAACGAGGCAAGTGAACCGCGCCTTGGTGGTCTGGTACAGCCAAACCGGCAGCACCCGCAGGTATGGCCGCTTGATGGCCAAAACCATGCAGGAGGCCGGAATAAAGGTTACGGCCGGAGACCTGCGGGAGATAGATCAAAAGACCGCCGCAAGCTACGACCTCCTGGTGGTCGGCGCGCCGGTGTTTTATTACGACGCTCCATCCTTTGTGCAGCAATGGGTTCGATCCTTGCCCGATCTGGGGGGCATGCCCGTGGCCGCCTACGTCAGCTTCGGAGGCCCGGAGGGCAACCAGCACAACGCGGCCTGCTCCATCCTGGAGTGCCTGGTGCAAAAAAACGGGGTGCCCATGACCCAGAAGGCCTTCATGAACATCGGCTCCTACCCCCTGTCGTGGGCTGGAGACAAGATCAATAAAACCCCCTGGAAGAATCAGAACCTGCCGGACCGGCAAACCTATGAACAGGTGCGGCAATACGCCCTGCATATCCTTGAGCAGGTTGCCAAGGGGCAGCCCGCCGAATTTTCCAAGAAAATCACCCTGCGGGAGATATCCACCTATTTTGGGCCGATATGGTGGACCAAGCGCTCCATTGAAAAGCATTACATCCTGAAGGACAAGTGCATCGCTTGCGGGACCTGCGTGGAAAAATGCCCGGCCCAAGCCATAGACTTGGCGAATCACTCCGTGAACCAGGAGGCCTGCGTTATGTGCTTCGGGTGCCTCAACAACTGCCCGGCCCAGGCGATGTACCTGGAATATGACGGGGTTCGCCTGATCGGCTTCCACGAGTTCCTGAAAATGAAGAACATCCAGATCATGGAACCGGCCGAACTTAAGGGCTGACCATCCGCCTGAGGGCCTCGCACGGAACTTGATGCCCACGGGCTTCCCACGGGCGGCTTCCCGTGAGCCCTTTAGCCATGGGCCGCCAATGGCTATTGTCACCGCCAAATCTTTGGCATAGTCTTGGGGAGCCGGGTCCTGCATCCGGCGTTGGGCGATAAGCATAATCCGGGAAAATGCCTGCCGGCCGCCCAGGCCGGGCGTGGCGCTGTTTTCTGCACCCGAACCTCGGGAGAGGCGTAATGAGCGACAAGGATATGGAGCAGTTGGCCGTAAACACCATCCGCATGCTGGCCGCCGACATGGTCGAGCAGGCCAACAGCGGCCACCCCGGCATGCCCCTGGGCGCGGCCCCCATGGCCTATCTGCTGTGGACCCGCTTCATGCACTACAACCCCTCCGATCCCCAGTGGGCCAACCGGGACCGCTTCGTGCTCAGCGCGGGGCACGGCTCGGCCCTGCTCTACGCCATGCTGCACCTGACCGGCTACGACCTCTCCCTGGAAGACCTCAAGAACTTCCGCCAGTGGGGCAGCAAGACTCCCGGTCACCCCGAGTACGGCGTGGCCCCCGGCGTGGAGGCCACCACCGGGCCCCTAGGCCAAGGCTTCGGCATGGGCGTGGGCATGGCCCTGGCCGAGCGTTTCCTGGCCCACACCTACAACCGCCCCAGCCTCAACGTGATCGACCACTACACCTACGCCATCGTCAGCGACGGCGACCTGATGGAGGGCGTGGCCAGCGAGGCCGCCTCCCTGGCCGCCACCCTGGGCCTGGGCAAGCTCATCTATCTCTATGACGACAACCACATCTCCATCGAGGGCGGCACCGAGCTGACCTTCACCGAAAACGCCATGGCCCGTTTCGAGGCCTACGGCTGGCACACCCAGAAGGTGGCCGACGGCAACGACCTGGAGGCCATGGCCCGGGCGGTGGAGGCGGCCAAGGCCGAGACCGGCAAGCCCAGCATCATCGCGGTGCGCACCCATATCGGCTACGGCAGCCCCAAGGTCGACACCTCGGGCGTGCACGGCGAGCCTCTGGGGGCCGAGGCCCTGGAAACCACCCGCAAGACCCTGGGCTGCTCCCCGGACAGCTTCTGCATCCCCCAGGAGGCGCTCAAGTTTTTCCGCGCCGGCCAGAAGCGGGGCATGGAGCAGCAGGAGGCCTGGCAGAAGACCTTCGCCCGCTACAGCAAGGAATATCCCGAGCTGGCCGCCCGCCTGCAGGATGAGCTGGCCGGGGTTTTGCCCTCGGGCTGGGACTCCGAGGTCCCCGAATTTGCCGCGGGCGAGAAGATCGCCACCCGCGCGGCCAGCGGCAAGGTGCTTAACGCCCTGGCCCTCAAGGTGCCCAACTTGGTGGGCGGCTCGGCAGACCTGGCCCCCAGCACCAAGACCCTCATCGCGGGCAGCGGCGACATGCGCGCCAATCAGGAGCCCGGCGGGCGCAACATCCACTTCGGGGTGCGCGAGCTGGGCATGGGCGCGGTGGTCAACGGCATGGCCCTGCACGGCGGGGTGATCCCCTACGGGGCCACCTTCTTCGTGTTCAGCGACTACATGCGCCCCGCGCTTCGGCTGTCGGCCATCATGGGCTGCCACAGCATCTGGATCTTCACCCACGACAGCATCGGGGTGGGCGAGGACGGTCCCACCCACCAGCCGGTGGAGCAGCTCATGTCGCTTCGGCTCATGCCCGGCTTCACGGTGCTGCGCCCGGCCGAAGGCAACGAGACCGCCGCCGCCTGGCGCGTGGCCATGAAGCACAAGCACGGCCCGGTGGCCCTTATCCTCACCCGCCAGAAGCTGCCCTGCCTGGACCCGGAGGCCCACCCCATCGCCAAGGGCGTGGCCAAGGGAGCCTACGTGCTCAAAGACTGCGACGGCGCTCCCGAGCTTATCTTAATGGCCACCGGCTCCGAGGTGACCCTGGCCCTGGCCGCGGCCGAGAAGCTGGCCTCCAAGGGCCTGCTGGTGCGCGCGGTGTCCATGCCCAGCTGGGAGATCTTCGAGGCCCAGGACAAGGAGTACCGGGACAAGGTGCTGCCCCCCAAGGTGACCGCTCGTTTGGCCATCGAGGCCGGGGTCTCCCTGGGCTGGGAGCGCTGGGTCGGCTCCCAGGGCGCGGTGATCGGGGTGGACCGCTTCGGCGAGAGCGCCCCCGGACCCCTGGTCATGGACAAGCTGGGCTTCAACCTGGACAACGTGGTGGACACCGCCCTGGAGCTCATCAAGAAATAAGGCAAACCCTCGCCAGTAACGACCCGGACGGGAGCACGTCTCCCGTCCGGGTTTGTTTTTGGCCTCGCCAGGCCGTGGCCCTGGTCTGTTATTCTAGATGGTGACGAGTCAATTTTGCGGGCGCGGGCCTTGGGCCCGGCGGCGGGAGGCGGTAGATGCACATAGGCATGGTGGGCCTGGGGCGCATGGGGATGAACATGGCCAGGCGTCTGGCCAGGGGCGGCCACCAGGTGGCGGCCTACAACCGCAGCGCCCAAAAGGCGCGGGACCTGGCCGCCGAGGAAAACGGCGTAACCCCGGTGGAGAGCCTGGCCCGGCTCAAGGACGCCTTGCGGGCCCCCCGGCTGGTTTGGCTCATGCTGCCCGCCGAGGCGGTGGATGCCCATTTGGACGAGCTGGCCGAGATTCTGGAGCCCGGCGACCTGGTGGTGGAGGGCGGCAACAGCCTGTACAAGGACGACCTGCGCCGCGCCCCGCTCTTGGGGGCCAAGGGCATCGCCTATATGGACGCCGGGGTCAGCGGCGGGGTGTGGGGTCTGAGCGAGGGCTACTGCATCATGGCCGGGGGCGCGCCGGATGATTTCGCCCGCCTGGAGCCGGCCCTGGAATCGCTGTGCCAGCCCGGCGGCTATCTGCACACCGGCCCGGTGGGCAGCGGCCACTTCGTGAAGATGATTCACAACGGCATCGAGTACGGCATGATGCAGGCCTACGCCGAAGGCTTCGAGCTGATGAAGCAGGGGCCCTTCAGCGAGCACCACGATTTCGAGGCCATCTGCGGCCTGTGGCAAAACGGCAGCGTGGTGCGCTCCTGGCTGCTGGGGCTGCTGCAAAAGGCCTTTGAGGAGCGGCCCGGCCTGGAGGGCATCGCGGGCTACGTGGAGGACTCGGGCGAGGGGCGCTGGAGCGTGCAACAGGCGGTGGAGAGCGCGGTGAGCGCCCCGGTGATCACCCTGGCCCTCATGGAGCGCTTCCGCTCACGCCAGCAGGACACTTTCGGCGACAAGGTCCTGGCCGCCCTGCGCAACCAGTTCGGGGGCCACGCGGTCAAGATAAGCGACTGACGGAGGCGAGCATGCCTGAGGAGCGAATCAATCTACCCCTAACGCCCAAGCGGCCCGATGACTGCGCGGTGGTCATCTTTGGGGCTTCGGGCGACCTAACCGGCCGCAAGCTGGTGCCAGCCCTGTACCGCCTCTTCGCCTCCGGGGCCACGCCGGAGCATTTCTATATCTGCGGCGCAGCGCGCAGCGAGATGAGCCGGGAGGAGTTCCGGAACAGGATGCGCCAGGCGGTGGAGGCCAGGGGCCTGGACATGAGCGCCTGGGAGCGCTTCGCCGCCTGCCTGCACTACCACCCGGTGGTCTACGACCAGGTGGAAACCTACCACGCCCTAGCCGCCCGCCTGGACGAGCTGGACGCCCTGCATGGTGTCAAGGGCAACCGCATCCTGGAGCTGGCCATCCCGCCCACCATGTATCAGACCGTGGCCCTCACCCTGGGCCAGGCGGGCCTGGCCTCCGAGGAGCAGGGCTGGCGGCGGCTGGTGGTGGAAAAGCCCTTCGGCCGCGACCTGGACTCCAGCCGGGAGCTGAACCGGGCCATCTGCCAGGGCTTCGCCGAGCACCAGGTGTTTCGCATCGACCACTATCTGGCCAAGGAGACGGTGCAGAACATCATGATGTTCCGCTTCGCCAATGCCATCTTTGAGCCGCTGTGGAACCGCAACTACATCGACCAGGTGTCCATCGTCACCGCCGAGACCCTGGGGGTGGAGCACCGGGCGGGCTACTACGAGCAGGCCGGGGTGCTGCGGGACATGTTCCAGAACCACATGATGCAGCTTTTGGCCCTGGTGGCGGCCGAGCCGCCCTCGCTGTTCGAGGCCAACCGGGTGCGCGATGAGCGCACCAAGCTGTTCCGCAGCCTGAGGCCCTTCCCCCTGAAAGACTTGTACGACTACCTGGTGCTGGCCCAGTACGAGGCCGGGGAGATCGACGGCCAGCCGGTGCCCGCCTACCGGGCCGAGCCGGGGGTGGACCCCAGCTCCCTGGCTCCCACTTTCGCCACCATGAAGGTGTTCGTGGACAACTGGCGCTGGCAGGGGGTGCCTTTCTATCTGACCAGCGGCAAGCGCCTCACCGAAAAGCTTACCCGCATCGTGATCCACTTCCGCGAGGTGCCTCATTCCCTGTTTCGCCAGGTGCTGGGCGAGGACATTCAGACCAACCGCCTGGTTCTGGACATCCAGCCCAAGGAGGAGATCACCCTTTACTTCCAGGCCAAGCAGCCGGGGGCTCAGGTGGCCCTGCGCACCGTGCGCCTGCATTTTTCCTATCAGGACCAGGCGGCCCGCCAAGGCACGGAGGCCTACGAGAAGGCCCTGGCCGACGCCATGCTGGGTGATCAGATGCTTTTCTGGCGGCAAGACGGGGTGGATCTGTGCTGGGCCTTTTTGGACCCGGTGCTGGAGGCCTGCGAGAGCTGCGGCGACCGGGCCGATCGGCTGCACCGCTACCGGGCGGGCACCTGGGGGCCTCGGGACGCGGCCAAGCTTTGGCCGGGCCACCCTTACAACTACCCGGTGAGCTAGGCCGTGCGGGTGGAGGTTTTCGCGGACCGCGAGGCCCTGGCCCAGGCGGCGGCCGCCTTTATAAAGGGCGCGGCGGGTCGGGCGGTGAATGAGCGCGGGGTGTTCAGCCTGGCCCTGGCCGGTGGCTCCACCCCCTTGGAGACCTACCGCCTGTTGGGGCATGACCCCGCTTTCCCCTGGGCCGAGACCCAACTCTTTTGGGGCGACGAGCGCTGCGTTCCCCCCGACCACCCGGACAGCAACCGGGGCGCGGCGCTGGGGGCCCTGGGCCCGCCCGAGTCCCTGCCGCCGGACAACGTCCATCCCATTCGGGGCCAACTATCCGCCCAAGAAGCGGCCCAGGACTATGCGTGGCGGCTCAAGGGATTTTTCGCGGAGCAGGGGCGGCCCGCTTTCGACCTGGTCCTCCTGGGCCTGGGGCCGGACGGCCACGTGGCCAGCCTGTTCCCCGGCGGCCCCGGCCTGAGCGAGACTAATGCTTGGGTCATACCCGTGGCCGCGCCCAGCCACGTGCGGCCCCAGGTGCCTAGGGTGAGCCTTAGCCTGTGGGCTCTCAACCAGGCCCGCCAGGTGTTGCTTTTGGTCAGCGGCGCGGCCAAGGCCCCGGCGGCGGCGCGTTTGCGCGGTGGCGAGGCCCCTGATCTGCCCGCCGCCCGGCTGCGGCCCCAAGAGGAACTGGTTCTTTATCTTGACCGGGACGCGGCGGGCGATTGATTCCCGGCCCCCGCTGTGCTCAAATAAGCCACCATGTGTGGCCGCTTCACTCAAAGCAAAAGCCTCGCCGAATACCAGGACCGTTTCAGCTTCAGCGCGGGGCCGCTCGAGTACGCGCCCCGCTTCAACCTGGCTCCGGGCCGGGAGGCCCTGGCCGTGCTGGCCGGGGAAGATGGGCGGCGCGGCGAGATGCTGCGCTGGGGCCTGGTGCCCTCCTGGGCCAAGGATGAGCGGGTGGGCTACAAGATGATCAACGCCCGGGCCGAGACCGTGGCCGACAAGCCCGCCTATCGCGGGCCATTTCGCCGCGCCCGATGCCTGATCCCGGCGGAGGGATTTTTCGAGTGGGCCCCGGCCGCCGGGGGCAAGCAGCCCTTTTTCCTGGCCCGCAAGGACCGGGAGCCCTTTGCCCTGGCCGGGCTGTGGGACCAGTGGAGCGGGCCCGAGGGCGGCACGCTCCGTAGCTTCACCATCATTACCACCCAGGCCAACCAGGTGGTGAAGCCCATTCACGATCGCATGCCGGTGATGCTTTCGACCGGGGACGAGGCGGCCTGGCTGGACCCAGCGGCCTCGCCCGAGGACCTGGCCACCCTGCTCAGGCCCTACGCGGCCCAGGAGATGCAGGCCCAACCCGTGTCCCGGCGGGTGAACTCGGCGGCCGGCGAGGGGCCGAAGCTGATAGAGCCGGTGGCCCTGCCGGGCGACCTTTTTGGTTAGGGGGAAGCCGTGAAGCCCAAGGTAATAATCAGGCGCTGCGACCGTTACGACCCCGGCCTTATCGCCGGGATCATCGCCGAGGGCATGGCCGAACTGGGGGTGAAGCCCCGGGGCAAGGTGCTCATCAAGCCCAACGTGGTGCTGGCCCACTATGAGGTGTTTCCCTATGCTTACACCAGGCCCGAGTTTTTGGAAGGCGCGCTCATGGCCGCCAAGAAGGTGGGCGGCCCGGAGATAAGCGAACTGGGGGTGGGCGAGCGCTCGGGCATTACCGTGCCCACCCGCTTCTGCTTCAGCGAGGCGGGCTATCCGGCGGTGCTGCGGCGCCAAGGGGCCAAGGCCCACTACTTCGACGAAACCCCGCACCAGCGGGTGAGCGTGGGCCAGGGCGGGCTGCGGCGGGAGATCTATCTGCCCAAGCCGGTGGTGGAGGCGGACTTTCTGTTCAACCTGCCCAAGTTCAAGGCCCACCCCTGGACCCGCATGACCCTGAGCCTCAAGAACTTCATCGGCATCCAGGACGACTCCCACCGCCTGCTGGACCACAACAGCTTTCTGGAGCACAAGATCGTCGACCTGAACCAGGCGGCCCGCCAGGACTTCATCGCCATCGACGGCATCGTGGCCGGGCAGAAGATGATGCTCACCCCCGACCCCTTCGACCTGGGGGCCATCGTCATGGGCACCAACCCCTGCGCGGTGGACGCGGTGGGCTGTGCCATGGTGCGGGTGGACCCCACCCAACTCATCCACCTGAAGATGGCCAGTGAGCGGGGCCTGGGGCCCCTGGACCTCAGCCAGATCGAGATAAGCGGCGACTTCCCCCTGGATCAGGTGCAGCGGCACACCGAGAACTTCCAGTTCTGCCTGGAGCGGGTGGACCACTACTTCCAGGACGGCCCGCTCACCTGCACCGTGGGCAGCTTTCCCGAGGCCCATTCCCGGGACTACTGCTGGGGCGGCTGCCCCGGGGCCTTGCAGGAGGCCATGCACATCTTGCGGGGCTTCGACCCCGAGGTGGAGCGCAAGATGGGCAAGGTGCGCTACGTGGTGGGCCGGGTGGAGGGGCCGCTGAACCTAGCCCCGGACGAGAAGGTGCTCTTCGCCGGGGCCTGCACCTCCTGGCAGGGGGAGATCGACGGCAAACCGGTGGTGATAAAGCCCAGCTATCTGCCTCCCGAGGCCCACAACCCCCACCGCCGCCCCAGCAACGACATGGTCCTCAAGACCGCCCAGGCCCTTAGCCGCTGCCTGGCCAGCCGGGGACGCCGCTGGCTGCACGCCCCGTCCTGCACCATGAGCGTGGCCGACCACGTGCACTACCTATCGGCCCTGGCCGGGGTGGCCAATCCCAACTTTGACCCGCGCCTGCTGTTACCCATAAACCTGGCCTATCTACGTATGCGCGCCGGCCGCCTGGGCAGCCGGCTGATGGGTTGAGCCTGCCGGAAGGGAATGTCATGAGCATGGACCAGACCATATGCTTTAACCCCGCCACCGGCGAAGAGCTGGGCCGGGTGCCCCTGCAAGGGCCAGAAGACGTAGTCGCCGCGGCCCAGGCCGCCCGCAATGCCCAGCCCCAATGGGCCGCCACGCCCGTCAAGCAGCGGGCCAAGGCCATCAGGAAGGTGCGCGACTATCTGGCCGACCACGCCGACCTTTTGGCCGAGACGATCGCCAGGGACAACGGCAAGACCCGCACCGACGCCCTGGTGGCCGAGGTGCTGCCCGCCATCGCGGCGGCGGATTATTACGCCAAAAAGGCGGCTAAATGGCTGAAGGACGCCAAACCCGGCCCGGCCCTGTGGCTGTTGGCCAACAAGCGCACCCGCCTGGTGCGCCAGCCCTGGGGGGTGGTGGGCATCATCAGCCCCTGGAACTATCCCTTCACCATCCCCTTTTCCGAGGTGGTCTGCGCCCTGCTGGCGGGCAACTGCGTGCTCTTGAAGGTGGCCAGCGAGACTCAGATGGTGGGACATGCCCTGAGCCGCTGCCTGGCTGCCGCCGGTCTGCCGCCGGGAGTGTTCACCTGCCTCAACCTGCCCGGGCGCCAGGCGGGCCCGGCCATGCTGGAGGCCGGGGTGGACAAGCTGTTCTTCACCGGCTCGGTGGGGGTGGGCAAGCAGCTCATGGCCATGGCCGCCCCCAGCCTTACCCCGGTCAATTTGGAGTTGGGGGGCAACGACGCCATGCTGGTGTGCCCGGACGCGGACCTGGGGCGGGCGGCGGCCGGGGCGGTGTGGGGCGGCATGGTCAACACCGGCCAGACCTGCGGCGGGGTGGAGCGCATCTACGTGCACCACAGCGTGACGAGCGAGTTCCTGGATCTGCTGGGAGCCAAGGTGAGGGCGCTCAGGGTGGGCTACGACACCGATTTCAACGTGGACCTGGGGGCCATGACCACCACCCGCCAGGTGGACCTGGTCAAGGCCCACATCACCGACGCCCTTACCCACGGGGCCAAGATCTTCGCCCAGAGCGCCTGCGCCAAGGGGCCCAACTTTTTGCCCGCCACGGTGCTGACCCAAGTGGACCATTCCATGCGGGTGATGCGCGAGGAGACCTTCGGCCCGGTGATCGCGGTGATGCCCGTGGGCAACATGGACCAGGCGGTGCACCTGGCTAACGACAGCGACCTGGGGCTTACCGGCTCGGTTTGGTCCAAGGACCGCCGGGCCGCCCTGCGCCTGGCCAGACGCATCAAGGCCGGAGTGGTGATGATAAACGACCACCTCATGAGCCACGGACTGGCCGAGGCCCCCTGGGGCGGCTTCAAGAACTCTGGCCTGGGCCGCAGCCACGGCCGCGACGGCTTTGGCGAGATGACCCAGGTGCAGGCCATCGTGAACGACCTGATGCCTTGGGCCAAGCGGGACCTGTGGTGGTATCCTCAGAGCCGTGAGCAATACCAGGGCCTCAAGGGCCTCATCGAGTTTCTTTACGGCCACGGCCTGGAGCGGCGCACGGCAGGGCTACGCCGTCTGTTGAAGCTGCTGCCCCGCATGTTCCGGTCCGACTGAGGAATGAATGTCCGCCGAGCTTTTCGCCCCTCCGGAGGCCTATGAGCACGCCGCCGCGCGTCTGGAAAAGGCCCTGCGCTCCTGCGCGCTCTGCCCCCGCCGCTGTCGGGTAAACCGCCTGGAAGGCGAGCTGGGCTTTTGCCGGGCCAGGGCCGCCATCGCGGCGGTGAACACCAGCCAACTGCACCACGGCGAGGAGCCGCCCATCAGCGGGAGCAAGGGCTCGGGCACCGTGTTTTTTGCGGGATGCACCCTGGCCTGCCGTTTTTGCCAGAACTGGCGGATAAGCCAGGCGGGGGGCGGCGAGGAGACCAGCCCCGAGGACTTGGCGGGCGTCTTCCTGGGCCTGGAGATGACCGGGGCCCACAACATCAACCTGGTAACCCCCACCCCCCATCTGGTGGTTATCCTGAAGGCCCTGGCCATCGCCCGAGGCTACGGCTTGGCCCTGCCCGTGGTCTACAACACCTCGGGGTACGAGAGCGCGGCGGTGCTGCGCCAGATGGACGGACTGATCGACATCTACCTGCCCGATTTCAAGTACATCGACGATTCGGTGGCCGAGCGCCTGTCCCAGGCCCCCAACTACGTGGCCAGCGCCCGCTCGGGACTGCGCGAGATGCACCGCCAGGTGGGCAACCTGAAGCTGGAGGACGACGGCACCGCCTACCGTGGGGTGATGGTGCGCCATTTGGTGTTGCCGGAGGGCCTCTCGGGCACCCCGCAGGTGATGGCCGAGATCGCCGATATCTGCGGCCCCGGCGCCTGGATCAGCCTCATGAGCCAGTACTTCCCCACTTACAAGGCCATGGAGACGCCGGGCCTGGAGCGGCGCATCAACCAAGCCGAGTACCAGGAGGCCACCGAGGCCCTGGAGCGCCTGGGCCTGAGCCGGGGGTTCGTGCAGGGCTTGGCCTCGGCCACCGACGAGCTGGTGCCCCGGTGGCGGGAGTAGGGGGGATTAGTCAGGAGGGGGAAAATGGCGGAAGAAAATGGTTGGGTGGTGTTTGCTCAGGTGGCCAGCCCTATTGTGGCTCTGGCGCTGGGTGTGGTCGGGGTTTGGAAGGAAAAAATAAAAAGCTGGATGTCTGGTCCAAGGCTGGACTTGGAGGTTCATCAACCCCAGGGACATTTTACCCACGACCAGCGCAATCGCCCTATGCGGTATTACCTAGTGCGGGTAAGAAATGACCCAAACAGGGACGCCGCATTAAAGGTTTGTGTGAGGATAGAGAGCCTTCACAAGTTAACTGCCAATGGCTCGTGGGAAGATCGCTCTCCAGCTGTTCCTGTCCTGCTAGAACAATCTAGCGGCCTTGGGACTCGCGTTGATATTAGATCCTACGATGCATTTAACATCGGGTTTATGGGTGGCATCTCAGGTAAGCCCGACCATTTCCAAATACAGATACATAAACAATTTTTTAGTGTTAGCAGCGAAGTGGCCCCCGGTGAAAAGATGAAATTTGGTTTGGAAATCCAAGCAGACAACCTCCCCCCTTCAAAACCAAAATACCTAATGCTCACTTGGCAGGATAACCAACCGACACAAAAGTGCCCTTGGTCCGCCATCCCGGTGCTTAGCCTGTCCGATTGAAACTGGTGGCAGGCAGCATTTCTTTTTTCATAACCAAAAAATTGGGTAAGGGTGACTGTGAGTCACCACCGCCCTGTGCAACGGCGGCAGCCCGTCCAGTGTTCAACACGGTTGAGGCTGCTCACTCAGCCGACTAGACAGACCCCGCCAAGCCCAGCCCACGCCCCTGCCGGGCAGGTCCCGCGACCGCCATTTGTCTAGCCGGTTAGTATAGTTAGGTTTTTAAGGGGTGCTTAAAAAAGAATCCCTGCGTGCCACCGCCCAGTAAAAATTTTACAAAGCGGACGGCGGCACGCAGGGGTGGGGGGCTATGTAGTTAGGCCTCCGGAGTGGTGACCTGTACTAACTTTAGCAGACGCTCATAGTCGCCGTCCACACGTTTTTGTATGTAGGCGATATCTTCGGGTTTTAGGTGACTGAAGCGCTTCTGGCCCTTGAGGTATTCCTCCACCGGCTTGGGCTTCTTGATGTCGCGGCTCAGGATGAACTGGCCGTCGATCACCTCGAACAGGGGAAACACCTTGGTCTGCACCGCCAGGCGAGCCGCCTCGATGGAGGTCTCGGGGCCGCAGCGCCAGCCGGTGGGGCAGGGGCTGTAGATGTGGATGTAGGCCGGACCGGGAATGGTCACCGCCTTCTTCACCTTGTTCATCAGGTCCACATGCCAAGCCGGGGAGGCGGTGGCAACGTAGGGCACGTTGTGCGCCGCCGCGATCATGGGCATGTTCTTCTTCCAGGTCATCTGACCCTTGGACAGAGGCCCCGGAGGGCTGGTCGTCGTCATGGCCCCGTAGGGGGTGGAGCTGGAACGCTGGATGCCCGTGTTCATGTAGGCTTCGTTGTCCAGGCAGATGTAGGTGAAGTCGTGGCCGCGCTCCAGAGCGCCGGACAGGGCCTGCAGGCCGATGTCGGCGGTGGCGCCGTCACCGGCGAAGGCCACGATCTTGGCGCCCACGTCCTTGATTCTACCCTTGCGGATAAGCGCCTTGCGCCCGGCTTCCACGCCGCTGGCCACGGCGGCCGCGTTTTCGAAGGCCACGTGAATCCAGGGGGTTTCCCAGGCGGTCTGGTAGGACGAGGAGATGATCTCCATGCAGCCGGTGGCGCTGACCGCGATCATGTCCATGCCCACCGCCTTGGCCACCATACGCAGAGCCAAGACCTCGCCGCAGCCCTGGCAGGCGCGGTGACCCTTGCTGAAGGGCTCCACCAAGGGAATGGTCTTGGGGGTTATCTTCTGGAAGTCCTTTAGTGCTTCGGCTGCGCTAATCATTCTTTCACCCCCACCATCCGGCAGGTCATCTCTTCACCGTTGGCCGCCGCCTTCTGGGCCTCTTGCACCATCTCCACGAACTGGGAGCGGGTGACGTCCCGGCCGCCCAGGCCGCAGACGAAGTTGGCCACGTATTGCTTGGCGCCCTTGGCGTACATCATGCCCCTGAGCTCGGTGGCCACCGGACCAGCCGGTATGCCGGGGCACAGGGCGCGGTCGATAACGATCAGGGTCTTGGCCCCAGCGATGGCTTGCATGAAGTCATCCACGGGGAAGGGCCGCCACAGGCGGATGCGCACCTGGCCGACCTTGATGCCGTCGTCGCGCATCTGGTCCACCGCGGTCATGACCGTCTCGCCCAGGGAGCCCATGGTCACGAACAATACTTCCGCGTCGTCGGTGCGGTAGGACTCGATGGGCTTGTAGCTGCGGCCGAACTGCTTGGCCAGACCGTCCCAATGCTCCTTGATCACCGCATAGGACTCTTCCAGAGCCACCATGTTGGCCTTTTTGGCCTCGGTGTAGATCTCTGGCATGCCCACGATGCCCATGGAGATGGGGTTGGCCGGGTCCAGGCTCTGGCTGGGCTCGAAGGGCGGCAGGTAGGCGTCCACCTCTTCCTGATCCGGCATCTCGATGGGCTCGATGACGTGGGTCAGGATGAAGCCGTCCAGGTTGACCGCCACCGGCAGGCAGACCCGCTTGTCCTCGGCCACCTTGAAGGCGTGCATGGTCAGGTCCACGACCTCCTGGCCGTTCTCGGCGAAGGTCTGGATCCAGCCGATGTCACGCTCGGCCATGATGTCGCTGTGGTCGTTCCAGATGCTGATGGGGCCGCTCAGGGAGCGGTTGGCCGTGGCCATGACGATGGGCAGCCTGAGGGATGCGGCGATGAACAGGATCTCGTGCATCAGGGCCAGGCCCTGGCTGCTGGTGCTGGTGAAGGTGCGGGCACCCGCCGCGCTGCTGCCCACGCAACAGCTCATGGCGGAGTGCTCGCTCTCCACGGGCACGAACTCGGCGTCCAGGTGGCCGTCGGCCACCATTTCCGACAGGTGCTCGACTATATGAGTTTGGGGAGTGATGGGATATGCCGCCACCACGTCCGCATTGCAGAGTCCAACGGCCTCGGCGCAGGCCAAAGATACCTCAAGCCCCACACGCCGGCCCATATTTGTCCTCCTCCTTCTCTTCTTTCCAACTGATGGCATCCTTGGGACATTCTTCAATGCAGATGCCACAGCCCTTGCAATAGTAACCATCCCAGGTGTAATAGCCCTCGTCCTTGGGGTCGGGGCTATAAGCCATATCCGGGCAGATGATCCAGCACAGACCGCATTTGATGCAGGTCTCCCGGTCGGTCACCGGGTAGCGGCGGCTGCGCCAGTCGCCGGTGTTAAAGCGGCGGCTGGAGCCCGGCTCGGTCCCGGCGCAACCCAGGGGCAAATCTTTCCATGGGAACATGCCTTCGTCGGCCATGATCCTACTCCTCGATTACGGTTTCGGAATATGCCCGGTTCAGGGCGTTCCAGTTTTTCGCGGCGATCTTGCCGAAGCGGTGCTCGAGTGGCCCCTTGATGGAGGCCAAATCGATGAGACCCGCCGCCTTGAGCAGAGCGCCCAGCATGGTGGTGTTGGTGATGGGCACCCCCAACTCCTCCTCGGCGATCTTGCCGGCGTCCACCACTGCGGTGCGGCCGTTGAAGCCGCACTCGCCGCGCACCGCGCTGACGTCCTTGGCACTGTTGGCCACCAGGGTGCCGCCGGGCTTGAGCCCGTTCTTCACCCCGCCGGTGGCCAAGAGGGAGGGATCCAACACCAAAACCACATCCGGCTCGTAAATCTTCTCACGCAGCCTGATGGGCTGGTCGCTTATACGTAGAAAGGCCTGAACCGGCGCCCCGCGGCGCTCAGGGCCGAAGCTGGGGAAGGCCTGTGCGTACTTGCCCTCCTCGATGGCCGCCAGGGCCATCAGCTCGGCCGAGGTGACAGCCCCCTGGCCGCCGCGGCCATGGAAACGAACCTCAATCATAGGAAACTCCTTGTAAAATTGCCTTCTCGTGCAGGTCGAATTCAAGATTCTATAGGCAGGTTCACGCGCCTGTCAAGGCGCGTGGTGAACCCGCTTCAGTTTCAGGAAAAGGGGAGGATCAGCGGCGGTCGCCCAAGACCCGAAGCAACATTAAAAACAGGTTGATAAAGTCAAGGTAGAGCTTCAGCGCTCCCACGATGGCCATCTTGTTGCCGGTCTCCTCGTCCATCTGCCCGGACAAGGCGATCTGCTTTAGCGCCTGGGTGTCATATGCGGTGAGCCCCACGAAGATGCCCACGCCCACGTAGCTGACGATCCAGTAGATCATGGGCGAGGCCATGAACATGTTGACCACCGAGGCGATGATGATGCCGATGAGGCCCATGAACAAGAACTGGCCCCAGCCGCTGAGGTCGCGCTTGGTGGTGTAGGCCCATACGCTGACCGCGCCAAAGGTCCCGGCGGTGATCAAAAAGGTGCTTACCAGCGAGGCCTGGGTGTAGAGCAGGAATATGAAGGACAGGGTCAGGCCGTTGAGCGCGGAGTAAAGGCCGAACAGGAGCCCGGCCGTGGAGGAACTGAGGCGGTTTATCATGCCGCTGATGCCGAACACCAGGGCCAACTCGCCGATGGCCAGCACCCAAAAGAGCATGGTGGGGCCGCCGGTCTGAGGGTTGAACAAGGCGCCTATGACCGCTTCGCTGCTCTGGGCCCACCAGGCCACCAAGCCGGTGAGGGCCAGGCCGCCGGCCATCCAGTTGTACACGCGGCGCATGAAGGCGCTGACTCTCTCCTGTTGCTGGGTGCTGAGAGCGGCCGGTAGCGGCGGAGGAGTAAAGGTGGTTTGCATATCGGCTAACACTCCGTGGTCAATTAAATCCATTATATATATGGTCAAGACTCGCCTTAATACTAAGGCCCACCCCGCCCCCGGTCAACCGAATCCGGGGGCGCTTGCCCTGGCCGGTGTCCGGCGTTTACCATGGGGCAGGTTATTTTGGTCCCAAAGCCGAGGGGAACGCAGATGTTTAGCTTGAAAAGGCCCTGGCCCGTGGCCCAGCGCCCCGGGGATCGGCCATGATGAACCAGCGGCCCTACACCCTTGACCGGGTGGTGCGCCTGGCCCTGGGCGGGGCGGTCCTGGTGGGTATGGTGTGGTTGCTGTCGTATCTCAGCGACGTGCTCATACCCTTCGTCGCCGCCCTGGTGCTGGCCTATCTGCTCAACCCCCTGGTGAATCTGTTACAGCGCCTGGTCAAGAATCGCTTGGCCGCGGTGCTCCTGAGCCTGGCTCTGTGCCTGGCCGCGGGAGTGGCCCTGCTGTGGTGGGTGCTGCCCCTGGTGGGCCAGGAGATAAGCCGGGCCGCCGTGCTGGTGCAGGATTTGGCCAACAACTCGGCCCTGGCCCAAAAGGCGGCCCACGAGCTTCCCGCCAAGCTGTGGCCCATGATCCAGTCCATCTTGGACCGCCCGGCGGTGAAGGAGTTCCTGGGCTCCAGCGACATGTGGAGCATGCTGGGCTCACTGGCCCGCAAGATACTTCCCGGCCTGTGGGGCCTCTTGAGCCAGGTGGGCAGCTTCTTCGCGGCCCTGGCCGGGCTGGTGGTGGTGCTGCTCTACATGTTTTTCCTAATGCTGGACCTGGACGAGATAAACCAGGGCTGGCGCGACTCCCTTCCCCCGGCCTACCGCCGGCGCACCCTGGAGTTGGTGGAGGACTTCACCGGCGCGTTGCGCAACTATTTCAGGGCCCAGGCCGCGGTGGCCGGCCTGGTGGGCATCCTCTTCGCCATCGGCTTCACCATCATCGGCCTGCCCCTGGGCATATTGCTGGGCCTGTTCATGGGCCTATTGAACATGGTGCCCTACCTGCAACTGCTGGGCCTGGTACCCGCCTTTTTCCTGGCCATTCTGGCCGCGCTGCAAAGCGGGGAGGGCGTGTGGCTCATGCTGGGGCTCACCGCCGGGGTCTTCGCGGTGGTGCAGGTAATCCAGGACGCCATCCTCACCCCGCGTATCGTGGGCCGCACCATGAGCCTGAGCCCGGCCTTTTTGCTGCTGTCGCTGTCGGTGTGGGGCAAGCTGCTGGGCTTTTTGGGCCTCTTGCTGGCCATACCCTTCACCTGCTTGGCCTGGGCCTGGTACCAGCGTTTCGTGGTGAAAAAGGGCTCGGAAAAGCAGCAGACCCTGGGATTTTAAGGAACAGGGGCAAAAAACAGGGCGTCCGGATGCACCGGACGCCCTGCTCGGTTTTATAAGGCTTGGCCTAACGCCAACCGCCCTTCCAATGACTGGAGTTGGGGTAGTTGTCGCAGACGCCGTCGTTGTTACTGTCCACCCAATCGCCGGAGTTGTTGCGGGACCACAGGTTGGGGTCCTGGGCGTAGTCGCACACGCCGTCGCCGTTGGCGTCGCGCCACTGGGGAGAGGCGTTGCCGCCCCCGCGCCAGGCCCGCTGCTGGGCGGCGAAAGCCAGGCGCGGCCCCAGCCAGGAGGAAGCAGACGCCGAGGTCATGGAGTTCATTTCGTTCCACAGGGCGCTGTCCTGATA
>Ga0180016_100113_pt1 | contig 30849 bp, 28 predicted proteins | sample KR46_M_MetaG_FD_129673 | JGI IMG/M metagenome (GOLD analysis project Ga0180016, IMG submission 129673) | Groundwater microbial communities from the Olkiluoto Island deep subsurface site, Finland - KR46_M_MetaG | ecosystem: Environmental > Aquatic > Deep subsurface > Groundwater | place: Finland... | reverse complement strand
GTTGGGGGCGTGCGGCGCCTACCTAATCACTAGCGCGACAGGGGGTCGGGGGGCAAGGGGAAAGGAAGGGGCCGCCGAATCAAGCGGCGGCCCCTAGTAATGTTCTTTTCGCGGACGGCAAGACGGCGATCCTTGCCCCACCCGGCCTACTTGCCGGGACGGGGCGGCCCACCGGGCGCGCCCGGCGGCGGGGCGGCGGGAGGCTTGCCCTGTGGCGGCTGGCTCGCCGGGGCCTGGGCCCCTCCCGGTCTGGGACCGGGGGCGGGGGCGGCGGAAGCGCCGGGCGGCGGGCCCAGGGGACGGCCGGGACCGCCGGGACCGCCGGGGCCGGTGGGTCCAGCGGGAGGCGCTCCAACCGGAGAGCGTCCAGGGCCGGGGCCGCCGGGTCCCATGGGAGGCGCCCCGGCGGGGGGGCCACCGGGGCCGGGTGCCTGAGGCCCTCTGGGAGCCATGGCCGGGGCTTGGGCCATCATAACCGGGGCCGCCTTGGGGGTGATGACCTTGGCCGCCAGGACGCGGTAGATCACCAGCACCACCAACAGGCCCACCAGCAGCAGGCCCACCAGATAGGCCAGCAGGATGAAGGCGTGGTCCATGAGGCCCTGGGTGAACTGGGCGGCGCGGGCCATGGCCTGGCGCAGGTCGATCGCGCCCGGCGCGCCCTCGGCGGCGCTGAGGCGCTCCACCCTGGCCAACAGCAGATTAAGCTGGGAGATGGTGGTGGTGGCCCGCTCCATGAACTCCAGGTAGTCCTTGAGCCCCACCTGCCCGGAGGCGAGGCGCTGCTGCAGGCGCTCCAGGGAGCCGGCGGCCTGGTTCACCTGCTCGGCCAGCTTGCCCCCCTGCTCCACGGTCTGGCGCACCTCGCCCAACAGGCCCTTGAGGCGCGCCTCCCCGGCGGACAGGTCTTGGCTGATGCGCTTATGCTCCTGGTCCAGCCAGCGGGTGAGTTGCTTGATCGCCGCCTTCTGGTTGGCGGCCAGGCGCCCCGGCAGGCGCTCGGAGGCATCGGCCATGCGCTGGCTTGCCTGGGCCAGGCGCTCGGCGTCCTGGTTCAGCTTGGCCAGCTCCGGGGCGTTGTTCAGCCGCCGGGCCAGCATCTGTCCCTGGGCCGCCAGCAGCCGCGGCATGCGCTCCAGATAGAACATGGCCCGCTCGCTCACCAGGCTCTGGGCCGGGCTGGGAGTGGCTCCCTTGTCCGCCGCCGCCACCAGGGCCGCCGCCGCCGGAGCCGGGGCCAGGTGGTTCAGGCGCACCTCGCTTACGTAAAAGGCCTTGGGGTTGGCCCGCTGCCAGGCGGCGATGAGCCCCCTGAGCCGGGCGACCTCCAGAGGCTTCAGCACCTGCCCGGCCAGGTTCCACACCGTGGGCTCCAGTTCCTGGTAGGCCGCCTTGAGCCTGCCGCCCGCCTGGCCCAACACCTGGGGGGCCCAGTAGTTGTCCACCGCCCAGCGGCCCAGGCTGACGAACACCACCATGTTGAGCAGGTTGGCGGCCGGGTCGCGGCCCGCGGCGATGGCCATGGCCGCCGAGCCGTAGACCAGCCCGAACTGCTCCACCGCAGGGGAGGGCTCCGGCCCGTTGCCTACTTCCAGGGCCTGGTTAAGGCGCATGAGGTAGAGGTCGGCGAAGTCCATGACCATGGACTGCATTTCCATCTGGCTGGGCTTGGGGGCCACCTGGCCCTGCCTACCGGCGGGGGGACGGCCCTGGCCTTGGTCCATGCCCGCGCAAGCGGCGGCCAAGGTCAACCCCAATATCATCAGCAAGGCCGCAAGCACGCGGCAGCGCCTTGAACGCGGCATGGCTCTATCCTTCCGGCCCGCTCCGGGGAGCGCGCCTGTGAGAGTCACCCCCATTTTGGCAGAAGTGGCAGGATATTGGCAATGAGCCTCCGTTTTGCCTTTGGCCGGGGCTGCGGCCCCGCTATCATTAGGGCATGGAAAGCTCAATGCTCAGAGACATGGTTATCATCTACGCCCTGGCCGCGGTGGTGGTGGGCATCTTCCAGCGCATCAAGGTGCCGCCGGTGGTGGGTTTCCTGCTCACCGGCGTATTGGCCGGGCCCCACGGCCTGGGCCTGATATCCGAGGTGCACCAGGTGGAGGTGCTGGCCGAGATCGGCATCATCCTGCTGCTGTTCACCATCGGCCTGGAGTTTTCCGCCGCCCAGCTAAAACAGATGCGCCTGCCCGCCCTGGTGGGGGGCGGCTTGCAGGTGCTCTTGACCGGCGCGGCCGGGGCAGGCGGGGCCCTGCTCCTGGGCATCGCGCCGGGCCAGGCGGTTTTCTGGGGTTTCGTCCTGGCCCTGTCCAGCACGGCCATCGTCCTTAAGCTCTTGCAGGAAAAAGCCTCCCTGGACAGCCCCCAGGGGCGCACCGTCTTGGGGATCTTGATCTTCCAGGACGTGGCCGCGGTGCTCATGCTTTTGGCCATACCCTTTTTGGCCGCCTCCGGCGGAGGCGGCGCGGCCACCAGCCAGGTGGGCTGGGGCCTGCTTTTCAAGGGCCTGGCCGCCGTGGCCCTGCTTTTGGCGGGGGCGCGCTGGGTCTTCCCCTGGTTCATGGGCCGCATGGCCGCCACCCGAAACCGCGAGCTGTTCATCATCGCGGTGGTGGTGGTGCTTCTGGCGGTGATCTGGCTCACCGCCTGGGCCGGGCTCTCCCTGGCCCTGGGAGCCTTTTTGGCCGGGCTCATCCTGGCCGGTTCGCGCTACAGCCACCAGGCGGTGGGCAGCTTCATGCCCATGCGCGACCTGTTCACCAGCCTGTTCTTCGTGTCCATCGGCATGCTCCTGGACATACGCTTTTTGCTGGCCCACCCCGGCTGGGTGGCCCTGGGGGTGGGCGCGGTGCTGGTGGGCAAGACGCTGTTGGCCGGGGGCGCGGCCCTGGCCCTGGCCCAGCCGCTCAGGGTGGCCCTGGGGGTGGGGCTGATGCTCAGCCAGGTGGGCGAGTTCTCCTTCGTGCTGGCCAAGGCGGGCAACGCGGCGGGCATGCTCAACCCCCAGAGCTACCAGTTCATGCTCACCGTGGCGGTCTTGACCATGGCCCTGACCCCCCCGGCGGTGTGGCTGGGGGGCAAGCTGGCCTCGCGCACCGAACAGATCAAGCTGCCCACTCCGCCCGGCTGCCCGGCCCCGGACACCGAGGGCCTGGTGGGCCACGTCATCGTGGTGGGCTACGGCATCAACGGACAGAACGTGACCCGCGCCGCCCGGGCGGCGGGCATCCCCTACGTGGTGGTGGAGATGAACCCCACCACGGTGCGCCGGGAGGCGGCCAAGGGCGAGCCCATCATCTTCGGCGACGCCCTGAATCAGGCGGTGCTGGAGCACGCCGGGGTGCTCACCGCCCGTGTCCTGGTGGTGGCCATCGCCGACCCGGTGGCCACCCGCCACATCGTGGCCACGGTCAAGGACGTGAACCCGGCCCTGCACCTGATCGCCCGCACCCGCTTCTTGCAGGAGATGGCCGAGCTGTACAAGCTGGGGGCCGACGAGGTGATCCCCGAGGAGTACGAGACCTCGGTGGAGATCTTCGCCCGGGTGCTGCGGCGCTTTCTGGTGCCCCAGGCCGAGATCGAGCGCCTGGTGGCCGGGCTGCGGGCCGAGGGCTACGAGATGCTGCGCACCCTGGAGATGCCCCCCGAGCACGGCCCGGACATCGCCAAGCTGATCAGCGAGGTGGACATCATCACCCTGCAGGTGATGGCCGACGCGGCGGCGGCGGGCAAGACCATCGCCGCGCTGGGCCTCAGGGCCAAGCACGGGGTCACGGTTTTGGCGGTGCGCCAAGGGCGCAAAACCATGGCCAACCCGAGGGCCGACACCGTGTTGACGCCGGGTGATTTTTTGGTGCTCATGGCCGAGCCCAAGTCCCTGGAGGGGGTGCGGGCCCTGTTCCGCTGAGCGCCTCCCCAGGCGTGGCTTTTTGGGCAAAACCACAAAAAACGGTGGTATTGCCAATAAAAACCATGCTATGTAGTGGCAACAGACGTATGCCCTTGCCTTGTTGGGGAGACCGCCATGCCTAAAAAAATCCTGCTGTTGACCCTGGCCCTGGTGTTCATCGCCGGCGCGGCGGCGCAGGCCGCGGAAATGGGCGGCTCCTACTATTTCATCAAACAGGGCATGTTCGAAGTCTCGTTGCAGGGCACCTATGTTAACGAAAGCAAGCTGAAGCAGACCGACAACGGCGGCGGCAACTTCCTGGCCCCCACCAAGGACATCAAAATAAAGGAAGACAAGCAGCTGGGGGCCATCGTGGCCTATGGCCTGCACGACCGGATCAACGTGTGGGTGGAGCTGGGCGCGGCCTACGACGGCCGCCTGAGCGGCTCGGCCCGCATACCCGGCACCGGCGCCTACGGCGAGACCGAGAGCACCCTGGGCACCGTCTTCGCCTGGGCCGTGGGCATCAAGGGCAAGCTCTACGAGCACAAGAAGGGCTTCGGCATCGCCGCGGCCCTGCGCTACTACCGCTACGACGACCGCAAGGCCGAAGACTGGACCGTCACCGACACCGGCAACAGCTTCGCCAACCTGAAGACCGACGCCCAGTTCAGCTATTGGCAGTTCCAGGGCTCCATCAGCGCCTACTGGAAGTTCAAGCGCTTCGTGCCCTACTTCGGGGCCAAGTACGCCTATGCCGAAGGCGACCTCTCCGGGACCTGGAGCCAGTCCGGCGTGGGCAGCGGCGGCCTGGGGCAAAACTACGAGCCCGAGGAGCAGCTGGGCCTGTTCGGCGGTTTCGACTTCCACTTCCGCAAGCATTGGCGCATCAACGTGCAGGCCGACTTCTACAGCGACACCGCCATCATGGTCGGTGGAAGCTACGTTTTCTAGGCGCCGGCCAGCCCCAATACAAACCGGTTTCAATATAGGCCCATGCCCGACGTACTGCTCATAAACCCGGCCTGGGGCGGGCAGGTCAGCCGCCGGGGCAGCCGCTACAACCGCCGCTGGCCCCCCCTGGACCTGCTGAACCTGGCGGCCCTGCTCAGGGCCGACGGGGCCACCGTGGATTTGGCCGACGCCCGCGCGGTGCCCACCGCCCCGGCGGTGCTGAGGGCCATGGCCGCCCGGGCCGACACGGTGTTCATCACCTCCAGCCCCCTGGACCGCTGGCAGTGCCCCAACCTGGAGGTGGAGGCCTTCGGCCGGATGTGCCGCGAGCTGGCCCACCCGCGCCTGGTGCTGCTGGGGGTGCACGGCACGGTACAGCCCGCCGAGATGCTGGGGGCCACCGGGGCCTGGACCCTGGTGCGCGGGGAGAGCGAAAACGCCGCCCCCCTGGCCCGCAGCGCCGACCTCTCCGAGGTGCCCGGCGCGGCCTGGCTGCACCAGGCCGAGCTGGCTTTGGGGCCCGAGCCCAGGCCGGTTGATCTGGCCAGGCTGCCCATGCCCGCCTTTGAGCTGGCCCCGCCGGAGCTGTACGAGTACGAGGTGCTGGGGGGAGACTTCGCCCTGCTGGAGACCAGCCGGGGCTGCCCCTTCAGCTGCCGCTTCTGCCTGAAGGCCATGTACGGGCCGGGGGTGCGCTACAAGCCAATCGACAAGGTGTTGGCCGAGGTGGAGGCCGTGGCCCGCCTGGGGGCCAAGAACTTCTACTTCATGGATCTGGAGTTCACCGCCAACCGGGCCCGCGCCCTGGAGCTTTGCGCCGAGCTTACGGCCATGAACCACGGCCTGGGCTGGTGCTGCCAGACCAGGGTGGACACCGTGGACCGCGAGGTGCTGGCCGCCCTCAAGGGGGCCGGGTGCCGCCTGGTGCACTACGGGGTGGAGTCCGGCTCGCTGGCCGTGCTGGAGACCCTGGGCAAGAAGATCGTTCCCGATCAGGTGCGCGCCGCGGTGGAACTGACCCGCCGGGCGGGCATGGACAGCGCCTGCTTTTTCATGCTGGGCTTCCCCGGCGAAAGCGACGCCGACCGCGCGGCCACCCTGGAGCTGGCCCGCTCGTTGCCATCCGGGCTGGCCTCCTTCCACCTGGCCACCCCCTACCCCGGCACCGGCCTGGCCGCCGACTGCCCGGAGCTACCCGCCTGGAGCGAGTTCGACGCCCAGCACTTCGACCGGGCCAAGCTGGAGTCCTGGCGGCGGCGGGCCTACCTGGGCTTCTACCTGAAGCCGGGGCGCTTGGCCGGGTTGCTGCGCCAGGGTGGGCCGCAGCTGCTCAAAAATGGTGGGCGGCTGCTGAGGCAGTTCCTCAAGTAGGCGGCTCAGCAGACGCCAGAGGGACGGGCTGCCGGTGAGGTCTCCCTTATTAAGCGCTGTGCTCCCGGCAACGTCGGACGCTCTCGGGCGGGGATAAACCCCGCCCTCTTCTCTTTATCGGCACAGGGAATTGTTGGGTTTCGCTTCGCTCTACCCAACCTACGCTATTGCTCAGATTGTCGTGACAACAATCCCTTGCGGGTTTGCCAGGTGTTCGTGGGCTAGGCGCCCGGCGAGCGACAGCCGGAGGCGTAGCCTGAGCTACGTCGAGGCTGGAGCGATGCCGTGGGCGCCGCATAGCGCCGCCTGGCGAAGCCATTTCCCCGCGGCACAGCCAGACGCCGCAGGGCAAGGCGGCAGGCGAATGAGGGACGCAGGCGTAGTCTACCTACGCCGAGGACCGAGTGACGCCGACAACGCAGCCATGCGGGGTCTGGCGAAGCCGCGCCAGCCTAGCGGATTCTGACTAGGACATAGCCTGGAAGCTTGCCGTCCGCCTTGAACTTGCGCCCCGCCGCCAACGCCTGGCTCTTGCCCGCATAGGGGCCGATGAGCACCCGGTGCCACAGGCCGCTCTTGCGCGAATTCCAATCCATCACATAGGACGAATGACCGGCGGCCCGCCAGCGGTCCCTGGCCTGGAGGGCCAGGTTGGGGTTGCGGTTGGAGGAGAGCTGCAAGTACCAGCCCACCGGGGGCCTGCCCTCGCCTTGGGCAGGCGGGGCCTGGGGCTCGGGCTTGGTCTTGACCAGCGGCGCGGGCGCGGGCTGGGGTTCCGGTTTGGGGGCCAGGGCCGCCGCCGCCGGGGGCACCGGGGCCGGCAGGGGCTCCTCCTTGGCCGGTGGCTCCGGCGCGGGGCGCTGGCTCCAACCGGTGGCCGCCACCTGGGCCGGGGGCTCGGGCTCGGGCTTGGGCGCGGGCGCGGGCTTGGCCTCGGGAGCCGGTTGAGGCTCAGGCTTGGCTTGGGGAGCAGGCGCGGGAACCGGCACGGGTGCGAGGGCCGGTTTGGGCTTGGCTTTGGTCGCGGGCTTTGGTTCGGGGGCGGGGGACGGGGGCAGCTTGACCCCGCCCGCGCCCAGGCGGCTCAGCTTGTCCGGCGAGAGCTTGAGCAGGCTGGCGGTCATGCGGCCCTTGGCCCCGGCCGCCGTGGGGTCCAGCCTAAGGGCGTGGTGGAAACTCACCACCGCCGCCGCGTCGTCGCCCTTGGCCTGCTGCACCATGCCCAGGGTGTCCCACACCGCCGGGTTGTCGGGGGCCAGGCGCACCGCCTTTTGGGCCAGGGCCAGGGCCTCGTCCAACTCCTTGGTGTTCTGGGCCAGGGCCCAGGCCAGGTTGTTCATGTACACCGGATTATCCGGATCATGCTGCAGGGCCCGGCGGAACAGCACCACCGCCTGGCCGCCGTCGCCCATGGAGTTGAGCAGGGCGGCCTTGTCGTTGAGCACCGCCGGGTCGTTGGGGGTCCACTCCAGGGCCCGGTCGTAGGCCTTGAGCGCTCCCTTCTTGTTGCCCACCGCCGCCCGGCACAGGGCCATGAGGTGCCAACTCCCGGCGGCGGCCGGGTGCAGCTCCAGGTCCAGGCCGAGCGGCTGCATGGCCTGGGAGTACTTGCCCTCCTGGTAGAGCTGCTGGGCCTGGCGGCGGAACACGTCGCTGGTTAGCATGGCCAGGGCGGTGCCGTCGTTGAGCTTGAAGGGGGGGCTCACCTGGCCCAGCTTGAGGTCTTTGATGGCCTGGAGCATGGGCTGGGGCAGGTCGCTCTTGGCCAGGCAGTCGGCGTGGGTGGTGGCGAACTCCTTGTTGTTGCGCACCATGTCCAGGGAGGCGCTCTGAAAGGGGCGGCCCTGGCTGAGCATGGCCTGCATTTCTTTGAGCACCGCCTGATTGCGGGTCCAGAACACCCACAGGCACACCCGCTTGGCGTCGCCCGGGGGCTTTTGGGGCATGCGGGCCCAGGAGGGAGCGGGCTGGGGCGGGGCGCCCTTGGCCCTGGGGGCGGCCGGGGCGGAAGCGGGGGCGGGCTCCGGCTCCTTGCTCTCCTTGGACGGCCCCGAGGCGCAGGCCGCCGTCAAAAACAAGAGGACGGCCAGGATCGCCCAATATCTGTGCGCGGGAAAAAGCATGGCTGGATTATAAAAATTTGCTCGTCCCGGCGCAACGTACATTAACGGCCAAAGGACATAAATTCCTAATGACAGTTGACAAATTGGCGCTTATGGGTAATCTTGACTAAGTACACCGGCCAATAAGTCTAAATTTCCGCTGGATCTTCCAGGCTCCGCCCAGTGATCTAAGCAAAAAGTTAAGGCTCGTTGAGCCAGAAGAAACCTCCCGACTTGGTCGGAGGGGTATACCGCTTTTTTCATAGGAGTCTTTGTAAGATGAGCAGTAATATCTATGTGGGCAATCTGTCCTACGACACCACCGACGATTCTCTGAGCGCCGCCTTTACCCCCTACGGTTCGGTTCTTTCGGCTCGGGTCATCACCGACCGCATGACCGGCCGTTCGCGCGGCTTCGGTTTCGTGGAGATGGAAGACAACGGCGAAGCCCAGGCCGCCATCAGCGCCCTCAACGGCGCCCAGTTGGACGGCCGCGACCTGAAGGTCAACGAGGCCAAGCCCCGCGAAGCCCGGCCTCCCCGCCGCTGGTAGCCCATGACGGGCCCGGACAATTCCGGCCCAGCGCCGGCTTTGCCCGTACCTAAGACGATTAAGTCCCCAAGGCCGGCCCGCCAGAGGCTTGCCGGCTTTGGGGATTTTTTTATGCTCAACTAGGAGGTGACCACTTGGCGAGGACCAATTATCAGTTTCAAAAAAGACAGAAGGAAATGGAGCGCAAGAAAAAGAAGGAAATGAAGCGGCAGCAGAAGCTGGAAAAGAAGCAGCTCCTGGAAGGCCCTGATTTCGAAGAAGAACCTGATTTGGAAAATGAGGATGCCGAGCAGGACCCGCCCGCCTAGGCTTGCTCCGAATTAGCGGGACGGGGGCCGTCCAGGGCAGCCGACAGCGCCTGGTGGGTGGCCTCCATCAGCAGGCGCGAGTTTTTCTTAAGCGCCGGATCGCTGATCAGCGGCAGAACCGTAACCTTGATTAGGCCCGGACGGATGCGCCAGCTCTTCTTGGGCAGCACCTGGGCCGAACCCTCGATGGCCACCGGGGCCACATCGGCCCTGGCCTGGGAGGCCAACACGAAGGCCCCCCGCTTGAACTCGCCCAGCTTGCCGTCGGAGCTGCGGGTGCCCTCGGCGAAGAACAGCACCGCGCTGCCCGCCTTGATCTTGTCCACCGCCTCGCGCATTAGCACCCCGGCCTGGCCCCCCTGGCCGCGGTCCACGAAGATGTAGCCCGCCTTTTTCATGGCGTAGCCCCACAGGGGCACCTTGCCCAGCTCTTTTTTGACCACGAACTTGAAGTCCACCGGCAGGCTGGCCAATAGGGCCAGGATGTCGAACAGGCTCTGATGGTTGCACACCAGGACCATGGGCCCCTCGCCGTCGCGTTTGAGGTTTTCCAGGCCGCTGGCCTGGACCTTCACCCGGCTGGCCCAAAGCAAGACCCGGCTCCAGGGCCGGGCTCCGTAGCGGTGGGTCAGGCTGCCCTTGGAATCCACCAGAAACCACAGGATGGAGATGGTGGACCAGATGACGGTCTGCACCATGATGAACAGGTGCAGGGCATGCATGCCCACCCGCCCGAAAAACCCGACCCGCTCCACTAGATGGACCACTCCACCAGGGAGGCGCCCCAGGTGAGGCCCGCCCCGAAGGTTACCATCAGCAGTTTGTCCCGGGGGCACAGGCGTCCGGCGTGGACCGCCTCGGCCAGGGCGATGGGGATGGAGGCGGAGGAGGTGTTGCCGTAGCGCTCGATGGTGGTGTAGACCTTTTCCTCGGCCAGGCCCAGGCGCTGGGCCAGGGCGTTGATGATGCGGATGTTGGCCTGGTGGGGCACCATCAGGGCCAGATCCTCCACCTTCACCTGGGCCTTGTCCAGGGTCCAGCGGGTGATCTCCTCCAGGCACTCCACCGCCTTCTTGAACAGGGGCTTGCCGTCCATGACCAGGTAGAAGGGCTTTTGTTCGCCCACCCCCGGCACTATCTCCAGGGCCGGAAGCTCGCATTGCTTGTCCACGGAGTAGAGCAGGTGGCCGAAGGAGCCGTCGGAGCGCAGGTTCACCGCCTTGATGCCGGTGTCCTCGTCGGTGTGGCTAAGCACCACCGCCCCGGCGCCGTCACCCAAGAGCACGCAGGTGCCCCGGTCGGCCCAGTTGGTCACCCCGGAGAGCACTTCGGCCCCCACCACCAGGGCGTGCTCGGCCTCGCCGCAGCGGATGGCGTTGTTGGCCACGCTGAGCGCGTAGATGAAGCCCGAGCACCCGGCGGAGACGTCCATGCTGGCCGCCTTGCGGGCCCCGATCTTTTCCTGCAAAAGGCAGGCGCAGGAGGGGAACTGGCGGTCCGGGGTCACCGTGCCCACCACCACCAGGTCCAGGTCGCTGGCCTCCACCCCGGATTGCTCCAGGGCCTGGCGGGCGGCCCGGGCGGCCATCTCGCTGGTGACCATGCCACCGGTGGCGATGCGCCGTTCCTTGATGCCGGTGCGGCGGGTGATCCAGGCGTCGCTGGTGTCCACCACTTTTTCGAGGTCGCTGTTGGTCAGTACGGTCTCGGGAGTGTATGAGCCGGCTCCCACTACTTTAGCTTTGCGCATATTTCCATAAGTCCGGCCTCCCCGAATACGGGGAGGCGGTCCTCTAGCATAGGCCTAGAGGCCTAGTTGGGCCGGCGTCTCTGTTGTTGAGGTGTGGGGATCGCGATGAGACGCTTGCGGTTAAAAAAACAAAGGGCTAACTTGATCCCCTTGGTGCAGATAGCTTACCATCCGGCAGGCCGAAATCCCACCTTGTCAAGGTTTTTTATCTGAGGCAAAAATTGGACAACACTTCGGCGGCAAGCCGGTGAATAGGATTCATTTAGCCGCGCCATCCAAGCCGGACATTCATTGCCCGGCTTGGTGTATAGTAAATTAACGGGACAGGTTGATTTAATCGCAAGAAGGCGGTGCATAAATGACTAAATTTTGGGCGGCGATATTGGCGGTCATTTTGCTGGGCGCCGCCGCACCGGCCATGGCCGAAAATGAAAGCTCCTTCACCCGGCTGGTCATCCCGGTGGTGAACCAGGGCCAGGAAATGGTGGTGCTCAGCCTGGACGAAAAGATCACCACCCCCGGCCACCGCTACCTGGGCAAGAAGCGCGCGGTCACCCTGAGCGTCGACGACCCGGCCTTCGACGGCCTGCGCCTGGAATACGAGCACGTTCTGATCATCAGCCTGGTGGAGGAAGGCATCGAGCCCTTGTGCCGGATCAAGATGAAGACGGCCAACACCGCCGGCCGGCCGGGCAGCCTGCTCACCTATTGCTCCGCCGCCTCCAACGACGAGCGCTGCCAGTTGCAGGTGTACAGCGAGGCCCAAGTCTGCTATGTGCTGGTGACGGTGCGCTAGAGATAAATCCACCCCTTTCCGGTCCGCGGAAAAGAGACTCCAGATGCGTTTCCTGGCGCTTTTGGGCGTGTTGGTCCTGTGGGCCGCTCCGGCCTGGGCCGAGCAGTTCGGCTCCTTCACCCTGCATGTGGTCAACCAATCCGCCGCCCCCCTGGTCTTCACGGTGAACCAGGGCGGGGAGACCACCGTGCCTCCCGGCGGGACCGGGCGCTTCGGCCAGGGATTCGACTACGACCAGTTGGCCGCCAGCCCGGACTACCTGTTCCAGGTGGAGGTGAAAGGCCCCGAGGGCGCGCCCTCCTGCTCGGTGCGGACCCGGGTGGAGGTGAGCGCCTGGGGCGACGACTACCTGTTCTCCTGCTCGCCGCGCCGGGAGCTGGTGGGCCCCTGCCTGTTGACCTGCGACTATGACAACGTGGGGCCGAATTCAACGGCCCGCCTGGTGTATAAACCCGGTCAGTAGCCCGGAAATTTACAGAGACTGCTTGGTCGCTAGACTCCTCGCAGCGACAAGTACTTAAAGAAAAGCGGCACAGCCAGGGCCCGCAGGGCAAGGCGGCAGGCGAACGAGGGACGCAGGGGTAGTGAGCCTACCCCGAGGACCGAGTGACGCCGAAAACGCAGCCATGCGGGGCCTGGCGAAGCCGCACGGCATAATACCTAGGGTCTTGCTTTGTAATTGCGGTGGGTCTATCCTCCGGTAATCAGCACCCTCACGGTGAGGCGCACCAGTGCACTTTGTGGTTTCCGGCGTGGACTGCCCCATCTGGCTGCCCCCCCTGGTGGCCTTCGTGGTCAGCTTTTTCACCTCCATGGGCGGGGTGAGCGGGGCCTTTCTGCTACTGCCCTTCCAGATGAGCTTTCTGGGCTTCACCTCCCCGGCGGTGAGCCCCACCAACCTGGTCTACAACATCGTCTCCATCCCCAGCGGGGTCTGGCGCTATCTGCGCGAGGGCCGCATGGTCTGGCCGCTCACCTGGGTGGTCATCGCCGGGACTCTGCCCGGCGTGGTGGCCGGAGGCTTCATCCGCCTCACCTGGCTGCCCGATCCCGGCCCCTTCAAGGTGTTCGTGGGCTGCGTGCTGCTCTACATCGGGGCGCGCATGTTCTGGGACCTGGCCAAGGCCCGCGGCAAGGAAAAGGGCCCCCTGCTGGAGGGCCGCCCCGCCCTGTGCACCGTTGACCAGTGCCGCATCTCCCTGCGCGAGCTTAGCTTCAACTTCGCGGAGCACCACTATTCCTGCTCCACGCCGGGCATCTTCTTCCTGTCCCTGGCCGTGGGCATGGTGGGCGGGGTCTACGGCATTGGCGGCGGGGCCATAGTGGCCCCCTTCTTCGTGGCGGTGTACGGCCTGCCGGTGCACGCGGTGGCCGGGGCGGCGCTCATGGGCACCTTCGTCACCAGCGTGGTGGGGGTGGCCTTTTATCAGGCTATCGCCCCGCTTTACGCCGGGCAAATGGCCGTGGCCCCGGACTGGCTGCTGGGCCTGCTCTTCGGCCTGGGCGGCGTGGCGGGCATGTACTGCGGGGCGCGCATGCAAAAACGGGTCAAGCCCATGTACATCAAGTTCATGCTGGGGCTGATCCTCTTGGGCACCGCGGGCAAGTATCTGCTGGGGTATTTCGTGAATTGACCGGCGGACGCCCGGCCCCAAAAAACCGAAGGCCCCGGATTTCTCCAGAGCCTCCGGCTAACCAGAACTTCTAACGAGCCAGTTCCTTTAGAAAATATGCCTGAGTCATGACAAATCAGTCAACCAATAAATTGGTTTGATACCAGTCGGTTATCCACCGAAAAACACCCCGGCCAGCCAGTCCACCCCCAGCTTCAAGAGCTCTTGCTCGTCGGCCAAGGCCAAATCCAGACGATCCCCGTCGAAACCGAAGCGCTCCCCAAAGCCCGGCGAGGCGGCCAGGGGCCTGAAAGCCTCCAGGTTGTACAGGGCGCTGATAAAGGCGTGGGTCTGGCGCTCGTCCAGGCTCACCTCGCCACGCCGGGCCGGGTGCATGAAAAGACGCAGGCAGTAGTTGTTGGCCGCCTGGTATTCGGCCAAGCCCTGTTGCCGCACCCAGGCGGCCGCGTCCAGCTCCTCGGGCTGGTCCCAGCCCAGGCAGCCGGGGGTCTCCTGGCGCAGAAAAATCTCTCGGGGTTCGCGGCCCGGCCCGGCGGGGCGCACCGCCCGGGCCAGGGGATAGACCCGGCAGCAGGTGGGGCGGTGGGGGTACACCGAGCAGCCCTGATCGGTGACGAAAGGGCACACGCCTTGTTCGGTGAGCTTGATGCGCAGGGCCGGCCAGCCGGAGACCGGGTCGGCCTCCAGCTCAACGTAGTCGGTGAGCAGCTGGACCGCCGGCAGCTCCAGGGCCCGGCGCAGGCGCAGAAAGTCGTAGGGCAACAGCGGCAGGCGCTTGTCGCGGCAGCAGGTGTTGAAACAGGCCAGGCCGGGGCGGCAGGCGAAGCGGAAGCGTTCGCCGGGGGCCAGGCGGCGTCCCCCCAGTCCGCCGCCGCTTTCGATCACCGCTAGTTGCCTTCCTCTTCCAGCCACTCCATGATCATCACCGCCGCGGCCACCGCGGTAACCCACTTGCCGTCCTTGGGGCCCACGGCGGTCTGGGTGATCTCGCTGGTCTTGACGATCTGGCCGGACATGCGGAACACCTGCTTTTTCTCGTCCCAGCTCTGGTCCACGTCGAAGTCGATGCCCAGGGTGGAGGCCAGCATCTCGGCGGCCAGGTCCTCGGCGTAGTCGCCCGAGACCTTGGCCGACTGGCCGTAGCCCTTGTGCTCGCTAAGGTAGCCGTGCAGGGCGCGGTCGGTGGGCAGGGCCAAGCCGATGGAGGAGGAGATGAGCCGGTGAGACTCGTTGGTTTCGTTGCGGGCCATGACGCAGAAGAGGATCTGCCCCGGCACCAGCATGTTCTCGCCCTTCTGGCGGTTTATGAGCTGGCAGTCCGGGGGGAAGATGGAAGACACATGCACCAGGTTCTGGCTGGCGATACCCGCGGCGCGCAGGGCCAACTCGAAGCTGGCCAGCTTCTCTTTGTGCTCGCCCTTGCCCTTGGTCAGATAGATGTACTTGGGTACCAGCATGGCGCCCTCCTTGGATAGATGAGGCAATATTGTAACTCAGTAAGGCTACACTTATGGCCGCCAAGTGGGATTCCGTCAAGACCTGGGAGACATTTTTGCCTCCCACCGATTATGGCGAGGCGGGCCGGGGCTGCTATACTGCAAGCAAAACCGAGAGGAAGCCCGTGTCTTTGATAGGAAGCAAAATTCTCACCTTCGGCGGAGTGCCTCAGCCCAAGCTGGAGAGTTGCCGGGCGGCGATCATTCCCGCCCCCCTGGAGGTGACCGTAACCTACGGCGAGGGCGCGGCCCAGGGGCCCCTGGCCATCATGAGCGCCTCGGCCAACATGGAGCTTTACGACGAGGTTCTGGACTGCTCGCCCATCGACCAGGGCATCTACACCCACGGCCGGGTGAACACCTCCGGCCCGGTGGCCGAGTCCCTGGAGCAAATCCAGGCGGCGGTGGCCGCCGAGCTAGAGGCAGGCCGCCTGCCGGTGCTGTTGGGCGGCGAGCACACGGTCACCGTGGGGGCGCTCCGAGCCATGGTGGAGCGCTACGGCACCGGCTTCACCGTGCTGTCCATGGACGCCCACCTGGACATGCGCCAGGACTACGAGGGCGAGCGCCTGAGCCACGCCACGGTGATGCGCCGGGCCTTTGAAATGGGACTCGGGGTGCGCTGGGTTGGGGCGCGCTCCTGCTCCCAGGAAGAGATAGAGTTTCTCAGGCGGCAGGGCATAGAGCCCCTGTGGGCCCACCAGACCCACGCCGACCCCGATTGGGTCGAGCGCGCCCTGGAGGGGCTGACCGGGCCGGTGTACCTCACCCTGGACATCGACGGCCTGGACTCGGGCATCATGCCCGCCACCGGCACCCCGGAGCCCGGCGGCCTCACCTGGCAACAGGCCAACGCCTGGCTCACCGCGGTGTGCGCCCGCCACCAGGTGCTGGGTTTGGATTTGGTGGAGCTGGCCCCGTTGGCCGGTCAGACCGCCTGGGATTTCACCGCCGCCCGCCTGCTTTACCGGGCTCTGGGCCTTATCTTTAGAGGAAAGCTATGAGCCGCAAAATGGCCGGAGAGCCCATCGCCCCCGCGCCCCTGGCGGGCGGCCTTTCCACCGCCCAACTGGTGGACAACTACTTCCTGGCCTACAACGCGGCCCGCCTGCGCGAGGTCTGCCGCCTTTGGGCCCGGCGCATGGCCCAGCCCGAGGTGACCGTGGGCATGAGCCTCACCGGGGCGTTGACCCCAGCCGGGCTGGGGGCCTCCTGCCTGGTGCCCCTGGTGCGCCGGGGCCTGGTGGACTTCATCGTAAGCACCGGGGCCAACCTCTACCACGACGCCCACTTCGCCCTGGGCCTGGGCCTGCACGTATCCAGCCCCTTTGCCGACGACGCCGCCCTGCGTCGCGAGGGCCTGGTGCGCATCTACGACATCGTCATGGACTACACCGTGCTCTTAAAAACCGACGCCTTCTTCCGGGAGATGATCAAGGCGCCCGAGTTCCAGCGCACCATGGGCACCGCCGAGTTCCATTATCTGGCGGGCAAGTACCTGGCCGAGCGCCAGCGGGTTTTGGGCCTGGGCGATTTGTGCCTGTTGGCCGCCTGTCATGAGATGGAAGTGCCGGTGTACGCGGCCAGCCCCGGCGACAGCAGCATCGGCATGAACGCCGCGGCCCTGGCGCTCACCGGCTCGGCCTTCGCCTGGGAGGTGAACCGCGACGTCAACGAGACCGCGGGCCTGGTGCTCATGGCCAAGCGCGGCGGGGGCAAGACCGGGGTGGCCATCCTGGGCGGCGGCGCGCCCAAGAACTTCATGCTCCAGACCGAGCCCCACATCCAGGAGGTGCTGGGCATCGACGAGAAGGGCCACGACTACTTTTTGCAGATCACCGACGCCCGCCCGGACACCGGCGGCCTTTCCGGGGCCACCCCCTCGGAGGCGGTGAGCTGGGGTAAGGTGGACCCCGAGGGCCTGCCCGACACCGTGGTCTGCTACACCGACACCACCATCGCCCTGCCCATCATCACCAGCTATTTGGCCGAGACGGTCGGCAGCCGCGAGCCCAAGCGCCTCTACGCCCGGCGCGACGAGGCCGTGGAGCTTCTGAAGAGGGAAGCCAAGATCTAGGCCAACAGCGGGAGCAAGGCCGCGCTGCATTTGGCGGCTTGGGTCGCCGGGCCACCTCTCACTCAGAGAGGCGGTCTTTTTCCCCCATTTTGCGCAGCCAGCGGTAATGGGCCGCAATGCCCGACAGAAAGGTCCGATGCTCCCGGTAGGCCAGCCCGTGGTCCCGGCAGGTTTGCTCCACTATCCCGGCGAGGGCCGGGTAATGAATGTGGCTGATCGTCGGGAACAGATGATGCTCCTTGTGAAAGTTCAACCCGCCGAACAACCAGGCCGCTACCGGGCTTCGGCGGGCATAGTCCACGGTCACGTTGGACTGGTGAACCGCCCAGGGCTGTTCCATCCGCCCCGTGTCCGGGCTGGGCAGGGGGAATTCCGATTCTTCCACGCAGTGCGGTATCTGGAACACGATGCTAAGGGACCCGCCCAGCACCAGGACCCCGACGCCATAGTAAAAAAGAACCGCATACCAGGGGTGGAAGATCCAGGGAATCAACAGCGCCCAGCCGAAAAAAACGACCTTACCGGCTATGAAGACCGCCAAATCTCTACCGGTGGGCCGGGGAAAGCCGTGCCCGCCGATCCGCCCCAATATGATTTTTTCAAAATCAGCCACGAATTCCCACTGTATGGCCAGGAACCCGTAGACGAACCAGAGATAGATGTGTTGCCAGCGATAAAAGGGGAGTCTCTTTTGGTGCGGCGACAAGCGGCCGAGCAATCCCAGTTCTATATCCGTGTCATAACCCGTGATGTTGACGTACCTGTGATGGATCACTACATGTTTCCAGTACCACATGTATGAGCTGCCCCCGACAAGGTCCATGGTGGCCGCCATGACCTGGTTGACCCAAGGGGTTTTGGCGTAGGACTTGTGCCCCGCGTCGTGGGCGATGTTGAAGCCGATCAAAGCCGTGGACAAACCCAGCAGGGTGACCAGGAGCAGGCCTTGCCAAAGGTTCTGGGCCGCGAACACCAAAAGCACATAGGAAGCCGCGAAAAGGGCGAAAATCACCGCGGTTTTCAAGTACAACCGCCAATCGCCCGATTTTGAGCGCCCCGCGCCTCGTTGAAAGTATTGGTTGACCCGTTGGCGCAGGTCGGTCTCAAACTTTTTGTCCTCGCCGAACTCCAGTTTCAGAATCAATTCATCGGCCCCATCTGAACGAAAAACCAGCGGTAGAAATCCATTCTTATGATCTCTTTACGGAATTGGGCATAATCGGATGCTCCGCCACATCCGGCCTTTTTCCTTTTTATTATTATCTCAATATATTGAGCGCGAACGTAGTGTTTTTTGGCCAGTCACCGACACCACCATCGCCCTGCCCGGCATCACCAGCTACCTGGCCGAACGGTGGGCAGCCGCGAGCCCAAGCGGCTATACGCCCGGCGCGACGAGGCCATGGAGCTTCTGAAGAGGGAAGCCAAGGTCTAGGCGAAGACCCGGTCCCGCACCCAATCCCGCTGCCGCCGGGCGGCGCGGTGAAAGGCCGCCCAGGGCAGCGTCGCGTTATCGCCGCGCCACAGGTACACCGGCTCCGGCGGGGTCGAGGTGTTTTCTTCGAACCCCAGGCTGTCGTCCTCCTCAATGGCCTCCCGCCGCCAGGCCATGGGGCCGTACCCCCAGTCAAAAAACGCAAACCATTGCCGGAAATGGTCCTCCAGCGTTGGCAGCACTAATTTTTGTAGTTTAAAGTGAAGAATTAAAGATAAAATTATTTAACCTCACATGTCTTACATCGAAAAACCAAGCTCCTCCGAAAAGCCAGTCTCTCGGTCCCATAAACATTCTATCTTTAAGCCCGATTTTTTTGCCCGATCCCAAGCCAATAAAGGCCTAGCGATGCAACCAAAGCAGTAAGCATTAAATTGGCAATCTAAGCATATTTCAAGACTAGGAGGTTCAAGAGTACGAAAAAATTCAAGCGGTGCGCCAGCCAAGGCGTTGCTTAACGATTCTGCTATAATGTTTTTATAGCGATGAGATTTTTTGTTCACCAAGAAACAAGGCCTAATATCCCCATCTGGCCCTATCGTAATCGACCTAGATCCCGCCCCACAATTAGCGCCTAATTTACCGGACAGGCGCTTTAACTCGGAGGCTTTAAGAACACGTTTTGGATCTTTATCCGCCAATTTTTCCAGTAATTCGCTCGACCTTTTTAGATCGTCCCATGGCAACACCATTTCCTCTGTTGCACGGCCTATTGCCATAACCGGGCTACACAGGAACAAATGGGCTCCAAGGTTACACGCGAGCTCATAGGTTTGCTCGATAGTGTCTACATTACCCCTATGAAGAGACATAGCGACTCTGACACGTACTCCATTTTTCGACAACCTGGCAATCGCGCAAACAGCTTTTTCAAACGAACCTGGTATTCCTCTAAGGCTATCATGTTCGAGGGCTGTTGGACCATCTAGGTCTATTTGAACAAATGATCGCTCATTATAACTTACCAACAAATCGCATATGCTATCTGTAATTCTTGTTCCATTAGTTAGCAATGCTACCGCCCCAAAGTTTTGAAGTGTAAAGTCTAACATTGCGTCAATATCAGGATGAATAGTTGGCTCACCACCAGACAGCTCAATACTTTGTACGCCGTAATCGTATGCTTCAGATAGAATAGATAATAGTCGTTTTTTTGGTAAAAAGCTGCCGAGATTAGGCCCACTATCCCTATAACAGTGCCCACATCGCAGGTTGCATTTATCGGTCAATTCAATTGCTAAATGCATTGGAAAATATCTGATTGCTGACCCGTGCTCTGGGAAGTGATATCCTTCATATGAGTTATTATTAACTAATATTCCCTTTTCAACAGCGCCAACAATAAACGCCCCAGCAGACTCTAGCATTGGGATATTATTACCTACTAATTTTGATACTTCTTCTAAAATTTCCCGCACATTTTTTGTGCCATCACACATTTTTAATGTTACATAAGCCAACTCCGTTAGATCCCATATTTCGCCTGTCAATTTAGGCGACCCAGAATATTTTTCTCGGAGATACGCCCCCTTGGGCTCCCTAAAAACAATCCATTTTGAAGCTACAATTGGACGTAACACACCTGCCTCCATCTACTGCTTGTTAGCCACCAACATGGCTGGAATATTATGTCCAGCCATGTTGGTTTAGACTAACTACCCCAGATGAAACGCCCTGAGTAAATGTCCAGCTTGAATAGCTTCGATAGCTGAAACTCCACAGATCGCACATCCCGCGCAAGAAGTGCAACCGGCGCATTCCGATCCTTTAATTGCCGTCGCTCCTTCGGCATATTTTTTAGCAAACGCTTCCGCCATAGGTTTGGCCGCTTCCACACCTTCTGAGCGCAATTTGTCGATAACCTCCTGGACGTCTTCGGCAAATCTAGAAGTATCAACCTCTATCTTGCTCATCCTCACCCTCCTTTTTTGGTTTGTCCTGAACCACAAAACCCGGCCGCGAACTTTCATCGCAGCCGGGCAGTCTTGGCCCGGGGGGCAGGCGCCAAGGTTTTATGTCTATACTAATATACTAATGCTAGTATATGTTTCACATGGTGGTCAACATAAATCTTGCCACCCTTTCCCGGCTGTGCTATTTGTGGGCACCCGTCTGCACGACATTTCGTCTATACCCTGCACCCCCAGGGCGTGGAGCAGCCTGATGTACCTGATTAACGAGGTTTCCCGCAAAGTTGAGCTGAGCCAGAAGCGAATCCGGGAGTACGAAAAAGAGGGGTTCATCCTGCCCGAGCGCGAGGCGAACACCAACAACCGGCTTTACAGCGATTTCGAGGTTTCGCAGATACGGCGCATCAACTTTCTCATCCACGGGCGGGGCTTCACCCTGGCCTGCCTGCGCAACCTGATGGTGCTGGCCCCCTGCTGGAACATCTTCGCCTGCTCCCAAAAGGAGTCGTGCGCGGCCTACGCCGAACCCCACCGCCGCTGTTGGGAGATCCGCCAGCAGTCCTCCACCCTGTGCCCTGGCCCCTGCGAGCGCTGCGCGGTGTACCTGAACCGCGAATACGCGGCCGAGCGGGTGCTGGAGCCCTCCGGCGGCGCGCCCATGGACCAGGAAAGCTGATGCGCCCCGAGCTTACCGCCGTGGTGCTGGCCGGAGGGCCGGGCAGACGCCTGGGCGGAGGCAAGCCCTGGCGCAAGCTGGGCGGACGCCGCCTGGTGGACCTGGCCCTGGAGCGGGCCCGGGAGCTGTGCCCCCAGGTCTTGGTGGCCGCGGCCGACTGCGCCGATTTCGCCGACCTCCCCTGCCCCGTGGTGGCCGACCGTTGGCCGGGCCAGGGGCCCTTGGCCGCTCTGGTCACCGTGTTCCTGGACACCCCGGCCACCTCGGTGCTGCTGTTGCCGGTGGACGCCCCCCTGATGCGCCCGGCCCTGCTCAGGCGCATCCTGGAGCTGAGCGACGGGCAAAAGGCGGTGTGCTGCCAGGGCCCCGGGGGCATGGAGCCCCTGATGGCCTGGTACAGCCGCGAGTGCCTGCCCTGCGCCCAAAAGCTGGTCCAGGACGGGGAGCGTCGGCCCCACCGGCTGCTCAGGCAGGTGGGGGCCTACACCATGAGCCGGGAAGAGGTGGCCCAAGTGGACCCCGACGACCTGAGCTTCATCAATGTGAACTTCCCCCAGGACCTGGAGCGCGCCGAGCGGATCGCCGCCGAACGTGGGCTTTTTGACACACCGAAGGGGGCGTAGTGTGGGTTTCGCCCCCCAAAGGCAGGAAAACGGGGGGCTTTCCCGTTCCTGTCCCCGTTAGCGGCACCAAACAATATTTGCTTGCAATATTGTAGCATTAGCCGTATTTTTCTCCTCCGGACAACCAAAGCGGACTGGTGGCACGCTAGTTGCTTCTATTCCTGCCCAGAGTTATGTCCGCACGAGGAGCCGACTTAATGAACCAACACCAGCGCACCTTAATGCGCCCTGTATCTTGCACCGGAATAGGACTGCATAGCGGCAGAACCGTGAACCTTTGCCTACGCCCGGCGGAAACGGACACCGGAGTGATGTTCAAGCGCTCCGACCTGCCCGCCTCTCCCCTTATCCCCGCCGACGTCAATCACGTGGTTTCCACCGACCTGTCCACCACCGTGGGCATTGACGGGGTGACCATCTCCACGGTGGAGCACCTGCTCTCGGCCCTGTCGGGCCTGGGGGTGGACAACGTGCTGGTGGAGGTGGACGCGCCGGAGATCCCCATCATGGACGGCTCGGCCGCGCCCTTCGTGTTCTTGATGCGCGGCGCCGGCTTCACCTCCCAGGGCAAGCCCCGGCAGTATTACCGGGTCAAGCGGGAGGTCGAGGTGTCGGAAAACGGCAAGAGCATCAAGGTTTCCCCCAACAAGAAGCTCAAGGTGGACTTCACCATCGAGTTCGACCACCCCTTGATCCACCGCCAGAAGATGGGTTTCGTCCTGGACGAGCGGGGCTACGACAAGGAGATCAGCCGGGCGCGCACCTTCGGGTTCCTGCGCGACATGCGCTATCTGCATGAAAACGGCCTGGCCCTGGGCGGCAGCCTGGACAACGCCGTGGTCCTGGACAACTACCAGGTGCTCAACGAGGACGGCCTGCGCTTCCCCGACGAGTTCGTGCGCCACAAGGTGCTGGACTTCATCGGCGACTTGGCCATGGTGGGCCGCCCCATCGTGGGGGCCTTCACCGCCCACCAGTCCGGCCACGCCCTGAACAACAGGCTGTTCCGCAAGTTCCTGGCCGACCCCACCGCCTGGGAGTTGGTGACCCCCAGCCTCAAGGACGTCCCCGATTTCGTCGAGGAGCCCCTGCCCCTGTTCGACCGCATGGCGGCCACCGCCTAAGCTCACGCCCCGCAAGCTATCCTACGCCCCGGCACCCGCCGGGGCGTTTTTTTGTGCCCCCGTCTCGCCGCTTGCCAGGGCAGGCTACGGCCCTAACAACGAGGTTTTCCACATGTTCGTATCCGACCTGATCCCCCTGGAGTTGGTGACCCCATAGCCTAGTGAGTTTACCTCGCCACTATAGTAGCCTCTGTCCCTGTTTGACCAAGCGGTCGCCTAGGTAACGGCCCAAAGCATATTTTCTCAAGGAGTTGCATTAAAAGGAAAATTTCAGCTATGTCTCCCTACTTACTGTTTCCCTCCATAAGAGAGCGCATTTTCGATGTAAGTTCTTCTAGTAAGCCACTAAACATCACGCTAAACATAGATATGACCAACAGTGTCCACAATACGTATTTCCACGGTATTTCATCACTCAAACCAAGGATTAATAACGCAAAAGCACCCATTAAAGAGTACATCACTAGTAACAATGAAGTTCTTTTTAGCCTTAATTTTTTCCTTTCAATTCGGTCTCTCTCTATTTTTTTTCTCGCGCCTTTATTCGCAAATTAATGTATCGTTCAGATATTTTTGAATTTCCAACCATAACATCGAAAAAATCCCCGATGCCAGTAACTATGGCCTCGCTAAATTCGCAAGATATATCTTCAACAATCGGCATCTTGTCTTCTTGGAAATATGCTATAGCATCTCTATCTAAAGGAATCGTCGTTATATGTTTTGCAGACCATATTTTTTTTAAATAAGTTTCGACCCCCTCCGGAGGTAAAACATTCTTGTTCAGTATAAACCCCACTCCTGGAAATGGATCGTCATAACAATATGCATTCCAAGCGTCCTCAATTGCATCAAGTAGTATTCTACCGGTGTCCCACGAAACTTTGTCTGCTTCTGTAACGACAACTAATTTGTCACAAGTCAGAGCAGAACCAACGCTTGTTATATCGCTTCCGCCTCTAGTATCAAAAATTATATAGTCAAAGCTTTCTTCCATGCCTATCACGTCTCTAAAAAGAATATTCATTATTTGAGGCAACGTGCTGACATCTTTACTAATCGTTAGTTCGCTAACATTGCGGCGTCGGGATGAGAGCGATGGTAGTAGAAAGAGATTACCATCTACAAATTGATGAGATATTTTTATCTTGTCTATCTTGCAGTTGTTTTGGTTGTCCTTATTTTTGTCTTCATATTTATCAGCAAATACATCTAACAATCCCCGAGATATGCGATCAGGCTTTTCAGATAGCCCCGACAAGAAAAAGGTTAAACCCCCTGTAAAAAGGTCCATATCCACGAGCAGAACTTTGTATCCGCAGTGTGCCAGCACAAATCCAATAGATGCTGTTACTAGACTTTTGCCTGTTCCTCCTTTGCCGCTGATGACGGCAATTCTTTGGGTTTTTTTAACGTCCCCATTGGTTGTGTTATTCGACATTTATTGCTCGCTATCTTCCTGAGATCAATTTTTCCGCACGTCTTGCAGGCGGATCTCAGGCCCCTTTTCGTCTTGGGATTTGAAGACCACCCAGACTTTTAGGCAGACAACTTTGACAAATGCCAATATAATGCAGAAAGTTAATGATATAGATGTTGCCAGTGCTTGACATGCCGTCCACTGACTTTTGGTAGCCGCCATATTTACTATAAAAATATCCCGTGCCTGGTTCGAGAGAAATAACCCTACGATTACAATAGAAACTCCAAAAGCAGCCAGTCCGGCGATGGCTCTAGCTCCTTTTGCCTTTGCCTTTATAAATGGCGGGATGGAAACGCCAAAATAATTATTATCTCCATCTTTTTCTTCAAGATCCAGTATGTAACCTAGGAGATGGCCGGAAACAACCACGTTTATTCCGGATATGATCACCGTAGAGAATATAGCGCCGAAAAATTTGGATAATTTATCTGGATCAAGTTTGTCCAGGTACTCGCTGGAGGCCACTTTTACCCCCCGAAAAAGAATAATTATTTTTGGATATCACAACCTAATCCTATTTTTTCAATAAATAACTGCCGCTAGTGCTCACCTAGCATAGCACTCTCTTCATCTTCCCAGCGCTTGCCAGGGCTTGCCCCCTAACGTAACATAGCCTTGTCGCTAAACATGTCCCGTCTAAACTAGATGAGGGCCCCCAAGTGGCTGACACGGCCGAGCTGGAACGCAGCAAAGAGATAAGGCGCCGCAAGCGCGAGCGCATCATCATCATCGTCACCCTGATCCTGGTGGCGACCATAACCTATGCCGAAACCCAGGTGGTGGACATGGCCCAGGGCCAGCCCCTGGGCAGCTCCCTGCTGGTATTCGCCCTGATCAACGTCAACGCCCTGCTTCTGCTGTTGGTCATCTTCCTGGTGTTCCGCAACCTGGTGAAGATGACCATGGAGCGGCGCAAGGGCGTCTGGGGAGCCAGGCTCCGCACCAAGCTGGTGGGCACCTTCGTGCTGCTCTCCCTGGCCCCCACCATTTTGCTTTTGTTCGCGGCCTTCCAGTTCGTGGGCGCGTCCATGGAATACTGGTTCAGCGCCCAGGTGGAAAAGAGCCTGTTCGACGCCATGGAGGTGTCCGACGCCTACAGCCAGCAGCTGGCCGCCGAATCCAGCCACTTCGCCGGGGTCTTGGCCGTCGAACTGCAACGCCGGGGCTACCGCCTGTCGCGGCCCGACGAGAAGCTGGACGAGCTTCTGGAGAGCCGCCGGGCCCTTTTCGACCTGGCCGGGGCCAAGGTGTTCTCCGACGACCTGAAGCTCCTGGCCCAGGCCACCCAGAGCGGCACCCACGCCAGCCACCTCCAGGGCCTGCCCATGGAGATGCTCAGCCGCTCCATCTCCACCGGCCTGCCGCTCACCCACCTGCAGCCCGCCCCCACCGGGGACTACGCGGCGGCCATCCAGCCGGTGGTGCAGCCCCGCAAGGACATGAAGCCCAAGGTGATCGGCGCGGTGGTGGCCTTCCAGCTTCTGCCCCCCGGGGCCCTGGCCCGCAGCCAGCAGGTGCGCAAGGGCCTGGAGGGCTACCGCCAGCTCAAGGCCTTCAAGGAGCCCATCCGCACCAACCTGTTCATCACCCTGTCCATCGTCACCCTGCTCATCGTCTTCGTGGCCACCTGGCTGGGCTTCCGCCTGGCCCGGACCATCACCGACCCCCTCAGGGAGGTGGCCGAGGGCACCCAGCGGGTTGCCGGGGGCAACTACGACTTCCACATCGCCGGGGCCGGGCCCGACGAGATCGGCACCCTGGTCAACGCCTTCAACCGCATGACCGCCGACCTCAAGACCTCCAAGGCCCGCCTGGACGAAGCCCAGACCGAGATGCGCCGCACCAACCTGGAGTTGGACCGGCGGCGGCGCTACATGGAGATCGTGCTCAAGAGCGTGGCCGCCGGGGTCATCACCGTGGACGCCGAGGGCAAGGTGGCCACCATCAACCCCTCGGCCGAGCGCCTGTTGAAGGTGCAGGCGGGCGCGGTGCGGGGCCATCCCTGGCGGGAGCTGGTAAGCGGGGAAAATCGGACGCTCATCGAGCGCATGCTCACCGGGCTCATCCCCGGCGGGGCGGGCACCATAGACCAGCAGGTGCGCCTGACCCTGGGCGGGGAGACCCTTTCGCTGATGGTCCATCTGGGCCTGCTCAAGGACGAGCTGGGACACAACCTGGGCATGGTGGTGGTGTTCGAGGACCTGAGCGAGCTGGAAAAGGCCCAGCGCATGGCCGCCTGGCGCGAGGTGGCCCGGCGCATCGCCCACGAGGTGAAAAACCCGCTCACCCCCATCAAGCTCAGCGCCCAGCGGCTCATGCGCCGCTACGGGGAGCAGATTCCCGAAGGCGACATGGTTTTCGACGAGTGCACCCGCACCATCGTGCAGCAGGTGGAGGAGCTGCGCCGCCTGGTCAACGAGTTCTCCACCTTCGCCCGCCTGCCCGCGGCCAACCCCGCCCCGGCGGATTTGACCGTCATCGCCGCCGACGCGGTGAGCCTGTTCAAGGGCGGCCACCCAGAGGTGAACCTGGAGTTGGAGGTGGAGGGCAAGATTCCGGTGTTCGAGCTGGACCGGGAGCAGATGTCGCGGGTGCTCATCAACCTTTTGGACAACGCCGTGGCCGCGGTGCAAAAGAGCGAGCCGCCCCGCCAGGTGGTGGTGCGCCTGAGCTACGACGAGATCCTCAACATGGTGCGCCTGGAGGTGGAGGACAGCGGGCCGGGGGTGTCCCCGGAAGACAAGATCCGCCTGTTCGAGCCCTACTTCTCCACCAAGAAGGGGGGCACCGGCCTGGGGCTCACCATCGTCAGCACCATCGTGGCCGACCACAACGGCTACGTGCGGGTGCAGGACAACCAGCCCACCGGGGCGCGCATGATCGTGGAGCTCCCCGCCCGGGGCGCGCGGGGAGCATAGGAGAATAGCCTTGTTGGCCCAAGTGCTGATCGTGGACGACGAGCCATCCATCCGTTCCAGCCTGGGGGGAATCCTCTCGGACGAGGGCTACGAGATAGCCCAGGCCCCGGACGGCGAGAGCGCCCTGGCCCTGCTGGAGCAGGAGGTCCCGGACATCATGCTCCTGGACGTGTGGCTGCCGGGCATCGACGGCCTGCAGGTCTTGGAGCGGGTGAAGAAGCGCCTGCCCGACCTGCCGGTGGTGATGATCTCGGGCCACGGCACGGTGGAGACGGCGGTGAAGGCCACCCGCCTGGGGGCCTACGACTTCATCGAAAAGCCCCTGGACATGGACAAGATCCTCCTGGCGGTGCGCAACGGCCTGGCCATGAGCCGCCTCACCGAGGAGAACCTCCTCCTGCGGGCCAAGGCCGAGGCCCCTTCCATCACCGGCTCCAGCCCGGCCATCCAGCAGGTGCGCCGGGCCATCGGCCAGGTGGCCCCCACCGACTCATGGGTGCTCATCACCGGGGAGAACGGCACCGGCAAGGAACTGGTGGCCCACGCCATCCACCGCCAGAGCAGGCGGGCGGCCCACGCCTTCGTGGACGTGAACTGCGCGGCCATCCCCGAGGAGCTCATCGAGAGCGAGCTGTTCGGCCACGAGAAGGGTGCCTTCACCGGGGCCACCGGCAAAAAGCGCGGCAAATTCGACCTGGCCCACCAGGGCACCCTGTTTTTGGACGAGATCGCGGACATGAGCCTCAAGACCCAGGCCAAGATTCTGCGCATCCTCCAGGAGCAGCGCTTCGAGCGGGTGGGCGGCACCAAAACCATCTCGGTGGACGTGCGGGTCTTGGCCGCCACCAACAAGGACCTGCAACGGGAGATGGCGGCGGGCCGCTTCCGCGAGGACCTTTTCTACCGCCTCAACGTGATCCCCATCCATGTGCCCCCGCTACGGGAGCGCTCCGGCGACGTGCCCGAGCTGGCCGCCGACTTCCTGGGGCACCTGGCGATCAAGCACAACCAACCGGTGAAGCGCTTCACCCCCCAGGCCCTGGAGGTGCTGAAGACCCAGCCCTGGCCGGGCAACGTGCGCGAGCTCAAGAACCTGGTGGAGCGCATGTGGATCCTCTGCCCGGACCGGGAGATCGGCCTGGACGATCTGCCCCCGGAGATCAGCGGGGCCGCGGTCCCGGCCGGGCCCCCGCCCGAGCTGTTCGCCGGGGACTTCAAGAACGCCAAGGCCGCCTTTGAAAAGGCCTATCTGGAAAGCAAGCTGCATGAGAACCAAGGCAACGTTTCGCGCACCGCCGAGGAGGTGGGCCTGGAACGCAGCCACCTGCACAAGAAACTCAAAAACCTGGGCATCAAGGCCGGCAACGGAGATTAGACATGGACCCGGAACAGACCTATCCCACCACGGTTCCCTCCTGCCTTAGCCTGGACCAGGCCAAGGCCATGGTGGCCGGATTCGTGGAGGCCTTCCACAGCCAGGACGTCGAAGCCCTGGCCCAGGGCTGGACCGAGGACGTGGTGATCCGCTTCGCCGACCTGCCCGAGATAAAGGGCAAGCAGGCGGCCAAGCAGTGGGTGGCCTCGCGCTTCGCCCGCCAGCGGGACTATCGCCTGGTCAAGACCTTCCAGGCGATCACCGGAGATATCCTGGGCGATTCCTGGACCGGCGTCTGGACCGACGCGGTCACCGGCAAGCAGATGCGGGGCAAGGGCATGGAGTTCCTCACCCTGCGCGGCGGCAAGATCGCGGTGTGGGAGGCGGTGTTCAACGTGTGGGAGGAGGGCAAAGAAGGCTCCACCCCCGTGACCTAGGCCACCCCCGCCGCCAACAAAACGCCCGCTCCCCCGGCCGGGGAAGCGGGCGCTGTCTTTTGATGCGAACCTTGGCTAGGCGCGCAGGGCCTTCTTGCGGCGGCGCAGATAGCCCATGGCCCCCACCAGGGCGCTGCTCATCAACAGCAGGCTGCCCGGCTCGGGCGCGGCGGCCCCTCCGCCGCTGGTGGCGAACAGCAGGTCCTGCTTGTTGTCGCTTTCGGCGAAGTAGAAGTCGTTCTTGAAGGTGTAGGTGCTGAAGTCCACCCCGGCGGCCTCGGCCAGCATCTCATAGTAAAGGGTGGTCACGTAGCTGCTCTGCCATTTGGTTCCCTTGACCTTGGTCAGGTCCCAGCCGTCGAACAGGTTCCACAGCGCCGCCTGTATGGCGGTGGCCGCCTCGGTGTCGTAGGCGTCGTCCACCCCGCCCAGGGAGGGGGAGTAGTTCTCCATGATCCAGGCGGCCTGATACAGATAGGCGTAGTCCTCGTAATCAAAGGCGCTCAAAGCCTGCACCTTGTACTCGCCGCCCACGCCGTAGGTCAGCATGTCGGTGCAGTAGGCGGCCAGCACCTCCTGCTCGTCCCAGGTGATCTCCATCTCTCCCACGTAGTCGGCCTTGACCTTGTGCCAGCCGATGTAGCCTTCCATCTTCAGCCCTGGGATCTGGTAGCCGTTGAAGTCGATGGTGTCGGCCAGGGCGGCGGCGGGCAACATCAGCAGGGCGAAGAGCAGAACTGAGATTATCTTTTTCATGAGCATCCCCCAAACAAGCGCGGCCCACCGGCGCGGCCGCAATCAGGCAGCCGGCTGCGCTCACCGTAGCGCAGCGGTCAACACGCTGAATTTAATCGGGCCTATATTCCAAGACCGTTTTGGGGGCAGGCAAATTTTCGCGAGGGGCTGTCTTTAAAGTTACACCCTTTCCCCTTGCGTGAAAACGAAAAACGCAGTTGCGGCCGTGGGCTAGGAGCCGTGGGCCCGGTGGTTGGGCACCAGGAGCATCAGGGCCAGGCCCAGGGCGGCCATCACCGCGTCGATGGCGAAGCTGATATCGTAGCCGCCGGTGGAGTCGCGCAGGGCCCCGGCCACCCAGTGCACGGTGACCGCGGCCAGACCGTTGAAAACGGTCCACATGCCCACCACCGTGCCCATGACCGGGCGGGGGAAGTAGTCGCCCGCGCAGGCCCCGTACATGGGGAAGATGGCCCCGAAGCAAAAGGCAAGCACCCCCACCAGGGCCACCAAGGCCCCCCAGGTGACCCCCCACAGCAGGATGCCCAAAACCACCGCCGCCACCAGGCCGTTGGCCACCAGAATCATGTTGCGCCGCCCCCAGCGGTCGCTGAGCGGCAACAGCACCAGCACCCCGGCCACCTGGGCCAGGCCGTGCACCGTGGCCAGTTGGCTGGCCTGGGCCATGGGTATGCCCAAGGAATGCTGGGCGTAGTCCACCATGAAGGTGGTGATGCCGTAGGCCGCGTAAACCACGCAATAGTAGGAAAAACCGACGAGCCAAAACAGACGGCCCTTTAGCACCGCGCGCACCAGGCCCTTTTCCCAGGTGGGGACCGTAGGCGGCAGGGCGGTTTCGTAGGGTTGGCGGCGGCCCCAGGGAGCCACCCCGAGGGCCTCGGGGCTGCTGCGCACGAACAGGCCGTTGAACAGCACCATGACCAGGGCCGCCCCGCCCAAAATCCACCAGGCCCAGCGCCAGCTCAGCGAGGCCACGATCAAGGGGAACACCATCCCCAGGCATGCCAGGCCCAGACCGTAGGAGGTGGATAGGATGCCCAGGGCCAGGCCCCGGCGGCGGGGTGCGAACCAGCGCTGCACCAGGGCGATGAGCGGGGCCCACATGCCCGTGGCCCCCAGC
>Ga0180016_100112_pt1 | contig 32006 bp, 28 predicted proteins | sample KR46_M_MetaG_FD_129673 | JGI IMG/M metagenome (GOLD analysis project Ga0180016, IMG submission 129673) | Groundwater microbial communities from the Olkiluoto Island deep subsurface site, Finland - KR46_M_MetaG | ecosystem: Environmental > Aquatic > Deep subsurface > Groundwater | place: Finland... | reverse complement strand
GGTAGTCATGGAGCCGAAACTAATCGTACGCAAGAGCTGTGGATATCAGGCTGGCGCCGTGGCCTCTTCATGAGAGCGCCGCTAATTTCGGCCTAAGGCTCGGGGCCGTTTAAAAGGATTTGGATTATGGCATTACCCTTTGAAAAGCTGCATTGGTACAGCAAGCTGGAGGTGGCCGATTATCTGGTGCCCACCAGCCTGCCCCAGGCCCTGGACATGCTGGCCGCCCATGGGGGCCGGGCCAGAGTCATCGCCGGGGGCACCGATGTCATCCCGGAGCTGCGCAGCCGCAAGCTTGCGGTCTCGGCTCTGGTGGACGTCTCCCGCTTGCCGGACATGAACGCCATCGAGAGCGACGGAGCGGATATCCTCATCGGCGGCGGGGTGACCCACGCCCAGGCCGCCGCCTCCCCCTTGATCCAAGACAAGGCCGGGCTTCTGGCCACCGGCTGCGGATGGGTGGGCTCTCCCCAGATCCGCAACGTGGCCACCCTGGCCGGCAACCTGGTCAGCGGCCAGCCGGCGGCGGACGCCTCGGTGCCGCTGTTGGCCCTGGACGCCGAGGTGACCATCGCCTCCGCCGAGGGCCTGCGGGTGGTGCCCTTGAGCGAGTTCTTCCAGGGCGTGGGCAAAACTGTCCTGGACAGCAGCCGCGAAATCCTCACCTCAATCCGCTTCAAGGCCTTGGGCGCCAAGCAGGGCTCGGCCTATTTACGCCTGGGTAAGCGCAAGGCCATGACCCTGCCCATGCTGGTCTGCGCGGTGGTGGCCACCGCCGGCCAGGACGGCCGCAGCATCCAGTCGGCGGCCATCGCCCTGGGTCCCGTGGCCCCGGTGCCCTTCCGGGAGCGCTCCGCGGAGCAGTTCGTGGCGGGCAAGCCGGCCACCCCCGAGACCCTGGCCCAGGCGGCGGAAACCGCCACCGCCCAATGCACCCCCCGCGATAGTCTCCTGCGGGGCTCCTGCGACTACCGCACCGAGATGGTCAAGGTGTTCGTGCGCCGAGGCCTGGCCGCCGCCCTGACCCAGGCCGGCTGCACCATTGGATAGGGAGAAACTCATGAGCACTATGGAGCTTTCTTTCAAGCTCAACGGCCGGGCCCTCACCCTGAACGTGGCCCCTGACACCCTGATGGTGGACCTGTTGCGCGAAGACCTGGGCCTTACCGGCACCAAGGCCGGCTGCCGCGAAGGCGAGTGCGGGGCCTGCACCATCCTGGTGGACGGCACGCCCATGAACTCCTGCCTGATGCCGGCCCTGAAGGTCCAGGGGCGCGAGATCACCACCATCGAGGGCCTGGAAAAGGCCGACGGCAGCCTCGAGGTCCTGCAAGAGGCCTTCATGGGCGAAGGCGCTTCCCAGTGCGGTTTCTGCACTCCGGGCATGATCCTGACCGCCACCGCCCTCTTGAAACAAAACCCCGACCCGGACGAGGGCGAGATTCGCCAAGCCCTTTCCGGGGTGCTTTGCCGCTGCACCGGCTACCGCAAGATCGTGCAGGCTGTCAAGGCCGCGGCCAAGGCCCGGGCCTAGGCCGCCGCACACCCTACTAGGGGAAGGTCGCAATGCAAGACAAGATGCAGGACAAGAACAAGACCCAAGTGCTGACCAAGGCGCGCACCGGCCTGGAGCACCTGATAAAGACAGCCGGCAAAAGCCTGACCGTTGCCGGCACCTCGGTGGCCCGCCGCGACGACCCCCTCAAGGTCACCGGCAAGCTCAAGTACGGGGCCGACTATCCGGACGAGGGCTTCCTCTACGGCAAGATTCTGCGCAGCCCCCACCCCCACGCGCTTATCAAGTCCATCAACACCAAGAAGGCCAAGGAACTGGAGGGCGTGGTGGCGGTGCTCACCGCCGAGGACGTGCCCGGCCGCAACGGCTTCGGGGCCATCATCCCCGACCAGCCGGTCATCTGCGGCGACAAGGTTCGCTTCATCGGCGACGGCGTCGCCCTGGTGGCCGCGGAGAGCGAAAAGATCGCCCATGAGGCCTTGAAGCTCATCGAGGGGGATTACGAGCCCCTGCCCGCGCTGTTCGATCCCCGCGACGCCATGGCCGAGGGAGCGCCCAAGATTCACGAGAGCGGCAACCTGCTCTCCGACGACAAGATGGTCAAAGGCGACGTGGACGCTGGCTTCGCCGAGGCCGACGTGATCCTGGAGCGCACCTATCAGGTGCCCTTCCTGGAGCACGCCTACCTGGAGCCGGACACCACCATGGCCAGGCTTCAGCCCGATGGGGTGATGCTGGTGGAAGGCCCCATGCAGGCTCCCTTCACCACTCGGCGCAACGTGGCCCCGGTGCTGGGCATCCCCATCAACCAGGTGCGGGTGCGCCAGATCCACATGGGCGGCGGCTTCGGGGGCAAGGAAGACTCGCCCATCGACATCGGCTGCCGCGCGGCGGTATTGGCCTGGCACACCGGCCGCCCGGTGAAGATAAGCCTGGAGCGCGAGGAGATCACCATCCAGACCGCCAAGCGCCACCCCATGATTATGGAGCTAAAGGTAGGGGCCAAGAAGGACGGGACCCTCACCGCTTTCCAGGGGGTGATCTACGACGAGCAGGGGGCTTATGCTTCCCTGGGGCCCAAGATCCCACCGGCCGGCGGTTCTCACGTGCACGCCATGGTCATGATGCCCGGCCCCTATGAGATACCCAACGTCAAGGTGGACGCCTACCTGGTCTACACCAACCATCCCTACGGCGGGGCCATGCGCGGCTTCGGCGCGCCCCAGGTGCACATCGCCCATGAGCAGATGATGGACGAGTTGGCCGCCGAGTTGGGTATCAGCGCGGTGGACATCCGCCGCAAGAACGCCTTCAAGCTTGGCTCGGCCACGGCCACCGGCCAGGTGCTGAACCAGAGCGTGGGCCTCCGGGAGACCCTGGAAGCATGCGCCGAGCGCTTCGACTGGGACCGCCGTTTGGCCGAGTGCGGCTGGGTGGACCAAGCCAAGACCAAGCGCCGGGGAGTGGGCGTGGCCATGGGCTGGTACCGCACCAGCATCGGCACCAACGGCGACGGCTGCGGCGCGGCGGTGCACGTGCACGAGGACGGCTCGGTGCTGCTTTACTCGGGAATTACCGAGATGGGCCAAGGCGCCTTCACCGTGCTGCCCCAAATCTGCGCCGAGGAGTTGGGCATCGAGCCGGGGGACGTGCGCATTGTGCAGCCGGACACCGACCTGGTGCCCGAGTCCGGACCCACCGTGGGCAGCCGCTCCACCACCCTGATGGGCAACGCCATCATTCTGGCCGCCCGCCAGGTGAAGGAGTCGCTCCTGGACACCGCCTCCATGATGCTTATGGTGCCCACCGAGCGCCTGGAGGCCCGGGGCCGCAAGATCTACGACCGCGAGAACCCGGGCAAGAGCCTGGGTTTCGCGGCGGTGGCCGCCCGGACCATGGCCTCGGGCAAGCGCATGATCGGCCAGGGCTGGTGGACTCCACCCCCGCCCAGCCTGGACGGCCACACCGGCCAGGGCAGCCCCTACCACGTTTACACCTACTCCACCCACATGGTGCAGTTGGTGGTTGACGTGGAGACCGGCGAGGTGGCCCTGGAGGACTACGTGGCCGCCTTCGACGTGGGCAAGGCCATCAACCCCAAGGCCCTGGAGGGTCAGATCGAGGGCGGGGTGGCCATGGGCCTGGGCTACGCCCTGATGGAAGAGGTGGTTCTGGATCATGGGGTGACCCAGAATCCCAGCCTACAAGGCTACCTCATCCCCACCATGCTCGATGTCCCAGATATCCAGCCCTTGATTCTTGAAGTGCCCAACGAGATGGGGCCCTACGGGGCCAAGGGCATCGGCGAGATGCCCAACATCCCGGCCACTCCGGCCATCCTGAACGCCATCGCCCATGCATCCGGAGGCCGGGTGAGCCGTTTGCCGGCCGATCCGGAGAAGGTCTTCTGGGCCATTCGCGAGGCCGGCGGGCCGCCCCAGGCCTAGGACCGGCCAGGGCCATAGCAAAAACGGCGTAAACGCGCCGCCTGAGAAACCAGAGTCTTGACCGTGAACCAGTATCCTAAGGGAGGGATAGTATGAGACGCAAATGGATGATTCTTGCCACCTGCCTGGCGGCCTTCAGCCTGCTGCTGGCCGTGCCCGGCATCGGGACGGCGGCGGCTCCGGACAAGATAAAGATCGGCCTGATGTTCGGCCTCACCGGCCCCGCATCGCCCATCGGTCCGGTGCAGATGAAAGGCGCCCAGATGGCCATCGACGAGGTCAACGCAGCCGGCGGCGTAATGCTGAACGGCAAGAAGGTCCCCGTAGTGGCCGTGGTCAAGGACGACGAGACCAAGGGCGACGTGGCGGTCCGGCGCTTCAAGGAGCTGCGCAACGAGGATAAGGTCGTGGGCATCGTGGGCTCCACCTTCGCGGGCATCGCCAAGGCGCTCAACAACCAGGTCATGAACATGCCCATCCCCTACATCAGCGCCTGCGTGGCCCCCATGGACATGTTCGAAAAGGGCAAGCTGGCCCCGACCACCTTCGGCATCCACGGCACCGCCTACTCCATCGGCTACTCCGGGGCGGCCTACATCGCCACCAAGCTTAAGCTGAAGAAGGTCTACTTCCTGGCCCCGGCCTACTCCTTTGGCCGCGACCAGTACATGGGCGCCAAGGCGGCCTTTGACAAGTACGGCGTCACCGTGATCTACGACGAGGCCCCGGTCAAGACCGCCGACTACACCCCCTACATCCAGAAGATCGCCCAGGCCAAGCCGGACATCTGCATGATGGCCCAGTGGGGCACCGGCGCCATTCAGGTGCTCAAGCAAGCTCACGAGCTGGGCCTGAACAAGAGCACCAAGATCTGGTTCAACTGGATGACCAACGTCTTCGGCAGCGGCGTCCCCGCCGAGGCCCTGGAAGGCGTCTACAGCCTGATGAGCTGGTACTGGAACCTGGAAGGCTTCGCCGATCCCGCAGTCGTGGCCGAGGGCAAGGCCTTCGTGGACAAGTACACCAAGGTCTACGGCGAGCCGCCGGACCCCTACGCCGGCATGGCCTACGTGGGTTGCAAGGAGCTTATCCGCGGCATCACCCAGGCCCAGAGCACCGACCCCATGAAGATCGCCGCAGCCATTATGGCCAAGCCCACCTTCCCCACCATGAAGGGCCCGGGCACCTGGCGCATCGACCACCAACCGGTGTTCAAATACGGCGCTTTCGTGGTCGTGGGTAAGAGCGCGGCCGAGCGCAAGGGCAAGTGGGACCTGGTCAAGGTCATCGGAGCCTACACCGGCGACGACTACCTGCCCTCCCTCAAGACCGAAGGCTACTAGGCCGAAGCATCCCAACCCGGGGGGGCGGGCTTTCCGCCCCCCCGTTTACCAACGAGCCGGATGAGGAATCATGGGCGAGCCCATACTGGCAACCAGCGGTGTCACCAAGCGCTTTGACGGATTGGTGGCGGTGGACGACATCACCTATGAAGTCGCCGAAGGCGAGACTGCGGGCATCATCGGCCCCAACGGCGCCGGCAAGTCCACCTTCTTCAACCTGTTGACCGGATATTTCAAGCCCAGCCAGGGGCAGGTTTATTTCCGGGGCCGCGACGTGACCGTGTTGCCCTCCTACCAGAGGGTCATGCTGGGCATCGCCCGCACCTTTCAGTTGGTCAGCGTCTTCGACTCCATGACCGTGATGGAGAACATGATGCTGGCCAGGGTGCGCCAGGGCCCCGATTACGACTCCAAGCTGCGCTTCTTTTTTAAGAACGTGCACTACAAGGGCTTGGAGCGGGAGTGCGGGGAGGCCCTGGAGACTCTGGGTATCGCCGGCAAGGCCGACACCCTGACCGCCGACATGGGCTACGGCGAAAAGCGGGAGCTGGAAATAGCCATCGCCCTGTCGCTGAACCCCAAGATCCTGCTCTTGGACGAGCCCTTCGCCGGCCTGAGCCTGGTGGACATCGCCCACATCTCGGAAGTCATCAAGAAGATCAAGGGCAAGTTCACCATCGTCATCATCGAGCACAAGATCTCCAAGTTGATGGACCTGGTGGAAAGCCTGTGCGTCATCAACGAAGGGGCCCTGGTGTGCAACGGCAACCCCCAGGAAGTCATCTGCGACGCCAAGGTCAAGGCGTGCTACTGGGGCAAGGAAGACATGGTATGTTACTGAGCGTCGACAATCTCGACGTCCGCTACGGCCACGCCCAGGTCCTGCACGATGTGTCCATGCATCTGAATCAGGGGGAACTGGTGTGCGTGGTGGGCCGCAACGGCGCGGGCAAGACCACCCTGCTGAAAACCATCGGCGGTTTCATGAAGCCGGCGGCGGGGTCGGTTAATTTCCAGGGTAAGCGCATCGACGGCCAGCCCCTGGAGCAGGTGGCCCTGTCGGGGCTCAAGTACGTCTACCAGGACAAGCGGGTCTTCGGCGAGCTTACGGTGCGTGAAAACATCGAGCTGGCCGCCTATCCCAGCCACGAGAGTCTGGATCAGGCCATCGCCAAGGTGGTGGCCATCCATCCCAAGATGCAAAAGCTCCTGGACGCCAAGGCCAAGGGCCTCTCCGGCGGGGAGCGCCAGATCCTCTTGATCGGGCGGGCGCTCATCGGCGACCCCAAGTTGCTTTTGATCGACGAGCCCACCGAAGGCCTGGCCGCCATCATCATCGGCGAGATCATCAACATCCTGGCCGCCATGAAATCCAAGATCACCATGGTGGTGGTGGAGCAGAACCTGGCCACCGTCTCGCGCCTGGCCGACCGGGTCTACGTGATGAAGGAGGGGGTTTTCTCCCGGGAGATCACCGATCCTGAGATCATCGCCAACCCGGCCGCCTACGAAGACGAGCTGTAGCCAACCAGGGGAATGCGTATGTTCAGCAAGGTTGAGAAATATCCGGCCCTGACCCTGGCCCTGATCGCGGTGTCGTTTCTGATCTTCGGCTATTCCACCAGCCTGCCCAAGATCACCGACTTCATCATCTTCTGCATCTTCGTCATAGGATTTGACCTGCTCTACGGCCACATGGGTCAACTAAGCTTCGGCCACATGCTCTACCTGGGGGCCGGGGCCTACGGCTGCGGCATGTTCGCCTATCACGTCTACCCCGACCCGTTCCTGTCCCTATTGGTGGGCGTCCTGGTGGGGGCGGGCCTGGCCGCCATCTTGGGGCTGGTGGTGGTCAAGACCTCACACGCCGCCTTCGCCTTGTTGAACCTGGCCCTCAACGAGGTGGGGGCCTACCTGGTGTTGAGCCCTCTGCACACCTGGACCGGCGGCGAGGACGGCCTGAGCCTGTTTTTCAAAAGCTACGGCTTCATCAACTTCAGCGACCGCACCTTCCGCTTCTACTTCTGTTTGGCGGCCCTTTTGCTGGTGGTCCTTCTGGTGGTGCGCTTGGTGCGCTCGCCCTACGGCATCCTGCTCAAGTCCATCAAAGAGAACGAAACCCGGGTCAAGTTCCTGGGCTACAACACCTACATGTACAAGTACGTTACCTTCATCATCTCCGGAGCCATCGTGGGCTTCTCCGGCGCCCTGACCAGCCTTAACTTGGCCTACTGCAACACCAGCCTCATGGCGCCCAGCCGCAACGTTGAGGTCATCTTCGCGGCGCTGATGGGCGGGGCGGGCAGTGTGCTGGGCGCGGTGGTGGGCGGCACCGCCTTCATGACCATCAGCAACTACCTGGCTTCCTACATCGTCCGCTGGGAAATGTTCCTGGGCGTGGCGCTGTTGGCCTTTGCATTCTGGTTCCGCAAGGGGATTTGGGGATATGCGCGAAAGTTGTAGCCACGGCGCCGAAGGACAAAGACGAGGCAGCAAGCCATGATTAACTTCATCCAGTCCATACTTTACGGCCTGACCATAGGGGGCATCCTCTATATCATCTCCATCGGTCTGTCCCTGACCTTTGGGGCCATGGGCATAGTCAACTTCGCCCACGGGCTGATCTACGCGGTGGGGGCCTACGCTCTGTACAGCGTTGCCACCCTGCTGGGGGCCAATTTCCTGGTGGGCGCCTTGGCGGCCGTGGCGGTCTCCATTCCCCTGGCCTATCTCATAGAGCGCTTCATCATCAGGCGGCTCTACGGCCAGAGCATCGACTACGCCATCATCGCCACCTATGCGGTGCTCTTGATCGGGGCCGACGCCCTCAAATGGTTTTTCGGGGCCAGCCCCCTGCCCATCAGCGATCCGGTGGGCGAGCTGTGGTACTTCGGCGGCCTGCAAATGCCGGCCTTCCGGGTCATCATCATCGCCCTGTCGGTGTTGGTCTTTTTAGGCCTGAGCCTGTTTTTCAAAAAGACCCTTGTGGGAAAAATCGTGGTGGCCGGCCTGCAAGACCGCGAGGCGGTGCGCAGCCTGGGGATCAAGGTGGAGCGCTATTTCGCCATCGTGTTCGTCATTGGCAGCGCCCTGGCCGCCCTGGGCGGGGTGCTATACGCCCCCTTGTCCACCCTGGATCCCTACATGGGCTTCGAGATCATCATCCTTTGCTTCGCGGTGGTCATCGTGGGGGGGATGGGCAACCTCCGGGGCACGGCCATCGCCGCCTTCACCCTGGGCATGGTCCACTCGCTTACCGCGGCCTATCTGGTGTCTTCGGCCGCGGACGCAATGGTCTACGTGGTAATGGCCGTGGTGCTCATCTTCCGGCCCATCGACGCGCCGGCTTAATTGGGAGTCAGCCCTATGCAAACGAGCATGGACGCCTATATTAAAATGGGAATCGTGCATTTCATGGCCTATCCCCAGTTGGGGGGCGGCGCGGGCCCTTGGGCCCAGACCGCGGCCCGCATCGGGCGGGACCCTTTTTTCACGGCCATCGAGATCACCCACATCGCCGATCCTGCTGAGCGGGAAAAGGTGCGCGAGGTCTGCCGCCTGGCCAAGCTGGCGGTGGGCTTCGGGGCCCATCCCCCCATTCTGGGCAACGGCCTGAACATCAACTCCCTGGACGAGGACGAGCGCCTGGCCGCGGTGGCCCGCCTGGAGGAGCTGCTGGACGAAGCCATCTACATGGACGCAGAGAGCTTCGTGGTGCTTTCTGGCAAGGACCCGGGAGAGGAGGGGCGGGAGGAGGCCCTGGAGGCCCTGGCCGCGTCCCTGGGACGGCTCTGCGCCTATTCGGCCCAGCGGGGCGGCCCGCCGGTCATCGCCGAGGTGTTCGACTGCGCGGTGGACAAGTGCTGCCTGCTGGGACCGGCCCCCCTGGCCGCCCGGGTGGCCGAGATGGTCAAGGCCAAACACGGTAATTTCGGGCTGCTGGTGGACCTGAGCCACATCCCCCTGCTGGGCGAGACGCCCCAGCAGGCCCTGGAGCCGGTGGCCGGACACCTCATGGCCGCCCACATCGGCAACGCGGTGACGGTAAAGGGCATGCCCGCCTACGGAGACTACCACCCCATATTCGGCACCCCCGGCTCGGTCAACGATGTTCCCGAGGTGCTGGAGTTTTTGCGGGTGCTGAGGGACATAGGCTTTTTGGACGGCGCCAAGCGCCCCATGGTCAGCTTTGAGATCAAGCCAATGGAGGGCCAGGACCCCGAGTTGGTGATCGCCAACGCGCAGCGGGTCATGAACCTGGCCTGGGCTCAGTTGTAGCAAACAGAGAACCCCCAAGGAGACTTGACGATGCAACCTAAGATCTTCGTGTGCCGCCGCCTGCCCGAGGGGGCCATGCAGGCCCTGGAAGGGGCCTTTGAGGTGGAGTGCAATCCCAACGACCGGGTTCTGACCCGCGAGGAGCTCTTGGCCGGGGTGGCCGGCAAGGATGGGGTGGTTTCCCTGTTGACTGACCGCATCGACGACGAGGTGCTGGACGCGGCCGGGCCCCAGCTCAAGATCATGGCCAACTACGCCGTCGGCTACAACAACGTCGACGTGGCTGCCTGCACCGCCCACAAGGTGGCGGTGACCAACACCCCCGGGGTGCTCACCGACACCACCGCCGATCTGACCATGGCCCTGCTGCTGGCCACCTCCCGCCGCCTGTGCGAGAGCGACGCCTACACCCGGGCCGGCAAATACGAGGGTTGGGCCCCCCTGCTGTTTTTGGGCACCGATGTGCACCATAAGACCTTGGGCCTTATGGGCTTCGGGCGAGTGGGTTACGCGGTAGCCAAGCGGGCGGCCGGGTTTGACATGAAGATTCTCTATCACGACTCCCATCCCTGCCCGCCGGAACTGAAGCAGAAGGTGGGAGCCACCTGCGTGGATCGGGAAACGCTGCTCAAGGAATCGGACTTTATTTCCATGCACGTGCCCCTGACCCCGGAAACCAGGCACCTGCTGAGCACCGATGAGTTCGCCCTGATGAAGCCCACGGCCTATGTCATCAACACCGCCCGGGGCGAGGTCATCGACGAGGCCGCCCTGGCCGCGGCCATCAAGAGCGGCCAGATCGCGGGAGCCGGGCTGGACGTGTTCGAGGACGAGCCGGCCATACACCCCGACCTGGTGGCCAATCCCTCGGTGGTGCTCTTGCCCCACATCGGCAGCGCCTCCATCGAAACCCGTACCGCCATGGGCATGTTGGACTACGACAACCTGCGTGCCTGCCTCATCGAGGGCAAGGTGCCGCCCAACTGCCTCAACCCGGAGGTGTTCAATTAGGCTCAGTGCTTTCCGTGGCGCGGCGGCGATGGGCCGCCGCGCGGGCAAGCGCCTAGGATGTCGTGCGTGAGCATTGCATACAGCAACCTCGCTAATCTCCGGGTGCTGATCCGGGGAGCCGGCGAAATGGCCAGCGGAGTGGCCCACCGCCTGAGCCGGGCTGGACTGCAGGTGGTGATGACCGAGATCGCCGAGCCCCTGGCGGTGCGCCGGGCGGTTAGTTTCTGCGAGGCTGTCTATGACGGCCGCAAGCAAGTGGAGGGGCTCACCGCTTGTCTGGTATCCGGCCCGGCCGAGGCCAGGATGGCCTGGAAGCGGGGCGAACTGCCGGTGCTGGTGGACCCGGAGATGGCCTGCCTCCAAGAGCTGGCCCCGGCGGTGATCGTGGACGCCCTGCTGGCCAAACGCAACACCGGGCTTGCGCCGGAGATGGCGCCCTTGACCATCGGCCTGGGCCCCGGTTTTAGCGCCCCCCAGGATGCTCACCTGGTGATCGAAACCAACCGGGGCCACAACCTGGGCCGGCTCATCTATGAGGGTCAGGCCGCGGCAAACACCGGCCAGCCCGGCGATATCGGGGGCTACACCCACCAGAGGGTGCTGCGTTCCCCGGCGGTTGGCGTCTTCACGCCCCTGGCCAGCTTCGGCCAGGCGGTGGCCGCCGGTCAGGCCGTGGGACGGGTGGCGGATCAAGAGGTGTGCGTAAAGGTGGGCGGCGTTTTGCGCGGGCTCATCCGTCCGGGCATTCGGGTGGAAAAAGGCTGGAAGGTGGGCGATGTGGACCCCAGGAACCAGTTGGAGTATCTGGACACCATAAGCGAGAAAGCGCGGGCCATAGGCGGCTCGGTGTTGGAAGGCATTATGCACGCCTTCAACCGGTGAGATCACCTCGTCCCGCCTGGCTCCATGCCCGCCGGCCGTGCGAAGCCGGCTGGTGGAGCGGGGCCATCACATGCGTAATTAAAATGCAATGCCGGGCAGTAGCCTTGGCGACCAAATCTTTCAGCGACTGGAGAAATGCACATGTCTACCGATAATCAAGAACGGTATTTTTTCGTGGACCAGGGGACTCCGGCCGACCCGGTTAGCGGCGAGAGCCCCATCAAGCTCAAGTACCACTCCGGCGGCCAGTGGAAGACCTCGGCCACCGAAACCTACATGCCCTGCTACAACCCCTCCACCGGCGCGGTGATCGCCTTGGCCCCCCAGTGCTCCTCCGACGAGGTGGAAGAGGCGGTGCAGGCGGCGGTGAAGGCCTTCCCCAAGTGGTCCACCACCCCGGTGAGCAAGCGGGTTCAGGTGCTCTACAACATGAAGCGCCTGCTGGATGAGAACCTGGAAGAGCTCACCATCCTGCTGGCCAAGGAAATGGGCAAGAAGTACCAGGAAGCCATGGGGGACATCCTCAAGGTCACCGAAGTGGTGGAGTTCGCCTGCGGCGCACCACACCTGATGAAGGGCGAAGCCCTCATGCAGGTGTCCACCGGCTACGACACCGCGCTTTACCGCGAGCCGGTGGGTGTTTTCGCGGGCATCCCGCCCTGGAACTTCCCGGCCATGATTCCCCACGGCTGGATGACCCCCATCTGCATCGCCACCGGCAACTGCATGGTCCTCAAGGTGGCCAGCTTCGTGCCCCAGTCGGCCATGCGCATCATGGAGATGTGGCAGGAGGCGGGCATTCCCGACGGCGTGATCAACCTGGTCACCGCCGGGCGAGACCAGGCCGAGCTGCTGCTGCGCCACCCCGACATCAAAGGCATCACCTTCGTGGGCTCCACTAAGGTGGGCCTGCACATCTACTCCACCGCCGCGGCCCACGGCAAGCGGGTCCAGGCCCTGTGCGAGGCCAAGAACCACGCTCTGGTGCTAAAGGACTGCAAGCTGGAGCGCACCGCCGGAGGCATCATGAACGCCTTCACCGGCTGCGCCGGGCAGCGCTGCATGGCCCTGCCGGTGATCGTGGTGGAGAACGCCATTGCCGACCAGTTGGTGGCGCTCTTGAAAAAGGAAGCCTCCGAGCTGAGCCTGGGCAAGGCCTGGCTGCCCGACACCGGCATGGGCCCGGTGGTCAACGAGGGCCACAAGCAGTTTGTTACCGGCTGGATCGACAAGGCCGAGCAGGAAGGGGCCGAGATCGTCCTGGACGGCCGGAACCCCCAGCCTCCGGCAGGCTGCGAAAATGGCTTCTGGGTGGGCCCCACCATCATCGACCACGTAACCGAGGATATGTCCTGCGGCAGCGAGGAGATTTTCGGCCCGGTGCTGTGCATCAAGCGGGTGGAGGACTTCGAGGAAGGCATCACCCTGATGAACAACAACCGTTTCGGCAACGGCTCGGTGATCTACACCCAGAACGGCTACTTCGCCCGGCAGTTCGCCCACCGCACCGATGCGGGCATGGTGGGGGTCAACGTGGGCATACCGGTGCCCCTGGGCATCTTCGGCTTCACCGGCCACAAACAGTCGTTCTTTGGCGACCTGCACGTCATGGGCCGCGACGGCTTCGCTTTCTTCACCGAGAGCAAGTGCGTCACCCAGACCTGGTTCCCCGAAACCGGCGAGGACATGGCCGCCTGCAAGGTGGACACCTGGGACGGCACCATCACCTCCATGCCCAAAGACAAGTAAGGCTGAGAAGCCGGCGGTAGTCTCAGGCCCCGGCTGCCGGTGATGAAGATTGACGAAATCTGAATCCGACACGCCTCTAGCATATAAAGTTAATACAAGGTAGGGCCTAGGCCCTACCTTGTTGTTGTGGTGGTTCTGGGGGCGTATGGTTAACTGTCTTTAAATCTTACTTAAAAAGGTGAGGGGGCTAGCCGGGAAGGGCTAGCCCCCTTGACTTCTTGGAGTGGGAGTCGAGATTCGAACCCGCGACCCTCGGCTTGGAAGATTGCAACAATAGAAAGTGGCCTGGATTATTTCAAGATTCGCTTCGTGATCTGGGCCCAGGGCTATGAGCAGATCGCCTATACCGGACCCGGCGACCCGCTTACGGTGAACCTCGACGGCCAGAACGATGTATGTTAAGCGACAAGACCAAATGGCGGTTGGCGCGGGAAAAGGCCAAGGGCGTGGTGGTCTTTGACCTGGCCTTATTGGTGAGGATTTGGTTAGGCCTAAAAAGCACAACAGGCGGTTAGCATGCTCTGCTAACCGCCTGTTTTTATTTTGGTAGGCCGGAGGGGATTTGAACCCCTGACTTCCACCGTGTGAGGATGGCACTCTCCCGCTGAGTTACCGGCCTTCAGTCTCGTATGCGGCGGGGGCTTTGCTTGCGCCTGCGGCCCCCGGTTTGCTCGGCTTTGCCGTGCGGAGTTTTTTGTACACCATCGTCGCTGGGTTTGCAAGCGTCCTTAAGCCCTGCGGCTTCCCTGAGGGCAAAAATTTCGCTTTTGCGCAGACGCCGGGCCTCTCCCAGGGGCAGATCGCCCAGGCGCAGGGGGCCGATGCCCACCCGTACCAGGCGCTGCACCCGGTGGCCCACCTCCACGCACATGCGCCTGATCTCGCGCTTTCTGCCCTCGGTGAGCAGAAAGCTCAGCTTGCTGCCGTTTTTGCCCGAGGACTTGATGCCCACCTTGGCCGGGGCGGTCTTGCCGCCCTCGATCTCCACCCCGGTGCGCAGGCGCTGCAAAACCGCCGGGCCGGGCCGCCCGTCCACCCACACCAAATAGCGCTTGGGCACCTGGTGGCTGGGGTGGGTGAGCCGCTGGAACAGCTCGCCGTCGTTGGTCATGAGCAACAGGCCCTCGCTGTAGTAGTCCAGCCGCCCCACCGGGTAGAGGCGGCCCGCCGCCTCCGGGGGCAGCAGGCTGAGCACCGTGCGCCGTCCCTGGGGGTCGCTCACCGTGCTCACCACGCCGGAAGGCTTGTGGATCATCCAGTATTCCTTCTGCTCCGGCTGGGGCAGGGGCTTGCCGTCGATGGTGATCTTCTGGGCGGCCGGGTCGGCGGAGTCGCCCGGCTGGTTCATCACCTTGCCGTCCACCGCCACTCGTCCGGCGGCGATCATATCCTCGGCCGCCCGGCGGCTGGCCACCCCGGCCTGGGCCAGGATCTTGTGTAGGCGAAGTTTAGGCATAAACCTCAGTCTCGCTCTGGAACGGTTTTGGGCGGCGTATCACCGGCGTCTTGCGGCTCCGGCTCGGGTTCGGCTTCGGGCTCGGCCTCCGGTTCCGGTTTCGGTTGGGGCTCCGGGTCGCTATTTTCTTCCTGGGGGGCGTCGGCTGCCTGTTCGGTCGGCCTGCCCGCCGGGGTATCCCCGTCCTGGTCTCCCTGGGGTGTCTCTGGCTCGAGGTCCCCTTCCTCCTCGCCAGGGGAGGTCTGGGTCTCCTCCGGCTCGCCCGCCTCGGTCTCGGCGGCCTCGCCGTCTTCCTCGGGCACCGCGTCCCACTCGTCGTCCTCGCCCTCGCCCTCCTCGGCCTCTTGCAGAGGGGGCAGGCCGCCCTCCACGGGAATCAGGTCGTCCAGGCTGAGGGAGCGGGGCTCGCCCAAGGGCAGCTCGCCGTCCTGGTCCGAGGGGGTGTCCTGGGCGATGCCGGCCAGTTTCTCCAACTCCTCCAGGGTGGGCAGCTCGCTAAGGTCCTTGAGGTCGAACACCTCCAAAAAGCGGCGGGTGGTGCTGTAGATCAAGGGACGCCCCGGCAGGTCCTGGCGTCCGGCCACCCGCACTAGGTTCTTTTCCATGAGGGTGCGCAGGATGCCGCCCACCTCCACCCCGCGGATGCGCTCGATCTCGGCCTTGAGCACCGGCTGCTTGTAGGCCACCACCGACAGGGTCTCCAGGGCGGCCTTGGAAAGGCGGGTAACCTGCTGCTTCTTGAGCTTGCGCAGCCAGAAGGCCATTTCCTTGCGAGTGCGGAACACCCAGCCCCCGGCCACCTGTACGATCTCCATGGCCCGCTCGGACTTGTTGTATTCTTCTTCCAAGTCGGCGATAGCCTGCTTGACCGCGTCCCGCTGGTTGTCCTCCAGCACCTGGCATAGCTGGGCCAGGTTCAAGGGGGTTTCCGAAACGAACAGCAGGGCCTCGATTATTATTTTCAAATCGCGGCTCAAGCCTCGTCCTCCTCTTGCCTACCCGAGGCCTGGAAGTAAATGCGCATGGTCCCCCACTGGGTCGGCTCGTTCTGGGGCGAAGGCACGCGCTCCTGATAGACTCTTAACAGACCCACCCTGGTCAGTTCCAGTAGGGCCAGGAAGGTTACCACCAGTTGGGGCGGGGTGCGCTGCTCGGCGAAAAACTCCTCAAAGGTCATGGTCTGCTTGATGCGCAGCTCCTCCAGCATCTCCCCGATGCGGTCCTCCAGGGAGACCCGGTCCTTGGGTATCTCCAGCACCATCTGCTCGTGGCGGTGGGTCATCAGGCGGTGGAAGGCCTCGATGAGGTCGAACACCCCGGCCTCGATGGCCTCCTCTTCCCCGGAGCGCACCTTGTCCAACTCCCGGCGGCCGCCGCCCCTGGTGAACACGTCCCGGTCCAGCAGGTCGCGCTCGCCCAGCTTGTCCGCCGCCGCCTTTATGCGCATGTGCTCCTTGAGCCGCTCCACCAGGTCCTGGCGGGGGTCCTCCTCCTCCTGGTCCTCGGAGGAGTCGTAGGAGGGAAGAAGCTGGCGGCTCTTGATGTGCAGCAGGGTGGAGGCCATTACCAGGAATTCCCCGGCCACGGCGATGGACATGTCTTGCAACAGGTCCAGGTAGCTAAGGTACTGCTTGGTGATCAGGGCCACGGGGATGTCGTAGATGTCCACCTCGTTCTTGCGGATGAGGTGCAAAAGCAGGTCCAGGGGCCCTTCGAATATCTCAAGCTTTACCGCGACGTCCATGCGACCACCTTTTAGTACGGCAACAGTAGGTTTAGCACGGATTGGGCCGGAAATAGAACCAGATAGCCAATCAGGTCGGGCATGCCCGGCAGCCAGCGGGGCAAAAAGATCAAGCCCAGCAGGATGACGAACCCGTAGCGGTTGAGCTGTTGGTAGCGCCAGGCGGCCTTGGGCGGCAGCAGGCCGGTGAGGATGCCCGAGCCGTCCAGGGGGGGCAGGGGGATCAGGTTGAAGAAGGCCAGTATGATGTTCACCGTGACCCCCACCATCATCATCTGCCCGAAATACCACTTCCAGGATGCATAGCCCGAAAACACCCCGGCCTGCACCAGCAGGTACAGGACCCCGGCGATGATCAGGGCGAAGAGGATGTTGCTCACCGGCCCGGCGGCGGAGATCCACACCATGTCCCAGCGGGGGTCGCGCAGGCGGCGCGCGTCGATGGGCACCGGCTTGGCCCAGCCGAAGCCCGCCCCGAACCAGGCGGTGACGAAAAACACCAGGGTTCCCGCCGGGTCCAGGTGGTTGAGCGGGTTGAGGCTCATGCGCTTTCTCTGCTTGGCCGTGGGGTCGCCCCGGAGCCAGGCCACAAAGGCGTGGGAAGCCTCGTGCACGGTAAGGGCCATGAGAATGGGCGGGGCCAGCATCACCAGCTTGAGCAGGAAGTTGGTAATCCAGTCCATCAGGCCTCGCCGCCGGTTTTTTTGAATTCTTTCATCACCAAGCGCTCCTCCTGGTCCCTGGTGAGCACCTCCCCGTCCAGGCGGGCGGCGGTCAGCCGGTCCAGGATGCGTTTGAACAAGGGACCCGGAGTGTATCCCAGGGCCTTCAAGTCGTCACCGTCCAACTCGGGCCGCACCCGGGCCAGGGACAGCATGTATTGGCTCACCGCCTTCTTGGCCCATTGGCGGTTGGCCTTGGCCAAGATGTAGAGCTGGAACTCGGGCCGCTGGGAGTGCAGCAGGAAATATATGTCCGAGGCGGACGGTTTCTTGCGCTGCAAAAGGTTCATGGCCTTCAGCGCCCGCTCCCTCTCGTTTTCCAACTCGTCGCGCTGCTTGCGCGACATGCCCAGGCGGCGGCCCAGGGCCTGGCGGCCCTCGGGCTCCAAGGGGTCGCTAAGGCCCAGGTAGTATACCAGCCACTGCTCCACCGGTTGGTCCAGAAAGGAGAGCCGGTGCCAGGCCAGGGCCTCTTCCAGGTCCTCCAACAACTCCTCGTCCTTGATCTCCAACCTAAGCTCGGGATGGAAGACGTACAGGAGCTTCAGCTCCCTTAGGCGCTGCAAGCAGGCCACGGCCCGCTCCTCCTCCAGCATTTGGCGGAACTCGCCGAACAGACGCCGGGGGGACAGGCGCTTGAAGGCGTCGATCTTCACCGCGTTCTTGACCAGGCCCTCGGTGAGCTTGCCGATGCGGAAGCCGAAGCGCTGCTCGAAGCGCACCGCCCGGAAGACCCGGGTGGGGTCCTCCACGAAGGAAAGGTTGTGCAGCACCCGCACCGCCTTTTCCTTTATGTCGCGCAGGCCGTCGAAGAAGTCGATGAGTTGGCCGAAGCCGGGCGGGTTCAGCTGCACCGCCAGGGTGTTGATGGTGAAGTCGCGGCGGTAAAGGTCCAGCTTTAGACTGGAAAGCTCCACCACCGGCAGGGCCGCCGGGGAGTCGTAATACTCCAGGCGGGCGGTGGCCACGTCCAGGCTCAGCCCGCTGGCCTCGAAAATGATATTGGCGGTGCTGAACTTCTTGTGGGTGCGCACCTTCACCTCCGGGTGCAGCTCGCCATAGCGGCGGGCAAAGGCGATGCCGTCGCCCTCCACCACCACGTCCAGGTCCAGGTTTTCCCGCCTGAGGAAAAGGTCGCGCACCGAGCCGCCCACCAGGTAGGCCTTGTAGCCCAGGTCGCCGGCCACCTGGCCCATCTCCTTGAGGATGGACATCACCCGCCGGGGCAGGCGCTCGCCCATGAGGCTCTTGATGTTCTTGTTGCGCACCGTGCGGGGGCCTTCCTCGCGGTCCACCAGGCGCTCGGTGATCAGGGGGTTCTCGATGAGGGTGTTCAAGAGGTCGGTGCGGGTGATGACCCCCAGCAGCTTGCCGTCCTGCATCACCGGCACCAGGCGCTGGCGGCGCTCCACCACCGCCTGCTCCACCTCCAGCAAGGTGGCCTGGGGCGAGATCACCTCCGAGTGGGGGGTCATGTACTCCATCACGCTGAGATCGCCCAGGCCGTGGTACACCGCCTTTTCCACGGTCTGGCGGGTGATGATCCCCTTCACCTCGCTGCCCCGGCACACCGGCAACACGTTGACGTTGTAGCGGGTGAGCACCTGCTCCGCCTCCTTGAGGGTGGTCTCGGCGGGCACGGTGATGGGCGGGGCGGTCATCAGGTCCTGGGCCAGGATGGTGGGGTTGATGGCCGAGCGCAGCACGTTCCTCAGGCGCTCGCCCGCCTCCACCAGGGTCATGTCCTTCAAGGTGGCGCTGGCCGCGGTGGGGTGGCCCCCGCCGCCCATGGCCTGGGCGATGGCACCCACGTCCACCTCGGGCAGGCGCGAGCGGGCCACCAGGTAGATGCGCCCCTCCATGCGGGCCAGGGCGAACAGGGCGTCCAGGTTCTCCATGTCCATGAACTTGTGCACCAGCACCGCGAACTCGGGCACGTAAAAGTCGCGGCTGACATGGCTCACCACCAGCGAGGCCCCGCCCACGTTGAGGGTCTCGGCCGCGCTGATCAGGTCGTTCAGCGGGCCCACCTCCTCGGCGGTGAGCTCGCGGGTGATGAGGTTGGAGACCACGCTGAGGTTGGCCCCCTGGCTAAGGAGCCAGGCGGCGGCCCCGTAATCGGCCGGTGTGGTGGAGCTGAAGGTGAAGCTGCCGGTGTCCTCGTAGATGCCCAGGGCCAGCAGGGTGGCCTCGCCCTCGCTCAGGGCCACGCCCTGGTTGCGCAACAGCTGGCTGAGCACGGTCACCGTGGAGCCCACCGGCTCCACGATCTGGTAGGAGGCCTTGACGTCGTTGCCGCTGTCCGGGTGGTGGTCAAAGGCGTGCACCTCCACCTCGGGGTCGTCGGCCAGGGGACCCAGGGGGCCGATGCGCTCCTTCTGGCGGGTGTCCACCACGATAAGGCGGCGCACCCGCTCGAAGGGCACCTGCTTGACCTTGACGAAGTTGTAGAGGAAGCATACCGAGTCCACGAAGAAGTTGCGCAAATTGCGCTCCTGGGAGCCGGGCAAGACCAGCATGGCCTCGGGGTAGAGCTTGGCCGCCGCCAGCATGGAAGCCAGGGCGTCGTAATCGGCGTTGATGTGGGTGGTTATCACTTCCACGTCGCGTTGAGAGCGCTTTTTGCCGGGTTTGCTGGCCATGCTTTCCTAGCCTCTGGGGTGGTGGCGGCGGTGGACCTCCACCAGCCTCTGGCGGGTGACGTGAGTGTAGACCTGGGTGGTGCTTATGTCGCTGTGCCCCAGCATCAGTTGCACGCTCCTGAGATCGGCCCCGCCCTCCAAAAGATGGGTGGCAAAGGTGTGGCGCAGGGTGTGGGGAGTAACCGGCCCGTTTATGCCCGCCTTTTGCAGGTGCTTGTGGATGATCTTCCACAGCCCCATGCGGCTCAGGCCGTCGCCCCGGTTGTTCAAAAACACCTCCTCGCGGCGCTTGCCCTTGAGCAGGCGGGTGCGGGGGCCTTCCAGATAGTCCTTGAGCACCTTGAGCGCCGTTTCGTGCACCGGCACCAGGCGCTCCTTGTCCCCCTTGCCGTGCACCAGCAGGCAGCCCACCTGGAACTGCACGTCGCCCACCCCCAGGCTGATCACCTCGCTCACCCGGAGCCCGGCGGCGTACATAAGCTCCAGCATGGCCCGGTTCCGGCGGCCCAGGTCGCTCAAGGGGTCCGGGGCGTCCAGCAGGCGCCCCACCTCGTCCCGGCTGAGGAAATAGGGCAGGCCTTCGGGCAAACGCGGCCCCACCAGACCGGCCAGGGGGTCTTTGCTCAGTTCGCCCCGCTTGAGCAGCCAGGCCACCAGCCCCCGGGCGGCGGAGAGCCGCCGGGCCCTGGTGCGGGGGGCCAAGCCGTTTTGGGCCGCCTGGGAAAGGAAGGCCACCACGTGCAGCGGCTCCACCTGGCCCCAGGAGGTTACTTCCTGCTTGAGCAGGAAATCGGTGAGGTCGGCCAGGTCCTCGGCATAGGAGCTGACCGAATTGGCGGCCAGGCCCCGCTCGGCGGCCAGATGGGCCAGATAGCGGTCCACCGCCTGGTGCAAAGCCAGTGCCTGAGGACTAGCTGAGGTCATAAAAGCGGTCCAGCTTTCCCAGGCGCATGCAGCCCTCACCGGTGAGCAGCACCATGTCCTCCAGGCGCACCCCGCCCCAGCCGGGCAAATAGATGCCCGGCTCGATGGTGAAGACCATGCCCACGCCCAGCACGTCGTCGGCCCTGGGGCCCACCCTTGGGTCCTCGTGGGTGGCCAAGCCCACCCCATGGCCCAGGGAATGGCCGAAGCGCGAGCCGAAACCGGCCTCGTCTATGACCTTGCGGGCGATGGCGTCGGCCTCGTTGCCGGTCATGCCAGGCATTATCTCGTCGTAGGCCTTGTTCTTGGCGGCCAGGGTGGTGCCGTAGACCTTGGCGAAGCGCTCGTCTGCCGCCTCCAGGCCCCCGGCCACCACGGTGCGGGAGATGTCCGAGCAGTAGCCGTTCAGCTTGGCCCCCACGTCGAAAACGATGGGGTCGCCCCGCTGGATTATCCGCTCCCCGCTCTCGGCGTGGGGCTCGGCCCCGTTGGGGCCGCTGGCCACGGTGGGCGGGAAGCTGACGCCCTCGGCCCCGGCGTCCTCCACCGCCCGGGCGATGGAAAGGGCCACCTCCCGCTCGCTGCGGCCTATTAGCTCTTCGGACAGGGCCTGATCCAGCACCTTTTCCATGAGGGCCAGGCTGGCAGCCAAGCCCCTGATTTCCGCGCTGTTTTTCTTTACCCGCAGCTTGGAGACCAGCCCCAGGGTGGGTTTGAGCGCCACGCCGGGCAGGTGCTGCGCCAGACGCTGACGCCAGGAGTCCAGCATGGCCTCGGACTCGTAGGCCAGGGTCTTTAGGCCCAGCTCCGGGGCGATCATGGCGATGAGCGGGGCTAGGCCCTGGTGGTAGATCAGGGTTTCGAAATAGGCGGCCTGGGAACGGGCCGTTAGCTCGTAGCGGAAGTCGGTGAGGAGCAAGGCCGCGGTTTGACTTATCAAAAGCGCGCCTGAGCTTTCGCCCCACTGGCCGTCGTCCGGGGAAAATCCGCTGAGATAGCGCCGGTTGGCGGGCAGGGTAACCAAAATGGCGTCCAGACCCTGTTTTTTAAGCAGTCTGCGCAGCGCGGCGAGCCTGGTTTTTATCATGGCGGCCTCCTGGGACCGGTTAGGCGTTTTCTTCAGCCTGCATAAGATTTTATAGCATCGGGCCCCCTGGGTGGCAAGGCCGGTGCCGCCGGCTTGCGCCGAGCACGGGGCCTGGGGTATGTAGTAGGGACTCTTGTGGAGGGGCAGCTTTGACAGCATCCGAGCGCGTGATTTCGGCCGCCGCCGCGGACCTGGCCCAGTGGCTGGGCGGCGAGACGGTGTCCGCCCGCCCCCTGGTCATGGAAAGGGCCCCCACCACGGCCCCGCCTTCCGGCCTGGACCCGGCGGGACGCCGGGCCTTGGAAAGCCTGGCCCGCCATTTGGTGGAGGCGGTGCTGGCCCTGCGGGGCCGGGGCCTTAGCCCGGAGGAGGTAGGCGAGGCTCTGCGCCGGGAGGTGCATAAGCGGCTCATGGCCCGGCCCGAGCTGGAGCGCGCCGTGGCCGCCCGCTTGGAAGGGGCCTTGCCCCGCCTGCTGGATGTGGAGCAAATGGTGGAGCTGGCCCATCGGGGAGTGAACGCCTCCCCGGTGGTGGCCGCCCTGGACCAGGAGGAACTGGTGGCCGGGCGCTCGCCCGCCTTCCGCCAAGTGCTCAAGGATCTCAGCCAGGTGGCGGCCAGCGATTTCCCGGTGCTGCTGGTCGGCGAGAGCGGCACGGGCAAGGAGCTTCTGGCCCGCCGCCTGCACCAGCTCTCGCTCCGGCGGGAGGGGCCCCTGGTCACCGTGAACTGCGCGGCCATGCCCCCCAGCCTGCTGGAGAGCGAGCTGTTCGGCCACGAGAAGGGGGCCTTCACCGGGGCCGAGGCGGCCAGGCCGGGCTATTTTCGCCAGGCCAAGGGAGGCACCCTGTTTTTGGACGAGATCGGCGAGGCCCCGCCCGAATTGCAGGTGCGCCTGCTGCGGGTGTTGGAAAACCGCCGGGTGGCTCCGGTGGGCGGCGGGGGCGAGGTGCCGGTGGACTTCCGCCTGGTGGCGGCCACCCACCGCGACCTGGCCCAGGCCGCGTCCCAGGGCCAGTTCAACCAGGCCCTGCTCTACCGCTTGCAGGTGGTGCCGCTTTACCTGCCGCCGCTAAGGGAACGGCCCGAGGATTTGGACCTGCTGCTGGATTATTTTTTGGCCCAGGCCGAGTTCTTGGCCAAGAAGACCCGCCGCCTGGCCCCGGAGACCAAGGAGCGGCTCAGACAATATGCCTGGCCGGGCAACGTGCGCGAGCTGCGCCATCTTTTGCAGCGGCTGGTGGTGCTCTCGCCAGGGTTCGAGATAGGCCTGGAGATGCTGCCGCCCGAGGTAGTGGGCGGCGGCGACGAGGCGGCCTGGCGAGGGGTTCTGGCCGAAGTGGAGGGCATCCCCGCCGCCAGGGTGGCCGATCTGGCGGCTTTCCTGGCAGCGCGTCAAGGCCGGGAGGTGGCCAACCAGGACCTGCGCGGCGAGTTGGAGTGCTCCGACAGCACGGCCAAGAACATCCTGAGCGCCCTGACCAGGGCCGGGTTGGCCACGGCCAGCGGGAGCCGGGGAGGGCGGCGCTACCGGGTGGGCCGCCCCGGCGCGTAAACAGACCCTGGAGCCCAGCGCGGCCACGGGATATAGTAGGAAGGCAAAGCGGCCCGCGTTGGGTCCGCCAAGGAGAAAATCATGGCGCTAAAGGGACGCATAGGCCTGGCCGGTTGCGGCAACATGGGCGGGGCCCTGCTCAAGGGCATGCTGGCCGCCGAGGTGGTGCAGGCCGCCCAGGTGGTGGTGGCCGAGATCGACGCCGAGCGGGCCAAGCAACTGAACCCCGACCTGGGGGTGGCCACGGTGGCCTCGCCCGCCGAGCTGAGCGAGTTGGACCTGCTGGTCCTGGCGGTGAAGCCCGCCTACGTGGCCCAGGCGGCCCGGGACGCGGCCAAGGCCCTTCGACCCGGCAGCCTGGTGATCACCCTGGCCGCGGGCCTCAAGCTGGCCACGGTGGCCGCCGCCTTGCCCCGGGGCCAGGCCCTGGTCAGGGCCATGCCCAACACCCCGGCCCTGGTGGGCAAGGGGGTGACCGCCATCTGCGCCGCGCCCGAGCTGGCCCCCGAGTATCTGGAGACCGCCCGGGAGGTGTTCGGCGCGGTGGGGCCGGTGGTCATGGTGGAAGAAAAACTCATGGACGCGGTCACCGCCCTGTCGGGCTCGGGACCTGCCTATGTCTACGTGATGATCGAGGCCCTGGCCGACGCCGGGGTGTGCCAGGGGCTGGACCGCCAGACCGCCCTGACCCTGGCCGCCCACACCGTGGCCGGGGCGGCCCAGATGGTCATAAAGACTGGCGAGCACCCCGGCGTGCTCAAGGACTGGGTGACCTCCCCCGGCGGCACCACCGCCGCCGGGCTGGCCGAGTTGGAGCGTGGCGGGGTGCGCGGCGTGCTTTACAAGGTGATAGAGGCGGCCACCCGCCGGGGCAAGGAACTGGACAAGAAATAAACCCGGACGCGGGCGCGTCCAGGCAAGGAGATAAAGTTGGCGGACATCAAGGCGCAATATCGTACGGTCATGGCCGATCATTTCCCGCCAGAGGTGAAGATCAACCTGGGCGGGCAGGAGTTGGTCTACAAGAAGCGCACCTGGAAGCTCGCGGACGGCGGCGAACTGATCGAAAAGGGCCTGCGCTACGGCGAGAACCCCGGCCAGGAAGCGGCCCTGTACGAGCTGGTGGGCGGTGGGCTCACCGTGGGCGAGCTGGGGCTGGTGGGGCCGGGCATGGGACTGGTCAGCGCCATCGACGAGGCCCAGATGCTCCAGGCGGGCAAGCACCCTGGCAAGACCAACCTCACCGACGTGGACGGGGCCCTGCACATCCTGCGCTACCTCACCGACCGCCCGGCCTGCGCCATCATGAAGCACAACAACCCCTCCGGGGCCGCCGTGGCCGAGGACATTTCCTCCGCCTATGAGAAGGCCTTTTTGGCCGACCTCATCGCCGCCTTCGGCGGGGCCGCGGTCTTGAACCGCCCGGTGGACAAGACCACCGCCGAGATGATGAACGATCTGTACCTGGAGGTGGTGGCCGCGCCGGATTACGAGGAAGGGGCCTTGGACATACTCAAGAAGGCCAAGAACCTGCGCATCCTGGGCATGCCCCGCATCGCCGAGCTGGAAAAATGGCGCGACGGCCGCTTCCTGGACATCAAGTGCCTCATGGACGGGGGCATGGTGCTCCAGACTTCCTCGTTCAACCCCATCAAGACTCCGGCCGACCTGCTGCCCGCGCGTTGCGAATACAAGGGCGAGATGGTGGAGCCCATCCGCCAGCCCACCCCGTCCGAATTGGACGACGTGGTGTTCGGCTGGGCGGTGGAGCAGGGGGTCACGAGCAACAGCGTGATCTACGTGAAGGACGGCTGCACCGTGGGCATCGGCACCGGTGAACAAGACCGGGTGGGCGTGGCCCGCATCGCCGCCCAGAAGGCCTACGTGAAGTACGCCAACAAGCTCTGCTGGCTGTCCCACGGCCTTAAGTACGACGAACTGGCCCTGGCCGTGGCCGAGGGCCGCGAGGACCCGGCCAAGATCAGGGGCATTGACGAGCAGACCCAGGCGGACAAGGGGGGCCTGCCCGGCTCCGTCATGATCTCCGACGCCTTCTTCCCCTTCCGGGACGGGGGGGACGTGGGCCTGGCCGAGGGGGTGAGTTGCATCGCCCATCCCGGCGGCAGCCTGCGCGACTGGGAATCCATCGAGGCCTGCAACCAGGCCGATTCGCCGGTGGCCATGGTTTTCACCGGCCAGCGCGCCTTTAAGCACTAAGCACAGATGGGAGGCGGCCTTGGACTGGGATTGGCTCCAGGCTAAAAATCTGCTGGACCCTTCCACCGGGCTGGGCATGATCGCCCTGGCCGTGGTCCTGTATATCGCCGCCTCGTTGATTTCCCGCCTGCTGGGCCAGCTGCTCAAGCGCTCCGGCTGGGTCATGGGCCATCTGGGCAGGCGGGTGGACCCCACGGTGGTCGCCTTCACCCTGCGCCTGAAGACGGTGTTGGTCTACCTTGGGTCGGTGGTGATCTACGCCAGCCTGGTCCCCCAGCTCAGGGGCCTGTTCGGCACCCTGGTGGCCGGCGCCGGCATCACCGCCGTGGTGGTGGGCTTCGCGGCCAAGGGCACCCTGGCCAACCTGGTGGCCGGCTTTTCCCTGGCCGTGTACCGGCCCATACGCATCGGGGACAAGGTGACCCTGGACGACCAGTTCGGCACGGTGGAGGACATCACCCTGCGACACACCATCGTGCGCACCTGGGAAAACAAGCGGATCATCATTCCCAACGAAAAAATCGATTCCATGACCCTGACCAACCACACCATCATCGACCCCAAGATCCTGTGCCGGGTGGAGATGGGGGTGAGCTACGACACCAAAATCGACCTGGCGCGTCGCCTGATCCTGGCAGAGGCCCAGAACTGCCCCCACCGCATGCCCGCCTCCACCGCCCCGGAGCAGCCTTGGGTGCGGGTGATCTCCCACGGCGACTTCTCCATAGGCTTGCGGCTGTTGATGTGGTGCCCCAACATGGACGAGGCCTGGGCCGCCCGTTGGTGGATTCTGGAGGCGGTCAAGAAACGCTTCGACGCCGAGGGCGTGGAGATTCCCTTCCCCTACCGCACCCTGGTCTACAAAAAAGATCTGCCCCCGCCCCGGCCGGACGCCGGAGACGGGGGCGAAAAAACCGGCTAGACGCCCGGACTATTTGCCGCTGTTGCTGTTTAGCAGCGACGGCTGGCCCGTGGCCTCGCGCACCGCGCGCCACAAGCCGCCCTGGGGGTCCACCCGGCGGCGGTGTTCTATGGCCAGGGGGATGGGCACGTGCACGAAGTGGTTGCCCCATATGGACACCAGCATGCCGGTGCGCCCGCTCATGCCCGCGTGCACCGCGTGGTGGCCCAGGAAGCCGGTGAAGACCCGGTCGTCGCTGCTGGCGGGCACCGAACGGATGAGGTAGCTGGGATCGATGTACTTGAGGGTCAGGGGCTTTTTGGCCTTGTGGAAGTACTCGGTGATGCGGTCCTTGAGATAGATGCCGATGTCGCCCAGCACCGGGTTGCCGCTTGGGTCGCGACCCAGGTCCTTGCCCTTGAAAAGATTCTGCCCAGCGCCCTCGGCCACCAGCACCACGCCGTGCCCCCGGTCGTCCAGGCGCTTCTCCAACTGGGCCAGCAGGCCGTGCTCGCCCTCCAGGTCGAACTCCACCTCGGGTATCAGGCAGAAGTTCACGTCGGCCAGGGCCAGGGTGGCCTGGGCGGCCACGAAGCCGCTGAGGCGTCCCATGAGCTTGACCAGGCCCACCCCGTTGGGCGCGCCGGTGGCCTCGTTGTGGGCCCCCCGGATGGCCCCGGTGGCCGCCTCCACGGCGGTCTCGAAGCCGAAGGAGCGCTCCACGAAGCTGATGTCGTTGTCGATGGTCTTGGGGATGCAGATGATCCCAACCTTGAGCTTGCGCTTGGTGATCTCCTGGTAAATGGCCTGGCCCGCCCGGAGGGTGCCGTCGCCGCCGATCATGAACAGCAGGCCGATGTTTTGCCGCTCCAGGGAGTCCACGATTTCTTCCATGGGCTGGGGACCCCGGCTCATGCCCAAAAAGCAGCCTCCCCGGCCGTGGATGTTTTGCACCACTTCCGGGTTGAGGTCCATCATCTGGTGGCCGAATTGGGGAATGAAGCCCTGCAAGCCGAAACGCACCCCCACGATGTTGCGCACCCCGTAGATATAATAAAGTTGCAGCACGATGGAGCGAACCAGGGAGTTGATGCCCGGGCACATGCCGCCGCAGGTGACGATGGCCGCCTTGAGCTTGGTGGGGTCGAAGTAGATGTGGCTGCGAGGCCCGGCCAACTCGAAGGTGGGAGGGACCTTTTTACCTTTGATGTCCTGGGGGTAGGGGTTTACCAACACCCGGTCCTCGTCGGTGGTGAACCTGCAGGCGCTGCCGTCCGGCCCGCACATGGCCGCCGCCGGATTGCTGATCTTGGACTGGCCCAGGTTGGGAACTTCGGTTTGGCTGGCTGAGATGTTATGCCTGTCCTCGCGCACTTGGTCTTTCTCCTAGTTAAAGGCAACCTTTAAGAGCACGCTAGCACCGGCACCATGGCGGGTCAAGTTGCGCTTTGGCGGCCTTTACAACCGGTGGGGTTGTGCTACCATCGTAATGCCGGTCGCCCCGTGGAGGCGGCTGAAATAATCCGAATTTTTCCGCCCACGGGCGGTTCCAAGAAAGGTGATGAACACATGCCCGCGATTTTTACCAATGAAGGCATCCGCCGCCTGGTGTTCGGCCAGGGCGCGGCGGCCAGTTTGGGCGATGAACTGACCCTGCTGGGAGCCAAGCAGGTCCTGGTGGTGCTGGACCCGGCCTTGGCCGGCTTGGAGGCCGTTAAACCCGCCCTGGACAGCCTGGACGCCGCGGGCGTGGCCTACGACGTCTTCAGCGACCTGACCCGCGAGCCCGAGCCCGCCGAGGCCGACGCCGCCGCCGCCCTGGGCAAGCAAAAAGGCGCCACCGCCGTGGTGGGCATCGGCGGGGGCAGCGCCCTGGACCTGGCCAAGGCCGCGGGCGTGTTGATCACCAATCCCGGCCAAGCCGTGGACTACGTGGGCCTGGGCCTGGTTAAGGAGCCGGGCGTGCCGGTGATCTGCCTGCCCACCACTGCGGGCACCGGCAGCGAGGTGACCTTCACCGCCGTGTTCACCCGGCGTTCGGACAAGTTCAAGGGCGGCATCAACGGCAGCCTGCTCTACCCCCACGCGGCCATCCTGGACCCCCTGCTCACCGTGAGCTGCCCGGCCTACGTCACCGCCATCACCGGCATGGACGCCCTGACCCACGCCATGGAGGCCTACACCAGCCTGGCGGCCACGCCCATGAGCGACCTGAACGCCCTGGCGGCCATCGAGCTGATCGGCCGGCACCTGGCCCCGGCCGTGGCCCACGGCGGCAACCTGGTGGCCCGCGAGGGCATGCTTTTGGCCTCCCACCTGGCCGGTCTGGCCCTGGCCCAGGCCGGGGTGGGCGCGGTGCACGCCATGGCCTATCCCCTCGGCGCCTTCTACGACATCCCCCACGGCGAGGCCAACGCCCTGCTGCTGCCCTATGTGCTGCGCTACAACCTCATGGCCTGCCCCGAGCGCTTCGCGGACATGGCCTACGCCCTGGCCGAGCTGCCGGGCGACCTGAGCACCATGGAGGCGGCCACCGCCTGCGTGGAGGAGGTGTCGGACCTCAGCGCCCAGGTGGGCATCCCCACCAGCCTGCGCCAGCTGGACGTGCCCGAGGACTCGGTGCCCGCCATGGCCCAAAAGGCCATGACCGTGGCCCGGCCCATCGCCAACAACCCCCGCCGGGTCAGCGCCGAGGACCTGGAGATCATCTACCGCGAAGCCTTTGTCTAGGGAGTAAGTAACTATGCCGGGATTCGAGTGGCTGGGTAAGGAAGAGACCGAGGCCGTAAACGAGGTTATGCAGCGGGGGGTGCTGTTCCGCTACGAGTTCGCCGACCAGCGCCAGGGCGTGTACATGGTGCGCCGTTTCGAGGAGGAGTTCGCCGCCTACACCGGGGCCGGCCACGCCTGCGCGGTGACCAGCGGCAGCACCGCCCTCAAGGTGGCCCTGGCCGCCCTGGGCGTGGGCTACGGCGACGAGGTCATCACCCAGGGGTTCACCTTCGTGGCCACCTGGGAGGCCATCCTGGACTGTGGGGCCAAGCCGGTGTTCTGCGAGGTGGACGAGACCCTGTGCATGGACCCCGCGGACCTCAAGAAAAAGATCACCGACAAGACCCGCTGCATCGTGCCGGTGCACATGATGGGGGCCCAGGCCCGCATCAAGGAGATAATGGCCATCGCCGATGAGGCGGGCATCCCGGTCTTGGAGGACACCGCCCAGTCGGCCGGAGCCCGGCTGGAAGGCAAGCACCTGGGCACCTTCGGGGCCATGGGCACCTTCAGCTTCGACTCGGTGAAGACCCTGACCTGCGGCGAGGGCGGCATGGTCATAACCAACGACCCCGAGCTGTACCAGAACGCCAGCGAGTATCAGGACCACGGCCACGATCACAAGCCGGTGGGCCGGGGCAACGAAGGCCGCCGCTTCATGGGCATGAACTTCCGCATGATGGAGCTGCAAGGAGCCCTGGGCGTTACCCAGCTGGCCAAGCTGGACCGCATGGTGGCCACCCAGCGGCGCAACAAGGCCGCCCTCAAGGAGGCCATCGCCCGGGTGCCCGGCGTTACCCTGCGCCAACTACCCGATGAGTCCGGCGACTCGGCCACCTTCCTGGCCTGGTTCCACGAGACCCCCGAGGCCGCCGGGCGTTTCGCCGCCCTGCTGGCCGACAACGGCGTCCCGGCCATCCCCTGGGGCAAGAACACCTGGCACGCCTATCCCCACTGGGAGCACCTGCACGCCGGGTCCACCACCAGCAAGGGCGGCTGGCCCTATGAGCGCCCGGAAGGCCGGGCCGAGTACGACCCCGCCGCGCTGCCCCAGACCGCGGCCATCCTGGCCCGCTGCCTGAGCTGGCAGATCATGCTGGGCTGGGACGAGGCGAAGCTGAAGCAAATCACCGAGGCGGTGAACCGCGCCGCCGCGGCGCTGTAGACGCCATGGCCCTGCACGTAATCATCCCGGCCCGCTATGGGTCCAGCCGTTTTCCGGGCAAGCCCCTGGTTACCATCGCGGGCAAGCCCATGATCCAGCATGTCATGGAGCGGGCCTCCCGGGCCAAGGGAGTTGAGACCGTGGCCGTGGCCACCGACGACGAACGGGTGGCCCAGGCGGTGGAGGCCTTTGGCGGCAAGGTGATCATGACCCCGGCCTCCTGCCGCAGCGGCAGCGACCGGGTGGCCCTGGCCGTGGAGTCCCTGGGCCTGGGCGGCGAAGAGTTGGTGGTCAACGTGCAAGGCGACCAGCCCCTGCTGCCCTCGGCGGTTTTGGAGGAGTGCGCCGCGCCGCTGTTGGCCGAGCCCGGGCTGGGCATGTCCACCCCGGTGGTGGCCATAACCGACCCCGGCGAGGTGCCCGACCCCAACCACGTCAAGACCGCCATGGACGTGCACGGCAACGCCCTGTATTTCTCCCGCCTGCCCATCCCCTTTCCCCGGGACGGCGAGGAGACCACCTATTACAAGCACCTGGGGGTCTACGTATTCCGCCGGGAGTTCCTGGCCGCCTTCGCCGCCCTGCCCACCGGCACCCTGGAGCAGGTGGAAAAGCTGGAGCAGCTACGGGCCCTGGAGCACGGCTACAAGGTGCGCTGCGTGATAACCCAATACGACTCGCCCGAGGTGGACCGCCCCGAGGACGCCCTCAGAGTGGAGGGCATCCTTTTGCGGTCCGGCGAGGGCGCGTAATAGCCATGAACCTGGAGCCGAGCCGGAGCGCCTTTTTCGGGGCGGGTCCGGCCTGGCTGTTTTACGGGGCCGGGGCCGCCGCCCTGGCCCTTTTGTTGTGGGGCCTGGCTCGGCGGCGGGGGGCGTCTCCCCTGGGCTGGGACGCCAGGCGCTGGCTGCTGCTGGGGCCGCTGTGGCCGGAGGCCCCGCTGCGAGCCGGTCTCATCGCCATGGCCTGGTGGCCCCTGTGGCTCATGGCCCTGGGCAGCGCCCTGTGGCAAGCCCACATGTGGCTTTTCCCCTTCCTGCGCGGCCCGGCTTACCTGCACTTTTCGTGGGTCATGGACTGGCTGGGGGCGGTGTTCACCCTGGCTTGCGGCCTGCTTTTTTTGCTGCGTCTCACTTTTTGGCGCAAGAGGCCGGGACGGGTGAGCCTGTGGGCCCCGCTCTTGGGCGTGGTGGTGGGATTCAGCGGGTTCGTGGTGGAGGCGGGCCGCCTGGGGGCCACCCGGCCCGATTGGGCCTGGTCTTCCCCGGCGGGCATGTGGCTGGCCGAGTTCTGGCTGGGCGGGGCCTCGGACGCGGCCCTACATAACACCTGGTGGGTTCACGCCGGTCTGTCCCTCCTGGCCCTGGCCCTGCTGCCCTGGGTGCGGGTGCGCTGGCCAGGCCCTTGCGCTCCGGCCCGCCGGGTGGCATCTTAAGCCCTATGCTTACCTACCTGGGCATAAAGAACTTCGCGCTCATCGAGTCCCTGGAGCTGGAACCGGGGCCGGGGCTGACCGTGCTCACCGGCGAGACCGGGGCGGGCAAGTCCATCATTTTGGCCGCGGTGAGCATGCTCATCGGCCAGCGGGCCGCCTCTG
>Ga0180016_100111_pt1 | contig 32217 bp, 28 predicted proteins | sample KR46_M_MetaG_FD_129673 | JGI IMG/M metagenome (GOLD analysis project Ga0180016, IMG submission 129673) | Groundwater microbial communities from the Olkiluoto Island deep subsurface site, Finland - KR46_M_MetaG | ecosystem: Environmental > Aquatic > Deep subsurface > Groundwater | place: Finland... | reverse complement strand
TCACCTTCCCCCTGATCCTGCTGGGTGTCTTTTTCACCTTCCCGGAGTTCACCGGGGGCGAGTTGGGGATCTCCGGAATCGAGCGGCTGGCCTTTTCCCGCATACTCAGCTACTACATCGTGGTGGCGGTCTTCACCCTGTCGGTGTTTTTCATGTGGAAGTTCACCGACGCGGGCAGCAAGATCTTTAGGGTCGGGCTTATCCTGCACGCCATCCGGGAAGACGAGATCACCGCCCGCGCCTCCGGCATCAACACCACCGGCTACAAGTTCCTGGCCTTCGCGGTGAGCGGATTTTTCGCGGGAATCGCCGGAGGCCTGTTCGTGCACTACATGCGCATCGCCGCGCCTTCCATGCTGGAGCTGGTCTTCTCTTTCCAGGCCATCCTCTGGACCATCTTCGGCGGCGTGGCCACCATCTACGGCGCCGTGGCCGGAGTATTCATCCTTTTCCCCATGCTTGAATTGTTGTCCCTCACCGAGTGGGGCGAGCAATCACGCTTCATCATCTTCACCGTCATCTTGATCCTCACCCTGCTGTTCATGCCCGAGGGCTTGACGGTGTGGGTCTTGGACAAACTGGAGATTAAATGCCCCCGGTGCAAGCTGGTTAATGTCTTCACCAGAAGGACCTGTAGAGCTTGCCGGGCGCCTTTGCGCAATCAAGAGAACTAAGCACTGGGAGAAAGAGGAGGGGGAGTTAATTGACTTCTATATATGAAGAAAAGCCTTGGCTCAAATTGTACCCGGAGGGCGTTTCGTGGGAAGTGGATTGCCCCGCGATCTCCCTGGGTGAAGCTTTCGACAGGGCCACGGAAAAATGGGCCGGCAAGACCGCAGTTATTTTCTATGGCAGCAAAATTTCCTATAAGGAGCTGAGGCAGCGGGTGGACCGCCTGGCCACGGCCCTCGTCCAGAAGCTGGGCGTGGCCAAGGGAGACCGGGTGGGGCTGCTGCTGCTCAACTCCCCGGAGTATTTGATCAGCTTTTACGCCTGCGTGAAGATCGGCGCCGTGGTCACTCCCATCAGCCCGGTATACGTCTCCAGCGAGATCAAGCACCAACTGCAAGACTCGGGCGCGCGGACCCTGATCTGCCAGGACATCCTCTTCGAGGGCGTGGAAAAAAGCGGAGTGAAGCTCCAACACGTGGTGCTGACCAACATCTCCGAGTCCCTGCCCAAGCTCAAGCGCATGATGGGCCAGGGCATCCTGCGCGGGGTCTACCAGAAAATGGCGGCCCCTCCTCCTGAAATATTGACCCGGGAAGGCATGCACCAGCTTCAGGACCTGATCGGCTCCCACCCCGCCGAGCCTCCCAAAGTGGACATAGACCCGCAAAAGGATTTGGTGGTGCTGCCCTACACCGGCGGGACCACCGGCCCGCCCAAGGGGGTGATGATCACCCACGCCAACACCGTGGCCAACGTGCACCAGGTCTGCCAGTACCAGTCCATATTGGAAGAAGGCAAAGAGAATCTCATCGCCTACATGCCTTACTACCACGCCGCGGGCCAGAGCATCGGAGTGCTCATGGGCGTGTTGCAGGGCTTCACCCAGGTGACCATCACCACGCCGGAGTTGGACGACATCCTCACCTCCCTGGTCAAGCACCGGGCCACGGTGTTCGTGGGCGCCCCCACCATGTACGAGATGCTTAAGGACTACGACAAGACCGATCGGGTGCCTTGGAAGAAGTTCAAAGCCATCTGGTCCGGGGCCGACTCCCTGCACGAGGAGACCGGGCGCGACTGGGAGTTGCGCACCGGCACCACCATCGGCGAGGGCTACGGCATGACCGAGACCACCGCCACCACCCACATGGAGGCCGCCGGTCGCGAAAAGCCGGGAGCCATCGGCTTTCCCATACCCGGCACCGTCTCGGCCATCCTCGATCCCGAGGAAGACAAGTTCGTGCCCGTGGGAGAGCTGGGGGAGATTGCCACCATGGGCCCCCAGGTGACCACGGCGGGTTACTGGCAGCGGCCGGAGGTAACCAAGGAGTGCGAGGCGATCATCGACGGCAAGCGCTGGTGGCGCACCGGCGACCTGGGCCGCATGGATGAAGACGGCTACTTCTACGTCTACGACCGCAAACGCGACCTGATCAAGTACAAGGGCCTCAGAGTTTTCGCCCGGGAGGTGGAAGAAGTCCTCAAGACCCACCCGGACGTCAAGGAGGTGGGCGTGGTGGGCGTGCCGGACCTCTTGGTGGGCGAAAACGTAAAGGCCATCATCGTCTTGGAGGGCGACGCCCGGGGCAAGACCTCGGAAGCGGACATAACCGAGTTTTGCAAGGACAAGCTGGCTCACTACAAGATTCCCCGCACGATCGAATTCGTGGGCGAAATTCCCAAGACCGACATCGGCAAGGTCTCCCGCCGGGAAATAAGGTCCATGGACGAGGAGGAATGACATGGCCGCCCCCTTCTTGGAGGTGCGCAATCTGGTCAAGGAGTTCGGCGAACTCAGGGCCGTGAACAAGGTCAGCTTCGAGATTGGGGCCGACGAGATGGTGGGCTTGATCGGCCCCAACGGCGCCGGCAAGTCCACCCTGATCCGGCTGATCACCGGCATTCTCAAACCTACTTCGGGCCAAGTGCTTTTCAAGGGCGAGGACATCACCGGCCAACCCATCCACAAGACGGTGAACATGGGGCTGGCCTCCACCTTCCAGATCGTCAAGCCCTTCCGCCACCTGCCGGTGGTGGCCAACGTCATGGTGCCCTGCCTTTGCCAACGTTCGCGGCGCAAGGGGGAGTGGGTGAAAACGGTGGAGCTCAGGGCCAGGGACTCCCTGGAGTTTTGCGGCATCTCCGACCTGGCCCTGGAACCGGCCTCGGTGCTTTCTCACGGCGACCTGAAGCGCCTGGAGTTGGCCCGGGCCATCGCCACCGAGCCTGACCTGATCCTGCTGGACGAGCCCTTCGGGGGCCTGAACCCCGCCGAAACCAGGCTGGTGGCCAAGTCACTCAAAAGGCTGCACAAAGGCGGCCGCTTCGGCAGGCTGCACAGCGAAGGCCCCGCCATGATGATCGTGGAGCACAAGGTCACCGAGCTGATGCCCATGCTGGACCGGGTCATCGTTTTGAGCTTCGGGGAAATCCTGGCCGTGGGCACCCCCGCCGAGGTGGTGAGCAACAAGGAGGTGATCAAGGCCTACATCGGAAAGGAGGTTAAAGCCCTTGCAACTCAAAGTGGATAACCTCACGGTGCTTTACGACCGGGCCATGGTGCTCAACAAGGTCGGCCTTGTCGTGGAAGAAGGCGAGATGGTGAGCCTGGTGGGCCCCAACGGCGCCGGAAAGACCACTTTGCTCAGGGCCGTGGCCGGTCTGGTGAAATGGGAAAAGGAATCCCTCAAGGGGACCGTGGGCGGCAAGATCACCCTCAAAGGCGAGGTGGAGTTCGGCCGCGAGAACATCAGCCGCTTGCGGGCCCATGAGATCGTGCGCCGGGGCCTGGTGCTGTGCCCCGAAAGGGGCAGGCCTTTCCGCGAAATGAACGTGCGGGAAAACCTGGAAGTCGGAGCCCACTTGTGCACGGACAAAGGCGCCATCGAGGAAAGCCTGCAAAAGGTTTTCCAGCTGTTCCCGGTCCTGGAAAAGCGCCAGAACCAGATTTCCGGCACCATCTCCGGAGGCGAGCGCACCATGCTGGCCATCGGGCGCTGCCTCATGGCCCAGGCCAAGTTCCTTTTGATCGACGAGCCGTCAGTTGGCCTGGCCCCGCTGGTCAAGGAGCACCTTTTTGACCGCATCAAAGACGTGCACGGCATGGGCATCACCATTTTATTGACCGAACAGGACATCAGCTTCGCCTTTGACCTGGCCACCCGGCACTATGTCCTGTCCCAGGGCCAGATGATGGCCCAAGGCTCCGCCGAGGAGTTACTGGCCGACGAAGTCGTCAGGCAGAGCTACCTGGGGCTTTAGGAGCCTAATTTTTCAGCAATGCAGTGAATCAAAAAAGACACGACCAAATTGGGGAAAAACCAGAGGGAGCATAGCCCGTCGGCCGATTGTTGCGTGGGGATGTATCGCCCCAGGGGGTCTTGCCCAACAACGGCCAACGCCGCGGGCAATGCGGTTTTTGAAAACATGGAGGGAGGGATTTTATGAAGCTGCATCACAAAGGGTGGTTCAGGGGATTATGTTTGACGGGCTTGGCGGCCTTGCTCCTGCTGGCTCCGCCCGGAGTCATGGCCAAAGAGATAAAGGTGGGCATCCTGGGCCCCATGAAATTCGTGCAGGGGGAGCACGCCTGGTATGGGGCGGAGTTGGCCGCCGAGGAGATCAACAAGGACGGTGGCCTGATGGTGGGCGGCAAAAAGATGCCCATCAAGCTGGTCAAGATCGACACCAACGAAATTCTTAGCGTGATGAACGCCACCAGCGCGGTGGAAAAAGCCGTCACCGTGGACAAGGTGGATTTCCTGGTGGGCGGTTGCTCCTCGGGGGCGATCCTGGCCATGCAGGATGTGGCCATGGACTACAAAAAGATTTTCCTCATCTGCGGCTCTGGCTCCCACCCGGAGATAACCAATCGGGTGGGCAAGAACTACGACCGCTACAAATACTTTTTCCGGCCCGGGCCCATCAACGCCATCAACATCGTAAAGCTGGTCCTGGAGAGCACTAACACCTTGTCTCAGGCGATCAGGAAGAACCTGGGGATAAAGACGCCCAAGGTGGCCCTGTTGTTCGAGCAGGCCAAGTGGCTGGAGCCCCAGATACCGTTGTTCAAGAAATTCCTGCCCAAGTACGGCATGGAAGTGGCGGGCGTCTGGCGCATGTCCATCAAGGCCCTAGACGTCTCGGCCCAGCTCCAGGCCATCCGCTCGGCCGGAGCCCATATAATCCTGGCCATGACCTCCGGGCCGGTGGCCATTCCCCTGTACCGCCAAGTGGGTGAGTTGCAGATACCCGCTGCCATCACCGGCGTGAACGTGGAGGCTGAAGGCGCCAAGTTCTGGCAGGCCACCGGCGGCATGTGCGTGTACGGCGGTCTGACCGCCCAGGGCTCCGACGTGGAAATGACTTGGCGCACCATGCCCTTCTACAAGAAGTTTGAAGCCAGGTACAAGGTTCGGCCCATCCTGACCGCCAGTTCCTACAACTCGCTGCTCATCCTGGCCGAAGCCATCAACCGAGCGGGCACCACCGACGCCGAAAAGGTGGTCACGGAGTTGGAAAAGACCAATTTCGAAGGCACCCAGGGCCGGGTGGTGTTTGACAAGAACCACGACAACAAGTACGGCCCCGGCTTCATGACCGGCGTGGGCGTGCAGTGGATGCCCGGCGGCAAGCTCAAGGCCTGGTGGCCGCTCAACTGGGCGGGCGTCACCTATGCGGGAGTGGAGGAATACACCCTCTCGCCTTGGATGGTCAAGTACTGGAAGGAAAAAGCCGCCAAGTAATTTTCCGCCGGGCCGGTCTTCCCTCGGGGGGAGGCCGGCCCAAGGCGGAAAGCTTAGTCGGACAGCTTAACGGCCGACCGGGCTTTTGCAGGGCGCCTTTAGAGCTTAAAACACCTCAACTAGTTGTTGTCACTTCCGAAAGAATCGCTTCGCGATCAATGGCGGTAGCCGTAGGCACGGCCTTTTTAATGAAAATATTAGCGCGTAAGCAACATTTAAAGCGACCAAAACGATAAAGAAACGGCAACATATCTACGGATGTTAACGATAAATATCATCTAAATCCCAAAAGATTTAGATAGGGAGCACAGCTTACAAAGCGGGTTGTACGAGTGTCCCGGCAAACGGATCGACTGGAGTAGGCGCTTGCCGCCGGCGAGGCCGAAACGGCTAAAGGCACTGCGGCGAGGCGCATGAATATAAGCTCACGGGACAGAGCGTCAACCCGACAAACCCTGGTGGGGAGACTGAAATGAGCAAGGTCTTATACGACAAGGATGGGCCAATCGCCCGCATCACCCTCAATCGTCCCGAAGCGATGAACGCCATCGACTTCGAAATGATCCAACTGCTTCACGACATCTGGGAGGATTTCAAAGGCGACGACGAATTACGCGTCGCCCTGTTGAAATCATCCAGTGAAAACTTTTGCGTGGGCTTCGACATAGCGAGCATCGCCGCCAAACTGGGCCAGGACAAATACTCCTGGGACAAGTCCTCCATGTTCGGCGAGGTAAACATCAACCCCATCGAGCATGGAGTGCAAAAGCCCATCATCAGCGCCATAGCCGGCAACGTCAACGGGGCGGGCCTGTGGTTGGTGCTGGCCTCGGACATCCGGCTGGCCACTCCAAAATCCGCTTTCGGCCTGGGCGAGGTGCGCATCAACTTCCCAGTGGAGTTCACCGGGCTTCTCTCCCGGTATATGCCGACTTCGCTGGCCTCGGAGATGCTCTACACCGCCCGTCCGGTGGGGGCGAAGCGGTTATACGATTTGGGCATACTCAACGCCGTGGTCGAAGCGGAGGGTCTACAGCAGGCGGCCGAAGCCTATGCCAAGGACATCTGCGCGGGCGGCCCCCTGGCGGTGCGGGCCATGAAGGCGCTTCTGCAAAAGGGGCCTGACCTGGACTACCAGGCCACCCTTAAACTCAGCGACAGCCTGATCACTCCGGTGGTCAACTCCCTGGACACCATGGAAGGCATTCAGGCCTTCGCCCAGAAACGGCGGCCGGCTTGGCAAGGGAAATAGCTTGAACAGACGGCCGCTGCCGGGGGGACGCGCCGTGGGGGTGCATTGAGAAAAGGAGACTGAATTGAAAAAGGGTGTGGGAATCCACAATCAAGATCCGTCCGCTCCGGTCGGCCTCACCCATTGGGAAGACGGGGGGCGAGCCGTTGAAGAGGCTTTGGAGCTTTGCGACGGCCTGGCCGATTTCGAACCGGGCATGAAAGTTTATATAAAACCAAATCTGGTGGAATACCTGACCACCGTCCAGTTCCCGCCCTACGGCATCATCACCACCAGCGTGGTGCTGGAGGCCTTGGTGCGTTGCTTCAAGGACGCCGGGGCCAAGGACATAACCATTGCCGAGGCCGCGGTGAGCAACCCGGAGTTCAACTGCGGGGCCAAGCACACCTTCGAGGCGCTCAACTATGAGGCTCTTACCAAACGCTACGGCGTAAAGCTCATCGACCTCAACGACCACCCTTTTGAAAAGACCAGCCTGGAAGGCTTCTCCCTGGCCATGTCAAAAATGATCCTGGAAGACGCTGACTTTCTGGTCAATGTTCCGGCTCTAAAGACCCATGAGCAGACCAAGGTCACCCTTGGTTTCAAAAACAACAAGGGGTGCCTCAGCGCCAGGTCCAAGGCCATCTGCCACCACCGCAAAAGGCCCTTGGACGATTTCGTGGCCCGCTTGGGCGAGCGGCTCTATCCTCAGCTTACGGTGATAGACGGCATCTATTCCCTGGCCAACGGGCCCATGCACATGGGCAAGGCCTACCGGGAAAACCTCATCGTGGCCAGCCGGGACATGTTCTCCGCCGATTGCCTGGGCGCCCATCTCATGGGCTACGACCCGGCGGAGATCGGCCATCTGGCCATATTCGCCGCCGAGCATGGCCGCAGCCTCAAGCCTGGCGACCTGACGGTGAAGGGTCTAAACCCCGATGAGCACATTCACGCCATCCCCTACATCGATCTCGACGACCCCTGGTACGTGGGCGAGGACGTGCAGCCGCAGTTCTACGAGAAAAACGGGGTCAGGGGTTTTAGGCAACCGCATCCGGGCCAGACCCTTTGCACCGGTTGCTCCATGCTCTATCCCCTGAGCGTACTGTTCGTCATCACCGCCAGCATACTCTCGGGGGGCAAGCCCTACGACGACTACGAGTTGCTGGGTGGCAAGTTGGCCAAGCCCTCGGGCCACGCCAACAAGACCTTCCTGCTGGGCGACTGCATCATAGCGGCCAACCGCAAGGGCGAAGGCATCAAGGAGGCGGTGCCCATCCCGGGCTGCCCGGTGAGCTTCGATAACATGGTGAACACCTTCAACCAGCACGGCATAAAGTTCGACGGCAGGAAAACCCTGGATTTCTATTTCAAGAACAAGGCCAAGGCGTACGGCAAAAAGCCCGATCTGTATTCGATGGACCATTACATGATGGCCTGATGCCCGTGCCGCGCCAAGACACAATCGCTAATAGGTAAGCACTGGAGTGGACAATTCATGGAGAACCAGATTCGCCACGTTGCCGTGATCGGCTCCGGCGTAATGGGCGGAGGGATCGCGGCCCATGTGGCCAACGCCGGCCTCCCGGTCACCCTGTTGGATATAGCACCTTTCAAACTCACTCCCCAGGAGGAGGCCCAGGGACTGGGCCTAAATGATCCCAAGGTCAAAAACCGCATCGTAATGCAAGGCTTTCAGGGGATCGTCAAGGGCAAGCCCCCGGCCTTGTTTTCACGCACCAGGGCCCAGCTGATCAGGGTGGGAAACCTGGAGGACAACCTGGACTGGCTGTCGGACGCCGACCTGGTTATCGAGGTGGTCCTGGAAAACCTGGACATCAAACGCAAGCTGTTTGAAAAGATCGGGCCGCACATCAAGCCCACGGCCATCGTGGGCACCAACACCTCGGGCATCCCCATCTCAGAAATCGCCGCCCAGTTCAGCGACGATTTGAAGCGCCGTTTCGTGGGCACCCATTTCTTCAACCCGCCCCGCTGGCTGAAGCTGCTGGAGATCGTGCCCACCGCGGACACTGACCCCCTTTGCGTGGAGCGCATGAGCGCCTTTGGTGAGCTACTGCTGGGCAAGGGCGTGGTGCTGTGCAAGGACTCGCCCAACTTCATCGCCAATCGCATCGGCGCTTTTGACGGCAGCTTCATGCTGGACTACGCACTGAACCACGGCTACGGCATCGAGGAGATAGATGCCATCGCCGGCCCCTTGATGGGCCGCCCCAAGACCGCGGTGTTCAAGCTGGCCGACCTGGTGGGCCTGGACGTGAACTTGCATGTGCTCTCCAACCTGTACCCGGCCATTGCCCACGACCAGGCCAGGGAGGTGTTGCGCTCCGCCAAGCCCATGGGCATGTACAAGGACATGGTGGAAAAGGGCCTTCTGGGCCGCAAGGCCAAGCAGGGCTTCTACCGCATGACCAAGGGCAAGGGCGGCAAGAAGACCTTCGAGGTGATCGATCTGGATAGCATGGAGTACCGCCCGGAGGAAAAGCCCGTTATCGAGGGACTCAAGGAAGCCAAGGCCATCGGCTCCCTTGCCGAGCGGCTGCGCCACCTGGTCAACGATCAAGGCCGCCTGGGCGCCTTGGTTTGGAACAACCTGGGCAAACTCCTGGCCTACGCCTCCACTACCATCCCGGAGATCACCGACAACCTCTACTCCATCGACAACGCCATGAAGTGGGGCTATGGCCACGACCTTGGCCCCTTCGAAGTGTGGGACGCCTTGGGTGTGGCCCCCACCATGGAGCGGATGGAGGCCGAGGGCCTGACCGTGGCCCCCTGGGTTAAAGAGATGCTGGGCCAGGGCATTGAGAGCTTTTACGCTGACAAGCCCGACGGCATGTATTGCTATGACATTGCCGGCAAGTCCCTGCAAAGGATGCCTCTCAATCCGGACATCATCATTTTGAAGTCCCGCAAAAAACAAGGCGGCACCATCCTGTCCAACCCCAGCGCCAGCCTGGTGGATATGGGCGACGGCGTGGCCTGCCTGGAGTTCCACTCCAAGATGAACGCCCTGGATCAGGGCATCGTGGAGATGATCAATCAATCCGTCGCCGAGGTGGAGCGCAACTTCACGGGCATGGTGGTGGGCAACCAAGGCGGCAACTTCAGCGTGGGCGCCAACATCCTCATGATCCTGGGTGCGGCCAGGCAGCAGCAGTGGGACCAGATCCACCAGGGAGTGGCCGCCATGCACCAGGCCCTGGGCAGCCTTCGCTTCTGCGCCCGCCCGGTGGTGGCCGCGCTTTTCGGCATGGCCCTGGGAGGGGGCGCCGAGGTGGCCATGCAAGCTGATCGCGCTTGCGCGGCCGGAGACCTGTTCATGGGCCTGGTGGAAGTGGGGGTGGGTCTCATCCCCGGCGGCGGCGGCTGCAAGGAGTTGCTCAGGCGCATGGTTTCGCCGGCCATGGCCCGCACGCCCCACGAGGACCCCTTAGCCCTTTTGCAGCACGCCTTCACCATCGTGGCTCAGGCCAAAGTGACCACCAGCGCCTTGGAGGCCCAGGAGTGGGGCTTCCTGGCCCAAACCGACAGCATCGTGATGAACAAGGACCTCTTGCTAGACCGCGCCAAAAAGACTGTCTTGTACTTGGACCAGATGGACTACGTGCCGCCGGTTCCCGGCAAGGTCTACGCCGTGGGCCGCAAGGGGCTGGGAGCCCTGAAGGCCGGCATCCTGGCCATGCGATCCTCCGGGTTCATCACCGGCCACGATGTCACCGTGGCTTCCAAGCTGGCCGAGGTCTTGTGCGGAGGCAACCTTCCCTCGCCCCAATGGGTCGACGAGCAGTACATCCTGGACCTGGAGCGGGAGGCTTTCGTTTCGCTCTGCGGCGAACAAAAGACGCAGGACCGGATCGAGCACATGCTGAAAACCAACAAGCCTCTGCGCAACTAGCGGTTGGACTGAGAGGAGCATCACGATGCGAGAAGCAGTTATTGTCGGATACCTGAGATCCCCCATGTCCCGCTCCCGGCCTGGAGATATCGACCGGGCCTCACGGGACGTATTCAACGACCTGAGAATGGATGAGTTGGCGGCTGAGGTCGTCAACGAGATGTTTGCGCGCACCGGAGTGGACAAGGCCGACGTGGACGAATTCGTCACCGGCTGCGCCCTGGGAGTGGGCGAAAACTGGAGTTGGGGAGGACGCGCCATCCCCCTGCTGGCCGAGTTCCCGGTGAAGGTGCCTGCCAAGATGATCGATCAGCAGTGCTGCTCGTCCATGGCCGCAGTGCAGCTGGGAGCCATGGAAATCATGCTGGGCATGGCCGAGGTGGCCGTGGCCGTGGGCATCGAGCACATGACTCACGTGGCCATGGTGAACAACTTCATGGTGCAGCCCTCGCCCAAGTTCTTGGAAGAGCCCAAGTACTTCGTTGACCGCGACATCGCCACGGCCCTGAGCATGGGGCTCACCGCCGAAAAGCTGGCCAAGCAATCCGGCATCACCCGAGAGGAGATGGACCAGTGGAGCGTGCGCAGCCACCAGTTGGCGGCCAAGGCCCTGGAGGAGGGTTTCTTCGCCGATGAGATCATGCCGGTGAAGGTGCAAACCCCCGCCGGGGAGATGGTGGTGGACCACGACGTTTCCATTCGCAAAGGCGCCAGCCTGGAAGACATGGCCAAGCTGCGCCCGGCTTTCAAGCTGGGCGGAGTCATCACCGCGGGCAACTCCTCGCCGGTCAACGCGGGCGCTTCGGCCATGATCGTCATGTCCAAGGACGCGGCCCGCGCCCGAGGGCTCAAGCCCCTGGCCACCATTCGGGCCATGGCCTCCTATGGAGTGGAGCCCAGCGTCATGGGTGAAGGCCCGGTGCCCGCCGCAAAACGGGCCTTGCAACAGGCGGGGCTGGAGGCCGCCGACATCGACCTGTGGGAAATCAACGAGGCCTTTGCCGTGGTCACCCTGAACGCCATCAAGGAACTGGGCCTAGACCCTGACAAGGTCAACGTAAAGGGTGGTGCCATCGCCCTGGGCCATCCCCTGGGGGTCACCGGCACCCGCATGCTGGGCACCGTGGGCCGCCTCCTGAACCAGCAGGGCAAACGCTACGGCCTGGCCACGGCCTGCATCGGAGGCGGTCAGGGCTCGGCCACCATCATCGAGCGCGAGGAGTACGACTGGTAAGCCCCCGGCAAGTACACACGCCGGAATTTTTTAGGGCCGTGTTTGGGGCGAGGGGGGCGCTCAAATGGTGCGTCTCAAACACGGTCCGATATTAGAGAGGAGATGCCATGTCCCCGAAAGAAATGAACTGGCAAGCGTTTCAAAAGCACCTGAGGTATACCGACGAGGAACTGGCCACCTTCAAGGCCGACCCCAAACGCGCCGCCGCCGCCCAAAGGATGTTTTCCCCGGCGATCATGGACAAGTTCCTGATCATCGAGGTGGAGGAATCCCACGGGTGCAGCTGCGGGCTCAAGCCCGGCGACCGCCTGGTGTTCAAGAATCTGTCCATGCTGGACACCACGCGCAGCACTGCCAACTGGTGCGCCCACGCCATGGGTCCGGTGCCCCTGATCGCCACCGTAGCCCAGGACCGCTTCTCATCGGGCCTGGAGATCAACGACATGGTTTACGATCACTTTAGTTGCGGGGACGTGGGACCCATGCGCCACGGCTGGGGCCAGATCGTGATGAAGGCCTTTGTGACCGACAACCCCGACAAGTAACCGACCGAAGCGCGCCGCAACTGCCTGCGCCTACGGCCAAGCCCACGGGGGATCGGCCTCAACGAGGCGCTGAGCAAAAGCCAAAGCATGCCGGGCAGGCTCTTCGGTGAGGGCATCGACCTGAGGCTGATGCCCTGCGAGGACATATGGCCGATCAGGCTGGACCCGGCCTAAATCGACCAGATCATCGCCAACCTGGCGGTGATCTGGTCGGGACGCCATCAGCGGGGTTGGCAGCTTCATCATTCGGGGACCTGGCCAAGAAGGTCGGACGATTGTTGGACAGGAGCCAATAGAAGCAAGCGGGCCGGCGTGAAGCGCACTCCGCGTCAGAAGCGCCGACCCAAGCCGCAAAGCGCCCCCTGGATGGCACGTCGCCATCCATCTCAGAGTATCGCTCTTCCAGGCGGCCCCCGGCTAGGTTGAAGCCGTCCTGTTTCTGGCCAAGGATTCAACGGTCAGGACCTAATTCCAAAAATGTTATATTGACCGAGGTGGGGACGAGGACGTCCCCGCCCTGCTGCCATATAAGGCACGCGCTGTCCAACCTTGCTACGATAAATAAGGTGCTTGGCCACCGGCACCCTGCGCCCGCGCGCAACCAAGGAGTTGGGGCGGGCCGGATGGAATCTGCGCACCAAAGTGGAAAGCAAATTTGTGAAGACCAAGTGAAGGCGATCTTTCCAAATAGCATGGACCCGCCTTCGGCGATGAAGCCATGAAGCCAAAACCATTGCGCGGACGCCGCCTCCTGGGGTTGTGGCTTTTGCTACCCGCCCTGTTGCTGGCCGCCTGCCTTTGCTCCGACGCCGCTGCCGAAGCAAAACGGCCCAAGGTCGGCTTGGCTCTGTCCGGCGGCGGAGCGCGGGGAATCGCCCACATCGGGGTCCTGGCCGAGTTGGAACGGATCGGGGTCAAGATAGACTACATCGCCGGCACCTCCATGGGCTCCATCGTGGGTGGGCTGTACGCGGCGGGCTACACCCCGGAGCAGATGAAGACCATTCTGGAGCACGTGGAGTGGAAGGAGGTTTTCTCCTCCACTCCCCAGCGCCGCCTTTTGCGCTACGACAAAAAGGGCGACTCCCAATACCTGTTCGAGGCGGGCATAAAGCTGGACGAGATAGTGCTGCCCGGCGGCATCCTTTCTGGCTACAAGCTCGATGCGCTGCTCAACGGCGTATGCCTGCCGGTGGCCAACATTCGCGACTTCGACAAGCTGACCGTCCCCTACCGCGCGGTGGCCACCGATATCGTAAACGGCGACACCGTGATCCTGGCGGGAGGCAGCCTGGCCGAGGCAATGCGCATCTCCATGAGCATCCCCGGCGTGTTCCCGCCCTATCAGTACCAAGGGCGGCTGTTGGTGGACGGCGGGCTGACCCAGAATCTGCCGGTGGAAACGGTGAGGGCCATGGGGGCCGAGGTGGTGATAGCGGTGGATGTCTCCACGCCCTTGCGCAACCGGGGAAACCTCAAAAACTTCATCCAGGTGTTGGACCAGACCGTGGCCATTCAGATGATCAAGGCCACCGAGCGCCAGGCGGCCCTGGCCGACTTGGTTATCCGGCCCGATCTCACGGCCTACAAGAGCGGCGAATTCGAGAAAGCCGAGGGCATCCTGGCCGCGGGCACCCAGGCGGCGCGGTCCAAGACCGGGGCGCTGCGGGCGTTGGCCGCAAACAAGGGCATCCCGCTGAAGCCATACTCGCGCGCGGGGCTGAAGCCGGTGGAGGGGGTGGTGGTGGCCAAGGTCACCTTGGACGGGCCAAGCTCGTTCCGCTCGGAACTGAGGCGCATGGCCCCCTTCCCTCCCGGTGAGCGGGTGACGGTGGACCAGTTGGATCAGACCGTGCAGAAGCTCTACGGCCTGGGCAACGCGCAGAGCGTTTCCTACGAGATCCTGCCCGCCGCTGGAGGGCGCTCCGAAGTGCGCTTCAAGGTCATCCCCAAGGATCTGGGGGAGGTGGCCGGCCGTTTGCGCTTGGAGTTGGGGGTCAACAGCGAGCGCACCAACCCCACGGAAATCGAACTGGCCTTCCGCCGCCAACTGAAGATGATCGAGGGCAGCCAGGCGCGCTTGAACGTGCTCATGGGGCGCTCTTACGGGGGGGCCCTGGCCATGGTGATGGAGGACCGCCCCTGGAGCGGGTTGTTCCTGCGGCCGGAGCTTTCCTACTACTCGCGGTTGCACGACCTCTACGAGAACCGCCAGATTCAGGCTGAATATGCCGTGGACACCCTGGCTTTGGGCCTGTTCACCGGCCAATACCTGGGCACCTGGGGCGAGCTTAGCCTGGGCTACCTCATCTCCCGGGAGTCCGTCGATCCCCAGATAGCCACGATCCGGGTGCCCGACACCTCCAATCAGCTGGCCGGCTTCAAGGCCAGCTTCAAAATGGACACCATGGACCGCATGCCGTTCCCCACCGGCGGCCTGACCTCCGACCTCACCTTTACCCGCATGCTAAAGGACGTGGGCTCGGACCTGGACTTCAGCCGACTGGAATGGCGCGGCACCATGGCCATCCCCCTGGCCAAACGGCACCTTGTTCGCCCGGTGTGGCGGGCGGTCAGCTCATTCGACACCGAACCGCCCTTTTCCCAGGCACTGTTCATTGGCGGCTTCGATGGCATGTGGGGCTATGCCTACGAAGAATTCCTGGGCCAGGACCTGGCCAGCGTGCAGCTCATGTACCGCTACGAGCTCACCCCGCTGGTCTACCTGCGTCTTGCCGGCAACGTGGGCGGGGCGTGGATGAGCCTCAGCGACGCCCGCGACAATTGGGAGCAGCTCTACTGGGGCGGCGGCTTTGGCTTGGGGTTTGATACGCCCCTGGGGCCGCTGGAGATGGCCCTGGGCCTGGGCGAGGCGGGCCGGGTGAACGTCTATTTGTCCTTCGGCCACAACTTCTAAAAGACGGGACCAAGAGCAGTCAGACGAAATACTTGAAATACGCCCCAGCAATTTGGAGTATGCCGCATGAGCCTGAAAGACAAGTACGCCGTGGTGGGAGTCGGATACACCCCGCAAGGCAAGGTGGCGGATCGGACCTCGCTCAGCTTTCACCTGGAGGCGGTATCCAACGCCATAGTGGACGCGGGCCTTAAAAAAGAGGACATCGACGGGCTGATCGCCTATCGCCATTTCCCTCCCTGCCCGGGCGAGCCGGACCTCACCCCTCAATTGCTGGCGCAGCATCTGGGCATGACCCCGACCTACATCAGCCAGGACGCCAACTGATCCAGGGCCCACCTACAGCACGCAGTTGGCGTGCTCGATGCCGGGATCTGCAATTATGTGGTCATCTCCTACGGGCACAGCGGCCTGTGGGGCGGAGGGATGCGCCAGCTGTTGTTCAACACCAGGCCGAGTGAAGCGGCCTTTGGGCACTTCGGGGCGGTAGGACGCTACGCCCTGGCGGCCAGGAGAGGCATGCACGCCTTCTCCCGTGGCCCCGAGACCTGGAAGCATATCGCCATGGGCCAGCGCAAGTGGGCCAACCTCAACCCGGCGGCCATAATGCACGCCAAGCCCATGAGCGAAGAAGATTACTACGGCGCGCCCCTGGTGGTGGACCCCTTCCGGCTCTTCGACAACTGCCAGATGAACGACGGGGGCCAGGCCATCATCGTTACCTCGGCCGAAAGGGCCCGCGACCTCAAGCACCGGCCCGCGCTCATCATGGGCCTGGGGCTGGACAATCCCTGCAATGAAATAGCCCAGGCCCAATACACGGCCGGGCCCACCGGCGCCAAGAAGGCCAGCCAGGCGGCGCTCAATATGGCGGGCATCAGCCTCGCGGATGTAGACGCCTGCCAGATTTACGACTGCTTCACCTACACCGTGGAACTCACCCTTCAGGACTACGGCTTTTTCGGTTATGGCGAGGGGGAGGACTGGTTCAAGGGCGGGACCATCGAGCCCGGCGGCCGCATGCCGGTGAACACCTCCGGCGGCCAGCTCTCCGAAGCCTATTTCATGGGCCTCACCCCCATCTCCGAGGCGGTGATGCAGTTGATGGGGCGCTGCGGCCCAAGGCAACTGGGGCCCGCGACGCAGACCAAGGAGCCGGAGATCATCCTGTGCAGCGACAACGGCGGGACCTTGCAGTCCCACGCCTGTCTGATCTTCAGGAGGGGGTAGCCATGTCAGTCGAAAGAATATTGCCCGCGCCGGACGCCGACAGCAAGCCGTTTTGGGACGGTTGCCGGGAGCATCGCCTCAAATTTCAGCAATGCGCCGAATGCGGCGAGGTGCGCTGGCCGCCCAGCATCCTCTGCCCTCGGTGCCACTCCCAGGACACCCGCTGGATCGAGGCTTCCGGCCGGGGAGTCATTTACACCTTCGCGGTTTACCACCAGGCTTTTCACCCGGCCTTCAAGGACAAGCTGCCCTATGTGGTGGCCGTGGTTAAGCTGGACGAAGGCCCCATGTTGCTGACCAACATAGTGGGACGGCCCCCCGAGTCCCTGGCCTGCGAAATGCCGGTGCAGGTGGAATGGGACGACATTTCCGAGGAGTACAGCCTGCCCAAGTTCCGGCCGATTTAGCCCCTACCCCGCCCCGGCCCCATCCGCCGCGCGGGGATGGGGCCGTCTGGCCTGGACGGGCCCGTATGCCCTCCCGGCAAACCAGTTTCGCCGCCGCATCATCCAATCATCAGGCCCCGGCCTCCTGTGCCGGCCATAATTAATTTTAGCTTTTCATTGTCATATATGCCGGTTAACCCCTAAATCCTATTTGTGAAGAAAGGTTTTTGAGCCTTAAGGGCGGTTGGGCAAGATTTTCGCTTGACCCTAGATCGATCGTTCGGTTAGCATCGATTTCACACTAGATCAATCGATCGATCTAGAGCAGTTGCCCCTGCACATCTTAGTTTCCACAACATTGTCGATGGCGGGCCTCGTTTCCGGAAAGCAAACCGGATCGACCGGTCATCATCCGTCAAACACGGGGAGACAGCATGGCTGAACCTAACCGCAGCAAGGACAGGCTTGCCCTGAGCGCTCTGGGACTCTTTGCCGAGCGCGGCTTCGTGGGCACCTCCATCAGGGACATAGCCAAGGCCACCGGGCTAAGCATCTCCAACATCTATCACCACTTCGGCAACAAGGAGGGCCTCCTCCTGGCCATCCTGAAAACCGCTTCGGAGCGCTTGCTCCGCGAACTGCGGGAGGCCAGCGACCAGCCGGGCACGCCCATGGAGCGGTTCAAGAAACTGGTCCAGACTCATTTGCAACTTTCGCGCGGCCTCAGAAAAGAGGCCAAGATTTTTTTCTTGGACGAGGAACATCTTTCGCCCGAGGGATACCGGGCCAATCTTACGTATCAACGCGATATACTTGACCTTTACCGCGAGCACCTCCTGGCGCTGCAAGAGGCGGGCGAGGTCAATTTCAAAAGCCCCACCATCGCCGCCTTTAATATTTTGGGCGTGGTCAACTGGCACCTGCGCTGGTACCGGCCCGAGGGGCAGATGAGCTTCGAAGAGACGAGCCGGGAGGTCACGGAATTCATCCTGCACGGCATATAACGGGTTAGGGAGCCTTAACCGGTTGAATATAAAAATGGGTTAAGTCGACAGGGAGGGTACGGCAATGAGCTTCAGCATAGATATCGACACTGGAGGCACATTCACCGACGGGTTTTTCCTGTCGGGCGACCAATCGGCATCGGTAAAGGTGCCCACCACGCCACACGATCTGACCGAGTGCTTTTTAAAGTGCATCGAGGCCGGAGCCGGTCGTTTCGATCTCCCGGTTGAGGATCTGCTCTATCAGACCGAGGTCATCCGCTTTTCCAACACCATCGGCACCAACACCATCATCCAGCGCGACGGCGCCAAGGTGGGCCTGCTGCTTAGCCGTGGGCAGGGCGGGATGGCCCCGTGCAAGGAGCTGGAGGGCAAGCCTCCCCTGGTGCCGCCGGACATGGTGCGGGAGATCGGCGGGGAGATCGGTCCGGACGGAGAGGTGCTTTCCCCGCCCGAGGCACAAGAGGTCCTGGCCCAGGCCCAGGAGCTGATCGACGCCGGGGCCCGCTGCCTAGTGCTGGCTCTCCAGGGCTCGGACCGCAACCCCGCCAACGAGCGCATGGCGCGCGGCTTCATCAAGGAGCTCTACCCCAGGGACTATCTGGGTTCCGTGCCGGTGTTCCTTTCCTCGGACATCTCCCGGCGGGGCGGCGAGGCCCAGCGCATCAACGCGGCGGTACTCAACGCCTACATCCACGCCAAGCTGGTGCGCCTGCTTTACAAGGCGGGCGAGGAGCTGCGCCAGCGTCTGTACAGCAAGAACCTTTTCATCGTGCACAACAACGGGGCTGTGGCCCGGGTGGCCAAGACCAGGGCCATCAACACCTACAACAGCGGCCCGGCCGCGGGCCTGCTGGGCGCGCGCATGATCGGCAGGCTCTACGGGGCCGACGATCTTATCTCGGCCGACATGGGAGGGACCTCCTTCGACCTGGGCTACGTGCGCGGAGGCCAGCCAAGCTACACCCTCCAGCCGGACGTGGAGGGCTTCGCGGTCAACGTGCCCATGCTCTCCATCCGGGCCATCGGCGCGGGTGGCGGCTCCATCGCCTCGGTGAACGGCAAGGGCCTACAGGTGGGCCCCCAATCGGCGGGCGCCCTGCCCGGCCCGGTGTGTTTCGACCTGGGCGGTAGTGAGCCCACGGTCACCGACGCGGACCTGGTGCTGGGCCTTTTGGACCCCGACTATTTCCTGGGCGGGACCATGAAGCTCAACGCGGCCAAGGCCAGGGAGGTGCTGACCCAGAAGGTGGCCGAGCCCCTGGGGATAAGCCCGGAGGAAGCGGCCCTGGCCGTCAAGCAGGACATCGACCGATCCATGGCCCAAGAGCTGGCCAGGATCAAAAAGGACATGGGCACTGACTTCGACCCACTGCTGGTGGTCTACGGTGGGGCGGGACCGGCCCACATCTGCGATATCGCCTCGGCGGCCGGGCTAAAGAAGATCGTCATGACCCCCTTCTCGGCGGTGTTCTCGGCCTTTTCCTCCCTGGGCATGGACGTGGGCCATCTCTACTACCGCCGGGTTGGTCTGCCCCTGGTCGACGGCGGCTTGGCCAAGGCCATGGCCTCGGCAATGAGCTCCATGGAAGAGGAGGCCCGGCGGGACATGCGCGGCGAGGGCTTCGCGCCCGAGGAGATCACCTTCGCCGTGGAGCTTCTGATGCAACCGGCCGAGGGCGGGCCCGAGGTCAAGGTGAGCGCGGCCGGTGATTTGATCGGCGACGCCGCGGCCCTGGAAGCGGCCCAGGCCGAGGCCCGCGTCCTTTTGGCCGCCCAGGGTTGGAGCGGCGACGGCCCTCTCGGCCTGAACACCATCAGCCTGCTGGCCCAAGCCGCAGTGCCCCACTACGACTTCCCCCAAACCCCACCCTCCCCAGGCAACGCGAGCCAAGCCTTGCGGGGCCAGCGCAAGATATTCACCCAAAAGGGCGGCGAGGGGGCCACGGTGCCGGTGTACGAACGCGGCAAGCTGGGCAACGGGCACGCAATACAGGGCCCGGCCTTGGTGGAGTCCGAGCACACCACCGTCTACTTGCCGGGCGGCTGGGGCCTGAAGGTTGACCAGTACAACAACCTGCTGCTGGAGGAGGCCTGATCATGAAGGTGAGGATCACTGAGTACCTGGAGATCGACCTGAGCAGCGAGATGTGGTGCTGCCAACGCTGCGGCCGGGACTTGGTCACCGCCCGGGAGAACTACAAGAAGGGCTGCCTGGTGGCGGAAAAGGACATGGCCGAGGTGCACCCGCCCCTGGTGACCGGCCAGGCCTACAGCTTCACACCGGACCCCAATTACTGCCGCCTGCTGGAGTTCTACTGTCCTGGCTGCGGGGTGATGATCGAAAACGAGTATCTGCCGCCTGGGCATCCCATAACCCACGACATAGAGCTGGACATCGACGCCTTGAAGCAAAGGCACGGCGGGTAGCCATGCCCAGCGGCCGGGAGCTGTTTTCCTGCTTCCTCAAGGGCACGGCCATGGAGCGCCCGGCCTTTGTCCCGCTGTTGCGCGGCCTGGCCGCGCGGGTGGGAGGGGTCAAGGCCGAGGCCTACACCCCGGACCCCACCGCCTGGGCCAACCTGCTTATCAAGACCGCCGAACTGTTCAACCTGGACGGGGTGGTGGCCGGGCTGGACTTCACCCTGCTGGCCGAAGCCTGCGGCTGCCCGGTGCAGTGGCAGGACGACCGACCCGTGATCGCCGGGCCCGCGAGCCGGCTTTGCCTGGAGCCCGAGCAGGTTGGCCGTATGAAGGTGGCCCTGGAAAAAGCCCGCCATGTCTTCGAGGTTTCGCGCTCCCGCCGCGCCTGCGTGGCCGCCCTCACCGGCCCGGTCAGCCTGGCCAAGGAGGTGTTCGGCCCGGAGGAAGGCCTGGCGCGCCTGGGGGAGATAAAGCCCCTGGCGGTCAGGGTGACCGAGGCCTTCTGCGCCACCCGCCCCGACGTCTTGATCTTCCTGGAGGGCGGCGCCCTGGCCCAGGAAGAAATAGGCATGCCCCAGCGCAAGATCTACAACACCCTGCGCAACCTGGCGGCCCACTACGACATCCCGGTGGGCATGTTCCTGCAGAACTATGGCGACGACCTTCCGCCGGGCCTGGAAGAACTAAAGATGGACTTTCACGTGCTGGGACTTTCCCAGGACGGAGGCCTGCCGCCCCGCAAAAGCCTGGAGCTTCTGGCCGGGGAAGGCCTGGGCCTGGGCATAGGCCTGCCCATGGACGACCTTGAGGCGGCCAAGGAGACGATGAGCCTGGGGATCGATATGTACCGGGCGCGCTCGGGGCGGGGCTTCTTCTTCACCAGCCTGGGCCCGGCCACCCGCGAGGCGAATTTGGACACTGTGCACCAGTTGGTAAAGGAAATTTCCCGGGTTCGCCTCTGAGCCCGGGTTCAACCCGCATATTTCATGAGGGTTGGGTGGCAATTAGCATTGAATCGGTTTTTACGGGGCCGTTATGAAAAAAGCTCTCACATCATCAAGGAGCAGCTTATGCCCATCACCGGCACAGTCAGCCGCCGGCAGACAAGGCGACCGGCAAGCGAGGGCTGATGGCGTAGCCAAAGCTACGTCAAGGCCCGAGCGCAGTCGGCAACACCGTATGCCGGTGGCTGACGCAGCCGGACACACGGCCTTCATGAGATATGCGGGTTAAGGAGATATGCCATGGGAATAACCGTCAATATCGACATCGGTGGGACCTTCACGGATTTTTACGCCACCGAGGGCGAGGGCAAGGGGCTGATCACCAAATCCCCCACCACCCACTATGATCTGTCGGTGGGCTTCATGAAGGGCATCAAGAGCCTCGCCCGGGAATACGGCCGCAGCATGGACGAGTTTCTGGGCGGCACCGACGCGGTGCGCTACAGCACCACCCTGGGCACCAATGCCCTGATCGAGCGCAACGGGCCCAAGCTGGGGCTCATCACCACCGCCGGGCACGAGGACGCCATCTTCCTGGGCCGGGGCCGCAGCTGGGCCGACGGAGGCGACAGCCAGGGCAACAAGGACCTGGCCCGCATCAACAAGGCCACCCCGCTGATCTCGCGCAACATGGTGGTGGGGCTGCGCGAGCGCATTGACTCCTTCGGCAACCCGGTCTGCCCCCTGAAACGAGAGGACGTGCTAGCGGCCTTGCAGGAGTTGGTGGACAAGGGGGCCATGGGATTCGTGGTCTGCCTGCTGTGGTCCTTCGCCAACCCGGCCCACGAGCGCATGGTCAAGCAGGTGATCGAAGAGGAGTATCCCGAGGACTACCTGGGCTCGCTGCCGGTGTTCCTCTCCAGCGACGTTTCGCCCAAGTCCGGCGAGTACACCCGTTTCATCACCACCATCGTCAACGCCTACATCCACGGGGTGATGGCCGACGAGCTGACCAAGCTGGGCAACGAGCTCAGGGACGGCGGCTACCAGCGTCCGCTCATGCTGGTGCACAACACCGGGGGCATGAAGAAGGTAAGCCGCACCCGGGCGGTGCTCACCCACAACGCCGGGCCGGTGGCCGGGCTGCACGGGGCCCTGACCCTGGGCAAACAGTACGGCCACAAGAACATCATCTTCACCGACATGGGCGGCACCTCCTTCGACATCGGCGTGGTCAGCGGGGGCCGCCTGCAAACCTACGACTTCATCCCGGTCATCGACCGCTGGCGCACCAACATCCCTGCCATCGAGGTTAAATCCATCGGGGCGGGCGGCGGCTCCATAGCCTGGGTTAACGAGCTATTGGGCAACTCCCTGGAGGTGGGCCCCCAATCGGCCGGGTCCATGCCCGGCCCGGCCTGCTACGACCTGGGCGGCAACGAACCCACGGTAACCGACGCGGACCTGGTGCTGGGCTATCTAAACCCTGAGAACTACCTGGGCGGCGAGATGCTCCTGGACGAGGACCTGAGTGTGGGTGTTATTTGATTGGGCGGGTTCCGATCCCCTAAAACCGAGTCGGCTAATACCTCTTGGCATCTATACGACGGAGGCCCGAGCCTCTGCTCACAAGGCAGACAACAACCTCCTAATCCAATCCCATGAGGTGGTGGGGGAGGAAAAGGACAATCCACCCTCCCTCGTATATCTCGCCCAAAATGAACGCGGGGATCTCATCATAGGCTTGTATGCGGACATGGCGGACGCACTCAAGGCGACGGCGGGTAACGAGAGAAGAGTCAAGCCCTTCAGGGTTGATGCGCGCCCGATTACTCTGCATCGGCTACACAGACCATACGATACAATTTGCTCTAACCTATTGCCTTAAACAGGGAAAGTTGTGTAGCCTGACAAATAATTAATTTACCAATAGGGAGGCAGTAGAGGATGGCTACAGTAAAAGAGGGAGATGTGGTACGGCTTAAATCGGGTGGCCCGCAGATGACCGTGAAATTCGTTGATAGGGAGTTTCATTCAGTTGTCTGCCAGTGGTTTGAGGGTCACAAACTTGCAGAAGGTAATTTCTCCCCAGAGAGCCTCGAACTAGACCAATAGCTAAATTCAATATCCCCCGCCCCCATACCGTAGAGCTGGGGGGAATCATCGGGGCAATAGCCTGCCCATAAGAAACCAGATTGAACTTCAGCAACTGGTAGCAAGTTGGTAATCTCCACGTTACCAAGGCTACCACAGGTAGGGCTGTGCCCTAACCGTCTGTAATACAAAGTTCTTAAAAGCCTACCTGTACCTCGCCTGTAGCTCTAATGGGATTCCGCGAAACCACAACTCGCTTGGTTAAACCCTGGATATCTCCAGAATATCACCTGAATAAAGGTGCCTGCCCGCCCCTGGGAGCCCCCATTAAATAAACGGATAATTAATCCGGTTGTTTATTATCTGAGCTAACCAGTCATCATATTATTATTACTTGGTATATCTACTATGGGCATTCGAGCTACTAATGCCCAATACGGGCATTTACCCCTCGGTAATCCCTCATTTTATGGTTGACAAAGGCCCCATTGACCACTACCCTGTAGGCTAAATAGGCTTCTTGGAAGAGCCGGGGCGTTCGCCCATCGGCTCCCACGACGGCGCAAATCGCGTCGAAATCATTGACAGACAATCTAAGTGAGCAGGTGCCTTCATGGGCAAGATGCCCTTGCATTTGCGGAATCCGTGGCACTCCCGCGCGAACTACACGCGGCGGGAGAAGCACGCGATTTGCCGAGCCAAGCTTGAGCGGGAGCTGATGAACGGCCGCAAGCCGACCGCTGTCCAAAAGCTCCTCTTGGATCAGGCGGGCTTGATGATCCTGGACTTGAGAGACGTTGAAGACGCCTACTGCGACCGGAATAAGCCCCTTCCCAAGAACTACTACACGCGACAGGCCCGGCTCCTAGCCATCATCGGCAAGCTGCAATCCGTTGGCTCCAAGGACAAGAGGGCTAAGCCCCCCAAGGGGAGCACATCGGCTGCTAGTGGCTTGGACTTGGCCAACATCATCCAGGGGGGCGGCAAGGATGAATGAGGCCAGGCAAGGCATTCGTTGCCAGGAAACCGCTCCCTGCCCTCCCCCCGCTCTGGGGCCTGGCCCCGGCCGTGGGCATAAGCGGGCCGACCGCACCAATGAAGGCATATTGGCGCGTTGGCGTGAGTCTGGCCCCTCAGGTTTCTACGACTGGCTTGGGGATGTTGAGCCCCGGATACTTACCAGGGCCAACCAGTACGAGCCCTTTCGGCCTACAGACCGGCAGCGGGAAGAGATTGATAGCATCCTGGCGGTTGACCAGCATGGCCGCTTTGTCCACACACTCTCTCTTTTGATTGAGCCCCGTAGGCACGGCAAGAACACCATCTTTGCCCTTATCGTCCTGTGGCTCCTGACCTCCCGCGCAAACTGGGTTTGCCAACTTCTAGGGAATACCCTGGACCATGCCCGCCGGGTCCAATTCCGGTTGCTCAAGCGGATCATCGTCCACAGTCCCAAGCTAGCGGCCATGCTCCCGCCTGAGTTGCAGACCGCCAACGAAATCTCTTTCCCCCCCTTGGACAGCCGCGTTCAGCTTGGGGAGGGCGTCAACCTTGCCACCGCTTTTGGTGACCGCCTGTCCTGTTTGTGGGTATCCGACTTCCACGCCTCCCCGGACCTGGGGCCGTTCAACGCCCTCCAAGCCGCCTTGCTGGATACCGAGGATTCTCTCTGTCTAATTGATTCCAACGTTGACCCCATGGATGGACACGTCCACGCCTTGCAAAAAGGGGCGGCTGGCGATCCGAGTATATTTGCCCACCATGTCAGTTACCGGGACCTGGAGGACTTCGAGGCCAACGCCCCGGCCTGGATTGATCGGGGTAAGGCCAGGCGCTTGCAGAGGACCGCTCTCCCGGCCGACTTCAAGCGGGACATTATGGGCCAGCGGTCAGACGCCAAGAACGCTCTCTTCCCTTCCGAGGTAATCAAGCGCTGCCAATCGGCCTACAAAATTCCTGTGGCCGATTTAAGTTCAATCTCCCTCGGTAGGTCCTACAAAATCGGCGGGGGCCTGGACCGCTCCAAGAATTTGATGGGCGGAGATAACACCGTCTGGACGGTGGTCGCCAAGATTGCCAGCCCGGAGAGCGGGGAGCCTGAAGTCTATGTCCTGAACCAGGTTGTCTTCACCCTCAACACCGGACGGGCGATCAAAAAGGCCATTCTCAAGGACCACGAGCGCTACAGGCTGGACAACGTGGTCTTGGAGAACTATGAGGTCGCGGACCTGGCCCCCTGGCTGGCTGACCAGAAGATACCCTTTGAGCTTGTCTCCCCCCACGAGCGCTTGCAGAACTCGGCCTTCCCTGAGTTCGCCCGCATAGCGCGGGAGGGGAGGCTGCATTTCCCGTCGGGCCAAAAGCAGCTTCAGCAAGAGATGCAGACCTTCACCTATCAGGCTGGCCGGGCCGGCATGTACCGTTTTGGGCACGCCACCACCGCCGACCATGACGACTGCGTTTACAGCCTGAACTGGGCCATTTTCGCACTACGGGAGGCGGTGCTGGCCGCTTACTCATTGGGGTCTTTCGTCTGCCACAACCGGAGCCCGCACAGGGTCTATTGCTTCCTGATGGGCAAGGGTGACCTGGAGCTTCCGGGCTGCAAGCAGGATTGCCCAGCCTACCAGCGAGTTGAAGAAATGTTCCGGCAGTTCAAGCAGGTCAGTTTGGACGATGAACTGACCCTGCCGGAGTTCTATGCCGATTATGTCCGCTTCGAAGGCGCGCGGATCAGCCAGGCCGCCTAGGAGACAATGCAGATGCTCTTCCACTCGACAGTGCCCGACCTAATCCGGCGGTTGAACATCCGGGCCGATTCCAAGGCCAATCAATTGCGCAAGCTGGACACGGCCAAGCGGCTGGACCTGTACACCGGCAGGCACGCGGCCCACTTGGAAGAGCAGCTCAACAAGCTGTTCAGCGAGCCCGACAAGCTCCCCCAGGCCTGGCTCAACATCACCAAGAAGGTGGTCAACAACCTGGCCCAGGTCTATCAGGAGCCGCCCACCCGGACCGTGGAAGGGACTGACCAGGACAGAGAGATATTCGCGGAAATCGCCAGCCAGACCCGGCTGGACGTGAAGCTGAAGCAGGCAACCCGTTTGCTGAAGCTGCTGAAGACCATCTGCATCAGGCCGGTCTGGCGAAATGGCCGCATGGATATTGACCTGCTGACCGGCAACATCCTGGATGTCGAAATAGGAGACACCCCTGAGGACCTGAAAAAGGTGCTCATCACTGATTACGGCCAAAGCAACCGGCTCCAGGAAATTGAATACTCCCTGTGGACGGCGGACGAGTTCCGGCGTCTGGACTACCGGGGCAATGAAATTAAATCAGAGCCCAACCCCTACGGGGTGTTGCCCTTCCTGCCTGTGTTTGACTATGCGCCCACGGGGAGCGACTTCTGGCTGCCTGGCGGTGAAGACCTGATTCAGCTTCAGGAGGCCATCAACCTAAAGCTGACTGACCTTCTGTACCTCTTGTCCACCCAATCCTTTGGCGTCGGCTGGATAAAGGGCGTTCCCGGCGCGGGCAACCTTCGGGTTGATCCCGGTTCCCTGGTGGAACTGCCTGCTGAAAAGGAAGCCGCTCTGGGCTTTGTCCATCAAGAGGCCCGTATTGAAGAGGTGGTTGCCGCCCTGGACTGGCTTATCAAGCAGACGGGCATATCCCACGGGCTATCTGCCACATCTTTGTCCACCGATCCGCAAGAGGCCTCCGGCCTGTCCAAGCTGGTTGACTCGCGTGAGCTTCAGGAAATGCGGCGGGATGATATCGCCCTCTGGCGCTCCTATGAGCATCAACTATTCTCGCTAACTCGCCTGGTCTGGAACGTCCACAATCCCGCGCGGAAGGTGACGGAAAAGGCGGCGATCAAGCTCGACTTCGCCGACCCCAGACCGGAAGTCGAGCCTCAAACCCAAACCCAGGTATGGGACTCGCTCTTGGCCATGGGGGTCATTTCCCCGGTGGATATCATCCTGGAGCGCAATCCAGACCTCAAGACCCGAGAAAACGCCCTGGCCTTCTTGCTGCAACTGCAAGAGGAAAGCCGGGCTTTGAAGGAGTGAGTCATGGGTGACCAGGACCAGAGCAAGCAAGATAACGGCAACGGCACCGGTAACGCCGATCAGGACAAGGCCCAACAGGACAAGGGGACGGGAGCGCCTCCCGACAAAGGCGAACACATGATCCCCAAGAGCCGCTTTGACCAGGTGGTGAGCCAGCGCAAGGCAGCGGAAGCCGCCTTGGGCGAGTTTGTGGACTCCCTGGTTGAGCAAGTGCCGGAAGACCAGCGGGAGTTGATACCCGACCTTCCCCCGGCCCAAAAGGGCAAGTGGTTACAGGCCGCGTTGGCAAGGGGCCTTTTCGGTGGGCAGCCTGCCGCCAGCGGTCCCGACGCCAAAAGGCCGGGAGGCAGTCCCTCCCCCGACATTGACCAAATGAGCCCGCGCCAAATGAGGGCGTCGGGTTACAAGTCATAAGGAGCAAGACGCATGCTGACCCTCTTGGAAGCTGCCAAGCTTCAAACCGACAGCCTGAAGCGGGGGGTGATCGAAGAGTTCCCCCGCACCAGCCCCGTTCTGGAAAGGCTCCCTTTCCAGACCATCCAGGGCAACGCCTACACCTACAACCGTGAAGCGGCCTTGCCGGGCATCGCCTTCCGGGGCATCAACGAGAGCTACACCGAGAGCACCGGCACGGTGAACCCGGTAACCGAGGCCCTGAAGATCATGGGCGGGGTGAGCGACGTTGACCGCGCCTTGGTCAAGACCCAGGGCAACGTCAATGACCTCCGCTCCACCCATGACGGCCTCAAGGCCAAGGCCGCCAGCTTGTTCTTCACCAAGTGCTTTTTCAAGGGCGACAGTGAAGACGACGCCAAGTCCTTTGACGGCATGGAAAAGCGCCTGACCGGAAACCAGGTCATTGACATGGGCTCCAGTTCCGGCGGGGACACCCTTACCCTGGCCAAGCTGGACGAGCTGATAGACGCGGTGGTGGGCGGCCCGGATGTGCTGTTCATGAACAAGACCTTGCGGCGCAAGGTCAACGCCCTGGTCAGGGCTACCGGCGCGGCCGTGGAAACCGTGTCTGACAGCTTCGGCCGTCAGATGAACGCCTATGCGGGCGTGCCCATCGGCGTCATTGAAAACGACCACGAGGATAACGCCATTTTGGGCTTCAGCGAGGCTTGCCCCGGTGGAGGCTCCGACGTGGGCGCGTCCGTCTATGCTTGCCGCTTCGGCGAGGGCGAATACCTCAGTGGCCTCCAGGCCGGGGAGATGGACGTGATCGACATGGGGCTCCACTCCGGGGGCGTGGCCTACCGCACCCTGATTGAGTGGATTTGCACCATAGCGGTCTTCCACTCCCGGAGCGCGGCCCGTTTGCGGGGCATCAAGAACGCCTAAACGGCCCAGGCCGAAAGGAGCATATCCAAATGTATGATGCTGACCTTCTGATGAAGGATGCGGGCCTGGTGGCCGCCGATGCGGCCGGGACCGTGGACGGTTCCCCCATGGTGTTCAGCGTGGGGCCGGGCCGGGTGGAAGGCTTCCTGGTGGTGGACGTGTCCGCCATCGAGATAGCCGACAACGACGAGCTTTACAAGATCAAGCTCCAGGGCTCCAGCCGCAAGGACTTCGCCCACAACGTTGAAGACCTGGCCATTCTGGAACTGGGGGCCAAGGAAGTCTTGGGCGGTGACCAGGACAGCGCCGCCCGGCGTTACGCCATCCCTTTCACCAACGAACGGGACGGCTACCTCTGGCCCCATCTCAGGGTCTACACCGACGTGAACGGCACCATAGCCAGCGGCATCAACTTCACCGCCTGGCTGACCAACGCCGTCACCACCCGGACCACTGGGAGTTGCACTGCGACCACGACCACCACAACCACCACGACTACCACCGTGTAGCCGGGTGGTGAGTGGTGAGCTAGTTGCCCGATGCGCCTATGGACCGCCTTGACCAGACGCGGGGTGTATCCCCAAAAAAGGCGGCCAACAATGGAACGGTTGACTTCCCTTCCATTTCCTCCTTAAGGTCCCGGCCCCTATCCGGGGTCGGGACCATTTTCCTAAGGTGAGCCACCATGGCTGATTACTTCACGGAGCGCACCAAACTCAATCACCGCCTGCAAGGCATCGTGAATGCTTTGGGTGATGAAATAGCCGAAACCCTGCAAGGGGCTTTGGCCACGGTGTCAGGCAAGTTAGCCGACCTGGCGGGCCAGTCGGAAAAGACCGCCTCCATGCTGAAGCGGCAACAACGCTTGGAGCGGCACAAGGCGGAAATCGAAAAGGCCTTGTCAGAGGTCTATGCGGACATAGGCCAAGCCATCAAGGCAAGGTCCTTGGAGACCGCCGAAGCCATGCCGGAGATTGCCGCCACAATCCTTGACCGGAGTTTGCCCGACGGGGTGGAGGCTGGATTGACTTGGCGGTCCATCACCAAACAGAGGCTTGCCGCTTACTGGGATTCCTTTCAAATCCAAGGGCAGTATTTCACGGACTGGCTGGCAAAGCTCCAGGGCAACGCGGCGGCCAGGATAGTCCAGACCGCTCAAGAATCGCTTGTCCTGGGTGAAACCTCCCCGGCGCTTTGGAAGCGGCTCCAGGATGCCTTGAGCATGGGCAGGCAATCAGCCGCAGGCCTGGCCCAGACTGCCTTGCACCATGCGGTGTCATGGGCTGAGCATCGAACCCACCTGGACAATGCCGACCGGCTGAAGGGCTACCGGTTCGTTGCCGAGCTTGACCGGCGCACCACCCCTCTTTGCCTTTCCCTGGACGGCCGGGAGTTCTCCCTGACCGAAGCGCCGATTCCTCCCCTGCACTGGCGGTGCCGGTCCTGGCTGCATCCCCTGCTGAAAGACGTGGTGGTCAAGGGCAAGCGAGTCCCCTTTGAGGATGCCTTGGGGCCGGATTACGACCAGGAGGCCCGGCGCATAGCCCGGATTGAAACCGAGCCGCGCACCGTCCACCACCGGGACGGGACCACCTCCACCGCGTACCGTGGCTATGACGTGAAGTTCGTGCCCCGCAACATGACCTACAACCAGTGGATGTCCAGCATGGTCAGGTCAGCTAATCCCCGCGACGTGGCCTTTGCGCGGGAAGCCCTGGGGCCCACCCGCTTCAACCTGGTGGCTAACGGCAAGCTCAAAATGGAATCCCTCTACTATCAAGGGCGGCTTCGCACCATTAAGGAGCTAAAGGAGTTGATGCAGTGATTGTCTATCCCGAGTTGGGCTATGAGTCCTGGCTTTCCGAGGCAGAGGCGGACGCCTACTTTGCCACCCGTCTGAACGTCGATGAATGGGCCGCCACGACCTCGGACCTGAAGCTGAGAGCCCTGCAAACCGCCTTCCGCTCTCTTCGGGAGTTCTCTTTAGAGATTGTTTTTAATGCGGACGGGACTTTGGCTGAGACCTACTCCGATGAACAGGCGGCGGCCGTATTAAAGGCTCTCCAGGAAAGCCAGTGCGAGCAGGCCCTGCATGAACTGAAGCATGACCTGGAAAACCTGGCGGCCGACTCTGTGAGCCTGGGAGGGCTGCTGAGCGTCAAGCTCTCACCAGATGCCAAGCCGGAGCGGTACAGCTCCAGGGCAGTTGCCATGCTGCGGCCTTTGCTCAAGGCTAGGGCGGTTGCCAGGTATCGATGACTAGCCCGGCGAAAACTGAGGAATGGCGGGATGTGTGTCTAAAGTGTGCCCACCGGGACGGCTGCAAGCGGCCTTGTCGCCCCGTAGAGTTGCAACTAGCCCAAGGCAACCTGACCGTCTTTGAAAAGAGCTTCGCGGACGAGAAGGGCGAGCCCATGGCCATTCTCTTCCCCCGTTCCGCCCTATTGACTGAGTATGGGAAGACCCCCGAAAAGGTGGAGGCGGCTTTCAGCACCGAAAGCGACAGCCCATTTGCTGGCTTTGATCCTGGCCACAAACAAACAGGCATCTTCATTGACCGTTTCTTTCACCGCTTTACCTACGCGGACTTGGCGACCAAATACGATATGACCCCGGACAACGCCCGGAAGACTTACTACAATGCGAAAAACCGGGTGCGTCAGGTGGTGGAAGCCATGGACGGCGGGGGAGATACCCGTAACCTGGAGGCTTGGAAGAAGGCAGTTGAATTGCGGTCCGGGAGGTTTCCGAAAAATGTTAAGTGGTTTCTCCTCAATAAGCTGTTTGGGATGCGGCCCTCAGAAATTGCCAAGATGGAGGGAGTAGTTTCCTCTGGCGTTCGCTCCGCTATAGCACGCGTGGCTGACAGGCTCAGCGCTGGTGAAATGGGGCTTTGGGAGGTAACGACGGAAGAGGCCTCGGAGGCAAAGAGCCGCCTGGATATTAAGAGAGCCAAGGGGAGAAAAAACAGCAGACGCAAGGTGTCTCAAGGATAATATTTTATAATCACCAAAATTATTAATACTGCACAATCCCCCACCAAACTCTAACTATTAGTTTGTTCAATTCAAGTGAAGAGTATGTTTATTGCGCATGGGTGTTGAGAACTCAAGTGTTTTATTATCCTTATCATACACTACATTATAAGGAATTAATTTCTCAGCATATTCCGGGTCTTCATCATGTAAGGCAGTGTATTTTTGTTTTATTGAATCCAATAATCCATTATAAAATATAGACTCTAATCTGTCATCCTCATGCCCATCAAAGTAAAAAAATCCATTGAGTGATATAAGCAATCGAGTAATAGCCGGATACCACTTTTTATTAGAGTCTAGATTGTCATCAACATTCTTTTTCAGAAAAACTATCAGCCGCTTGGCGATTTCATTCTGTTGGCTAGATGGTGTTCCCGATTTTACGCCAAATATTTTCATCCATATATC
>Ga0180016_100109_pt1 | contig 33142 bp, 26 predicted proteins | sample KR46_M_MetaG_FD_129673 | JGI IMG/M metagenome (GOLD analysis project Ga0180016, IMG submission 129673) | Groundwater microbial communities from the Olkiluoto Island deep subsurface site, Finland - KR46_M_MetaG | ecosystem: Environmental > Aquatic > Deep subsurface > Groundwater | place: Finland... | reverse complement strand
TCTCCAGGCTGGTGCCCGCGTGGAAACCGTTGTCCGCGGCAAGCGGCTCGTCGAAGGGCGGTACGTAGGCCGCCTCGATCTGGGGGGCCAGGAGTCCCTGCTCCGTGGCCCAGGCCGCCCGCTGGTGGCTCATGAGCGCGTACTCGTCCTGCTCCCCACGGCCGATGCCCAGGCGCTTGACCAGGCGCTCACAGTTCTGGCCCATCACCTCGCCGGTGGAGAACTCGGCGATGGCCGGGGCCTCGGGGGCCAAGTCCTTTAGGCTCAGCCCGCCCAGGAGGCTGAAGTAGCCAAGGGGACCCTTGACCTTCTGGGCGGCGATGAGCCGCTTGCGCACGGGGCGGCTCACCCGGATGGGCACGTCGGACAAAAGCTCGGCCCCGGCGGCTATGGCCACTTCGGCCTGCCCCGCCTGGATGGCCTGGGCGCAGGAGAGAAAGCTTTGCAGGGACGAAACGCAGGCCATGGTCACGGTGAAGGCGGGCACCGTCCGGTCCAGACCCGCGCCCAGGGCCACCTCGCGGCCCAGGTTGCTGGTCTTCACCTCCTGTATCACGTTGCCCATGACCAGGAGATCCACCACCGACGGGTCCAGGCGGGTGTGGTGCATCAGCCCGGCCACCGCCATGCGCCCCAGGTCGTAAGCCATGAGTTCTGAGAACTGGGTGCCGGACCGCAAAAAGGGCGTGCGCTTGCCGTCGATGATCACCACCCGAGTAGGGGGGCTGCTGCTTGCAGGCATGGGTTCCTCGCAGTAGCGGCCGGAGGCCGGTGGTCTCCATGAGCCGGGCGAAGCGGCTCCTCTACTTTTGCGCTGAGTTTTCTCAGGTTGGATGAATCATGGCTCACATTGTCGTATAAGCGGCGGCCCCAGCGCAAGCGGCTGGTCGGGGAAAACCCGTCTATGGCGGGCGTTTGCTTTCCAGCTCCAAGCCGCAGGAGGCTATAATGCCCGGCAAGTGTTAATGGGTGGGGCGGTCCGCCCAGCATTGGGAGCATGCCGTGGCTGAGTACGTGGGCGCGTTGGATCAGGGCACCACCAGCACCCGCTTCATGGTCTTTGAGCGGGGGGGCCGCATAGTGGCCCAGGACCGGCGGGAGCATAAGCAGATATTCCCCCAGCCGGGCTGGGTGGAGCACGATCCCTTGGAAATATGGGCCAACACCCAGACGGTGATGCGTCACGCCTTGGCGAAGGCCGGCATCAAGGGCTCGGAACTGGCTGCGGTGGGCATCACCAACCAGCGCGAAACCACGGTGCTCTGGGACCGGGAGAGCGGCGAGCCGCTGCACAACGCCATCGTGTGGCAGTGCACCCGCACCCAGGATATCTGCTCCGGGCTTTGCAGCGAGGGCGGTCAGGACCGCTTCCGCCAGGCCACGGGGCTGCCGGTGGCCACCTATTTCAGCGGCACCAAGATGAAATGGCTGCTGGACACCGTACCCGGGGCCCGCCGGGCCCTGGAGCATGGCCAAGCCCTCATGGGCACCATGGAGACCTGGCTCATCTGGTTGCTCACCGGCGGGCCGGCAGGCGGGGCCTATGTCACCGACGTGACCAACGCCAGCCGCACCATGCTGATGAACCTGGCCGGCTTGCAGTGGGATGACGAAATCCTGTCAGTCTTGGGCATCCCCGGCGAGCGCCTGCCGCGCATCGTTCCCTCCAGCGATCCCGCGCCATGGGGTTACACCTCGAAGGAAGGCCCCTTGAGCGCGCGGGTGCCGGTGTGCGGAGCCCTGGGCGACCAACAGGCCGCCCTGGTGGGCCAGGCCTGCTTTTCTCCCGGCGAGGCCAAGAACACCTATGGCACCGGCTGTTTCCTGCTGCTCAACACAGGCGGCAAGCCGGTGGTTTCCACCCACGGCCTGCTCACCACGGTGGGTTACAAATTCGGGGGGGATGAGCCTGCCTATTGCCTGGAGGGGTCCATCGCCATCGCCGGAGCCCTGGTGCAATGGGCCCGCGACAACCTGGGGATCATCTCCACCGCCCCGGAAATCGAGCAACTGGCCGCCCAAGCCGGGGAAAACGGCGGAGTTTACTGCGTGCCTGCCTTCTCGGGGCTCTTCGCGCCATACTGGCGGGCCGACGCCAGGGGGGTGATCGTGGGCCTGACCAGCTACGCGGACAAGCGCCACCTGGCCCGCGCCGTGCTGGAGGCCACGGCCTATCAGACCAAGGACATCGTGGTGGCCATGAATCGGGATTCCGGCATGGAGCTGAAGCTCCTCAAGGTGGACGGGGGCATGGTTGCCAATGACCTGCTCATGCAGTTCCAGGCCGATGTGTTGGACGTGCCGGTAATCCGGCCCCAGAACCACGAAACCACCTGCTTGGGCGCCGCCTACACCGCCGGTTTGGCCGTGGACTTCTGGAGTGGTCCGGCGGAGCTGAGGGCAAACTGGGCCGAAAGTAAGCGTTGGCTGCCGGCTATGACCCCGGAGCAGCGAGAGGCCGGTTACGCGGGTTGGCATAAGGCGGTGGAGCGTAGCCTGGGATGGGTGGACTAGGGCCCATGAATGTTGCCTGCGCCAAGGTGGGCGCGAGGCACTTCTTCAAGATTTGGGACGGGGAGGGTTATCCTCAATCTACTCCCTTTAATCCGGCTCGATGCAACGCGGTGTGGGGGAGTCAGGCATGAGCGCCTACACCACCACTACCGCGGCAAGATGGGCCTGTCTAAGCTTCAACTTCCCCTACCGCACTGGGTAGCTCAGTTCCGCGGGTCCGGCTGGAGCGCACCTCTCAGAGCACCCACGGAACCAGGCATCGCGATACAGGTCATCCCGTGTAAAAAAATCAAGACCAACTGAAGGGGTTGTCGGCTTGGCCTGGGCCGGCCTGGGTTATTCCACCCCGGCTAGGTTCTTGGCCCACTTCTTTTTCATGTCCAGCTTGCCCAGGCGGCCGTACATCACCTTCTGGGTCTGGGGCGAGCCCGCCCCGTGCATGGACTCCACTAACGCGGTCCCTCCGGTCATGTTCTCGATGAGCCGCAGGACGCGCATGCGGTTCTCGGTGGAAACTCCCTCAACCCCGGCCAGGTACTTTTCCACGTACTTGCCGATCTCCGGGTGCCTCAGGTCGGCCTCCGAGGGCATGGTGGCCAGGATGCCGCCGGCCACGTCGTGGGCCAGCCGGGCGATCTCGTAAACGTGGCGGGTCACGTTGTGCTTGGTGCAGTTGGCCAGCAAGGGGTCAGGGTAATAGGCCCCGCTGGCGGTCTTGGAGCCCATGGCCGAGCAGGAGACCGAACCGGCGTAGAGCGTCTCGGTGAGGTGCATCATTTCCGCCAGTTTCTCCTTGACGTGGCTGGCCTTGGCGCTGCCCTGCATCTCGCTGGCCAAGGCGCAGGCCCCCACCAGCACGTCGCTGACCCCGCCCTTGCAGCCGCCGTAGTTCTGGCGGTGCAGGGTGGCGAAGCGCTCCACCAAAAGGCCGGAAAACTCGGTCTCGCCGCACATGAACACCCGCTCCCAGGGCACGAACACGTTCTCAAAGACGATCAGCGTCTCGCCGCCCACCAGGCCGTACTCGGCGTTGCCCGCGTCCAGGGGGCTGTGGATGCGGCGGTCGTCGTTGGTTTGGCGGCCGAAGATCTGCACCACCCCGGGCGAGTTCAGGGGCACCGCGCACACCAAGGCGAAGTCCTTGTCTTCCTCGCGCATGAATTGGGTGGGCATGATGAGGATTTCGTGGCTGTTGGCCGCGCCGGTCTGGTGGGCCTTGTTGCCCCGGATGACGATGCCGTCCTGGCGACGCTCCACCACGTGGGTGAACACGTCCGGGTCCTTTTGCTGGTGGGGGGGCAGGGAGCGGTCACCCTTGGTGTCGGTCATGCCGCCCACCACCATCTTGTTGCTGGCCTGGATGTACTTGAGATATTGGGTGAAGCGCTGGTGGTAGTCGGTGCCGTGCTTTTCATCTATCTCATAGGTGGTCATGTAGGTGGCGTTGAGCGCGTCCCAGCCCACGCAGCGTTGGAAGCATGAGCCGGTCTCGTGGGCGATGGCCCGTAAGAGCTGCACCTTCTTGATAAGGTCGTCCACCGACTGGTGGATGTGGGTGAAGCGGCTGATGCGCTCGCCGGTGAGATGGCTGACGGCGGTGGCCAGTTCCTCGTATTCCGGCAGCAGGGCCATCTCGTAGGTCTTGGCCGCGGCGTTGACGTGGGGCCTGAAGGCGGGATGGCTGGCCACGTCGTCGATGCGCTCGCCGTTGAAATAGACCAAGTGCCCCTGCTCGCGCAGGCTCTTCAGATAGTCGTCCTTGGTCACGATGCGGTCCATTTTCAACTCTCCCGGCCCAGCAAGCGGGCCACCACCTCGGCCGGAGCCAAGCGGTCGTGTTTTACGGTCAAAATCTTTTTGCCTTGGGGCAGGTCTTCCAGGGGGCAGGCTTTCTCGCAGCCGCATACGAGCAGAATCGCCTGGTGCCCACCATCGCCGGGCCTTTGCCAGGCAATGCGCCCGCCGGCCTGCTCCCGGATGGCCTCCCAATAGGCCACCCGATCATAGCCTGGATCGCACCCGCCGCAGTATTTAAGGGCCACTTTCAATAGGACATCCCTGAGAACCTAGATAACTCTGGCCCGACCGAATCCGTCCCATACCGCGTCCAGTATCTTGCCCGGTTTCAGGCAATCGCCCAATCGGGATACCTGCGCCACCCTGCCCCATAGTGCCCCGAAAAGCTCGCAGTGCGGGATGAAGCCGGTAGCCATGATCACGCTGTCGGCGGCCAGGCTTTGCGCCTCGTTTCCATCAACGGACACCACCGCGCCGGTGGTATTCACTTCCTGCAATTCGGCTCCGGTCACCAAGGTTACTTGATGTTGGGCCAACATGGCCAATAGCATCTCACGGTTGGGGTGCACGGTGCGAATGTTATCCAGCACCTCGGGCAACTGCTCGACCACAGTCACCTTGCGGCTCAATTGGGCCAAGTGAACCGCCAGCTCGCACCCCACGAATCCGCCGCCTACTATAAGACAATTTTGGCCGGCCAGCCCGGGGTCGAGGAACACGTCCACCGCCCCTTTCACCTCCGGGGACTGCACACCGGGCGCCGGGGGCCGCCATGCCTCGGCCCCGGTGGCCAGGAACACCACATCGGGGCGCAACTTAAGAATGTCTTGGGCGTCGGCCCTGGTGTTCAGCGCCACCTCCACCCCGGCCAGCTCCATCTGGCGCTTGAAGTAGTCTCGCAGCAGAACCAGGTCGCTCTTGAAGCCGGGGGCCGAGGCCGGGATCAGCAAGCCACCCAGGCTTGGTCCCTGCTCGAACAAAACCACTTGGTGCCCTCGCAGCCTCGCCACCCGGGCCGCCTCCATACCCGCCGGACCTCCTCCCACCACCACCACCTTCTTGCGGACCTTGGCAGGTTGCAAGGTCAGGGCGCGCTCGTCGCCGCAAGCCGGGTTGACCGCGCAGCTCAGGCTGGCGCGCCTGGTGCGGCCCAGGCATCCCTCATGGCAACCGATGCAGGGGGCGATCTCGTCCTCGCGCCCCTGCCGCGTCTTTTGCGGCCAATAGGGGTCTGCCAGGAGTCCACGGCCTATGATCACGTAGTCCGCCTTATCCTCCTTCAGCGCGGCCTCGGCCAAATGGGGATAATTCATCTTGCCCACGCACATCACCGGGATGTTCTTGACCGTGGCCTTGGCCAACTCGGCCATTTCCAGCATGCAGGCGGGAGGCTGATAAACCGGAGGGTGCGGCCAATACCAGTTGTCGTAGCACCCGGCGTCCACATCGACAGCGGCCACCCCCGCTTCCTCCAAGACAGTCAACAGCTCCAGGCCTTCTTCACGGGTGCGGCCGCCGGGGATGCGGTGTTCGATGCCCACCCGGAAAATGATGGGCAGGCGGCCACCGGTCGCCTTGTTGATGCTGTCGATAATCTCCAGGGGGAATGTCATGCGCTCACGCAAGGAGGTTCCGCCGTATTTGTCCGTGCGCTGGTTCCACAAGGCGGTCATGAACTGGTCGATGACGTATCCCTCGTGGCCGTGCAGCTCTATCGCGTCCACCCCTGCTATCTGTGCGAGCTTGGCCGCTTTGCCGAAGGAGGCCACCATGTCCTGCACTTCCTCGGTTGCCAGGGGCCGCAGAGTTACATTGGGCAGCCAGTAGTTCTTCACCGGCGATGGGCCGATTGGCGGTCCGGAACGGATGTACTTGGAGCCGGCCACCCGGCCGAAACCGGCGGTAAGCTGCAGGCACAGCTTGCAGTCGTAGTCGTGCACCCGTTCCACCAGGCGGTTCACTCTGGCGACGGCCATTTCGGTGTCCAGGCGGGGGAAGGGGAAATAGCGATCATCCACCCAGAACGGATCGTACTTGCTGGTGGCGTGAAAAAGACTGGTGATGATGAGTCCTACCCCGCCCTTGGCCCTCTCCTCGTAATAGTCGATCGCCCTCTGGCTCAGCAGACCGTCGTCTTCCACCAAGCCCAGCAGGCCCATGGGGGCCATGGCCAGACGATTCTTGAGCCACATACCGCCGATTTCGCCCGATGCAAACAGATGTGGATATGCTTGCCCAGCCATGGGTTGCCCTCCCTCTTGGGACAATGCTGTCCCGTCCTCCAATTAGATCAGCGCCTATTTGCCCTGGAAGTGCGGCTTGCGCTTTTCAAGGAAAGCCTTCATGCCTTCGCTTTGGTCCTGGGTTGTGAACAGCTGGCTGAATAGCTGCTGCTCTATCAGCAGGCCCTCCTGTAGAGAGGTGCTGCTCGCGGCGCGCAGTGCGGCCTTGGCGGCACGCAGGGCCATTGCCGGACGCGAAGCCAGTTCCTTTGCCAGTTCCTGGGCGCCGACGCGCAACTGGTCGAGTGAGACCACGCGGTGCACCAGCCCCATTTCCAGGGCTTTAGCAGCCTTGACCGGCCGCCCCAGGAAAATCATCTCCGTGGCCGCGGCCTGCCCCACCACGCGGGGAAGCCTCTGGGTGCCTCCCGCGCCGGGGATGATGCCCAGGGTTATCTCCGGCAACCCCAATATCGCGTTCTCGGCGGCCAGCCTGAAATCGCAACACAGGGCCACTTCAAGGCCCCCGCCCAGGGCATACCCGCTGATGGCGGCGACGGTTGGCTTGGGCAGGTTGCAAAGGCGCTCCTGGGCCCGCCGGCTAATGTCGGTCAGTTCATGGGCCTCCATGGGGCCGGCATCCACCATGCCGTCGATATCGGCCCCCGCGATGAAGGCCCTTTCACCCCCGCACAAAACTACCGCTGAGATGGCGTCGTCGTTTTGCCACGCCGCCAAGGCCTGCTCAAGCTCCAGATACACCGAACTGTTCAGGGCGTTGAGCTTTTCGGGCCGGTTGAAAAATATCCAACCTATGCGGCCTTCAGTTTCCAGCTTCAGATGCTCAAACGGCACGAGCGCCCCCTTTCATTTTCCGGACCTACCAATCATAGGTCTCGCGCTCTATGATCACGGCCACCCCTTGCCCGCCACCCACACAGGCGGTGGCGCAGCCCCAGCGGCCCTTTTTTTCGGCCAAAATACGGGCCAAGGTGCCTGTGAGACGAATGCCCGAAGCTCCCAAGGGATGACCAAGGGCAATACCGCCGCCCTTGATGTTGACCCGCTCGGGGTCTATGCCCAACTCGTTGACGCAGTGAAGAGCCACCACGCAGAAAGCCTCGTTGATCTCCCATACGTCGATATCTCCTGCGCTCAAACCCGCCTGCTCCAGGGCCATGCGGCACGCGGGGGCCGGTCCGGCCCCCATGATGGTGGGGTCCACTCCGGCGAAACCAAGAGAGCGAACGGTGGCCAAAGGCCGGATGCCCTTTGCCTTAGCGGTCTCCTTGCTCATGAGCACCATGGCTCCGGCCCCGGCGTTGAGCGGCGAGGAGTTCCCCGCGGTGATCACCCCGTCTTGCTTGAAAGCGGGCTTTAGCGCGGCCATGCCTTCCAGGCTGGAATCAGCCCGCACCGCCTGGTCGCGGTCCACGGTCATGGGTTCGCCGTTTGGCCCAACGGTCTCGATGGGCAAAATCTCCTCGCCAAAAAATCCGTCCGCCTGGGCCCGGGCGGCCCTTTGGTGAGAACGCACCCCCCACTCATCCAAGTCTTGACGCGTAAGCGTTGTCTGCTCGAAAAGCTTTTCCGCAGTCAGGCCCATGTTCAGGCTGGTCTCCATGTCCCAATGGGCAAAGGCGGGATCGCTGTACAGGCTGGGAGGCAAGGCCACCCCGCCCATCTTGATCACCGCCGGGCCTATGGGCACCCGGCTCATGTGCTCCAGGCCACCGGCCAGAACGATGTCCGCATAACCCAGGGTTATCTCCATGAAGCCCAACTGAATGGCGGCCAGGGAAGAAGCGCATTGCTGGTCGAGAAATTTCGCCGGAGTGCGCTCCGAAAGATTTGCCAGGAACAAGGGCAAACGCCCGCCGTAGGTCCACTGCTCGTTCACGCCGTAGGCCGAGCCCACGATGAAGTCGTCCACCTCTTCGGGCTTTACCTTGGCCCGCTCAAGCACCGCGGGCAATACTTTGGCCAACAACTCCTGCCCGCTGAATTTGTGCAGCCAGTCCCTCTCGGGATCCTTGGGGTGCGAACGTGACTGAGGAGTCCGCAGATATCCCGCAATTACTACTTCCTGCATGTTTCAACCTCCGTGGGCGAGACTCGCCACCGCCAAATTTAAATAATCATTTTTTCGGGAGTTCCATGTTAGCGACCGCTCATGGTTCCGGGCAGCCAGGTGACCAGATCGGGGAAAATGACCAGCAGGACCAAAAGAATCCATATGACCCCTATAAAGGGGGCGGCGCCCTTGGCCACGGTCATAAGGGAGGTGCCCTTTGGCGCGATTCCTTGGATCACGAAAAGGTTGACCCCCACCGGCGGGGTGCAAAGGGCCATCTCCGAGGCTATGGTCACGATCACCCCGAACCACACGTCGCTGTAGCCAGCCTCCACCGCTATGGGCAGGAATATGGGGACACTGATGGTGATGAGGGCAATGACGTCAAGGAAAGTGCCCATGATGGTCATGATGAGCAGGATCAGGACCATCGTGCCCCAGGGGGGCAGGGAGAACTTGAGGATGAATTCGCTGACCGCCTCCTGAAAGCCGGTCACGAAAAACAGGTAGCTCATGATGTTGGCGGCTACGATGATCATATAGATCATGCCCGAAATGCGAATTGTGCGCTGGACGGCGTTCAACACCGCACCCCAGGACAGACGGCGGTAGCAGATGATGATTATGATCGAGATGAACACACTGGCCGCGCTGGCCTCGATGGCCGTCCACACGCCGATGTACATGCCGCCCACGATGGCTATGAAGAGGATAACCACCGGCAGCAGGCGGGGGAGCAAACTCAACTTATCCCTGAGGCGATAGGACTCGCCGGCCGGAGCTTTCTGGGGCCAAATGCTTGCCACTATCCAGATGTACAGGGCCATAAACCCGGTAAGGATCAGGCCCGGCACGATGCCCCCCACGAAAACTTCACCTATGGAAACCCCCGACACATTCACCCCGTAGATGATCATGATGGTGCTGGGAGGGATCAGGGCAGCCAGAGTGCCCGCCACCGCCAAGGTGCCCAGGGACAGCTTGCGGTCATAATTCTTTTTCTCCATCTCGGGGATGGCGATGGAGCCGATGGTGGCCGAAGCGGCGGTGTTGGAGCCGCTCATGAACCCGAAGATGGCGCAGACAATGGTGCTGGCGATGGCCAACCCGCCGGGCAGACGCCCGAACCAGCGGTACATGCCATCGTAGAGGTCCCGGCCTATGCCGTGGGTGAGCAAGAGATTGCCCATGAATATGAACATGGGCACCGCGAGCAGGGAATAGCCCGATACGTGGGAAAAGGCAATCTTGCCGGCCACGTTGGTGAGTATCTGCCACCCCTCCACGGATACCAGGCCCACCATGCCCGACAGCATGAGACAGATGAAGATTGGCGCACCCATTATCAGCAGGGTGAACAGCACCAGTAGGCAAAGAATGATCCCGGCTGTTGCGCTTAACATTAGTGACCCTCCCCGCCCGTGGGGGCGAATTCATCAGGGTAGAGCCACAAGCTAACGGCCATGGCCAGAGCCTGAAGGCACATGATTCCAAAGCCAAAGGGGACCAGGAACTTCCAGGGAGCCAGGGGAATGGCTATGCCAAAGGATTGTTCTGAAATGGCCAGGCTTTGGGTGAACAGGCTCCAGGAGAGCCAGGTCATCCAGGCCGAGGTGAGCCCGGTGATTATTTGGACCGTGATAGTCATGCGTCTCTGCCAGGTTGAACTCAAATAGGCAACCACGGCTGACATGTTCACGTGCCCGCCGATCTTGAGCACGTAAGCCGCGGCCAAAAAGGCGATGGCCGCCTGAAGTAATTGGGTGATGTCCAGGGCCCAGTCAAGCGGGTCGTTGAAAACGAAACGCATGAACACGTCGTAAATTAGAATGCAGGCCAGGATGCAGATCAATAGACCGCTGATTAGGCCCAAGAAGCTGGCCAGCCTGTTTATTGCCGAGATAAGCGCCCTTACCATCGAGGATAGCCCTCCCTTTCGGGGAAAACCGGTTACAGGGCAACTCCTTGGGCGCGGCCCGCGTCGATGATGCGTATCGTGATGCGGGAGTTGTTGGTGATTAGCCTAAAATTGCCGTGTGTCCACGATCGCCTTTTCCGCCCCGGCCAGATCTTCGGCGGAAACGCAAAGCACCTCGTCCAGGCGCAGGCGGCAGACGTCTTCGAAGCTGGCTTGCAAGGACTGGAGCATGGCTTCCAGGGCCGGGCCTTCCCCTTTCAGGGCGATGCGCAGCACGATGCGGTCGCGCCCCTGATCGCGAGAAACCTCGGCCTGGAAGCGCTCGATCTCGGAGAAACGGCTCACCACCTCATTTACCTGACGTGGATGCACGAACATGCCCCGCACCCGCACCGCCTGGCCCACCCGGCCCAGGATTCCGCTGAGTCGCAGCGAGGTGCGCCCGCAAGCGCACTGGCCTTCCACCATGGAAGACAGGTCGCCGGTGCCGAAGCGCAGCAGAGGATAGCAACGGTCGAAGGGCGTAACCACCACCTGACCAACCTCGCCGGGGCCCACTTGCTTGCCGGTGATTTCGTCCACGATCTCCACCAATATCTCCTCATGCACGTGCATGCCGCTGCGCTCTTTGCACTCGTAGGAGATGAGGCCCACATCGGCGGTCCCGTAAGAGTCATAGGATTGGATGCCGTATTGCTCGTGAAGCTTTTGGCGAATCTGGGCCCCGCCCATTTCGCCGCCGGCGGATATGGCCCGTAGGCAATAGTCCTTGCCGGGGTCGATCCCCAATTCTTCGGCTTTGTTGAAGATGGCCATGAGGAAGCTGGGCATGTCGGTCCACCCGGTGGCCCGCATGTCCCGCAGGACTTGCGCCTGCAGCTCGGTGTTGCCCACACCCATGGGTATGGCCGTGGCCCCTATCTGGCGAATGGCTTCGTCGAACCAATGGCCCGCCGGGGACATGTGATAGGAAAAGGTGTTTACCACCACGTCGCCGGGCCGGAACCCGTGGGCGTGCATGCGCCGCCGCCAGCGAATGAAGAAGTTGTCGTCCGTGGACTGCACGTCGTAGATAGGGCCGGGAGAAAGGTAAACCCGTGGGATCTCTTGCGGGGGCACCCCCAATAGCCCACCCCAGGGCGGGTCGGCCCTGCGTGCCTCTATCAGGCTGTCCTTGGTGGTGATGGGTATGGCCTCAATGTCCGACATCTCGCCGATGTCGCCTGGCTTCACCCCGGCCTCGTCCATCTTGGCCCGCATGGCGGGTGCATTTTCATAGGCATAGGCAACCTGGCGCTTCACCTGCCCCAGGTAATATTCCCGCCTTTGTCCCGGCGGCATGGTCTCCACTTCGGAGTAGTATTCTTCAGCATGGGCGTTCATTACCGCTCTTCTCCTAAAGCTTGGGCGGCTTGGGGTTGGGTTTGCCCGCCCATCCGGTCAACAGGAACCAGATAATTTTCGGCTTGAGGGCAGCCTTGGCTATCTGCAAGGCCTCCTTGTAGCTCACCGCCGATATCACCTCCCATTGCATGCCCTCCTTGACTTGCAAGGAGGCCACCAGGAAGTCGCCTTTTTTCTCGACGCCGGCGAATTCCGCCGCCATCTTTCCCAGGGTGCCTATCTTTATGAGCAAGGCCCTTCCTCCTTATCCTTCGGTGCGAGCAAGGCTTTAGACTTTGATTTCACCGTTCTCGAGATCTTCCAGGACCACCGCCGCCGAGTTCCAACCCGGTATGCCGATCATGCCGCCCGCCGGATGGGTGGACATGCCGGTGAGGTAGAGGCCTTCAAAATCGGTTCCATAGGACAGGCGCATGGAGAACATCTGGTCGATGCTCAGCGCCGGGCCCATGATGGAACCCTTCCACAGGTTGAATTCACGCTCGTAGTCGGTGGGGTCCATGATCGCCATGTCGATGACGTGCCGGCGGAAGTCTGGATATACCTTCTCTACCTGGCGGATCATGTTGTCCGCGTGCCGCTCACGCTCGGCGGCCCAGGTAGTGCCCTCCAACTCGTAGGAGGCCGAGTCGTAGAGCCCGATCCAGCATTTGCCCTCCGGGGCCAGGGTGGGATCGTTCATGCAGGGGTTGTCGATGTAGATGGAAGGATCTTTGGGTAGGCGATGCTCCAACTCGTCCAGGGCGTTTATCTCCGTATGGCGCAGGCCTTTGGCGAATTGGAACTCGGTGCACTCCAGTTCCGGCAGGAAAGGCTGGTCCATGCTCACGAACACGCAGGCCATGCGCATGGATTCGCGGGTGCGCTTGAGATAACCCACGAAATCCTCGTCCAGGTTCTCGTCGCCCACCAGATGGCGGTAGGTTATCTTGGCGTTGGTCCCAGAGATGACCACGTTGCTCTGCACCTCTTCGCCCGACTCCAGGAGCACCCCCTTGACCTTGTCGTCTTCCAAAATGATCTTTTCGACTCCGGCGTTCTTGCGGACTTTGCCTCCGTTGGCCTCAATGAGCTTGGCCAAAGACTCGATGAGCCCGGACATGCCTCCCTTGGCCCGGAAGGGAACCGAGAAATGGACCCGGGGTATGTTTTGAGTGCCGTAGCCCGAACCGGGAAATTGAGGGGTGAAGCCGGAGATGCGGGGGATCCGCGACATGCCGCCGATCCAGTCCTCGGAAAAGTAGTAGCGCATGATATCCGAGCAGCGTCCCAAGAAAAGCCACATGGCCTTGGGCCCCAGGCTTTCGAGCATGGAGAAGAGCATGGAGTGCCTGGGCTCTTTCCACTTGAAGACCTCGCCGACCATGCGGGTGAAGGGAGACCACTCCTGCACCATGCGCCGGTACTCCTCGGCCACCGTGGTGGAGTACTTGGCGATAGCGGCGCAGGTCATCTCCACATCGCGGTAGATGGGGATGCTTATCTCGTAGTTCTCGCCCACCTGGTAGCGCAGGATGATGCCGTCTTCGGGAATAAGAATGGGCTCGAAGCCGTACTCCTCCAACCCGAGTTTGCTGGCCATGCGCAGCACGGGCTGCTGGATGACCAGGGCGCCGGTGCTCACCCCGTAGCCACCGGGAACGATGTTCCAGTCGGTGCGGCTACAGCCGCCCAGCATGCCGGCTTTTTCCAGAACCAACACCTTGAGTCCGGTCTTGCTCAAGCGGGCCCCGGAAATGAGGGCATTGTGTCCCGCCCCAATGACAATAATGTCGTATTTGTCTGGCATCTTTGTGCTCTCCGTAGAACTTTGCGTAATTCACTCTGGTGAGCGGTTTCGCTGTCCGGTTGCGCTCAACGTCTTTCCGCCGCAAGTAAGTCCGCTCTGACCAAACCGATGGTGTCGGGCCGGGCCATGGCTGCGCCTAAATTCTGGTCCGCTCGTCTTCCAACGGACGCCCCCCCACCGGCGTCTCCCCCGCGGTTTAGGGGAGACGCCGCCGTCGGTTGGGGTTGATTCTGCGCGGCTCCTACGGGTTGTACTTACGCGCGATCTTGAGGGCCTTCTGGATCAGGGGGTCCTCATTCTTGGCGTAGGCATCCACCAGGGGCTGGGCGGCCTTGACCCACTTTTCGTGCTCTTCGGCGTTGGGCACGTAGATCACGGTCTTGAACTTGCCCGGGATGGTGGCAAAGGCGTAGCCCTCGCGCTCGAAAATGCGCAGCCTGGTGATCTGGGCCAACAGCTTCATGCCGGTCTCCACGATGACCTTGTCCTGAGGCTGCAACTTGTCGAGCATTTTGGCGTTGTAGATGATGTGCATCAGCACGGGGCTAAGATTGATGCAGGTGACGTACTGGGTGTGCTCCAGCCATTTGCGGTCCATCATGGTCTCGAGGTAGTTGGTGGCGCCATCGGCCACGCCGCGGGCCAGGGCCTCGTAGGTCTGGGGGGTAGTGATGTTGACCGGGCTGGCCCCGATGGCCCGCCACATATCCGCCTCGGCCCCCACGCTACGGATCTTCATACCCTTGGCGTCCGAAGGAACCTTGACCAGTTTGTCCTTGGTGGTCAGCACCCGCCACAGGCACATGCTCACCCCGGCCACCTTGAGATTCTTGAGCCCTTGGCGGTGCAGGGCCTCGGTGTAGAGGTCATTGATGCCGTTTTCATAGGCCGCCAGGACCGCCTTGTAGTGGCCGCTGGTCCACACCGGCATGGTCTCGATCTTGAACAGGGGAATCGTCTTGGCCATGTAGGGCAGGTACCAGTTGGCGCAGAAGGCGGTGCCCTCGTTCACGCCAGTGGCCATCTCCTTGGTGGGCAGCAAGGAATGGCTGGCGAACATCTTCATCTTGACCCGGCCCTGGGTCAGTTTGTTGATGTCGTCCAAAACCTCTTTGGCCGCCATGGTCAGGGGATGGTTGTCCGGGCTGTAGTAGGCGACCCTTAGTTCCACCGGCTTGGCGGACGCCATCGAGCCCATGGCCAGGCACATAGCCAAGCCCACGACGACAATGACCAACATTTTGGGGAACTGTTTCCTTTTGATCGCGGTCATAACTTCAATCCTCCCTTTCAATGAGATTTGCATATTCCGGCGCGCTGCTTCCGGTCGTCCTTAGTCAATTCGCGGCGCGCCTTCCCATGGCTTCCCCATTACCGTTGTTGTTGGCCTAATGTCTGTAATCACAAATAAGGGCACCACAGATTGCTCAACAAAAAACGTTCAGGTCTAAAGGGTGTAGATCACATCGCACCAAAGCCCCTCGGGCACTTCATCCGGAGGGCAGAGCACGGAAGTGATCTTGATATCGGGATTGACCACCCGGGCGATGTTTCCCGCCGCCACGGTGAGGGGGTCCTTGCAATGGATGGGCTCCTGCCCCTTTGCCAGACGGGCGTTTTGGATGGGGCAGTCGGTCACTCGGCGCAGCAGGGTGTGCTCGTCGATCCGCTGGAAATCGATGTCGATATAAGAGCCGGCCGGCGAGAGCTGGTAGACCTTGGCCAAGGTGTCCAGATCGTCATCGCCGAATTTGAAGAACTTGAGCAGCCGGTAGGCGGCCACTTCAATGGCCCTGCCGTAACACAACCCGTCGAACTGCACCGCCGCGCTCTGGCCGTACTTTTTCTCGACGTTCATCATCCAGTGGTTCTGCAGGGTCCAGAAATTTTTGTTTCCCATTTCTATGTAGCGGGCCCATTCATCCGGGTCCGCGGTTTTCATCATCTGCTTGAGAGTCTCACTCGCGTTACTGGCCATGCCCTACCTCTTTCTTAGCGCTGTATGGCGGGTTCAGATTCAACTCGCGCCGGCTGTTATTGGTATTTTTCAATGAGCTTGTGCTTCATCACCTTGCCGCTGGCGGTCTTGGGGAAGCTCTCCACAATCACCACTTCCGAGGGAACCGCGTGAGAAGGAACATTCTCACGGCACAGGGCCAAGACCTCCTCCGGATCGACCCCGCCGGTGCAGACCACAAAAGCCACCACCTTGGAGCCGCTCCCGGATGGCATTCCGGCCACCGCTACCTCGCGCACTGCGCTGTGGCGCAGGATCACCGCTTCCGTCTCCTGGGGGAGCACCACTTTGCCCTCGACCACCACCATGTCGCTTTTGCGCCCCTTGAGGTACAAGAGGCCGTCGCCGTCAAACATGCCTAGATCACCGGTGTGGAAAACCCCGTCCTTGATCGCTTCCGCGGTGGCGGCTGGGTTGTTTAGATAGCCTTTGATAAGGTTGCCGCCGGATGTAGTTATCTCGCCCAGTTCGTTGGCCCCCAGGGGCTCGCCCTCCGGCCCCACCACGCTCACCTTCACTCCCAGGGCGGGCCGCCCTACCGAGCGCAGCAGCTGGGGCTGGCCTCCCTCCAGGGCGTTGCGAAAATCATCGGGCTGCAGAAGAGTCACCGGAGCCTGCTCCTGAATCGAGTAGGCCTGCAAGAAGTTGTAGCCGAACACCTTAATGGCCCTCTTCCACTCCTCGGCGGACAGGGGGGCGCCGGTGGCCCAGATGCGGCGCAGACTGGAAAGGTCGTACGCCTCCAACTGGGGATCGTTTAGCACCTCGCGGATCACCCCGGCCGAAGTGAACACTTTGGTCACGCGCTCTTTTTCGATGGTGGATAGGATGCTGGTGGCGCTGAAGTCGTTGGGCAGGATGCAGGTGCATCCCAAGTGGAACAGCAAACGCCAGCAACCTATGCCGAAGATGGCGGTGCATGGCTGGAAGTAGACGTCATCGGGTTTGAGGTCCAGGGCATAGGAAATTTCCAGGCCCACTGCCAAGGTGGTCTCATAGGTGCGTATGGTTTGCTTGGGCAGCCCGGTGGTGCCGCTGGTGGAGCCCACGTAGCTCAGGTCGTCGTAGGTCAGGTCCGGCACCGGCGGGTCGTCCTCGGAAGCCCCGGCCAGCAGGGCCTCGTAGGCCAGAGACTGCCCGTCGCTGTCTTCCAGAGCGATAAAATGCTCGGTGTGCTCCAACTTGCTGCGCACGCCCTGAAGGTCCTTTAGGAATCTGCCGCTGCAGATAACCACCTTGGAACGGCAGTTGTTGATCATGGGCGGAAGGTCCGCGGGGGGAACCGAAACCATGAAGGGGGCAGTGGCCAGGCCGGTCTTGATGCAGGCGGCGGCTATTTCCGGGTACTGAGCACAGTTGTCTGCATAGATGGAGACGATGTCCCCCTTGACCAGGCCAAGGGCGGCCAGCGCGTTGGCCAAGCGGTTGCTGCGCTGGTGCAACTGCCGATAAGTGAAACGGGTTTCTCCACTGATCACCGCAGCACGTTCCGGGTGACGTACCGCGCCGCCGGAAGTGATGTCGCGAATAATCATCAACTTTCTCCTTCTCCGGAAGATCCGGCCGCGGTCCGGCCGGTCTCTGGTTCCACTCCAAAGGCTCCTAGGGCGGCCAATCTTTCGACAATCGCCTGCGGCATGTTGAGGATCTCGGTGCAAACTTTCAGGTTGTCCTGACCCAGGCAGGGGGCGTGCCGGTTCATCATTTGGGGAGTCAGCTCGAAAAGGGCCGGGCTTTGCATGATCCAGCGATCGCCCAGCAGGGGGTGTTGCATTTTTTGGTAAAACCCCCGGCTGGTGAGCTGCGGGTCCTTGAAGATGTCCTCGGAGTTGGCCACTATCCCCGCCGGCACACCACGCTCCTGCAGGCTCACCATCAATGGCTCGGCCTCCATGGCCACCGTAATTTCAGCCAGCCTTCGCTCCAGAGACTCCTCGTGCTCCTTGCGCCCCGCCATGGTGGCCAAGGCCTGCTCAGCCAGGGACTCGGGCGAGCCCAAGACCTCTTGCAGGGCTTGCCACTGCATGTCGTTGCCCACCGCGATAGCGCACCAGCGGTCTTGGCCCGCGCAAGGGAACACCCCATGGGGGCAGGCCTCGGGTGACCGGTTGCCCCGGCGGGGCCAGTCCCGGCCCAGGGCGCTTTGGTGCAGCAAAGGCAGTCCCAGCATCTGCAGGCCGCATTCCATCTGGGAAACGTCGATGTTCTGCCCCTGGCCGGTCTTTTGTCTGTGCTCCAGCGCCGCAATCAGGGCTATCCCGCTGAGCACCGGCGTAATGTAGTCGGTATAGGCTCCGGGCAGGGGCAAAGGCTCTCCGTCCTGCCAGCCGGTGAGTGCGTAAAAACCGGCATAGGCGGTGAGCAGGTTGCCGAAACCGCCATAGCGGCTCATGGGGCCGGTCTGGCCCAGGTTGGTGGAGCTTAGGTAGATCAGGCCCGGGTTGTCACGGCGCAAGGATTGGTAGTCCAGGCCCCACTTGGCCATCACCCCGGTCCGGAAATTCTCGACCACCACGTCGGCCCGCAGGGCCAGTTGCCGGGCCACCTCCCGGCCGCCGGGATTGCTCAGGTCCAGGCCCAGGCTCAGCTTGTTGATGTTGAGACGATGGAAAAGCCCGGCGCTCTCCAGGGAAGGGCGGTCATCGTAATAAGGCGGCACCAGGCGCACGATGTCCATGGACTTGGGATCGCAGGACTCCACCCGCACCACCGTGGCTCCGTGCTCGGCCAGGTAGCGGGTGGTCAGGGGGCCGGCCACGGCCCAGCTGAAGTCGGCTACCAAAAGACCCTTGAAGGGCTGCGAGGCCTCCGGCCCCGGTGCGCTCGCGCCGCGCTTGGCCTTTTCCCATCGCTCCAGCAAGCCGGTCTCATGCTCATTCAGGGCCGGAGCCGGAGCGGCACCACCCAGGGGAGTGCGCTCCAGGTGTACCCAGCGGTTGGGCACTTTGGCCTGACCACCGCCGGGCAGGGCGACCTCGCTCCAATAGCCTCGGTCGGCCAGCTGCGGGTTGGCCAATATCTCATCCAGGCCGCTCACCGGGTAGACCATGACCCCGCGCTTCTGGCCCCCCCTGAACAAATGCTCCTTGTCCAGCTTTAGAAAGAAGCCGGCCATCTTCGACTCAATGCCGTCGATCACCTCTTGTTGCAAGCGGCGCATGCCGAAGTAGTCCCAGGACACGCCGTCCACACCCGGTGGGTCGAAGCCTTCTTCGCGCATCCATTTGAAGAGGGCGGCGTTCATCTTCTCGGCCGGGCCGCCCGCGATGATGTAGGCGCAAACGTGGCCGTCGCGGCAAGGCCACAGGGTGGTGCGGCGCAGTCCCTCGGGCGCCACTTCCGAAGGTATGGTCCAACCGGTGCCACCCCGGCGCTGGACTTCGCCGTAGCAGGGCCAGTAGTCCGGAGCGATCTGGGCCACCCAGGGAATGCAGGCCTGCACCGACAGGTCCACCCGCTGACCATTTCCGGTGCGGCGGCAATGGGCCAGGGCGATCATGGCCGCCAAGGCGGCTTGACCACCGGCCAGCCGCCAGGCTTGGGGCGCGCTGATGTTCAGGGGCGGGCGCTGCTCGTCGCCGGTTATGAACGACATGCCGCCCAGGGCCCAAAGCACCAGATCATCACCCGCGAACCGGCTGTAAGGCCCGTGCAGCCCGAACGGGGTTACCGATACCATGACCAGGCCTGGGTTGGCCGAGCGCAAGGCCCGATAGCCCAGCCCCAGACCGGCCAGATAGCCCGGCGGGGTGGATTCCAGGAATACATCCGCCGCGGCCAACAGCCCGGCCAAGGCCGCACGCCCCTGGTCGGAATCGAGGTCCAGTTGAAGGCTCTGCTTGCCGAGGTTGCAGCTGATCCAGGCCAAGCTGGCGGCCTCGCCGTTGGCAGCGGCCGCGCACGGGGCCTGGCCACGGGATTGGCGGCGGGCGGGGTCCTCTATCTTGAGCACCTCGGCGCCGAGATCGGCCAGCAGCTTGCCGCCCAGGGCCGCGTCGTTGTCCACCAGTTCCACCACCTTGAGCCCGGCCAGAAGACGGACGGAGCCGCTATTTTCAGCAGCGCTAGACAAGCCTATTTCGCCTCTTCCTTTTCCAAGGCATCCAAGCCCTGCTGATCCAGCACCTCTACTTTCATGGCCACCTGGCCCCATCCGCATTTGGCGCCCGCGTCCATGCACGAGAAGTGGTTAAAGACCATGCCGTTGGGGTCCAGGCCCGACACGAAACGGTCCTGGGCCATGTTGGCGAAACCGGCGATCTCGCTCATCGCCTGGGAGCACCAGGGGCTGCACTTTTCGGGGACCAACACGCCCAAGGCCCGAAACACCAGCTTGTCCCCCACCTTCATTCCCGCGGTACAGCCATGGGAGGTCACTACCCGGACGACCAGGAATTTCCCCGCGATCTCCGGAGAGAACAGCTTCTGAGTGGCCGGGCCCCGGCGCGGGTCATCCTTGAGCGCCTGCATTTCCTGGTCGCTGTAGCCGTAGTACTTTTGCAGCTTGTCCCATTTAAAACTCATGGCAATTCTCCTCGGGTCTGGCTGGGTGACGGGTCAACTGTCCTGGCCCTGGCCTCCGTGGCCCCAACGCGGTTTGCGTTTTTCAAAGAAGGCCCGGACCCCCTCATCGGTGTCGGCCGAGTTGACCACCGGCACCGCCAGCTCGCCGGTCAACCGGCCTACCTCCTCGGCTCCGGCGGCCATGGCCTCGTCGGTAAGGCGCTTCATCACCTCGACGGCGGCAGGCCCGCAAGACAATATCTGGCCGGCGATCTTCTCCGCCGTCGGCAGCAACTCCGTTGGTCCCACGATTTGGTTGATGGCCCCTACCTCGTAGAGCCTGGAGGCGGGCAGGGGGCGGGCGGTCAACAGCAGTTGGTTGGCGATGACTCGAGGCAGGTACCGCGATATGAGTCCGGCGAACTCGACAGGGAAGTTGAGCAGCCCCTCGCCCAGTCCAAAGGTTGTCTGAGGAGTGGCCAGGATGATGTCGGCCTGCAAGGCCAGCCAAAGGCCGGTGGCGTTGACCACCCCATGGTAGGCGCCCACGATGGGCTTGTGCACCCCGTTGTCCTGGGGCCCGACCCTGGTTTCGCCGAACATCACCGATTTGGACCAGTGGTAGTCCCTCGCCTCCACCATTTGGCGTATCGTTTCAATGTCAAAGCCGGTGCAGAAATTTTCGCTGCGCGATCCCAGAATGCATACGCGCAGGGCGGGATCGGCCTGGAAATCGCGCCAGACCTGTGCCAGCTCCTCGGCCATGGCGTAGTTGATGGGATTAAAAACGGATCTGTTCAAGAAGACGTAGGCCAACTGATCCTTTTTCAGGTAATCAATATATTTCATCATTCATCCATGCTCTCCGAGGGGAACGTCGACGGGTCTACATGCTGTCGGCCGCTCAATCCGTCAACTTGAACAGATCCTGGTCAAAGGACGAATCTTTCAAATACCTGCGCATATGCAGGGTCTCCGGGCTCTTTTCCATCCATTGGGCAAAGCCCTCGGGCAGTTGGATGCCCAACTCCTGGTAGGCGGTCACAAAGTCGGCCAAACTTGGAGGGCACCCTTTGATCTTCACGCAGTGCTCGATCAGGGGGCTATCGGCATTGGCCTTCACCTGGCACTGACCGGCCAACAAGGTGTGCTTGGCCAGGCCGCTGGGCTTTTGCTTCTTGCCGTAGAGGATTTCTATCTCGTCAAAGGGCCGGCTCCGGTTTTCGGCCGCGAGGATGCCCATAATGATGAAGTTGATGAAATGCGCACAATAGGTGCACAGGGAGTCGTCCGGCTCGGGATAGGCGATCCCTTTGATCCCCGCCTTGGCCATGAAAAGGGGCATCCCGGCAGATTGGTCGTGGGCGAACTCCCATTCGTGAGGCGCAAGCGCGCCCTTGGGGTCGATGCCCCCGCGCAGTTCGATGTCGCTCAGATCGCTGGGCCGGCCGCGCAGGGCGGCGGCCATGGCCAGATGGGGCACCTCCGAGGGGGCGAAGCCCAGCACGGCCGAGGCCACCTGGTCGGCGGCGATGACATCCGTTGAAGCCACGATCATGTCTGAGCGATGGGCCTGGCCGGTGTACATGGGCCCCCTCTCCAGGGAGAAGATGCCGTCGATCACCGTAAGCGATGGCCAAACCAGGCCGGGCAGCCTGGCCAGGTGATAGTCCAGCCCCTGTTCATGGCTGGCGTTGTGACAATGCTTGCGCGAGGCTATGTTCAAAAGGCCTTTGAGGTTCTTTACGCCCAGGGACAGCCGCGATTGGGTGTGGGTTTTGAGCACCGGCAGGTCGATGAAAAAGTCGGCGGAAAGAGCCTCCTGGTTGACCGAAAACTTCAGGCCGTCCACTTCCATTTTTTGAAAAGGGCTGCGGTGAACATCTAAAAATTTGACGCCGTACTTATTGGTCAGCTTATTCAGGTTCATGCCTCGGGCCGCCTGGACCAGCAGGGACTCCCCCCCCTTTTCGTATTCCACGGCCCCTTCCACCAAGGTGATGTCGCCCACCCCCTGCTCCTTGAGCAGCACCACCATGTCCTCGATCATGCGGGCGGTCGTAAGCACCCCGAATTTGGGGAAGTTGACGCCCTCCAGCCAGACGACCAGGTTGGGCTTGATGAAAACCTTGTCCGTGCTTGCCAGGGTTGAAAAACCGTCACAAAGCGCTACGGCTTTCCTTAGCGATTCAAGGGGCTTTGAATATTTGACCAGGGCTACGCGGTGCATGTGGCTCCGTTCCGGCTAAAGCGGATATCGCCATTGATGCAAAATCCGGGCTGCTCAGGCATAGGCGGGTTGATAAGAGTCGCTTCATATAGCTAGCAGGATTCATGCCAAAGGGATGTTAATAAAATTAACATATATTTGAGCTAGTTATGTGCAGGAGCGGTTTAAGGGAAAATTTTGGTTGCATGATATATTGCAGTTGTGCGCAATATATTGCGCATTGTTGGAAACCTTGAGGCCTGGAACAAAATTTTGCGCATTGGAATTTAGACGCCGGCTTTTTAACTGTTCGGAGAGAAAATATGGACCGTCTGGCGATTCACCCGCCGTCTCTCGCGGTGGCAGCTTTGTTCGAAAATGACTTTTCCATCGACTGGATCCTGGAGTTGACTCAAAAAAGGGCCTCCGAGGTTATTCAGGAATTGGAAAACGGGGTGCAGAACAAATGCCTGGTGAAAAAAAAGCCTGGTTTGTACGCCTTCGTCGACCCTGAGCAACGACGGGAACACCTCGGTTCTCTCTCCGACCATGACCGCACTCTGCTCAACCAGCAGGTTTTGAAGCTGTTGATGCTGGACATTAACGACAGCGATCGCCGCACCCAGGCCCTTTCCCATCACTTGCTGCAGTTGACCAACGACTTCGACGGCTGCTTGGGTCTCTTGCAGGCAGGGGACAGTTTTCTGCGCCAGTTCAACAACGAAAGGGCCCTGTGCTGTTACCGCAAGGCCCTGGACGACCTGCTCTTGCAACACGGCCGCGAGGTGGACGAACTCTTCACAAAGACCGCGGTGCAGTTTTCCAAGGTGTCCACCGCCCGCCAAGACACCACAAAGGTTCTGGACATATTGCAAGAGGCCATGAAAAGGGCCATCAAGTGGGACAACAAGGGCTCTCAGTCCTTGCTGGAAATGCACATGGCCAAAAACGAATGGCTGCGCGGCCACTACGACGACGCCCTGCACCGCTTCAACAAGGGCCTGAAAATGGCCAGGGAAGTCAACGACACCAAAATCCTGCGCTCGGCCACCAGCTTCAACACCTTTTTCTTCTATTGGCAGGGCCTGTTCAAGGACGCGGTCAAGTGCTACGAGGAGTCGTTGCCCGGAGTGGACAAGCTGCCTCAAGGCGGCTTTCCCACCCTCGCCGCGCAGGTGGCCGGTTATTGCTATTCGCAGATAGGGCAGGAGACCCAAGGCCTGGGCATGCTCGACGCCATCCGCAAGAAGTGCCAGGAGATGGGCAACCACTACCTGTCCGCCACCGCGGGTTCGGGCATGGCCGCGGTGATGATCGACCTTCGACGGGTGGACGATGCCCTGGAGTTGCTGGAGGAGTCCATCGCCGAAGCCAGCAAGGAAAAAAACGACTGGGTCTGGATCCGGGGCAACCTCATGCGGGCCTTTATTCACTTTCTCAAACAGGAGTACGACCAAGCCGGCCGCTGCTTAAGGGACTTCCTGCACGACAGCAAACGGGTGCATGTGGTGCTTCGCTCCTACACCTACCTAATGGAGCTTGGCTGGGCAATCGAAACAGGCAAACTACCTCCTCAGCCAGGTCTTTCCCTGGAAAAAGAAGTCCAGTTGATGATCGACTCCCAGAACATCTTCATGAAGGGGGTCGCCTATCGTTACAAGGCTCTGCTGCAAATGCGCAACGGCATGGAAGCCGGCGGCATCATCGAAACCCTGATCCTGTCGCTGAAGCATCTGGAGCGCACAGGCCAGAAAAAGGCCATTGCCCAGACCCAGGCCGAGTTGGCCCGGCAATACCTGGCCCAGGGCCGGGAGGATCTGGCCCGCAAGAACGCCCAAAGGGCCTGCAACACCTTGGGTGCACTCAACCGCGCCCTGATTCCCGAGGACCTGGCCTCCATGGTCAAGCAGCCATCATCCAACCGCGATCTGCTCCAGGAGATACTCAAGCTGGGGCAAGATTTGGTAATCATTCGAGATTACAACGAATTGATCCAGCAGATACTGGTCACGGCAAACCGCCTCACCGGGGCCGAGCGGGCGGCAATCTTCATGCACGACCAAGAGCAGGCCAAAGAGAGATTCAGGCTGCGCGGCTCTAAAAACCTTACCTCCGAGCAGATCAACCACCAGAACTTCCGGTCTTCCATGAAAATCATAAACCAAGTCATGGAAAGCGGCCGGGGGCGCATTGTGGCCACGAAGCGATCTGAATCGTCCCCAGGTCGGGGGGGGGACGCCATACTATCGCGCATTTGCGTGCCCATGACTTTGCGCAACAAGGTGGTGGGAGTGCTTTATCACGATAACCGCCTGCTCAGCAGCGCCTTCCAGGAGTCGGACCTGGAGCTGTTGTCCTACTTCGCGGCCCAGGCCGCCTTTGCTATCGACAACGCCAGGGCCTACAAGGAAATAAATCGCCTGAACCAAAAGCTGACCCAGGAGAAGCTCTATTTCGAAGAGCAACAGGTCAAACGGCTGCACTTTGACGAGATCGTGGGCGACAGCCCTCCCATGCTGCAAGTGATGTCCCAGGTGCAGCAGGTGGCCGGCACCTCCTCCAACGTGCTCATTCTGGGTGAAACCGGGGTGGGCAAGGAGCTAGTCGCCAGGGCCATTCACAAAAACAGCCCGCGCCGGGACAAGCCCTTTATTCGAGTGCTCTGCAGCGCCCTGCCGGAAAGCCTCTTGCCGAGCGAACTGTTCGGTCACGAGAGGGGAGCCTTCACCGGGGCGGTGGTGCGGCGCGCCGGAAGATTCGAGTTGGCCGACGGGGGAACCTTGTTCCTGGACGAGATAGGGGAGCTATCCCTGGAGATGCAGGTGAGCCTGCTGAGGGTGCTGCAGTCACACGAGTTCGAGCGGGTGGGCGGAACCCGGACCGTCCGTTCGGATTTTCGTCTGGTGGCGGCCACCAATCGCGACCTCGATGAAGGGATCCGCAAGCAAACCTTCCGCCTGGACCTGTATCACCGGCTAAACGTATTTCCCATCGAGGTCCCGCCCCTTAGGAAGCGTAAAGAGGACATCGCCCCCCTGGCCAACCATTTCCTCAACATCCATGCCTCCAAAAGCGGTGAAGAGGTCCAACCCCTGCGCCAGGAAGACATATTGAAGCTGGTGAAATACGATTGGCCCGGCAACGTGCGCGAGTTGGAAAACATTATCGAGAGGGGAATCCTGTTGGGTAACGGCAAGGAGTTTCGCATCCCCCCGCTTGGGATCGATCTACCACAATCCATGAATACCGCGGGCGGCCACACCCTGGCCGACAACGAGAGACGGCATATACTTTGGGCCTTGGATCAAACCGGTTGGAAGGTGCGCGGCAAGGAAGGAGCGGCGGAACTGCTGGAGATAAACCCCTCCACCCTTTCCTTTCGCATGAAAAAACTGGGGATCACACGGCCGGCCAACACAAGAAAATAAGTTCAACTACGTTTTAGACGTCGCCTTACTTCTTGCGGGCGCAAGGTTTTCCGGCTCCGGAAAAGTCCAGGTCCGCAAGCAGGATATGCAAAAACCCAGGTTGACAATAAACGACAAATGCTACTGCGGCGGCCTTGGCCAAAAGGGCACCTGCCTCGCGAAGTTTGCCGATGATCTGCTTGGCCGAATACCTCGCTCTCAACTCACCAGAAGTCTATCCTGTCGACCGGCACTAATCGATGACGGTTTACACTGCCTTGGTGCAGGCCCTGGGATGTGCTCAATCCCTCCTTTGATTAGAGGAGTGACATCTTTTCCGCCTCCCTGGGTTTCGCCGCCCTGGTGCTGATGAAGTCCGGCAAGATGCCCGACGTGCCCGGCTCGCAGGCCTACGCCTCCCTGGTGGGCCTGTATCTGCCCACCTGGACCGGCGTGCTGTTCATCTGGCTGGTCATGGCGGCCACGGTGGGCTCGGCGGTGGTGGCCATCGCCAACATCATCGGCAGCGACATCTACCGCGCCTACATCAACAAGTCGGCCACCGACGACCAGGTGAAGAGGCTGGTGCGCATCATGGTGGTGATTGTTACCTTGGGGGTGATAGTGGTGGCGCTGACGCCGATGTCTATCCTCATGGTGCTTTTGTTCATGCCCATGTACACCGCTCCGTTCGTGTTCGGCTTCGTGTCGTCCCAGTACTGGAAATGGATCAGCGCCTGGCCCATCTTCGTGGGCGGCCTGGTCGGCTTCGGCGTGGGCACCTACATGTTCCTGGGTATGGGCATGTGGGGCTGGGCCATGATCGCGGCCTTTGTCTCCGCGGCGATCATCACCTTGGTGGGCAGCGCCATGATCAAGGACAACTTCGACTTTAGTGCCTTGAAGGCATACAAGGGATAAGGAGTAGCGACATGGGCGCCACAACCGCTCTGCTGTGGATATCCATCGTGTCCAGCACCATCGTGTTGGTAGGCTACGAAATCTGGAATGCCATAGTGGTGGGCAAGGATTTCGCCAGGATGGCCAAGGAAGCACGCAAGCAGGACTAGAACATTAAAACCCCCGCGTTCCCGGGGTGGGATGGTGCGCAGACGCCCTTCTCGTCCCGGGAACGCCTCCATGGAAGCGGCTTGCCCCTGCGTATGGTTGAGGTGCCGTTTGTTAACGGCCGCCCTGGCCGTGGCCGACAGGGGCTATGTGCTGGAGGTGGGCAAGGTGGTGCTCAGCGGCACGGGCCGGGACCTGGCCGCCAACCCCAGGGTGCAGCGGGCCTACCTGGGCATGACTTGGCTCCGGGCCTCACTTCGGCGGACGCAGTTGACGCGGGCCTCAAGTTTGCGCATCACACGGCCCATCTAGCGGGAAAGCACCGTCTTGAGAGTCTGGTAGTTCAGGCTGAACAGCCGCTTGCGCTCCGTGAAATATGGGTGCCAACAATCCGCGCAGGTGTGATGGCGGGCATGGGACAGCGCCTGGCGCAGGCCGTCGCTCACCACGTTTCGCGGATCAAAGCTCGAGAGCTGGTTGTTGCAGGGATAGACGTCGCCGTTGGGCTCCACGTGAACGTAGTAGCGGCCCGCAAAGCAATTAGAGGGCTCGTCACCCATCCGGTTGAGCTGGTCGTAGTCTTCCCATTCGAGTACCCGCAGGTAGGTCTCCGGGGAGAATAGAACCGCGCGCCCCTGTTTCTTGTACGCGGCCAGTTGCCGGTGCATGTCGCGGGACTCTTCCTGGCTGAGCTGCAGGTCCCGGGCCGATTCATCGAAAAGGCGTTCGCCGAAAATCACCGGCTGGGCGTGCATGATGATTCCCCGTTGCTCGCAGAACTCGAGCATAGGCTCAACTTCATGCAGGGTGGGGCGGCCCACTACCATGTTTATGAAGACCTGCTTGTTTTTGGCCAGAGCCAGGTCCAGGGAATCCATCACTCCCTGATAGCTGCCGGATCCCCGCAGCCGATCGTTGGTTTTCTGGTCCAGCGAGTCCAGGCTCAGCACCAACTCGTCTATGTGCTCGATCAAGGCGGGGCGCTTGGGGATCAGGGTGCCGTTGCTGGTCACCGCCGCCAGCATGCCCGCCCCTTGCACCTCGGCGGCCAGCTCCGCAAAGTCGGCCCGGAGAGTGGGTTCGCCGCCTTGGAATTTGAAACGGATGCAGCCCAGGGCCCTCACGCCCTTGATCACCTCCCGCCACTGTTGGGTGGGCAGCTCTTCAATTTGCCGCGAGGGGCAAAAGCAATAGCTGCACTTCATAGTGCATTTATAGGTGATGCTGGCCTGCACCTCAAAAGGGTGCAGGCGGGCCGGATAATGCCGGGCGAACCTGGCGATAAGGCTGAATTTGCTCAGGGCCATTAATTCCTCCCAGAATGCCGCGCCTGTATGCCGCAAGAGATGAGCAGCATGGCGTAGCCGTCGATTATGATCATGCGCGCCAAGGTCAACAGCAAGGCGGCCAGGCCCTGTTTCGCGGCCATGTCCCGTTTGTAGCTTAAAAGAAGTGCCGTGGCGGAGCCCAGAAACATGAGCGTGGCCAGCACCGGCGCCACCCATGCGCCTACGGCCAGCAAACCCAGCCCGGCCGCCACCGCCGTCATAGCCGCCGGGGCCAACCCGCGTATCTGCCAGCGGTTGACGCTGAGACTGGCCGCGCCGGGTCTGCTCACCACCGGGCCCAACCGGTAATGCCGCAACTCGTGCATGTAGGCCGCCCCCCTTTTCGGGCGGAACATCAGCATCTCCCGCCTGGTGTGGGGAGCCCTTATCTCCCAGGCGCGGGCCGCGCGCAAAAGGCCCACCCGGTGGCCGTTGCCGTAGGCCTTGATGGCCATGTGCAGGTCGTCCCCCCTAGTGCCGGTCCTGAGCGGTAAAACCAGGCTGCGGCGGCAGGCGAAGCAGACCCCGGTGATCTTGGCCGCCCCCCACACTCGCCCCTCCAGCCACCACATCAAGTTGAGCAGCCACCAGTGCAGTTTTTCCTCGGGCAGGCTGGTGGAAGGCTCCACCAGCGCACCCAACACCGCCATGCTCGGATCCCGCCCCAACCCCAGCACCAAGCGCCTTATGCAGTCCGGGGCGAGGCGGGCGTCGGCATCGGTGAAAACCATGAACTCTTCTTCGATGCTGGCCAGGGCGCAATTGATCTGTTCGCTTTTGCCGTTTGACTCCCGGGCCCGCAGCAACCGGAGCGAGGCGAAGCGGGACGCCGCCTCCTCCACCTGGCGGCAGGTATGGTCCTGGGATCCGCCATCCACCACCCATATGGTCAGCAGTTCATCGGGATAATCCTGGGCGGCCAAATCGCTGAGCTTGGCCAGGATGTTGCCGCCCTCGTTGAGCACGGGCACGATGACCGCCACCGGTGGCAGCTCGGCGCCGGGGGGCTCGGACGCGGCCGTGGTTTTGCGCCTTGCGGAGCAAAGAAGAAACCCCATATAGCCGAAGGAAATCATCCAGAGAAAGGATGAGGCGGCTACGAAGATGAGCAATAGAACGGTCTGCATAAATCCCCTAGGTGACGCCTCCGACCCTTGGCCGCTTCAACGGCTGATTCAAAAACAAGACCTCCGGTGAATTTGCGCCCTCGGGCCGGCCGCTCTCATTTGGCGGGCCCCACCAACCATACATTGGAGCCTCGCCCGGCAAAGGCTTTTTTCTCGCTGAAGCCCTGCTCGCGGATGACCTCGGCCAGCCAAGGCAAGGGCTCGTTGTCCAGAAAGATCAGCCATCCCCTCGTTCTGATCGTCTTCAGCCACTTGATGAACTCGGCTCGTTCGTCGATGGGGTCGGTGTGGTACCAGTGAGTGGCCCGCGGAAGACGCCCCTGATTATAAAAGAGAAACTGGGTGCCCGCGTAGCGCGTCAAAAGCACCGGCTCATCTTGCGAGGCCGCCCGGGCCGTGAACTCCAGGGCCGGGGCCACGCAGTCCTTTTCATCGTAATAAAAATGCATCTGGCGGCCGTTTTGGAAATAGCCCGCCCGGCTCAGTATGGAAAGCCCGCCCCAGGTCAGGCTCAGCAGGACCAGGCCCACAGCCACGCCTTTGGCGGGATACTGGAGGGCAGGTTTGCTCCAGGCCCGGTGCCACAGCCAAGCGCCCCCCTGGGCGGCCAGGGCCAGATACACCGGGGCCATGAACAGCAGGGCCCGCTGCATCAGGATGTAGTGATTGATGAGCGAGGCGCACACGGTCAGAAGGGCCGTCAGGGAGATGAACCAGCATAAAGCGGCCCGGAACGGCCTGGGCCATGACCACAAGCCAAGGATCAGCAAGGGCAACAGACAAAACCCGGCAAAGGGGAAAAGGTAGCTGATGGGCACCTGGAAGAACCAGGCGAAGGCCTGGGCCACCTGGTCTAAACCTGGGGCCTCTTGGTAGTGGAACATCTCCCTAACCGTGTGGGCCAGGGGATGGGAATTTACGTAACCAACTTTGCCGAGCACGCTGATCTTTAATACCAAGCCCAAGGAAGCGAGATACCAGGCCGCGCAGGACCCCAACCCCCAGAGCAGTTGCGCGCGCCCCTTGCGGCAAGCGGCGAACAGGGCGATGCCCAGTACGGCGGCCAGGGGGAATAGCGAGCCGAAGCTGAACCACGGCGCCGCCCCCAGGGTCAGGGCCAGGCCCGCCCAAAGGGCCCGTCTACGTGTCCGTGAAAGAAGCTCCTCCAGCAACAGCAGCACCAGGCAGGCCGCCAACAGCCAGATGAAGGTGTCCAGGCCGTAGTGCTTCAGCTCACGGGAATAGTAGATCAAGGGTTGGCAGCCCGCTGCCAGCCAAGCGCTCAGCACCGCCGCCAGGCGGGAGCCTCCCATGAGGCGCACCAGGGCGGGGAGCAAGGCCACGGTTCCCAGGCCCGCCAACAGAGAAGGCAGGCGTAGCGATATTTACACGGGCAGGAAACCGGCCGCCCCTAAGGCCTTGGCCAGCAGGGCGAATCCCGCGGGAATGGGTTTGTGGCTGGTCAGAATTTCCCCAAAAGGCAGCCCGACCAAGTAGCCTACCCAGGCTTCATCACGCCAAAACGGCTTGTCCCACAAAAGCCAAAGACGCGTCGCGAAGGCGAAAACCAACGCTGACGCAAAGTGGGCCCAATAGCAGACGCGGCCTCGATCAAGCGACGGCTTGTTTTGTTCAACCCTGGGCAAGTTCAATTTCAGATCAAATCACTTCCGCTCAAAAAATGGCTTGGGCCAAGACGAGCCCTATTGGGAATCATAGAATAGACGTCACCAGTGCAATCCCATTGCTTCAGGGTCAGGGCAAGCCGGGCCGGACACGGTGGCCGGGCCGAATGGTTTTTGGTGATATCGCCGCGAAGCGCGGACAAGCCACAGCGCCTATTGCCGGACAGGGCATGGGGGCTCCCCGCTTAGGGATGATGGGGCAGGCAATTTTTTCTCCTAGCGGTCCGTATCCCTGATGCATGGGCATAGTAGCTTTGAGCCCTTTGCCCCGTCAATCACGCCGACCCCTCCAGTTCCAGCTGGGCTTTATCGCGCCGCCTGGAGGGGGAGGCGCGGCGGGGCGCGCAAAGCTCATTTTTTGCGCTTGGCGCGGCGCCAGTTGAGGATGCCCAGCTCAAAGGGCTTGTACAGCTTGGCGTACTGGGGCAACTGGGTGGTGCTGAAGGAGGACGGCTTGGTGGAGCACAGGATCATCACCGTGCGCATCACCCCCCGGGTGTAGAAGGCTTTGGCGAAATAGGAGCGTATGCCCTTGGGGATGAACAGGGCCCAGTCGATGGTCTTGATGCTGTCCATGGTCTCGTCCACGATGAGGTGGTCGAGCTTGAAGCGCTGGATGTTCTCGGCGATGGTCCCCTTGTAGGAGAACACCTCGCCCTGCTTCATGCCCTTGAACACCTTGCCGGCGTAGTAGACCACCACCTTGCCCTTTTTGCCGTAGATGTCGGAGAACAGAATTCCCTCGCAGGGCACGCCCTCCAGGGGGTTGTCCAAGAACACCCGCAAAATGTCGTGAATATCGCTGAGGTCGCGCAGCTTCTCCTTGAGCGCCTGGCTGTAGCGGTCCCGGGCCGCTTGCTTGGCCTTGGTCCGCTCCGGCGCGCCGGTCTCCCAGGCGGCCTCGCGGTTCTGGTGGATTCTCAGCAGGGACAGGCGCATCAGGCGGCGGCTCTTGTAGTTGATCAGCCGCACCTCCGCCTCGGCCAAAAAGGGCTCCCGATTCTTGCGCAACAATTGGAGGCTCCCGGACCACTGTCGGTCGAACAGCATCCGCTCGCTAATGTGGTTGATCTCCCCCACGTTGAGGGGAGGGTACAGCTCGCTCAGGCTCAGGGAGCGGAATTCGTTGAGGCTGTAGCCGAACAGGGCCAAAGCCTCGGAGTTAACCGCCGCCACCTTCTTGTCCTCGAAGTCCAACAGCAGCACCGGGTAGTCGGCCTGCTCGATGGCGACCTGGGCCAGTTGGGACTTTTCCAGGATGGATGACACCGATTGGGCGGTGTCGGTTACCTCCAGCAAAAACCCGCTGTAAAGCTCGGGGTCCCGGGAGCTGGGGGTGCCGATGAGCTTCAGCCAGATCGGGTCCCCTCCCGGCGCTTTGGCCCGGAACACCACTGAGGCCTGGCGTCCCTGCTTTACCTTGTCCATGAACTCGTCGAACAGGTGCAGGTCCTCTTCCAGGATGATTTCCTTGCGCAGCTCTGGGTCCTTGAGCAGGCGCTTGGTGCGCTTGCCCAGGGCGGGGATGGTCCAGTCGTTGAGGTAGTCGATGCGCGACCGGGTCACCTCCACGCGCCATAAAAGCGCCTGGAAGTCGTTGATGAAATCCCTCAAATCGGTTGCTTGGTTGTGGTGTTCAGCCATGTCCGACGCCGCCCCCCTGCTGAAGGTATTCCCTAGATTAGCAAATATCGCCTACGGGGTGAATCCCAGGCCCGGCTAATCGCGGGAAAAAGCGAAGTTTCGAGCGATATCCAGTAAATGGTCATACCAATTATGTGAAAAACAGTCCAATTATGCTTTTTCAGAAAAATGGCTTTTAGCTCTTGACTGACATGTTTGAATTATGTTCATTTGGTCATACCGCATCGTGCATTCGCACCCGTATTTTCACCTTGTCTTGCCAAACGAGATAAACCCTACTGGAAACGTATGGGAATAATCGGCCTTACTCTTGGCAAGCTGGAACAGATGATAAGTTCCAACACCTGGTCGCCCGGCGGACGCCTGCCCCCGGAGCGGGAGTTGGCCAAAACCCTGGGAGTGGGCCGCGCCACTCTCCGCGAAGCCCTGCGTATTC